>Ga0307289_10000036_pt1 | contig 41370 bp, 33 predicted proteins | sample ER_DNA_143_FD_194483 | JGI IMG/M metagenome (GOLD analysis project Ga0307289, IMG submission 194483) | Bulk soil microbial communities from the East River watershed near Crested Butte, Colorado, United States - ER_DNA_143 | ecosystem: Environmental > Terrestrial > Soil > Floodplain | place...
TGATCAGCTGGCAGCAGGTGAACCAGATCAACGAGCGGCGCGATCTGTCGGCGGTGCTCGCCGCGACGGCGAATCTATGATGGCCGCGTGTCGCTAACAGGAGAGTACGAGCCGAGCCCGCGTAGCTGGGTGCGGGAGCAGGTCGAGCGCTACGAAGCCACGGATGGACGCGAAGCCAATACGCTGGCTGGGACTAATCGGCCGGTTGTCATCTTCGCCACCCGTGGTCGCAAGAGCGGCAAGATCAGAAAACTCGCGTTGATGCGGGTGGAGCATGACGGCAAGTACGCCATGGTGGCCTCCATGGGCGGTGCTCCGAAGCATCCGGAGTGGTATCGGAATGTCAAGGCTGATCCTGAGGCGTTGACGGTGCAAGACGGCGCCGATCGTTTCGACGCCACCGCGCGAGAACTTGACGGCGAGGAACGGGAGATCTGGTGGCGGCGGGCCGTCGAGGCCTATCCGCCGTACGCGAAGTATCAGGAGAAGACCGAGCGACAGATTCCCGTGCTGTTAGCCGAGCGGCGTGAGTCATAGCCAACGGGGCAGAATGACCTCCATGATCCCTGTCCAGCCATTCGGCCGTACCGGCCACGAGAGCACTCGCCTTCTCTTCGGCGCTGCCGCCATCGGCAACGTCAGCCAGGAGGAGGCGGATCAGACCATGGAGCTGATTCGCGCGCATGGGATCAACCACATCGACACCGCCGCCAGTTACGGTGACGCCGAGCTGCGCCTCGGACCGTGGATGGAGAGTCATCGCGACGAGTTCTTCCTGGCCACCAAGACCGGAGAGCGGACACGTGCGCTGGCATTCGAGGAGATCGAGCGCTCGCTCGAGCGATTGCGGACCGACCATGTCGACCTGATCCAGTTACACAACCTGGTTGACCCGGAGGAGTGGGAGACCGCCTTCGCGGGCGGCGGCGCGATCGAAGCCGTGATCGAGGCACAGGCGCAGGGATTGGTCCGCTACATCGGCGTCACTGGCCACGGCGTGACCGTGGCTCGGCAGCACCTGCGCTCGCTGGAGCAGTACCCCTTCGACTCGGTATTGCTGCCCTACAACTTCTCGATGTCCCGCAATGCGGGCTATATCGCAGACTTCGAAGAGCTGGTCGCGGTCTGCGCCGAGCGCGGCGTAGCTGTCCAGACGATCAAAGCGATCACCCGAGGCCCGTGGGGTGATCGCCAACCGACTGCCAACACCTGGTACGAGCCGCTGACGGATCAAGATGCCATTGACACAGCGATCGGCTGGGTGCTGGGCCGCGACGGGATCTTCCTCAACACCGTCGGCGACATTCGCATCCTGCCGAAGGTGCTCGATGCGGCCGAAGGGTTTACCCAGCGGCCGAACGATGGGCAGATGAGGAAGCTAGAGGCCGCCTTCGGGCTGGAACCGCTCTTCGTCTGAGCTTCCAGCTCCAGCGGCTGCGGGTGGGAACAACAGGACTCGAACCTGTGACCCCTTGTTTGTAAGACATCGGCAGCGTCTCCGCTGGCGTCCGTGCCCGTCCGTTTTCCGTTCAAAACAAGGAATTTGCACAACGGCGAACAGCCGCGGAGGACACCAAATGGTGTGCAAAAAGGCGTGCAAACCGATGCATGCTGACGACCCCGTGACTGTTGTGATCGGAGGCGATACCAAGAGCAACTAGCAGAGCCAACTGACATCCGATGTGTCAGTTGAGCGGCCCGGTCGGTGCAGGAACACCGCCGGGCCAGGAGATCCACCACGTCTAAGGAGCAGATCCCCAACGAGCAAAGTAACCCCTCTTGCCTCCGGCCACATCACCACATCCGAAAGGATCACCGTCGAGCTGATCAGCTCCGACGACATGCCGCCCATCGTCAAGGTCACCGGGCCACTACAGCCGACCGTATGCGACCCGCGCCGCTACGCCGAGGTGGCCGCGCCTCTACGACCTTGGCAAGGATCAAAGCGAGGCGGCGGCTGTGCCCGACCTCCACGAATCGAGTTGGCGGCGATCCGGGAGGCGCGACTCTGATCACTACAGCAGGAGTTTTTCGGGCCACTGCCCGGCAAGGTTCGCGCCGGACTATGGGGTCTCGAATGTCAGACTCTCCATCGTGAATGCGTCCAACGAGGCCACACTTCGCACTGTTCTAGCCTCGGTAGCCAACAAGATGCTTGCTGATTTCAACGCAAGCAGTGTGGCGAAGCACAGCGGCTCGAAAGGCACCGTTCGGGAAGCTCAGCTCCTCAGCAACTACCTACGCAAGTACCTCCCCCGAAACGTCATCGCAGAACACAGCGGGGAGGTAGTGGCTGCCAACGGTGCCGTGTCGGGGCAGTGCGACATCGTGATCGTTGATCCCTCGACGCCGCCCTTCTGGGACGACGAGGACTATCGCATCGTCCCAGCCGAGTGTGTCTATGGCGTCATCGAGGTCAAGTCGTCTCTTGATGCGAGCGAACTTCGGAAGGCGTGGAAACAGATCGCACGCGTGAAGGCGCTCCCGAAGACGGCCCTACCTTCCCGACCAACAACCACGGACACGGAAAATGTACGGACGCGACTGGCCATACGTCCCCACCGTGGGAATCGTGTTCGCGTACGACGGCGTTGGCCTCGACACCTTGTGTAATGAGTTCGAGGAGCTGGCCGACCAATACGCACCTGAGCACTGTCCCGACAGCGTGTAGGTGCTCAACAAAGGCTTCATCAACTGGACGAATCCAAAGAACGGCAAGATCGATCCCGGTCCAGTGCCGGATGCAGGTTACATGGCCGTGGAAGCAACGCCCCAGCAGATGCTCATACCCCTCACAGCTCACCTGCACCAACACTTCGGAACCGCCTGGATGCCTTATTTCAAGATCCTGGACTACATGACGGACCTGCCGTGGGGCACAGTTGTCGCGCGGGGGTGCAGACGGCGGACCACCCGCCACCGGAAGCCGTCTGACGACCACAAAGCCGGCTCAGCCGCTCAATTCCGGGCGCTGACTGCCCGCCGGCGGCGGCGATGAGCGATCGAAGCGGGCTGATCGCCTCGATTCGATCAGGGCGGCGGAGCCGTGACCTCGCGTCTGAGATGACGCGGCGTTACATTGCAGACGGCGGCCGCTTGGCGAACTGAGGCGATCGCCTCCGGTTGACTCACTCCAGGAACCGCCAGCGGGGTTCAACCGCTCCTTGTGGCGTGATCTCGTGTTGCGCTTAATTGCCCAGTGGTCCAAATTGGCCTCAACCCTCCGCGCTCACCGTGGACGAGCGGCAGGAAGATCTGCGGCGACAAACGGATGCGAACCGCCGCGAGCACCAACTGTGTGCCAAAAGCAACGCGACCCCAAAAGATTTTGTGGCCTTTCAGGCATCCAAGGACAAAATATCTGCAATGTGGGAAACTTAGGCCCATGGGAATCGTGGGGCCTGTGAACAACTCAGTGTCGAGAGATTCAGATCGGTTCCTAGCCGTCGGCGCCGTCACCCAATCCGATCGACTTGAGATCGAACTAGTCCAGCGGCCGGACACTCCCGCCGCGATATTGATCAAGTGGCCACCACAGCCGACCGTCACCGATCCGGCGAAGCTTACGGCGACTATTGCCGCCATCGTGCGCGTCTTGGGCATGGCGCAAATCGAGCTGGCCGCGCGCCGCGCCTCCGGAAAGTTCAAGAGAAGAAGGCAAACGCACGAGGTGGTACTGCGTCGGTCGTGACGGGAGTCGCTCGGGGACTTTGACGCCTACCGTCCGCCCTTGCGTGATCTCATCCCGCGCTCAAATCCCACCCGCGTCCAGCGCTCCAGCTCGTCATAGTCCATCGGCAGACCGCGGCTGCCTCCGGCGAGGATGAGCATCCCGGCCCCGATCAGCTCATAGCCCACGTGAGTGCCTGGGCTTGCATACCAAGAGCCCGCGGTAATCCCGGCGGCCTCGGCCAGGATGTCGTTACGTCCATCGGCGATCTGGCGCAGCTAGCCGGTGCCGCTGAGCCACTCTGCCGCACATGGCCGGTTCCGCCACGCCACTAGCCCTGGGGGTGCCAGAGAACCGCTGAGGGGACATCTAGGCCGGGTTTCACAGCTCGGGGGGAGACGGCAGAACAAGCCGCGCTCTGTCCGGCGCGGCCGGTTGGGGGTCATCCCTGGGTCTCACCTCACATCGCTCCGCGTGCCTCAAGAGTGGAGTTAAGAAAGGCTCGGGGTTGCTTTGACGCCGCGAACCACGATCAGGGTTGGCCACCCTATCGGCGATTCCTAGCGATCCGGTCGCGCTGATGGTCTCGGCACTCGCGGCAGACACAGCCGGCCACATACGCGGCGTTGGTGCCGTGCTGGAGGTCGTCCCTGCGGGTTGCCGTAAGTGCGGCCTCGAGCGCGGTCGACCATTCCTCGTCAGTCTTAGTGAGTCCCCAAACCTGGTTAGAGGTCAGATCGAGCTCGCGGAGCACGGTCCGGAACGGCTGGCCGCTGTAGATCGCGTCCAGGAACTGCTTCCGCACCTCGACGGGGAGGGGCGCTGCGCCCTGCGTCGGAAACGTGCCCTGGCTGCGTCGTTCTGCGCCTCCCGGCATCGATCGCAGTCGCACCCTTCCAGCCAGCGAGTCAGGGTGCCGTGTGCCGCCTGTGGCCCTCGTCTTCGATCATCGGGATCGGTAAGCGCCCGAACCTGGTGCAACTGCTTCAGTGTCCAGGGCGGCCCGGTGATCAGCCCACGGGAAGCCTCCGCCGGACCACAGGCGGCGTCACAGTGCAGACGGCAGCAGCTCGGCGAACTGACCTGACGTCTTGCGGTCGACTCACCACAAGTTCACCTACGCTGCGACACGCCAGCATCGGCATCACCGGCGATATCTACGGACATGTCAGCATGGATGTGTCACGCGACGCTTTGAGCCGACTTTCGGAGGCTCTCGGATGACAAAAGGGGTGCGCAAAAGGTGTGCGAGCGAGCCCTATCAGCGCGGAGCGATTCCGCACAGGCTCCGAAACTGGCCTCTCACTAGGTGCTTTGAGGGTGGGAACAACAGGACTCGAACCTGTGACCCCTTGTTTGTAAGACAAGTGCTCTAACCAACTGAGCTATGCTCCCGGGTCGTTGCGCCAGTTACGCAGCCGACAAGACTAGTGTGTCGGTGCTGGCTCGACCAATTCTCTCTGACTGGCCATGGGAGTAGGCATGCTGAACAAGAACCTGGCCATGGCTCTCGGGGCCTTGACGGGTCTGGTCGGCCTGGTAGCGATGACTCGACTCGCATCGGGCGCCTTCAGCAATGGGATGTCGACCTTCGCCTGGGCGGCGATCCTGTCGGCCATGCTGCCGTGGATCGCGTACGCGGCATGGCGGGGCCGCCATGGTCAGCTCAGTCGGCGCGGTGCCCTCGCCGCGCTCCTGCTGGATCTCCTCGGGTGTGTCGTGGTGTGGCTGTTCGTGCTTGGCCCCGTTGTTGCGCTGGCCTGCTCCCTTGCCGCGTTCGTGATTATCTGGGTCAGCGACTGGCCGCCGCGCCGTGCGATCGGCGAGGAGCGGTTCGTCCGCATCGAGGAGCTGCGCAGCGCGGATGACTCCTGACCTCGCCAAGTAGAGTGGATCATTGTGGCCGGATCCGACTTCTCCGTTGCGCTCGCTGACCTTGATAAGGCACTGAGCTCGATTGAGGCCGTCGTCGATCCCGATCGCAAGCGTGCCGAGATCGCCGAGTTGGAGCAGCAGGTGGCAGCTCCCGATCTGTGGGACGACCCAGACAATGCACAGCGGGTGACATCGCGGCTGTCGGCTTTGCAGACCGAAGTGGATCGACTGGTTGGTCTGCGAGCTCAGCTGGACGATCTTGGCGTGCTCGTGCAGCTCGGGCAGGAAGAGGGAGATCAAGCCAGCCTTGCCGAGTCAGCAGATGTGCTCGCCTCGCTGCAGAAGGCGGTCGAGATCCTTGAAGTACGCACGCTGCTGTCTGGTGAGTACGACGAGCGCGAGGCGCTCATCACAATCCGGTCCGAAGCCGGCGGCGTCGACGCGGCCGACTTCGCCGCCATGCTGCTGCGGATGTACTTGCGCTGGGCCGAACGCCATCGCTTCTCAACCGAGGTCTATGACACCTCATACGCTGAGGAAGCGGGCATCAAGTCCGCTACATTCCAGGTAAAGGCGCCCTTCGCGTACGGAACACTGTCCTCAGAGCAGGGCACGCATCGGCTGGTCCGAATCTCGCCATTCGACAACCAGGGGCGCCGCCAGACCTCATTCGCGGGCGTCGAAGTGCTGCCGGTGACCGAGGCAGCCGATCACATTAACGTTCCCGAAGCCGATCTGCGCATTGACGTGTTCCGCTCCTCAGGACCTGGTGGGCAAAGCGTCAACACCACCGATTCCGCCGTACGCATCACCCATCTACCGACCGGCATCGTGGTTTCATGCCAGAACGAGAAGTCCCAGCTGCAGAACAAGGCGGCCGCGCTTCGGGTCTTGCAGTCGCGGCTCTTGGAGCGGGCGAGACAGGAACGCGAGGCAGAGCTCAATGCGCTCAAGGGTGACGGTGGCAACAGCTGGGGCTCCCAGATGCGGTCCTACGTGCTGCACCCCTACCAGATGGTGAAGGACTTGCGGACCGAGTACGAGGTCTCCTCGCCGGACGCGGTATTCGACGGCGACATCGACGGCTTCATTGAGTCCGGTATCCGCTGGCGCAGGACGCGGGAGGTCGCAGCACGTTGAGTCTTGGGGGCTGCGCGCGTATCGAATGACGGGCTCGGGCCGGTGACCGGTGCCAATCATCGGCGCCTCACTTAGACTCGTGCTGGCCGTCTGACGTCCGCAAGGCGTCGGAGCTGTCTATCTCGGGGGAAGCAAGACACCGTGATTCGGTTTGAGAACGTAACGAAAACCTACGATGGTCAGCGCCGCGCAGCGCTCGACAACATCAATGTTGACATCGACAAGGGGGAGTTCGTTTTCTTGGTTGGGGCCTCAGGTTCCGGCAAGTCGACGTTCCTCAGACTGATCTTGCGTGAGCAGCGGCCGAGCAAGGGCAAGGTGTTCGTCGCTGGCCGTGAGCTCAACAAGCTGCACAGCTGGAAAATCCCAGCGATGCGCCGCCAGATCGGCACCGTCTTCCAGGATTTCAGGCTGCTCCCGAACAAGACCGTGACCGACAATGTTGCGTTCGCGCTGCAGGTCATCGGCAAGCCTGCCTCGACCATCAAACGGGTGGTCCCGGAGGTGCTTGAGCTCGTGGGGCTGGGTGGCAAGGGCGAGCGGCTGCCCGAGGAGCTGTCTGGTGGCGAGCAGCAGCGCGTCGCAATCGCGCGCGCGTTCGTCAACCGACCGATGATCCTGATCGCAGATGAGCCGACGGGGAACCTCGACCCTGCCACCAGTGTCGGCATCATGAAGCTGCTCGATCGGATCAACCGCGCCGACACAACGGTTCTGATGGCGACGCACGACTCGACCATCGTCGACCAGATGCGCAAGCGGGTGATTGAACTCGACGACGGGGGAGTCGTCCGAGACCAAAGCAGAGGCGTGTACGGCTACCAGTGAGTCCGAAGCAGCTGAACAACGTGCCTGAACACAGTCGTAGCGCCCCTGGCGAGCTCACGACCGGTATCAGCCGAGTTATTGGGGATATTTGATGCGTTTCCGCCACATCTTGTCTGAAACCCGCGCCGGGCTTCGACAGAACCTCACCATGACCCTGGCGGTCATCATGACCATGTGGGTGTCGCTGTCGTTGTTCGGCGCCGGACTGCTGGCGAGCCAACAGGTCGACCTCATGAAGGGCCGGTGGTACGACAAGATCGAGATTTCCATCTTCCTGTGCGCCAAGGACACGCGCGGCGACCAGTGTGACCCAGGTCAGGAGGTCACCCAGGGGCAGAAGGACGAGATCCGTCGAACGCTAGAGGCCAATCCCGAGGTTGCGCCGGGCGGAATCTACTTCGAGACCAAGCAAGAGGCGTACGCGGAGTTCCAGAGAGCGTACGAGGGCAGCCCGATCCAGGACTCGCTGGCCGTCGACCAGATGCAGGAGTCCTTCCGCGTCAAGCTCAAGAATCCCGAGGAGTACCAGGGTGTGGTGAGCTCGGTGGTCGGACTCAAGGGTGTCCAGAAGGTGCAGGATCTGCATCAGCTGCTGGATCCCTTCTTCCGAGCTCTCAACGTGCTCCAGTGGTCCACCGCTGGAGCGTCCGCGCTGCTGCTGCTCGCCTCGGCCTTGCAGATTGGCAACACGATCCGATTGGCGACCTTCGCTCGGCGCCGGGAAATTGGCATCATGCGCTTGGTCGGCGCAAGCAACTTCTACATCACCATGCCGTTCTTGCTGGGAGCGGCGATCTCGGCGCTGATCGGCGTGGCCCTCGCCTGCGTGACCATGGCAGCCGGGGTCTACTTCTGGATCATCCGAGGAGCCCGCAACTCGATCCGATTCATAGCCTGGATCGGGTGGCAGCAGACTGCAATCGCCATGCTCGGCGTCGCGGTGGTCGGACTGGTGCTTGCCGTAATCCCGACCATGGTGACGACCAGGCGATATCTCCGCGTCTGACTACCTGGTGGCAGCCTCGAATATCTGACCCGTGCGCAGTTCTTGACAGCTCAACCAGCGCCGGGACCCAAATTTCCGACCGGTGCGGCGTTCTTGACTCCTCGGCTAGGGCCGCGATGCCCGGTTTGAAATCTTTGATGTGCATCAGTGTTGCCCATTCCAGCCCTGACGACAGATGCGCCCGACTTCACATTCGTCACAGAAACATCACGAATCTACTCAAATAACTTAAGTATCACGTGAGACTTCATATCTGATCTATGACGAATTGCCGACTCGGGCGTTTCGGTGATTGCCAGCGTGCGTGGCGACCTGCCTATCATGCCGAGGCCGCATGTGGTCGCCGACCGGTGACAGCACGCGGAGCGGCTCACTGTTCCGAACTCTGTGCTTAGACACTGTCTCCGATCGATTGGAGCAAATCCATCGGTCGGAGGTGGGCCGTTACAACCAAACATTGGATTGGGGAAAGCTGTGGCTCCGGATCTTCCCTACGTCCGTCAGGACGTTCCGGACGACAGCGAAGCACCTAAGGTTGGTGGTCGCTTCGCCAGGCTGGCAAGGAGTCATGGACTCCTTGCCAAGCCGTCTGCGTCCAAGGGCATAACTGCATACCTGTCAGCGGTGTACGCCGCGCGTACGCGCATGCTGCGGGCAGCTGTCGTCATCGCAGTCGCGTCGGCGCTCTCGCTCGCCTTGCTCGGGCCGCACGCCTACGCCGACGAGCTCACGACGCAACGTGCCAAGGTCAAGGAGCAGATCGCCAAGACCAAGAGCGATCTCAATGAATCCGCCAAGACACTCAGTGCGGCGGTAGTTGCGGTCGACAAGGCCCAGAACAAGCTGGATGTGGCTACTGCGCGGCTGACGACCACCCGCCAGGAACTCAGAGTGGCCCAGACCAAGGACGCCCAGATGGCGGCCAAGTTGCAGCAGGCCCGGGCTGACTTGGCCGTCGCAGTCGCTGCCGTGGTGGCCGGACAGGCTCGATTGGAGGCCCAGCAAGCGAAAGCCGGGCAGGTAGTCCGTGATCAGTATCAAAAGCAGACCAACCTGCTGCCGATCGCGTTGCTTGTCGATCCCGATTCCACTGAGGACTTGCAGACGCGTCTTCAGTGGTCGACCACTCTCTTCGACACGGCGCAGGCTGAGATCGATCGGCTGACTTTCTTGCAGCGCCAGCTGAATGCTGCGCGCGCCCGGCAGGCCGAACAGGAAGCCAAGGTCGCCGCAGCTCGCAGCGAAGCTGCTGCCAATCTCAAAATCAAGAAAGGGCTCGAGGCTCGCGCCGCAGCGCAGGAAGCGACAGTTGCGCGGCTGCTGGGGCAGCGAAAGACGGCTGAAGATGCTGCCGCAACCGACGTGGCCCAAGACAAGGCGCGCTATTCCGAACTGGTCAAAGAGCGGGCATCGGTGGAGCGGCGCATCGCTGCGCGGATCGCAAAGGCAGCAGCGGAGCGCAAGCGAGCGGCCGAGCGGAAGGCTGCGCAGCGGTCACGGTCGACGGCGAAGCACAATCACCGCTCTAGTCATCCTCGACGGTCAACCCATCACTCCACGATGTCGAGCGCCGGCCACGGCTTCTCCTTCCCCGTGGCGGCTCACATCACCTCACCATTCGGCATGCGCTTCCACCCGGTGCTGCACTACTGGAAGCTGCATGATGGCACCGACTTCGGCGCCGGGTGCGGCACGCCGATCCGGGCTCCTCGGGCCGGTCGGGTTGCGGAGCGCTACTACAACGCCGGCTATGGCAACCGGTTGATGATCGACCACGGCTACCTCGGCGGCAGGTATGTGACCACGGGATACAACCATGCCAGCCGCTACATCGTTCGCGTGGGTCAACGTGTCCAGAGGGGTCAGGTTATTGGCTACGTGGGAAGTACCGGATTCTCCACCGGCTGCCACCTTCACCTGATGGTCTGGCTGAACGGCCGGCTCCGGAACCCGATGACCTGGTTCTGACACAGCTCCCAGACTCGGCGGACTAGCCAGCCGCAGGCGATCAAAGGGGAGGATAGGACCATGGCGAAGGAAAAGGGTCGCAAGCTGATCGCCCAGAACCGCAAGGCCCGGTACGACTACCACATCCACGACACCTACGAGGCCGGGATCGTACTCAGCGGTACCGAGGTGAAGTCGCTACGCGAGGGGCGAGCCAATCTGACCGATGCCTACGCCACCGTGGACGAGGGCGAGGTTTGGCTGCGGGCAGCGCACATCCCCGAGTACACCCACGGAACCTGGACCAACCACAACGCCCGTCGTACCCGCAAGCTGTTGTTGAACCGTCGCGAGATCGCCAAGATCGAACGTGAGCTGGCCAACTCTGGCACCACCTTGGTGCCGTTGTCGATGTACTTCTCCGACGGGTACGCAAAAGTCGAGATTGCCCTCGCCAGCGGCAAACGCGAATACGACAAGCGCCAGACCATCGCAGCCCGGGAATCAAGGCGCGAGGCCGATCGGGCCATGGCCGCCCGCAATCGGGGACAATGAACCAATGGTGCAATTCCGCACGTCTGCTGGCGAGGGCGCCTGGCAGCTTTCTGGCCGATTCGCTCGGGCCGTAGCCGCGTTCCTCCTGATGGTGCTGACCGCTCTGGCTTGGGCTCTGCTCGCCCCGACACCGGCGTACGCGGCCGACGATCAGATCGATTCCTTCACCATCAACTACGACATGCAGCCGAGCGGGGTTCTCAAGGTGAAGGAAACCATCACCTGGCGTTTCGGCAGCAACTCTGGCCGCCACGGCATCCAACGGGACCTCGTCATTCGGGAGCCTGATCCCGACAGTGACCAGGATTTCGTCTACGGGATCAGCAACATCAACGTGACGAGTCCGGATGACTACGTCGCAACCCAGTTCAGTTCCAAGACCACCGAGTCGCAGGGCGGTCGCGAGGAGGAGCTGAACGTTCGGATTGGCGATCCCAACCAAACCATCTCAGCACCTACCGCAACCTATGTGATCAGCTATGACGTCACCGGTGCGATGCGCTCATTCAACGGCTACGACGAGTTCTTCTGGGATGGCCCGGGATTCGGCAACCCGCTGATCAAGGACCTGAAGATCACGACCACTGTGCCTGGTGGCGTTCAAGACGCCACGTGTTTCGCAGGGCCGCCGAGAAGCACCACTCCCTGCCAAACCAAGAAGTTTACCAAGGGGGGCGAGGCCACATTCGGCCAGACCAATGTCGCACCGGGGGACAGCGTGAGTATCGGCGTCAAGATCGCGCCGGGCCTGGTGGCAGACAACAAGCCCCACATGGAGCCGAACGGCTCCAAGCTCTCACCTGCCGAAAGGGTCGGTGCAATCTCATTGGCTGCCGTCACGCTCCTGATCACGGTGGGCGCGCCGATCGTCGGCATGGTGTGGTGGCGTAAGAATGGCCGCGATCAACGCTACGCGGACCTAGCGCCGGGAACGGTTCCGCTCGCCGGCCAGGAAGCCCGCGTCGTGCCCAACGATCCCGACATCCCTATCCCGGTGGCGTTCTACCCGCCGCCCATCCCAGTAGCAGAGGCCGGCTTGCTCATCGATGGCCAAGTCGATTCACGCGAGACGGCAGCCACCATCATCGACCTCGCGGTTCGGGGCGCCCTGACCGTGCAGAGCTATGCCAAGGACGACTTCCAGGTCACACTGGTCGACCCGAACAAGGCTGCCGCCCCGCACGAGATGGTGCTGCTTACCGCGCTGTTTGAGGGTGAGCCCACGGGAGCAGTAAAAGATCTTTCCGCGCCCGGCAGCATGGCTAGCGCGCACGAGCAGATGCGGGATTCCGTTCGGAACCAGGTGGCCTCTCGCGGCTGGTTCCGCAAGGTGCCATCCGCTGCAGCGACGAGCGGCTTCGGCTTCGGGCTCATCGCCATCGGAATCTTCGCGTCCTTCGCGGTCGGATTCTGGCTGCTGCTGCTCTTGATTCCATTGCTGCCAATCGTCATCACCCTCGCCGTGATCCGGGCGAAGCTCAAGCGAGGGCAGCGCACGGCCGAAGGCCGCGCGATGTGTGATCAAGTCGAGGGCTTTCGGACATACCTCGCAACCGCTGAAGCCGACCAGCTCAAGTTCGAGGAGGGCGAGGACATCTTCTCGAAGTATCTGCCTTGGGCGATCATCTTCGAGCTGGCCGATCGCTGGGCGAAGATCTGCGGCGACCTGGTGGCGATGGGCCGGCTGCCGAACGAGACCCCGTATTGGTATATCGGCAACTACCAGATGGCGGCCTTTAACACTTTGTTTCTCACCAGCAGTCTTACATCGGCGGCAACGCCGGTCGCCTCCTCGTCTGGCGCCGGAGGCACTGGGTTCGGCGGTGGCAGCTCCTTCGGTGGCGGTGGCTTCTCCGGCGGTGGCGGCGGAGGAGGCGGCAGCGGCAGCTGGTGATGTGCCAACTGATGTGACCGCTCGTGGGCCTCATCGGGGTAGGTCCGGGGGAGTGCCCGATGGTGTACGACGAGCAGCCAAACGATGCTGGTCAGTATGAACGCGATTTACGAGCACCCCAGTCTCAAAATGCAGGTCACACCCGAGCAGCGTGACCGCGCCGAATCGTGGCTCAAGGAGGCGTACGCCGACGGCCGGATCGGTGAATCGGAGTTCGATCAGCGGATCGGGCAGGTCCTGACCGCGGTCACCCGCAAAGAGCTCAACGAAGCCTTCTACGGCCTGGTCCAAATCCCGACCCCGTCGCGGGCGCTTGGTGTCCACCCCGCCTACCAACCACTGGTACGGCCGGAGACTCGCCAACAGGCCGGTCGCGGCGTAGCCGCAGTGGCGCACTTTTCGGTGTTCTTCCTTTGGCTCTTCGGCCCAGGTCTGGTCTACGCGCTGTCGACACCCGGGACGTACGCACGCGAGGAAGCGGCCAAGTCGTTCAACTTCCAGTTGATCTCCTCGATCGCGTTCGTGCTGGTCGCCATATTGGGCGGTGTAACGGGCCTTGACCTCTTCGGATGGTTGCTGCCATTCATGGGTCTCGGCTGGCTGGTCCTCACCATCGTCGGCGGCGCCAAGGCTCTGCAGGGGGAGGATTGGAGGAACCCGGTCAAGAGCGTGATCAAGCTTGAGGTGCTGTCGGAGAAGTAGGCGCGGAACATTGGCGCCGGATCCCGCCGGGTCCGGCGCCTTTTCGCGCGTTCGTACGGAATCAATTGAGCTGCCGACGCATTACACGATGGATAGACTTTGTGGGGTCACGGTCCATCCCAGCCGTACGGGGTGATCGCCAAGCACAACTCAACAGGGGGTGATCGGTTTCGACTTGGGTCGATAGTTCCAGGAGAAGCGGGCCGAGAAGCCAAGGTCAACTCGTAAATGTCCCTTGGGAACAAATAAGTGCCGAGAATCAAACTCAGCGCAACTTCGCTCTCGCTGCCTAAACAGTGATCGAAGGGTCAGACCGGGTGGGCCTCCGCCCCGGACCCTGGCCTCATCGAGGAGGCTTACCTGCTGAGAGTCGTCTCAGGGCTTAGCAGGGAAACGAACTGAGGCTGGGCTTGTCTGCAACGTGCTGGTGCGAGTGCAGGAGCCGAGAGAACGCTAAGCCAGCTGCGCCCGGAGAAGACCTGGTTCGTCGCTCAAGGACGCGGGTTCGATTCCCGCCACCTCCACTCATTGTTGCCTGACTTGAACGTTCCCAACAGGCGATGCGGTGGACTGCTACAGCGCTCGAGCTACACGCCCGTCTGTGCCACGAGTCGTCCCGATTTCACCGCATTGACAAAGGCATTGAAGTCACGTTCGTTCTGGTCGGCGTAAACGGTCGAGAAGTCCGCGATCGCACGATCAAAGATGTCCCCTTGCCCAGGTACGACGCGATTGCGATGCGGTCGCCCCAACGCGCGTGCGCGCGGGCGAGAGTCGCCCCACAGAGCCGGGCGTACAAGGTGGTGCCCGTTACCCGCAACCTCTCCACGTCAGCACCTCCCTTCCAGTCGTGGAGCTGCCGCACGTAATAGTCATGCGTATGTCCATCGGGATCCCTGACACGGACCCAACCGAGGAAGATGTCGCTGGCTGCCTGCATCAGCTTCTGGCCCACGACAACGCGCTGGCCATGATGTCTGTGCTCGCTCGCGCCCAAGAATCGCTCCAGTACCGAGGCTTGCGCCTCTTTCACCTGCAGGAACAGGGGATCGCTCCGGTCGCGGCCCGCCATCAGCACCACGTAGCAGCGGGTTCCGACGCTCCCGACGCCGACCACCTTGGACGCCGCGTGGACATAGCGGAATTCCTCAAGAGGATGGTGTTCGTGGCCGAGCGTTCGCCGGTACGACCAGATCAATTTCTTGATCACCGCCTCGGGGCTTTCCAACTCCGGGTCCGGAACGACCATGTCGTCGATCGGAACGATGAGCGGCGGGTCCGCCAGGATCTGTAGCTCCCCGTCGACTTGACCGGCTCGCTTTGCAAACACCCGAACGCTGTCGCGGGTTCGTGCCTTCGCGATCAGGCCTTCCGCTGCGCGGGCCTCCCTCGCAGTCAGACTGCCCTCGCGCGCTTCCTGCCGAACTCGATCAATGAGCTGCCCGGCTTCGAGGTGGTCGTACCAGGAGTCCAAGGTTCGCTGTTTCGCGGCCCGACGCATGCGTCTCCGATACTCGCGGACGCCGGCTAGCACAATGGCGCGCCGGTCGGCGGGCGCGAAGCCGCGGTCTCGGCCGTGCACCTCGAAGCTGGCTGCCAGTCGCTTCACGTCCCACTCCCACGGGCCGGGGAGCGTCTCGTCGAAGTCATTGATGTCGAACAGCATCCTGCGCTCCGGCGTGCCGAACAGCCCGAAGTTCGACAAGTGGGCGTCGCCGCAGAGTTGGACCGTCACGCCCGAACGGGGGGTCGGCGCGAGGTCGGCGGCCATGATGGTGGCGGCGCCACGGTAGAAGGTGAAGGGCGAGACCAACATGCGTCCGTAGCGGATCGGCACGAGATCCCGGACCCGGCCCTCCGCCTGCTCCTCGAGTAGCGAAATCGGGTCGGGCCGGTCCGCCGCGGGCTCAAATCGCCTGTGGCTAGACCGCGGAGCCTGTTGGCGGGCGGACCGCCCGCGCGCGACCCGTTCTTCCACGGTGAGGCGGGCTCGTCGCCATGCAGACCCGAACGACAGGGGAGAAGGTTCCGCTCTTGCCTGCTCCGATCCGGTGGCGTTCCTTAGGTTCACTGTCCCTCACGCTCGTGCTGTCTCGGCTCAGCACCGACTCTCTCGCGCGCGGCCGACGAGCGCAACGATCAACGCCGCGCGGCCACTGATGGGCCCCGGCGGATGGCTACTTGGCGGCCTCGGCCACAAACCGGTTGCGTGGTGTCTGAGACTTGGCGCGTGACCTACCTGCCGCATCTGCGGGACCCGGCTCGGACGATCGGCCGAAGAAAATTCGACTTCGACCGCCAGATCGTCGTGATGGGAGTCGTGAATCGGACGCCCGATTCCTTCTTTGACGATGGCCGGACGTTTGCGCTGGATCATGCCGTGGCGGCCGCACTGGCTGCCAGCGAGGCCGGCGCGGATTGGATCGACATCGGTGGCGTCCCATTTTCACCTGACACACCGGAGGTCACCGTGGCCGAGGAGATCGATCGCGTTGTGCCGGTTGTCCAGCGGGTGGCAGAGGCCAGCAACATCGTCATTTCGGTCGACACGTTCCGTCCGGAGGTCGCCAGCCGCTGCCTCGCCGCGGGCGCAGCGGTGATCAACGACACCACAGGGCTGCACGATCCTGAGCTGGCTGATGTCGTGGCGGAACAGGGCGCATCAGTGGTGATTACCCACAGCCTCGCGCTGCCGCGGCAGCATCTCCATCGCCCGCAATACAGCGACGTCGTGACTGAGATCAAGGCCTTCCTCGCCGAGCGCGTACAGCTGGCCGTTGATCATGGAGTGCCGGAAAGCCGGATCGTGATCGATCCGGGCCATGACCTCAACAAGAACACGCTGCACACTCTTGAGCTGACGCGTCGCCTGGCTGAGGTTGCCGATCTCGGCCTGCCGATGCTGGCGGCTGTCTCGAACAAAGACTTCGTCGGCGAGGCGACAGGTTTGCCTCTGTCAGACCGAATGCCTCCCTCGGTTGCCGTCGCGACAATCTGTGTACTCAACGGTGCCCGTATCCTGCGGATGCACGACATCGCCGCCACGGTGGCGGCGGCTCGCATGATCGAGGCTGTCATGGGCTTCCGCCAGCCCGTTTACCTGCACCACAACATGAGCTGAGAATGACCAGGATCGCTGTCAGCAACGACAACTACTGTGTTCGCCATGGAGGTGTGGCCGCGGGAACGGATCCTTTTGCTAGCCCCTGACCGTGCCTCGGTCGAGGCGGCCGGCGCGCTCGCCGAAACTCGAACGTGGCTCGACGTCGGTACGGATTCCAAGGTCCTCTGGGGATCCTGCGCTGGCGGCGGTGGTCGTCTCTACCAGACCGTTGTCGATCTGGATTCGTCCCCGGCGTACGCGTGCAGCTGCCCGAGCCGAAAATTCCCATGCAAGCACGCGCTTGCGCTCCTCCTTCAGTGGAGTGATGGCCTGGTGCCGGCTGGCGAGCCGCCGCCTTTCGCGGCGGCCTGGTTAAGCGCACGGGCGGTTCGAGAAGCACAACCGGAGTCAGCGAGTGCTGGGCGGCAGCCAGGGGAGCTGGCCGATCCTGCAGCCGCGGCCAAGCGTGCTGCCGCGCGTGCCGAGCGGGTGGCCGCCGGGCTCGACGAGCTGGACCAGTGGCTCTGTGACCAGATACGCGGCGGCATTGCTGGTCTGGAAAGAGCGGGCTATGCCCACTTCGACAAGATGGCCGCACGTTTGGTGGATGCGCAGGCCCCAGGTGTCGCCGGCATGTTGCGGTCCATCCCGGCCGAGTTTGCCAGCGTCGGCTGGCCGAGCCGGGTAATCGAACAACTGGGCGCCCTGCACCTGCTCGTTCAGGCGCATCGGCGGCTCGACGAGTTGCCTGCTGATCTTGCGGCGACCGTGCGCGCTCGCATTGGGTACTCGGTCAGCAAGTCGGAGGTTCTCGCCCAGCCTGGCCTTGTCGACCACTGGTTTGCCGTTGGCCTGGTCGACACGGCCGAGTACCGGCTCGACACCCGGCGGGTCTGGCTCTACGGCGCTGCCTCGGGTCGCTGGGCGGTGATCATGAGCTTCGCGCCCCCGGGCGGCCCACTCGATGACACGGTAGTGGCTGGCCGCCTGCTCCACGCTCGGGTGCACTTCTACCCAGGCTCCGGACAATTCCGCGCATTGGTCGGTGAGCAGACCAGCGCGACGGCCGGCGCGACCATGCCACCGGCCGAGTCGTTTGCCGACGTACGTGCTCGTTTTGGCCGGCTTGTCGCGGCCGATCCGTGGGCTGCTCGGATGCCGGCACTGATCAATGCAGCTCCCGTACCGAGTCCTGGGCCATGGCATATGCGGGCCGTGAGCGGCGAGTGCTGCAAGATCATCGATCTCGCTGAGGAGCCCTGGCCCTTGCTCGCTCGTTCCGGCGGCGGGCCGATCGAGGTCTTCGGAGAGTGGAGCCCCCGCGGGTTCCGGCCGCTGAGCCTGCTCGGGACGAATGCGACCGAACCATTCAGTACTGCCGTTGTGGCACGGGCGGCTTGACTCGTGGCGGTGTGGGAAGAAATCGTGACGACAGGGCTCATCGGCACTGACCGGCGACCCGTACCCGACGAGCTGCCAGTGAGCTGGGGCGTCGATCTTGATCAAGTCACCGATCCCGCTCACGCGGTGCTGTCGCTTGCAGCCCGGCATCGTGCGCTCAGACGCGCTGGTGGTTTCCTCCCGTCCTGCCAACCGGGTGCGATCGCGCCGCCGAACTGGGAGCCGGTGGCAAATCGAGCGGCGCACGAGATCCTGGACCGATTGCTGTCCCCACCACAGGCAGACCTCCTCAATCTGTGGTTGGTCGCTGCCGCCCAGCACGGCCAGCTTGCGTCCGCTGCCTACTGGACGCCGCTCGCACTCGTTGCGGCCCGGAGCACCGCCTTGGATCGGACGTTGCTCGCTCGGACACTTGGTGAGCGCGGCGTCTGGTTCGTTGAGCAGAATCCGCAATGGACCCGGCTTGCACAGAGCCTGCGGTCGCCAGCGCAAGACGGTCGGCCGGAGCCGGATGTCACCGACGCTGAGATCACCGAGGATGCCGTGCGTGCGGATCCGGAGCTGATCATGCGTGCCGCCGCGCCATGGTCGCTCGAACTCAGCCGGACCGTCCTCGAGATCATTGGCAGCAGTCAGCTGCGTCGTGGGACGCGCTACGCGACGGTAGTCGGAGCGCACTTGCCGCTACAGCATTACGAGCTACTGCGAGCAGCAGTGCAGCAGATCACAGCACGGGACGAGCCGCTCACTGCTGCCGAACAGCGGTCTGTACGGGAGGCTCTTCTCACGTTGGAGCGAACAGTGTGGCTCCGTCTGGAGATGAGCAGCGCCTTCTCCGGCGCGCCGATCCTGCTCGAACGCCTGGAGATACCGCCGTGGTGATGTCCCATGATCGCGAACAGCAATTACAAGGAGATCCGGTGAGCGATCCGTTCGAGGCGGCCGGCCAACCGCTCCGGCCGCATGCAGAGCAGGCGTATCAGGCGGAGCTGGCTGCGTTGCGGGCTGTGGACGACCGGCCGCGGCCACCGCATTGGCGGCTTTCACCCTGGGCCGTTGTGACGTATCTGATGGGCGGCGCTCTGCCCGACGGCACCGTAATCTCACCGAAGTACGTCGGCTCCCGCCGGCTGATCGAGGTGGCGGTGGCCACCCTCGCAACCGATCGCGCGCTGCTCCTGCTCGGCGTGCCGGGTACGGCCAAGTCCTGGGTGTCGGAGCACCTGGCCGCCGCGATCTCCGACGACTCGACCTTGATGATTCAGGGCACCTCCGGCACCGCGGAAGAGGCCATCAGATACGGCTGGAACTATGCCCGGCTGCTCGCGGAAGGCCCGAGCCCGCAGGCGCTGGTGCCCTCCCCAGTGATGGTGGCCATGGAGCGCGGCTCCATCGCCCGGATTGAGGAGCTCACCCGGATCCCTGCAGAAGTGCAGGACGCGCTGATCATGATCTTGTCGGAGAAGACCCTGCCGATTCCGGAGCTGGGCCAAGAAACCCAGGCCTTGCGTGGATTCAATGTGATCGCGACTGCCAACGACCGAGACAAGGGAATCAACGAGCTGTCCTCAGCGCTTCGTCGCCGTTTCAACACCGTCATCATGCCGCTGCCGGACACTGAGGACGACGAAGTGAACATCGTCACCACGCGGGTTGCCGATCTCTCGTCCTCGCTGGAACTGCCCGAGGTTCCGGCGGCGATCGACGAGATCCGCCGGGTGGTGACGGTGTTTCGTGAACTGCGTTCAGGCGTCACTGCAGACGGCCGCACCAAGCTCAAGTCGCCGTCCGGCTCGCTCTCGACGGCGGAGGCGATCTCAGTGATCACCAGTGGGATTGCTTTGTCGGCCCATTTTGGTGATGGTCAGCTCAGGCCGGCCGACGTCGCCGGCAGCATCGTGGGTGCAGTGATCAGGGACCCGATCGCCGATCGGATTGCGTGGAGCGAGTACCTCGAAGTGGTCGCCCGTGAGCGGGACGGCTGGTCGGAGTTCTATACGGCCTGCCGCGAGGTCTCGTGACGTCAACGCTGTCGCCTCCAGCCGTTGACGATCATGTCATCGACCACGGATCGGAGGCGGCTGCCGCGGAACGGCCGCCGGTCGAGGTGTTCGGCATCCGGCACCACGGGCCCGGTTCGGCCCGCTCATTGGTCGCGGCGCTGGCCGACTATCAGCCGGACGTCGTGCTCATCGAAGGCCCTGCGGACGCCGATCCCTTGCTCCATTGGGTTCTGGCCGATGAAATGACGCCGCCACTCGCCCTGCTCGGGTACGCCCCGGATCATCCGCAGACCGCGGCGTTCTGGCCGTATGCGATCTTCTCTCCCGAGTGGCAAGCCATGGTCTACGCGCTGCAGCGTGACATCGAGGTGGCTTTCTGCGACCTTCCCGCATCCGCGGTGCTTGCGCGGTGGCCGCGCGGCCAGCTACAAGATGATGATGATCTTGTGCAGGCAGCTGATGTGCCAGACGAGACGTTCCCAGCACACTTGCTTGAACAGCATGATCCGTTGGCTGTGCTGGCGCAGGCGGCAGGCTACGACGATCCCGAGCGGTGGTGGGATGACCTTGTGGAGTCACGGCTGGATTCCTCCTCGCCGTTCCCCCTGATCACTGATGCAATGGCTGAACTGCGGATGATCATGGACCAAGACGGCCGCGATGCGAAGCGCGAAGCTCGGCGGGAGGCGTACATGCGCCAGCAGATCCGGGCGGCCCTGAAGCGCGGTCGGGAACGCGTGGCCGTCGTCTGCGGCGCCTGGCACGCGCCCGTGCTGCGTTGGCCGCTGCCACCCGCGGTCGGCGACGTGCGCACGCTGCGTGGCATGCCTCGACGCAAGATCACCTTGACCTGGGTGCCGTGGACGCATCAGCGACTCGCCTCCGCCACCGGCTACGGGGCCGGGGTCGCCTCGCCCGGCTGGTACCACCATCTTTGGGTCGCTCCGGACAGGCCGATCGTGCGTTGGCTGGCCAAGGTCGCCCAAGCCTTGCGCGCCCGCGACCTTCCGGTGTCGAGTGCCCACGTCATCGAGGCCGTCAGGCTCGCGGAGACGTTGGGGAGCCTGCGCGGCCGACCACTGGCCGGGTTGACAGAGGTGACCGAGGCCACCCGAGCAGTGCTGTGTGATGGTGATGAGCTGGCCGTCCGCTATGTCACGGACCATCTCGTGGTCGGGCAGGCGCTCGGTTCAGTCAATGACGGTGTGCCCACCGTCCCGTTGGAAGCCGACCTGGTTCGTACCTGCCGCACACTGCGAGTCAGGCGCGAGGCACAACTCCGGTTTCATGATCTCGACCTGCGCAGGCCTATCGATCAAGCCCGGTCCCAGCTCTTCCATCGGCTTGGACTGCTCGGGCTCCGGTGGATCATGCCGGCAGAGAGCGGTGTGCAGAGTCAGGGCACGTTTCGGGAGACATGGGAGTCGCGTTGGGAGCCCGAGTACTCAGTGGCCATCGTCGAGGCGTCTGTCTGGGGGACGACCGTTGAATCGGCAGCGACGGCACGGGTGCAGAAGATCATCAACGAAGGCTCTTTGGCCGAGCTGACTCAAGCCGTCGAACGCTGTCTGCTCGCCGACCTACCGCAGGCGTTGAACGGGCTGCTCGGCACGCTGGCCGACAAGGCCGCGCTCGACGCGGACGTCGTGCACCTCATGGACGCCCTGCCTGCCCTGGCGAGGGCGCAGCGCTACGGCGACGTACGACAGACCGACACCCGGGCGCTGCGCAAGGTGAGCGAGGTGCTGGTGGTCCGGACTTGCGCCGGTCTCCGGCAGGCGGTCGCAAGTCTGGACGCGACCAATGCCGCGACCATGCGGCGCCGAATCGATGCCGTCCATACCGCGATCGGCTTGCTCACTGAGTCGGCGAACGACACCCATGATTCGGCACCTTCGACAGCGCCTGAGCTGCGTTCGCGTTGGCTTGCAACGCTGGCGGCAATGATCGACCGAACTGATGTACATGGACTCCTGCTGGGCCGCATCGTGCGGCTGCTGTTCGATGCCGACCTGCTCTCTGATGTCCCCGTACGGCTGCAACGTGCCCTATCCGCTGCAGTTCCGGCCGCAGACAAGGCAGCCTGGGTGGACGGCTTCTTCGCCGACGGCGCGCTGCTGTTGATTCACGATGCGGAGCTTCGACGCCTGCTCGACGAGTGGGTATGCCGGCTGGGCGATGCCCAGTTCGTCGATATGTTGCCGCTCCTGCGGCGTACATTCGGCACGTTCGCCGCCGCCGAGCGTCAAGCGATCGCAGAACGGATCTCAGCTCGCGCTGAGAATCTCGATCGTCGGCATTCCGAGGAGATCGACCTCGAGTTGGCAGCCCCCGCTCTGGCTACGGTCGATCTCATTCTGGGCAGGCGTCATGGCTGAGGCGCCAGAACAAGCTGAGCGCCCGACCAGACTGTTGCGTTGGCGGTTGCTGCTCGGTGAGGCGTCCGCGGAGGAGCTGGATACCTCCCTGAACCGGGAGGAGCAGAGGATGGATGCCGCGCTCGCCGCGCTCTACGACGCGGCCGCGGAGGAGGGCATCGGCTCGCGGCGATCGGGCGGCCTCGGCTCGTCCGCGCCCCGGGTCGCTCGTTGGCTCGGCGACATCAGAACCTACTTTCCGACCAGTGTGGTGCAGATAATGCAGCGGGATGCCATCGAGCGGCTGCAACTCACGTCCATGCTGCTGGAGCCGGAGCTGCTCGATTCCATCCAGCCCGACGTTCATCTGGTCAGCTCCCTGGTCAGTCTCAGCCACGTAATGCCGGACTCCACGAAGCGGACTGCACGCGTGGTGGTAAGCCAGGTCGTCGCCGAGATCGAGCGGCGGATCGCCAACAAGACCCGCGCCGCCGTCACAGGTGCAGTCAGCCGAGCAAGCCGGACTCGTCGCCCCCGACCACGTGACATCGATTGGAACTCAACCATCCGGCGCAATCTTGATCACTACCTTCCCGAGCAGCGCACCATCGTCCCGGAGCGACTGGTCGGCTACGGCCGCGGCGCGAACGCCATTGTGAAGGAGGTGGTGGTCGCAATCGACCAGTCCGGATCGATGGCGGAGTCAGTTGTCTACGCCGCGGTCTTCGGAGCCACTCTTGCATCTATTCGGTCGGTGAAGACCTCGGTGGTGGCCTTTGACACCGAAATCGCCGATCTCACCGACAAGCTCTCCGACCCAGTCGACGTCCTCTTCGGTTGTCAACTCGGCGGCGGCACGGACATCAATCGGGCGCTGGCGTACTGCGAGCAGCTGATCACCCGGCCGACCGAGTCGATCTTGGTGCTGATTTCCGATCTCTATGAGGGCGGCATCGCAGATGAGATGCTGCGGCGCATTGCCGAGCTGCTGCGTGCTGGTGTCACCGTTGTGGCTTTGCTGGCCTTGTCGGACTCGGGTGCGCCGGCCTACGACCACGAGCACGCCGCGGCGCTGGGTGCGCTTGGCGTGCCAGCATTTGCCTGCACACCGGACCTCTTTCCCGACCTTCTGGCCGTCGCCATTAGCAAAGGTGACATCGGTCGCTGGGCTGCGATCGTCGCGAGTGAGGCCGCCGCTCCTAGCTGAGCTCCGGAGCGCCGACGGGCGCCCGCGCCGTGAGAGGATCGGCTCCGTGACAGCCGTCTCGTCCATCTCGTGGCGTGGCTGGCACTTGGCGGCCGGTGGGGCCGTACTTGCGGTGTCGCTGCAACTGTGGGGGCTTTACCGTGTCGCCGGCCCGCCGCAGCCGCCCTGGTTCCCGCTTGCCGACAAACTCGAACACGCCGCGGGATTTGCCGTCCCGGTGCTGTTGATCTTGCTGGCGGCAGCGCTGCGCCGCCCGCTGGGCTGGCAGTGGCCCAGTCCCGCCATGCAGGCTGTGGTAGTTGGCGCCTTCGCGGCCCACGCAGTTGTCAGTGAGCTCATCCAGCACGTGTGGTACCGCCATCGGACAGGTGATCCGCTCGATGTGGTTGCGGACTGGGTCGGTATCGCAGCCGGTGTGATGGTGCTTCGGGTGATCGTGCTGCGCGGCTCCCGCAGTGCTTACCGAGGGCTTGCCGCATCATGAACCAGCCGACAGCGCGGGATCCAGTCGCCGGGGATCTGTTGGTGGCAAGCATCATGCTCGCCGACGGTGTCTTCAACCAGACCGTGGTGTTGGTTTTGGACGCCGACGAGGACGGCGCCCTCGGAGTGATCTTGAACGAGATCTCCCAGACGCCATTGGATGCGGTGCTACCGGATTGGGTAGGCACGGTGTCCGAGCCCCGGCTGCTCTTTCACGGGGGGCCGGTGTCACCGAACGGCGCGATTTGCCTGGCCAGCGTGGCGGCTGATGGTGAGGAACCTCCAGGCTGGCGACCGCTGTTCGACAGCGTCGGTCTGCTGCACCTCGACACCCCGATCGAGATCGTCTCCGGCGCTTACCGCGACCTTCGGATCTTTGCCGGCTATGCAGGTTGGGCCTCGGGCCAGTTGCAGGCGGAGATCTCCGAAGGCATGTGGCACCTCGTGCCAGCGGCCTATGGCGACGTGTTCGGCGGCCAACCCCTCGAACTGTGGCGTACGGTGCTGCGCCGTCAGCAGGGGGAAATCGCGTTCTTCTCAACTTGGCTGGAGAATCCAGAGCTCAACTGACAGCCAATCTGCCATAGGCAGCGCGGAACGTCGCCGGCTGCGACACCATGTCATTGCTGTGAAGCTAGTTTTCCAGGTGCATAGGATTACGTCGCAGGAGTCGCCTAGTGAGAAGGTCATCGCGGGTGTGCTCACCGAGACGTCGGTGTTCATATCGCACTGACGGAAGGGATACGGGTGTCTGAAACAACCAAGAGTGCAGGGCCGCACAGCCGGGTGCTGGTGGTTGACGACGACGCGGCGCTGGCCGAGATGCTGTCGATTGTGCTCCGGAATGAGGGGTTCGAGCCGATTTGGTGTGCGCATGGCGACAAGGCGTTCTCGGCATTCAAGGAGGCCAAGCCGGACCTGGTGCTGCTTGACTTGATGCTGCCGGGGCGCGACGGTGTGGATGTCTGTCGCGACATTCGCGCTGAGTCTGGAGTGCCCATTGTGATGCTGACAGCGAAGACCGACACCATCGATGTGGTTGAGGGGCTGGAAGCCGGAGCCGACGACTACGTCGCCAAACCTTTCAAAGCAAAGGAGCTCGTAGCCAGAATCAAAACTCGGCTGCGCCGGATGCCAGCTTCTGAGGAGGTCGACGTTGAGACCTTGCGGATCGGAGATCTCTCGATCAGTGTTGATGGGCATTCGGTGAAGCGAGATGGGGTCCAGATCCAGCTCACGCCTTTGGAGTTCGACCTCTTACTGGCCTTGGCCCGACGGCCTTGGCAGGTCTTCAGTCGCGAAGTATTGCTGGAGCAGGTGTGGGGCTACCGCCATGCCGCTGACACGCGGCTGGTCAACGTCCACGTGCAGCGGCTGCGTTCCAAGATCGAGAAGGATCCCGAGCATCCGGAGATCGTGGTGACCGTACGCGGAATCGGCTACAAGGCCGGCGAAACCGCCCAGGTCCGATAGCCGGTCCCGCTTTGAAGGCGGTCCAGAGGTGAACGTCGGCTTATGGTCTCCATCCTGAAAATCCTAAAATCCCGCTGGTGGCGGTTCCCCGTCACGTGGTGGTGGCGGTCCTTGCCGCTTCGGGTGGTCCTGACTGTCTTCGTTGCGTCGGTGCTGGTGCTGGTCCTTGGCGGCTTTCTGCTGATGCAGCAGGCCACAATCGGAGTGATCGACGGCAAGAAGGAGACTGCCAAGAACGACGCGCGGCAGGCGGTCAACACGGCGCAACAGCAGCTCAACGCGGCAGATCTCACCGGTGAAGTCAATGTCGACAAGCTGCTCCTCGACCTGGCTACCGGTTTCGCCAGTCGGGCCGAGCAGTTCGAGGTCATCATCATCGCCCGTGGCCAGATGATTACCGCCGGCAACGCGGTCGCTAACAGCATTCCGCTTGCGCTGCGAAAGCAAGTGGAACAGAGCAACGACCTGCTGATGACCTCAACACACATTAACTACCGCGACATGCGGCCCTCGGTGGCAGGGCTGGTAGCAGGCGCGACCCTGACCCTCCCGGGCACCGGTCGCTATCAGATCTATCTGATGTTCCCGCTCACTCAGGAAATCGCCACCCTGATGGTCCTCCGCTACGCAGTCGTGACGACGGGCGCGATGTTGGTGCTATTGCTGACCTTCATCGCAGCGCTGGTCAGCCGTCAGGTCGTCACTCCGGTACGCGCGGCCCGCCGGGCAGCCGAGAGCCTTGCGTCGGGCAACCTGCGTGATCGGATGAAGGTGCGGGGCCAAGACGACTTGGCCCGCATGGCGACGTCGATGAATTACATGGCCTCCGAGCTGGAGAAACAGATCAACACACTCGAGGAACTTTCTGCGGTCCAGCAGCGATTTGTCTCCGACGTCTCGCATGAGCTGCGTACGCCCTTGACCACCGTCCGGATGGCCGCTGAGGTCCTGCATGAGTCTCGGGAGGACTTTGATCCGGTTGCCGCCCGCTCCGCCGAGCTGCTACAAACCGAGCTGGATCGTTTTGAGTCGCTGCTCACCGACCTGCTGGAGATCTCCCGCTTCGATGCGGGGGCAGCCGTGCTCAACCTCGAGGAAGTCGATCTGCGCGATTTGGTGCGGCGCGTGGTCGAGACCAATGCTCGGCTCGCCGAGACGAATCACACCGAGATCGCCGTGCGCGCTAGCGGTGATGCGAAGGCCGAGGTTGACACTCGCCGAATCGAACGAATCCTGCGCAACCTTCTTGTTAATGCGATCGAGCACAGCGAGGGCCATCCGATCGACATCTTGATCGAAGGTGATGACGTCGCAGTCGCGATCGCGGTTCGTGACCATGGCGTGGGGTTCGAAGCCAGTCAGGCCAGGCAGGTCTTCCACCGTTTCTGGCGCGGCGACGCGGCGCGGGCACGGGCGGTCGGCGGAACTGGCCTCGGCCTGGCGATCGCCATGGAGGACGCGAACCTCCATGGCGGCTGGCTGACAGCATGGGGCCGCCCGGCCATGGGCGCTCAGTTCCGGCTCACCCTGCCGCGGAAAGCAGGGGCGATCCTCGAGACCTCACCGCTTCCGTTGGTGCCGCGCGACCTCGTCGGCCCTGGCGGCGCCAGGCTCGACGGCCTTGAGGCGCCGGCGCCCCTGGCTCTGACGTCGCCACCCTCCGGGCCACGACCATCGACCGCTGCGGAAACAACTGTGAGCCCATCGTGAAAAGCGCTCAACGTCATCTCGCGGCCATCTTCATCGTGGTAGCCAGCTTGCTGGGTGCGGCCAGCTGCGTGAGCGTCCCCAGCTCGGGACCAATAGAGAAGGTGGAGGGCCAGCAACCTCCTTGCCAGAACTGCGTGAACGTTGAAGTCGCGCCCCCGACCCCCGGCGACGAGCCTCGGCAGATTGTCGAGGGCTACCTCCGTGCGACCTCGAATTATCAGCCGAACTACTCCGTGGCCAAGCAGTTTCTGACCCGAATGGCTGCCGAGAAGTGGAGCCCCGAGGGGGGCGCGTCGATCTATCGAGGTTTGGTGACCGCGATGGGCAAAAACACCGTCGAGCTCGAGGGAGTACTCGTAGGCTCGCTTAGGCCGGATCGCACCTATAAGGCGGCCGACCAGCGGCTGAAGTGGAAGTTCGTATTGCGCCAAGAAAACGGTGAGTGGCGGATCGAGAACCCGCCTTCGGGGCTGATGGTCGCTGAGTTCTCCTTCAAGCCCTTCTACCAGGCCTACGATCTCTACTTCATCGGCAACGGAAGTTCGCTGGTTCCGGACCCGATCTACCTCCCGGCGTTGAGTAACCCGGCGAACGTCGCCTCAGCCCTGATGAAGGCGTTGCTCAATGGACCATCGACGTGGCTGAATTCCGCCGTTTCCAGTGCAATCCCGCCGAACACCAGCCTGAGCGTCGACTCAGTGACGATCACTGACGGCATTGCCGAGGTCCAGCTCAGTGACTCCGTGCTTGCCCTGCCGGATCCGCAGCGCAGCTTGCTCGCCGCGCAAATCGTGTACACGCTCCGGCAGGTCGGTGGTGTCAAGGGTGTCTTGATCAAGGTGAATCAACAGCCGTACCGGGTGCCGGGAAGCGACCCGAACAGCCTGGTGGTTTCGGTTGAGGCGATTCCCCGTGACATGGACCCGATCCCGTTTGTGGCGGGCGAGCAGCTGTACGCGGTCGATCACGGCGGAGCGGTCAAGCTGGTGACCACGACCAACGATTCCCCGACGGTCAGTCCGCTGTCCGGACCGTTGGGCGACGGGGAGTATGACGTCGATGCTTTAGCTGTCTCGGTCACGAACACCGATCTCGCTCTCACGACCGACAGCAAGACGACGCTCCTTCGTGCGCCAATTGCGACGGGTCAGCCGCGCACCCTGCTGAGAGAGGCGAAGGAGCTGCTCAGGCCACAGTTCACCAGATATGGCGAGATCTGGGATATCGGGCAGCAGGGCGGCAAGCAGCGGATGTGGATGTTCACCACCGATAAGAAGACCGATAAGAAGATCGAGGTCGTCTCACCAGTGCTGCGGGATGGGAAGGTGACGGCGTTCAAGATCTCACCCGACGGCGCTCGGATGGCGTTGGTTCGAAATACTGCGACGGGGCCCGAGCTCGGGCTCGCGAGGATCACACGATCCGACAAGATCGTCGTTGACGGCTGGCAAGCCGTGGACACCACTCAGAGCAACCCTCCGGCGATCAACCGGATCGTCGATGTCGCATGGCTCGATGCCACTGAGCTGATGGTCGTGGGAGCCGCGAACACCGACACCGCCAACGCGCCGTTCCGCGTGGTGCAGGATGCGTCGCGGATCACCAAGGAGGGCGAGCCCGAGAACTGGGATGCCGTGGAAGTCACAGTACTTCCCCGGACGCAGACCGCAATCATCATCGGCCGTGGCGGTCAAACCTGGAAGGACAACGGCAGCCAGTGGGTGCCTTTCGTGGGTAAGGTCAGCACCATCGCCTATCCCGGTTAGATTGCGACGACTGTCCACAGATTGCGTAGCGACAGCCGATACTGAGGTCCGGACGCGACAAACTCAGTGTGTGAGCTTTGAGCACTGGCTGGCCGCAGCTGGTGACCTATTGCTCGGCGCCAGATGCCATGGCTGCGGGCAGCCCTGGTGGGGCATCTGCCCGGGCTGTCGTCTGCAGCTGGCCAGCCGACGTCCCTTTTTCACAGCTCCAGTTCCTTGCCCCGACGAATTCCCGGTCACGGTGACGTCGTCGGTATATGACCCGATCCTGCGCAGGGTGATCAACGCGCACAAGGAGCGGCAAGCGCTGACGCTAACCAGTTTCATCGCCGAGCGGCTGGCACTAAGCGTGCATGTGTTGCTGGCGAGCGAGCCGTACGCCGCCAGCAGGATCATCCTTGTGCCAATCCCTTCAGCAGCGCGAACGGTCCGTCGGAGGGGGTTCGATGCCACCGCCTCGATGGCCCGGCTTGCCGCCCGCCAGCTTCGGGTGCGCTACCCCATGTCGGTTCGATCGGCGCTGACTCAGGCGCGGTGGGTTGCTGATCAGGCCGGCCTGCGCGCAGCCGCCCGCCAGGAGAACCTCGCCGGCGCCTACCGGCTGCGGAGGCCGATCGCGACCGGCGCAGCTGTGCTCGTCGACGATCTGGTGACAACCGGGAGCAGCCTGACCGAGGCCGCGCGTGTGCTCCGAGCGGCCAGAATCCCGGTTCTGGGCGCAGCAACAGTGGCGGCCACCGCACGTGTACGCCCCCCGAGGTCGCCTCAGATCGACGACTCTGAGGGCCCAATGTTCACGGACTGAGAACTCATTGAGGATCCCCAGGAAGCGGTAGAAATACCAGATGACAAGGATTAGCGTCTGGTACATGGCGCTTGCGCACCAGGGGGATCTCAGGCCAGGCCGGAATCAGGGTGCGTTAAGTGCCTTCGGCATTTCTGGATCGTTTCCGCAGCGCGGCCCACAGTCGCGACCGAACGCCGGGCGCATGTTCGCCTGATCGTGCCGTTCGAAATTACCCACTCCTCAATGGAGGTAGACATGGATGTTGTCGTCAAGTCCCGACATTGCAATGTGTCGGATGAGTTCCGCTCCTACGTGGAGGAGAAGATCACTCGACTGGAGAAACTCAACGACCGGGCGATTCGCGTCGAGGTAGAGGTATCGGCAGAGCGGAACAGGCGACAACATGATCAGGCGAGCCGTATCGAGATCACGCTTCTGACCAAGGGCCCCGTGATACGGGCAGAGGCGGCGGCCGAGGACAAGCCGGCGGCTTTTGATCTGGCGTTGGACAAGCTCATGGCGCAGCTACGCAAGGCAGCCGACCGCAAGCGGGTGCATCGTGGCCAGCACTCGCCACGCTCGCTGCATGACGCGGCGGCTGAACTGCCGCTGATCGAGAGCGGCGCAGCAGAGACAAACGGGTCTTCGGTGCAAAGAATCGCCGGGATAGAGGTCCACGGCGACGGTCCCATGGTGGTACGCGAAAAAGTCCACCCTGCGATGCCCATGAGTCTGGATCAGGCGCTGCTCGAGATGGAGCTGGTCGGGCACGACTTCTTCCTGTACATCGACTCTGAGTACCTGGCGCCTAGTGTCGTGTATCGCCGCAGGGCCTACGACTATGGCGTGATCCGTCTCGACATGGCCTACGCCCTGGTCTCCTGATCCCACGCCAGCCAGGCTGTTTCCACGCTTGGGCCGCTGACACCGGGAGGCGTCCGGGACCGCTAGGCAAACGTGCACCTCAGTTTGTACGTCGGCGTGGGTCGCTGCCTGGTTGGGATTCAAGCATCTTAGGTTTCCGTAGCGGCCCCGTACGCCTCCCGGCGTCAGCGGTGCGGCTGGCACAACCGTGGCCCTCGGCCTTAGTCATCAGGAGTCTGCGTTCGCAGGGTTCAGGCATCTTAGGTTTGCTACGCCCGCCGGTACGCCTCCCCACTGTCAGAGGACCCCACTAGCGTCTGATTGTGCGACGGGAACGGCTGAGCAAGGCCGAGGCGAGACGGATCGCGCTGGCTGCGCAGGGCTTTGGGGTGCCCAAGCGGGAGCGGCCAGTCACGATGCGTGATGTGCAGGCGGTGACGAGTCGGCTGGCGCAGTTTCAGATCGACTCGATCAACGTCGCGACCCGAGCGCACTTCATGCCGCTGTTCTCGCGGCTCGGGCCGTACGATCCGGGGCTCCTGGAACGGGCTGCTTATCGACCCCCGCGCCGGCTCTTTGAGTACTGGGGCCATGCGGCCAGCCTGATCGACGTCTCATTGCAACCATTGCTCCGGTTCCGCATGGAGCCGGGCTTCCGCGACATCTGGGCTGGAGTGGAGCGAGTCGCGCAGCAGAACGCCGATCTGATTCCGTTCGTGCGTGACGAGGTCGCTGCCCGCGGGCCGATCAGCGCACGAGACCTCGAGATTGTCGAGGAACGCGACCGCACCAACTGGGGCTGGAACTGGTCCCGCGTCAAGACCGTTCTGGAGTGGCTGTTCTATGTCGGCGAGGTCACGTCGGCCCGGCGTAACTCGCAATTCGAGAGGGTCTATGACCTCCCCGAGCGTGTCATTCCGGCTTCAGTCCTCAGCACACCGACTCCGACACCTCAGGAGTCAGTCACAGGTCTGGTCCGGCACGCTGCACGAGCGCTGGGGATAGCAAGCGAGTCCTGCTTGCGCGACTACTTCCGTACTCGACTGGTCATGACGCGGCAGGCGATCGCGACCTTGGTGGAAAGTGGCGAGCTCATCCAGGTGACGGTCCAGGGATCTGAGGGCCGGCCCTGGTACCTGTGGCACGAGGCACGGGTACCGCGTCGAATCGTCGGTCGCGCGCTGCTGAGTCCCTTCGACTCGATGATCTTCGAGCGGGCGCGGCTGGAGCGCTTGTTCGACTTCGCCTATCGGATCGAGATTTACGTGCCGGAGCCGAAGCGCATCTACGGCTATTACGTGTATCCGTTTCTGCTGGACGAGAAGTTCGTGGCACGAGTTGATCTCAAAGCGGACCGGACACATGGGGTACTGCGGGTCAATGCCGCCTGGATCGAGCTGGGTTATGACTCCTGCGACGTCGCGACCGAACTCGCATCCGAGCTCAAGATCATGGCCGAATGGCTGGGCCTGGAAGCTCTGGAGATTCTGCCACGAGGGGACCTCGCACGAGCCCTCGCCGCAGCCTGAGGTCCAGCTCGCAGGCTGCGAGCGTCGGGAATCGCGCGCCCGAAGAGCGGAGGAGCGATGAGCGAACACGCCCGCGAGCGGAGCGAGCAAATCCAATACTGTCGTTCGCGAAGAGTGACGACGACGTCGGATTCTCGATGTTCGCGCCGCCGATCTGCAGGGGGAGATGGCAGAACAACGCTTTTCCGTTACGCCAGATCCGACGAAGGCGGCGGCAACCCAGCGAACATCGCAGCGAGCGGAGCGAGCAATCAAACGCAGCGCGATGCGCGAGCAGCTAACCTCAAAAACGGGCCTGGCCTACGATGGGGGGCGCGCTGCGGCACTTCTACGATGGATGAAGTCTGGCGCTAAGCCGAGCGGCATGAGGGAACATCTCACCGCCACAGACCGTGCAGGTAAGTGAAAACGACGTAAGGGGAGCCAGTTTCCGTGGCTTTGATGGATAGGCTGCTGCGCTTCGGCGAAGGCAAACTTCTCAAGCAACTCTCGACCACCGCCAAGCAGGTGCACGCGATCGAGGATGATTTCGTCGCGATGAGCGACGAGGAGCTGCGTGGCCAGACTCCGGACTTCCGGTCACGCTTCGAAAGAGGTGAGTCGCTCGAGTCGCTGCTTCCGGAGGCTTTCGCGACCGTACGCGAGGCCAGCCGACGGGTCCTCGACAAGCGGCACTTCGACGTCCAGGTCATGGGTGGCGCTGCGCTGCACCTGGGCAACATCGCTGAGATGAAAACCGGCGAGGGCAAGACCCTGGTCGCGACCATGCCGTCGTACCTCAACGCTCTGACCGGACGCGGCGTTCACATCGTCACAGTCAATGACTACCTTGCCAAACGCGACTCGGAATGGATGGGACGAATCCACCACTTCCTCGGCATGGAGGTCGGCGCCATCCTCTCGCAGATGGACCCTGCGGAGCGGCGCAAGGCGTACCACGCCGACATCACCTATGGCACCAACAACGAGTTCGGCTTCGATTATCTGCGCGACAACATGGCGCTCAGCCTCGACGACTGCGTGCAGCGCGAGCACCACTACGCCATTGTCGACGAGGTCGACTCGATCCTGATCGACGAAGCCCGTACACCATTGATCATCTCCGGCCCGGCCGAGGACACGCACAAGTGGTATCCCGAATTCGCCAAGCTGGTAAACCGGCTGCGCCGCGATGAGCATTACGAGGTCGACGAGAAGAAACGGACCGTGGCGATCAATGAGGGCGGGATCGATGCCGTCGAGGATTGGCTCGGCATCGGCAATCTGTACGAGTCGGCGAACACTCCGCTCATTTCGTATCTCAACAACGCCATCAAGGCCAAGGAACTGTTCAAGCTGGACCGCGATTACGTGGTGATCGACGGCGAAGTACTGATTGTCGACGAGCACACCGGGCGCACCTTGATCGGTCGCCGCTATAACGAGGGTCTGCACCAAGCCATCGAAGCCAAAGAAGCGGTCCAGATCCGCGACGAATACCAGACGCTTGCCACGATCACCCTGCAGAACTACTTCCGGATGTACGAAAAGCTCGCCGGGATGACGGGCACCGCGCTCACCGAGGCCAGCGAGTTCCAGAAGATCTACGGTCTCGGCGTTGTGCCGATCCCCACCAATATGCCGATGATCCGCGGCGACCAGCGTGACCTCATCTACCGCACCGAAGAGGCCAAGTTCGATGCCATTGTCGAGGATGTGTCCGCACGGCACGAGAAGGGCCAGCCGGTGCTCATTGGCACCGCCTCGGTGGCCAAATCCGAAATTTTGTCCGGGTTGCTGAAACGGGCTGGTGTCAGGCATGAGGTGCTCAACGCTAAGCAGCACGAGCGTGAGGCGGCCATCATCGCCTTGGCGGGAGCCAAGGCCGCTGTGACGGTAGCCACCAACATGGCTGGCCGCGGGACCGACATCATCTTGGGTGGAAACGCTGAGTTTCTCGCCGACAAGAAGCTGCACGACTCCGGGATCGACGCGCTCGAGAACTCCGAGGAGTACGAAAGGCTCTACCCCGAACTCCTCGAGGACTTTGAGGAGGAAACCAGGACGGAGCACGACGAGGTCGTGGAGCTTGGTGGGCTCTACGTCGTCGGCTCAGAGCGGCACGAGTCACGCCGAATCGACAACCAGCTACGCGGCCGTTCCGGCCGCCAGGGCGATCCCGGGGAGAGCCGGTTCTACCTGTCGCTAGGTGACGATCTGATGCGGTTGTTCAAGTCCGACATCGTGGAGTGGGTCCTGCAGGCTCTCAAGATGCCAGACGACGTGCCCATCGAGAACAAGCGCGTCTCTGCCTCGATTGCCAGCGCCCAGAGCCAAGTCGAGGCACAGAACTTCGAGATCCGCAAAAACATTCTGAAGTACGACGACGTGATGAACCGGCAGCGGCATGCGGTCTACGGCGACCGCCGCAAGGTGCTCGAGGGCGCTGACGTCGAGTCGCGCCTGCGGGCAACCGTCGACACAGTTGTCGAGCAATACGTCATCGGAGCGACTGAAGGATTTGCCGAGGACTGGGACCTGGACCAGCTCTGGAGCAACATGAACACGCTCTATCCGGTGTCCTTGGTAGGCGCCGAGTACGAGGAGCGCGACGACCTCGACCGGCAGCTGTTGATCGATGACTTCAAGGCTGACGCCCAGGCGGCGTACGACAATCGCGAAGAAAGCCTTGGCTCGGACGTGATGCGTGAGCTGGAGCGTCGGGTGCTGCTGACGGTCCTGGACCGCAAGTGGCGCGAGCATCTGTACGAGATGGACTACCTCCGCGAGGGCATCGGCTTACGGGCGATGGCGCAGCGCGATCCGCTGGTGGAGTACCAGCGCGAGGGCGGCGACATGTTCAACGTCATGATGGAAGCCTTCATGGAAGAGGTCGTTGGCTACGTCTTCCACCTCGACGTCGAGGTCCAGGAAACTCCTCTGGTCGGCGTTGTCGCCGACTCGGACGGCCACCCGGTCACGATCGGCGCCGACCGGAGCGATGGCAGCAGCCGGAACGGTCACGACCGCGCCGGCCGCCATCTGGTTGAGTCAGGACCCGACCCAGACGGTCGAGGCGTGACGGTGCACCCAGTCGACGACGACGAATCCGAGCCGGCCGACCTCGTCGAGGAACCCGTGGCGGCCCGGCCGGAGGTGAAAGCCAAGGGCTTGGCCGGTCAGACCAGTTCGCGCACCCCGCTCAGCTACTCAGCCCCGGCCGAGGACGGCTCAGTGCAAAGAGCTGGCAAGACCGCAGACAAGGCCGACAGCCCCTACGCGAACGTGGGTCGCAACGCGCCGTGTCCGTGCGGCTCCGGAAAGAAGTTCAAGATGTGTCACGGACGGCCAGGCGCCGTCTAGTGATGCCGCGAAAGCGGCTGGACTATCACTCTGCGAGATCGCTGAGGTTACCTTCATGCCCCCTGTTTCATGAGCCGCTCGCGCATCGCGCTCATCGCCGCGGCCGTGGCTGCCGTCCTGGTCGCTGCCGGCATCGGCCTTGCGGCTGTGATCAGCGGTCGGGAATCCGACCCGGTCACGACCAGCTCTATCGCAGCTGAGTCGCCGACGCCCTCGCCGACGAGGACGACCACCACGCCCCAGAAAGCCACCGACCCGCTGACCGGCGGCGAGGTGAGCGATCATGGGGTGATCGCGGCCAAGGTGGAGAACATCGCAGCGGCCAGGCCCCAGGTGGGCCTGAGCCAGGCTGACATCACCTTCATCCAAGAGGTCGAGGGCGCCCAGACCCGACTCATCGCCGTCTACCACTCCAGGTTCCCCAAGCAGGTTGGACCGATCCGCAGTGCCCGCAGCACCGATGTACAGCTACTGCCGCTGTTCGGCAAACCAGGATTGGTCTATTCCGGCGCCAACTCCTCGGTCCAGCGCAAGATCAACAACGCCTCGATCGTGGCAATCCCACGCTCGACCCGCGACAGCCGGCGGGTGGCGCCGCACAATGTCTTCGTGAACCTGGCCAACGTTGCCAAGTCGACGAAGCTGGATGAGGCCACTTCTATTGGCTGGACTTTCAGCGAGGCTGTGCCGCCAGGTAGCACGACCAAAACCGTCAAGGTGCGCGTGGGACACGACACTTTTGACTTCGGATACAGCTCAGGCCGCTACACCGTGCGCTGGAACGGATCTCGGTACGCCGACGGAGACAGCGATGCAATCACCAAGGCCGACAATGTCGTGATCATGAAGGTTCGCAACCATCCAGACGGCAACCGTGATGTTCGGGGTGCGCTGTCGGTGCAGTCCGACACGGTGGGCAAGGGTGCAGTGACGATCTACCGGAACGGGCGGAAGATCGAGGGCCGGTGGAAACGAACGAAGGCCTCCGCATCCCTTCACTTCACCGACAAAACCGGCAAGCCGATCGCTCTCAAGCCCGGACAGACCTGGGTTGCGCTCGCCAGCTAAGTCTGACGGACACTAGGTGTACTAGGGCGGCGGCAACGTCACCCCGAAACCGGTCATGGCCAGACGGAGCAGCACCTGACCAGGCCGCAACAAGTCTGCGATCTTGGCAGCGGCGAGCACCTCGAGCTCAGCCAGCCGAGCGTTGTAGGCGGTGGTTCCTTCGAGTCGAGCTCGCTGCAGTTCGGCAACATTCAGCCACACCTTCTGTCGAGCCTCGCGAAGGAAACGGCGTGAGCTCAGCCGATTCGCCGGCGTAAGAATCCGATCAAGCAGGCTGCGCACGCCGCCGATCGCGTGATCCTCCGCCACCACCCGCCCGGCCAAGATCTGGTCGATGCGTTCATGATCACGACGACGCCGGGCGATCAGCGCAGGGTTTTCAAAATCATGGTCGGTGATCACCGAAAGGGTCGCTGGCGGCAGGTCGTAGTTGATGTGCGCATTCATGCCCAAGAGCAGATGGATGATGGTCGGCAGCTTCGGATCGGCCTGGAAGGCGAGCCGCCACGGTCGCGGCACGTGGCCGCCCACCTGATCAGCGTCATGCGCCACGATGAAGAGGTTCGCGAAGGCGACGTCCCAGCTCACCACCCAATCGGGATCTTCGAAGAAGGCCGCGTCCACCGCGTCCCCGACGGCACGTGTAGTCCGCTGATACGTCGTGATAAAGGTGCGCCGATGCGTCTGATCAGGGGGCAGCGCGTCGATTCGTTGCTGCAGCTCGTCGACGACTTGGCCGACCGTCGATGCCGGTTGGCGGGCGGGGCCAGCATGCATGGTGTCAGTCTTCCTGCACGCCGTCCGATCGAGAAGCATCGGGCCATGCCGGGGCGAGGGCGAGGAGAGTCTTGCTACAGCCTCGAAATAGATATCAACAGATTGGCTCTGAGGAGGTTACGCGACGGCGGTTGTACCAGGCACTCTGGTGGGCGCCCGAGCAAGGAGACTTCAATGTCAACAACCACAGCGTCGCCGCGTACGTCCTGCGTCCAGTGGGTGATCGAAAGCCGGCCGCCCAGCCTCACCTGGGCTCGGCCTTCGCCCCCTCAGCCCAATCAACCACCGCTGGACCTGACCGATCATCAACCCGACCATGCGGAGGGCGCAGCGCCAGATGATCGAGGCGTACGAATAAGCTGGCAAGGCGCGCTGGGCCGCACGGCAGCGAACCGGGTTGCCCGATGCCCGAGAGTGGAGCGCCACGCTTGCCCTCGCTGTGATCCAGACGTTGCTGAGGCAGCGTCCGGTCGCCCAAGCCATTCGCTGAAAATGTGCCCTAGCGACGGTCAGGACTAAATCGTGACCTGAACCTACAGCGACGGCCAAGTGATCTTGATCGGTAGCCGTCCCTCAGTGACTCCAGCCCAGGTATTTAGCTTCCGACCACCTTGGGTGCTGAGGGGGGATAGTTCGGCGTGGGTGAGGCGATCGTGGGCCCGGTGCTGCGGATCTGCCGGGCGCTGGACGGCATGCCGCTGGCGTTCGAGCTGGCCCCGCCCGGGTGCGCGCGCTCTTCCCGCAACAGATCGCAGCGCGGCTGGGCGACCGCTTCCGGCTGCTCGCCGGCTCGTGAGCGGGTACGCCGGCTCGCGTGGCTCGCTCGGCGGCGAAGATGCACCGCAGCGGCTGGCCCGGTCGCTGAATGCGTCGGGCTTCCGCCCGACGAGGACGCCGCAGGCGATGGTCACCTCACTCGTGGCATGGTGTTCACCCCGCCTCGCGGGCCGCCGCGGTCTGCAGGCCCAGGGGCCGGTCGCGAAGGCCTGGTCGCCATCGACCTCCCAGCAGACATTCACGCCGGCACAGCGAAGTCGGCGCTGTGGTACTCGCGACCGACGCCGGTCTCGTCATCCGCCGGGAAGCGGACGCCTTCTGTTGCGATTCACCCACTCCGGGACGGACAAGCACAGGAGGGATCAGGTGTCCGACGGTCGCGGTTGTTCGGGAGGGACCGTCCCCTCAGCGGCGTCCATCCAGCTATCGAGGTCGGCCTGTGTGAACCCCGGCCATGCCGGAATGTCGGGCAGCTGCCGGAGGAGATCGAACGCCTCCGCGATCCGCGGGCCACGCAGCACCGGCGAGTGGCAGCCGGCAATGACCTCAGCGCCAAACCGTTGAGTTTCATTAACTACAGCTTGAAACTTCTGACCATCCAGCAGCGTCGCCCACGGTGAAACAAGGCGACCGCCAAAGAATTGACCGTCCCGAAATTCGTTGTCGGACAGCTCGCCGATATATGGCATCGGAGCAGGCACATTTGTCGCGAAAGTATCCACTGACCACAAAACGCTAGTTTTCGGGTCGAACAGTGCGCGCGTCGTCGGGTTGTCGTACAGCGGCGGTCGCTTGGCAACCAGCGTGCGGTCGCCCACGTCCACCGTGTCACCGTCATTCATGAAACGGCACCGGCTAAGCGGCGTCTCCCACTCCTCGGCCATGCGCCCGATCGAAAACCAGGTCGTCAGCAGCGTGGCATTTGGGCACGCCGCGAGGATCGGTAGAAGGTTACCGGAGTGGTCACGGTCGTCATGGGTGAGGAACACCCACCGCACATCGATCGGATCTACTACTGACCAGGCGGCTTCCAGCCACTGGGGCCGCACAGCTGGCGCTCCGGTGTCCACGAGCACCGGTTCCGCTCCACGAATCACCATGGAGTTCATCGGGAAGTGCCCAACTGGCGGAGCCTCCAGGGCCCACGGAATGACGAACGTCTCCTCGGCGATCTGGTAAGGCTCCAGCAGATTGAATGTCTCGGTTGCTGTCATAGCGCTTCTCCCAGCCACTAGGTGCGCCGACCCGTCCCTGGAGCCGTGACATTCCCGGCGCACTTCAATTGAGCATCGCACCAAATGTGGGCACCGTCCAGCGTTGGACGGATAGGGACGATCCACAGCTCCGCTGTGGTATCAGGTGGCACCACTACGTGGCAAGGACGGTCCCAACGGGCCGCTCGGTAAAGCGCGGTTTGTGATCTTGCACACAACCTGCACGAGGGTTCGTGATCTTAAGCCAAATAAGCCTCTGACCAGGGATGATGCTGGAGGGCGATACTGGATTTGAACCAGTGACCTCTTCCGTGTCAGTGATCTCTGACACGCCTGACAATGGAGCGGTAGCCGTGAGCATGGTCCGTGGGTGTCCCCAGATGATCGCCGGCTGCCGCATCGATTGACTGGCAGTCTGACTGCAGGGGCGGGCGAGGAGGTTGGAAGCAAATCTGCGTCGTCTGGGTCTAGTGTGAGCTGCTTGCAGGACCAGCTCGAAGATCGGCTGAACCTGGCCAGCGCGAGCTAAGTGAGTGGCCACGTCCCACAGTCGCACGGACTTATCTCAGCCGCCTGCGACGAGGGTTCTGCGGGGGCTGAACCCCACCGAGACGACGATGTCGGTGTGACTAGTCGCCGGGGAGCCGATTGGACCGGCGGCGGCCAATCCCACAGCTGCACCGTCGTGTCGCTGCTGCCGCCAGTAAGGCACCTGGGATATGGCTTCCTGCCCTTCCCGCGTGTGGACCTTGCCACGATCGCCGCCGGGAGACATCGCCAGGAGGCCGCCCGGATCCTTTGCGACGAGGTGTGCAACCGATCCGACGACGGCAACCCGCCGGAACTGTCGGAGCGAACTGCGCAGATCCTGGCTTCTCGCGACTCGCTGCCGCGGAAGAAGTCGGGGCCTGAGCTGGCGTTCTCGTTGCGCTGAGAATCGTAAAAGTGTTCTAATAAGATATGCAAGATCTCGATCCGACACAGTCAAGATCTCGATCCGACACAGTACAGCGAAGCGGATGCGGGGCGGTCGGCGTCGTGCCGAACGTTTGTTGGTGCGAGAGAAACACTGCCGCTCATGGCTCAGCAAGATCATCTGCGGCGTGATCTTCTATGAGACTCTGTGCAAAGCCGATGCTCCGGCTCCGGCGCGTGCCGTTGACTCCCCACCCGAGGCGGCCATACGTTCGAACCTTCGTTTGCCCATCGCGAGCACAGCTCTCGGTTCGTCATCTGGTACTCCGTGGACGATCCTGAGCCAGGGAAACAGATATGCCGACGACGATCATTAATTTGAAAGTTAAGACAGTTGAGGAGAAGGCCGTCACCCCACAGAACAACCAACTGGGCAACATGATTGCCTCCAGCGACGACATCACCGTAATCAACGGTGATCCAAGCCTCAGAGGCCAACACTCAGGTTTCTATGTCCGTGTTCGCAGGCCGGATTTCTGGCTATGTGAAGCTGGATACATCTTGCCGGGAATCCCAGGCACGCCTTTCCCGAATGGCGGTCAACTCCAGACCCGAGGGCTCCTCAAATTTTCCAGTCTGGTGAATACGGTTGCGATCATCGGAGGGACCGACGATTACCGGTGTGCTTCAGGTCAGGTCAAGATCGACGGGAACAACTTCGAGCTGACAATCGAAACTCGGTGAGACGCGGCCGATCCGACCGCGATACGGGACTGGCGTGGTCATTCCATTGAGCGCCCACGCATAGTGGCCATACCTTCGAAACCAGACTCGTCAGGCTGACCCGATCAAACAAATCCATTGACGTGCGAGCACCCAGCCGACACCGCGCCCCTTACGACAGGCGGCGGCTAACGGTCTTGGCCTCAGTTTCGGCTTGCAGCCGGTCGTCGGGCGAGTCGATCATGGTTTCGCGC
>Ga0307289_10000037_pt1 | contig 41323 bp, 34 predicted proteins | sample ER_DNA_143_FD_194483 | JGI IMG/M metagenome (GOLD analysis project Ga0307289, IMG submission 194483) | Bulk soil microbial communities from the East River watershed near Crested Butte, Colorado, United States - ER_DNA_143 | ecosystem: Environmental > Terrestrial > Soil > Floodplain | place...
CTTCGACACCTCCGCATCCTCGGTCGGGACCATCCGGTCGAGGAACTCGACGATCGTGACGTCCACCCCGAAGTTCGTCATGACGTAGGCGAACTCGACGCCGATGGCGCCGGACCCGCCGATGATCACCGAGCTCGGCAGGTTCCCATCGAGGATCTGCTCCTCGTAGGTGACGACCTTCTGGCTCAGCTCCATGCCTGGCAGCATCCGCACGGTCGCGCCGGTCGCGATGATGAGGTTGTCGAAGGTGACGGTCCGGCGCGACGTGTCGGCCAGGGTCACGTCCAGCGAGGTGGGCGACGTGATGACGCCCCAGCCGTCGATCTCGTCGATCGCGTTCTTCTTCATCAGGTAGTGGACGCCCTTGGCACTGGCGTCGGCGACGGCGCGGCTGCGCGTGAAGGTCGGCCCGAAGGCCATCGAGGCGTCGCCCTCGATGCCGAAGGTCTTCTTCTCCTTGGTGATGATGTGGGCGATCTCGGCGTTGCGCAGCAACGCCTTGGACGGGATGCACCCGACGTTGAGGCATACGCCGCCCCAGTACTTCAGCTCGACGACGGCGACCTTCTTGCCGAGCTGCGCGGCGCGGATCGCCGCGACGTACCCACCCGGACCGGCACCCAGGACCACGACGTCGTAATCAGCCATGGCGTCACCCTATGGGGCGACGTCGGTCCGGCCCACAGCGACCGTTCACGTCACATGTCGGCCACTCGGCGCGCCCCGACGAGCCGAATGATCGGCCCCGGAGTACGTTCCGAGAGTAGGTCGCACGGGAGCGACCCGAGACTCGCGGAGGTGCTCCATGTCGAACGACGCCCCACCCGACAACCGACGCCACTACCCGGCCCCGCCGGCCAACAAGGGCTTGCTGGTCTTGACCGGTGTGCTGGTGGCCATCCCGATCGTCGCCCTCATGCTCGTAGGCACCTACTCGAAGAAGGAGCCGTACCTCGCCGGCTTCCCCTTCTTCTTCTGGTACCAGTTCCTCTGGGTCTTCCTCTGCTCCGGCTTCACGTATGCGGCGTTCATCGTCGTGCGCAAGGCCCGCCCCCACCGCCCCATGGACACGGAGGGTGACGAGTACCTCATCGACGACCCGGAGGAGAAGACCCAATGACCGATGTCAACTGGGTGGCTCTGATCATCCTCGTCGTGCTGTTCGCCATGGTCGCGGTGATGGGCTTCTGGGCCTCGCGGTGGCGGCGCCCCGACAGCATGGAGAGCCTCGACGAGTGGGGGCTCGGCGGGCGCAGCTTCGGCACCTGGATCACCTGGTTCCTGCTGGGTGGCGACCTCTACACCGCATATACCTTCGTTGCCGTGCCGGCGGCGATGTTCGGCGCGGGCGCGGTCAGTGGCTTCTTCGCCGTGCCGTACACGATCATCCTCTACCCGATCATCTTCATCTTCATGGCGCGGCTGTGGTCGGTCAGCCACCGGCACGGCTACGTCACGCCGGCCGACTTCGTCTCTGGGCGGCACGGCTCGCGCGGTCTTTCGCTGGCCGTCGCGATCACCGGGTTCGTCGCGACGATGCCCTACATCGCGCTGCAGCTGGTCGGCATCCAAGCCGTTCTCGAGGTCACAGGTGTCGGGGGCTCGGGCAACGTCCTCGCCGCCGACCTGCCCCTGTTCATCGCCTTCCTCGTCCTTGCCCTCTACACCTACACCTCGGGGCTCCGGGCGCCGGCGATGATCGCGTTCGTCAAGGACATCCTCATCTACCTCGTCATCATCGTCGCGATCATCTATCTGCCCTCGAGGTTCGGCGGCTGGGAGGCGATCTTCGGTGCGGCCGAGAAGAAGATGGCTACGCCCAACCCGACGACCGGTGCACCGACCGGGGTGTTCATCCCCTCGACCGCGCAGTACTGGGCGTACGCCTCCCTCGCCCTTGGCTCGGCCATGGCCCTGTTCATGTACCCGCACTCGATCACCGGGTCGCTGGCGGCCAGGAGCCGCAACACGATCCGGCGCAACGCGGCGATCCTGCCGGCCTACAGCCTCGTCCTTGGGCTGCTGGCCCTGCTCGGCTGGGTCGCGATCGCGGCCGGCACCAAGCCGATCGGCCTGGACGGCAAGCCCAACGCGCAGCTGGTCATCCCGCAGCTGTTCGAGGACACGTTCCCGGCCTGGTTCGCCGGAGTCGCCTTCGCCGCCATCGCGATCGGTGCGCTCGTCCCGGCGGCGATCATGTCCATCGCGGCAGCGAACACGTTCACGCGCAACATCTACAAGGAGTGGATCAACAAGGACGCCACCGTCCAGCAGGAGGCCAAGGTCTCCAAGGTGGCGTCGCTCGTGGTGAAGGCGTTCGCGCTGGTCTTCGTCCTCACCATGGACAAGCAGAACGCCATCAACCTGCAGCTCCTCGGCGGCATCTGGATCCTCCAGACCTTCCCGGCCATCGTGTTCAGCCTCTACACGCGGTGGTTCCACCGGTGGGCGCTGCTCGCCGGCTGGGCGGTCGGCATGGCCTACGGCACGATCGCCGCCTACAACGTGGCGAGCGCGGCGACGCCGCACTTCGGCGGATCGCTCTCGGCGGTGCCGGTGTGGGGCCAGATGGGCTACATCGCCGTGACGGCGTTCGTCCTCAACGTCGTCGTCGCGGCGGTGCTGACGGTCATCCTCCGGGCCACCAAGACTCCGGCCGGCATCGACGCCACCCAGCCGCCGGACTACTTTGCCGACGAGGGCGACCCGCGCGTCTCGCCGATGCCGCCGACCTTCGAGGAGCTCGCCGTGCGGGAGGCGCGGCAGCACTGAGCCGACTCACCGCATCCCCCAAGGGTGGTGGTCCCGACCGGGACCACCACCTTTCGTTGTCGGGGAGGTCGGAGAAACTAGCCCATGGCGACACCGATGGGGACGTCGCGCTGCTTCCCGCAGTCGAGACATTCTTGGTAGCGGCCGCCGTAGTCTCCGCTGTCGGGATATCGGTGCGTGCGCCAGCGGTGCCACACGTGGAGCCGACAGGTCCAGCGTCCGCGACGTTGCTTTTCCTGCCCTGGCTCTCGGGATGTTTCGGCAGTCATGCCCCTGAGTCGCCGCAGGCGGCGAGAAGGTTGACACATCGGCTCGAGAAACTTTCCCGGACGCGCGTGCGGGTCGGTTGAAGCATGCTGTAACTTACAAGTCGATGACAAGTACTCGGTTCGCCACGATCGCCTCCGATCTCCGTGAGCGGGTCGCGCTAGGCGAGTTCGGGGACGGCGGCACGCTCGACTCAGAGTCGCAGCTGTGCCACCGGTACGCGGTCTCGCGGCCCACGGTGCGACGGGCCCTCGAGGTACTGCGCGACGAGGGCCTCGTCGAGTCGCGACACGGGGCCGGGTGGTTCGTGACCGGCTCCGCGTTCCACCAGCGGCTCGCCCTCGGCTCGTTCCGGCACGCGGCGTCGGCGGTCGCCGAAGCGGGCAAGTCTCTCGAGCGGCAAGTCGTCGAGTTCGGCTACCGCTCCGCTCCGCTCTCCCTCGCGGGCTCCCTCGGCGTTCCCGAGGACACCGAGGTGCTGTATGCGCGCTCGCTGCGGACCGTCGACGGCGAAGGGCTGGACGTGGTCCGGGAGTGGGTTCCTGGCGAGCTTGCCGGTCCGGTCAGCCGAGACGCCGCGACCCGGCCCGGCATCTGGGAGACGCTGACCCGACACGGCCACCGCATCGCGAAGGTCCGGCAGGTCGTGACGGCCGGCCTGGCCAGTGCGGAGGACGCCGAGCTGCTCGGAGTGGCCTCGGGCGATGCGCTGCTGCTGGTCCGCCGGTTCGCCGCAGACCCGTCCGGGCGCGTTCTGGCCCTCTCCGATCACCGCTACCTCGCGCAGCGGTTCGCCCTCGAGGTGGAGTTCAGCTCCGGCCCGAACGGCAGCGCCGCCACGACGGCGGAGCCCACCGGCATCCATCCACTTCCCTCCCCCGACCGGGAGCACCCGCATACCAAGGAGCACATCGCATGAAGGTCCTCGTCACCGGCGGAGCCGGGTTCATCGGCTCGAACTTCGTCCTGCGGGTCCGGCAGACCCGGCCGGACTGGCAGGTCACGGTCCTCGACGCCCTGACGTACGCGGGAAACCGGGCCTCGCTCGCGCCGGTCGAGAACGAGATCGACTTCGTCGAGGGGTCGATCGCCGACCCGACCCTCGTAGACCGGCTGGTCGCGGACACTGACCTGGTCGTGCACTTCGCGGCGGAGTCGCACAACGACAACAGTCTCGACAACCCGTGGCCGTTCGTCGAGGCCAACATCGTCGGGACCTACCAGCTTCTCGAGGCGGTTCGCCGACACGGCAAGCGGATCCATCACGTCTCCACCGACGAGGTCTACGGCGACCTGGAGCTCGACGACCCCGTCCGCTTCACCGAGACCACGCCCGTAAACCCGTCCTCGCCCTACTCCGCGTCCAAGGCAGGCGCCGACCTGTTGGTGCGGGCCTGGATCCGGTCGTTCGGCATCCACGCGACGCTGTCGAACTGCTCCAACAACTACGGACCGCGGCAGCACGTCGAAAAGTTCATCCCGCGGCAGATCACCGGGATCCTCCAGGGGGTCAAACCCAAGATTTACGGCGCGGGCGCCAACGTGCGCGACTGGATCCACGTCGACGACCACAACGACGCAGTAGTCGCGATCGTCGAGGAGGGCCGCCCCGGGGAGACGTACCTCATCGGGGCCGACGGGGAGCGGAACAACCGCGAGATCGTCGCCATGCTGCTCGAGCTGATGGGAAAGCCGGCCGACTGGTTCGACCTCGTCAGCGACCGGCCTGGGCACGACCTGCGGTACGCCATCGACTCGAGCAAGCTGCGCCGCGAGACGTCGTGGCGACCGCGGTACCAGGACATGCGCGCCGGGCTGGCCCAGACCGTCGAGTGGTACCGCGACAACGAGAAGTGGTGGGGCGGGGCCCGAGCGGCCTCCGAGGAGGTCTACGCCCGCCTGGGCCGCTGACGCGCTTTCATCGTCCAACCCGGCGGTCAGGTCCTGGGAAGGTGCTCAGGGATCGACGGAACCACCGCTACGGCTTCCTCGTAGTCCATCCCGGTCACCTGCAGCAGGTCGACGATGAGCGACCGGATCTGGACGAGCAGCACGTCGACCGACAGCGACCCGCGCTCGAGCCGAGCGGTCGCCCGGCCGACCTCGATGATGCCACCGCGGCCCTGCGCCGCGGCGGCATTCTCGCCGAGCACCCTGGCAACGATGTCGACGGCGTCGGCGAGATCATCGAGGAGGCGCGCGTACGAAGGCGGCACGTCGATCTGACGGTCGGCGTTCACCGCGACCCGGCGGCAGAGCACCCGGGTGCTCCGCATCGCCCGGTCGAGCGGCTCGACCAGGTCGGCAACGCTGCGAACCTTCTCCCGGTCCCTTCGCTGGAACGGTGAGGAGGCCAGCACGGCGAGCCCCTCGTCAGCCGCTGCCTTGAGCTCGCGGAGCGGGGCATCGGTGGCTCGGGCCCGGGCGAGCACGCGGGCCGCCCGGTTGACGTCACCATCGCGGGTGCACTGCGCGGCGTCGCGCAGCAGGGTTGCGATGGTTCGGACCACGACCGCCGCCTGGGTCCGCGGCCGCCGCAACGGTGCCGCGGGCACGACGGCCGCGGCCAGGAGCGCCACCGAACCGCCGATGACCGCGTCGAACCAGCGGGTCACAGCGTCCCCCGGGGTCGCGACGAACGCCACGACGAAGATCGACTGGACGGCCGCCTGGGTGACGAGCAGCCCGCCGGCGTCGAGGAGCAGCGCCGCCGACATCGCACAGAGCACGATGACGCCGATCTGCCAGGCGCCGGTGCCGACGAGCATGAGGAACAGGTCCGCGACGAGCAGCCCCACGGCCACGCCGACGGTGATCTCGGCGACGCGCCGGAGCCGCTGGGCATACGTCGTCCCCAGACAGACGACCGCGACGATCGGCGCGAACACCGGTGCCGAGTGGTGGAACACCGTCGTCGCGAGGAACCACGCGAGCGCCGCGGCTGCAGCGCACTGGCCGATGTGCCAGGCCTTGCCGCGCACCCGCTCGACCCGCTCACGAACCGAGATCCGGCCGCGGCGCCAGGCGCGGTCCATGAGGGCGTCGATCCGGTGGTCGCCCCAGGCCGTGCTCATGCCACCGATCCTGTCACCGCCGGCGTGGACCGGCCCGTCACTCCTCCGCTCGCAGCGGCTGTATGGGTGAGCACCGCGGGTGCCGGGTGCCGGCGCCAGCTGCCCCCAAGCCGCGGAACACGGGGATCGTGCACGCTTTGCGCCGCCAGAGCGTCACCGAACGTCCACGATCCGGAGTCAGCGCCACGGCCGGCCTCCAGCCGCGGCGAGTCAGAGGTCGGGGAACCAGATCCCGATCTCGCGCACCGCCGACTCGGGGCCGTCGGACCCGTGGACGATGTTCTGCTGGACCTTGAGCCCCCAGTCGCGGCCGAGGTCCCCGCGGATCGTGCCGGGGAGCGCCGCCGTCGGATCGGTGGCGCCGGCCAGCGCCCGGAACCCCTCGATGACACGGTGCCCCTCGATGACCGCCGCCGTCACCAGCCCAGACGACATGAACTCGACCAGCGGCTCGTAGAACGGCTTGCCCTCGTGCTCGGCGTAGTGCCTCGCCAGGCGCTCGCGATCCGGCCTCAACACGGACAGCGCGACGATGGCATACCCCTTGGCCTCGATCCGGCGGAGCACCTCACCGGTGAGGCCGCGCGAGAACCCGTCGGGCTTGACCAGGACCAGCGAACGCTCCGTCGTCGTCACGCGCCCAACCCTAAGTCACCCCACGAAGTTCTCCGCTCCGCTCCAATACTTCGCGGGGGACCCCGACTTGTGGCCCGCCTACGCCGCCCGTCCGGCCTGGATCGCGTCGATCCGCTGCCCCTGCCACAGGCACACGACCCACAGCAGCGTGAAGATCACCCCGACGATCGCCATCATCGGCAGGACCACCGCACTGACGAACGTCGCCACCTGGATCAGCCACCCCAGCGTCACCCCGAACGGCGTCCGCATGAGACCGGCGGCGACGAGGCACAGCACGGCCAGCCCGCTCCCGACCAGGAGATAGGCCCCGGCCCGGGGATCGCCGGACACCTCTCCGAGCGCGCGCGCGACCAGCGCCCCGAAGAAGACGATCACCGACTGGCCGCCCAGCACTACGGCACCCATCCGCCAGGTGAACTTCCCGGTGGCGCCGAAGAGCGGGAGGGCGGCCATGCGCCTCAGGGTATGCGGGGAGTCGCCGGGCCGTCCGAATCCGCGTCTCACACGCCCGGGTGGTCCGCGAAGAACTGTTCGAGGATCGGCAGCAGGATCGTGTCGCGGCGGGTCACCTGCATGTGCCTCGTCGCCGGGAGGACGGCCAGGGCCGAGCCAGGGATCTTTTCGAGCATCACCGCGGCATGTGACACCAGGGTGAAGTCGGTGTCGCCCTGCACGATGAGCACCGGACAGGAGATGCCGGCGAGCTGCTCGTCGGTCCAGCCGGCGAAGTCGCTGTCCATGCCGCTCAGCGTCATGAGGAAGGTGTCGAACTGCTCCGGATGAGGCGACAGCCGCTCGTACGCGTCCTTGAACTCCGCGAAGTCCTGCGCCGTCGGCATGATCGGCGAGGTCTCGAACGTCGACGGGTCGGCGAGGTCGGGGTGCATCCCGTCCTTGCTGATGCTGGCCGAGATCGGGACGATCGCCGTGAGCCGCTCTGGGGTGCTCACAGCCATCTCCAAGGCGACGCCGGCTCCCATGCTGTGGCCGAGTACCGCCGCGCGCTCGATGCCGAGGTGGTCGAGCAGCGCGACGACGTCTGACGCGAGGTTGGGGTACGTGATCGCCCGGTCGATATTCGCGGTGCGGCCATGGCCCTGCATCTCGACGCCGATCACGGTGTGCGTCCGGGCCAGCGTGGGGATCAGCGTCGCGAAGTTGAGGTCGATGGTCAGCATCCCGCCGTGCAGCAGGACGAGGGGTGTGCCGGACCCGTAGGTCTCGTAATACATGTGCAGACCGTTGACGTCCGCGTACCCCGTCGTGGCTGGGGTGGTGATGGTCATGTCTGCGTCCTTCCAAAGGTCGAGGTGCTGTCACCTCTGCAACGAACGGGAACCCGCGCGGAGGACAGCCCGCATCAGGTGTCGTCGGCGCCGAGCAGGAGCCGGGCGTCAGCGGCCGTCACGACCGAACCGGTGACAAGCACTCCGCCGCCCATGCCGTCCTCCTCGGCCAGCGCGACCGCGGCGTCGATCGCGTCCGGCATGGACTCCTCCACGGTGACCCGATCCTCGCCGAAGATCTCCGCGGCGATCTCTGCCAGCTGGTGCGGCGGGATCGACCGCGGCGACGTGTTCCTGGTGACGACGACGTGGTCGAGCGCCGGCTCGAGGATCTCGAGCATCTCGAGCGGCTCCTTGTCCGAGAAGATCGCCACCAGCCCCACGAGCTTGGTGAACGTGAAGGCGTCGCCGAGCGCGGACCGGAGCGCACGCATACCGGCCGGGTTGTGCGCCGCGTCGACAAGCACCGTCGGCGACCGGCGGACGACCTCCAGTCGACCGGGCGACGTCACCTCGGCGAACCCCTGGCGCACGACCTCGAGGTCGAGCCGCTGTGCGCCGCCGCCCACGAACGCCTCGACGGCCGCCAGGGCGGTCGCGGCGTTGCCGGCCTGGTGCTCGCCGTGCAACGGCAGGTAGATGTCGGGGTAGTCGCCGGCCAGCCCGCGGAACGAGAGCTGCTGGCCCCCGACCGCAACTTCGCGTGCGGTGACGCCGAAGTCGTTGCCCTCGAAGACGACTCGTGCACCGACCTCGTTCGCGCGGTCGAGGAGGATCTCCGCGACGTCGCGTTCCTGGATCGCCGAGACCGCGATCGCCTCCGGTTTGATGATCCCTGCCTTTTCGACGGCGATCTCTTCGACCGTCGAGCCGAGCAGCCGCGCGTGGTCGACCGCGACGGGCGTGACGACGGCGACCTGCCCGTCGGCGACGTTCGTCGCGTCCCAGGTGCCGCCCAGGCCCACCTCGACCACCGCGACGTCGACCGGGGCGTCGGCGAACGCCGCATAGGCGAGGACGACCGACATCATGAAGAAGTTGAGCCGGTGTCCCCCGGCCGCTACCGCGCGCTCGTCGACCAGCTGCACCGTGGGCAGCACCTCGTCGTAGATCTCGACCAGCCGCTCCGGACCGATCGGCTCGCCGCCGACGGTGATCCGCTCGCGGAACGAGTGGAGGTGCGGCGAGGTGAACCGACCGGTGGTCAGGCCCATCGCGGACAGCAGCGAGTCGATCATCCGGCTCGTCGACGTCTTGCCGTTCGTGCCCGTCAGGTGAATGACCGGGTATGCGCGCTGCGGGTCTCCGAGGAGGTCCATCACCTCGCGCACGGTGTCGAGCGTGGGGTCGACCTGCGTCTCGGGAGTACGCGAGAGGATCTCCTGCTCGACGTCGAGCAGTCTCCGCAGCGTGTCCGGATCGGGGGTGTCGAGACCGCTCGGCCGCTTCCGGTGGGGTCGCTCGCTCATCCGGCCGCCACCGGCCTCGTCATCCAGATGTTGTCGGGCAGGCCGCCGGAGCCCCGCTCGCGCTCGACCTCCACGAAGCCCTTGTGGGCGTAGAAGCCCTGTGCGCTGAGATGGCCGTCGAGGTAAGCGGCTCGGATCTCGGGGTAGAGCCCGCGGGCGCCCTCGACGACCCGCTCCAGCAGCCGTGCCCCGATGCCACGCCCTTGGTACTCGGGCAGGACGTAGAGCTTCCACAGCACCAGTCGGCCGTCATGGGGTCCGGCGGCGACGACCCCGACCACGACGCCGTCGACCTCCGCGACGGTGACCCGGCCCCTGGCGATCAGGGGCCGGATGGCCTCGGCGCTCCACCACTTGGCCAGGCCCATGGCCACGAAGTCGGCCCCGGCGATCGGCTCGTACGTGGTCGGCCACGTGCGGTGGCCCACCGCGATGATGCCGTCGAGGTCGGCCTCCACGGCCGGGCGGACCATCACGTTCACGACGGCGGGCATGAGGCCGGCCTCCTTACCTGCAGCCGAGCGCGGTGGCGGTCGCCGACGGTCACTTCGGCGACCCCGTTCCCTGCCGGCAGGTCGTCGAGCCTCGGCGACGACCCGAACTGGGTGGCCAGCGTCTCGCCGACGAGGTGGTCGCGGTGCGCCACGGTCGCGTCGAACACCGCCTCGTCACCGGTGACGGTGAGCGATATCCGGTCGCTGACGTGCAGGCCGGCATCACGGCGGGCCTGCTGCACGGCGCGGACCAGGTCGTTCGCGAGACCCTCGCGCCCGAGCTCCGGAGTCACCGCGGTGTCCAGGACGACGAACCCTCCGCCGGGCAGCATGGCCACGGCCTGCTCGCGGTGCTCGGTCGACGACTCGACGACGGTCTCGACGGCGTACTCGCCCTCCTCGAGGGCCAGGCCGCCGGCGGTCACGGTTCCGTCCTCGGCCATCGACCAGTCACCCGACTTGGCAGCCTTGATCGCGGTCTGGACGTCCCGGCCCAGTCGTGGGCCGGCGGCGCGGGCGTTCATCGTGAGCCGTCGGGTGACGCCGAAGTCGGCCTCCGTCGCGTCGGCCAGGTCGACAAGGCGCACGTCTTTGACGTTGACCTCGTCGCGAACGACCGCCGAGAACGCCCGCAACGCAGTCGAATCCGGCGTCACGACCGTCAGCGAGGCCAACGGCAGCCGGGCCCGTAGCTGAGCGGCCTTGCGTAGCGCGGACGCCGTCGAACAGACCGCGCGGGCCCGATCCATCGACGCCACGAGGGTCTCGTTCTCCGGCAGGTCCTCGTAGGACGGCCAGTCGGTCAGGTGGACCGACCGCTCCCCCGTCAGCCCCCGCCAGATCTCCTCGGTCGTGAGCGGAAGCAGCGGCGCCACGACGCGGCACACCGTCTCGAGCGTCGTGTAGAGGGTGTCGAAGGCCGCCTTGGCCGACTCGTCCTCACCGCCCCAGAACCGGTCTCGGGAGCGCCGGATGTACCAGTTAGTGAGGACGTCGAGGAAACCGCGCATCGTGTCGCACGCGTTGGCGACCTCGTAGGCGTCCATCTGCGACTGCATCGTCGCGACGAAGTCACGCAGCTTGGCCAGCAGGTACCGGTCGAGCACGTCGGTCGAGGCCGTCGACCACCGCGCACGGTAACCCGACCCGCCGCCGGCCGCGTTGGCATACAGGGAGAAGAACGACCAGGCGTTCCACAGTGGGATGAGCACCTGACGCACGCCGTCGCGGATGCCCTGCTCGGTGACGATGAGGTCGTTTCCGCGCAGGATCGGCGAGGACATGAGGAACCACCGCATCGCGTCGGCGCCGTCGCGGTCGAACACCTCGCTGACGTCCGGGTAGTTGCGCAGCGACTTGCTCATCTTCTGGCCGTCCGAACCGAGGACGATCCCGTGCGAGACGCACGACGAGAAGGCCGGCCGGTCGAAGAGCGCCGTGGCGAGGATGTGCAGCGTGTAGAACCAGCCGCGGGTCTGCCCGATGTACTCGACGATGAAGTCGCCCGGGAAGTGGTGCTCGAACCAGTCCCGGTTCTCGAACGGGTAGTGCACCTGGGCGAACGACATCGACCCGGAGTCGAACCACACGTCGAGGACGTCCTCCACGCGCCGCATCGTCGACTGGCCGGTCGGGTCGTCGGGATTCGGCCGGGTCAGCCGGTCGACGAACGGACGGTGCAGGTCGGTCACCTCGACGCCGAAGTCGCGCTCGAGCTCCTCGAACGAGCCATAGACGTCGATCCGCGGGTAGCGCGGGTCGTCGGACTTCCACACCGGAACCGGGCTGCCCCAGAACCGGTTTCGAGTGATCGACCAGTCGCGCGCGTTCTCCAGCCACTTGCCGAACTGACCGTGCTTGATGTGCCCAGGCGTCCACGAGATCTCCTCGTTGAGCTCGAGCATCCGCTGCTTGATCTTCGTGACCTCGACGAACCAGCTCGACACCGCCATGTAGATCAACGGCTCGCGGCACCGCCAGCAGTGGGGGTAGGCGTGGTCGTAGCTCTCGCGGCGCAGCAGGACGGTGCCCTCGGTGACCGCGCCGGAGTCGCCCTCCCCGCGGGTGCGGGCCCGAAGGTGGTCGATGATCGGCAGGTTCGCGTCGAAGACGAGCATGCCTTCGTAGTCGGTGACGGGATACAAGAACCGGCCGTCGGCGCCGACCGGGACGACCGGCTCGATCCCGGCCGCGTCGGTGACGATCTTGTCCTCCTCACCGAAGGCGCCGGCCGTGTGGACCAGCCCGGTGCCGTCCTCGGTGGTGACGAACTCGGCCGGGAACACGTGGTGGGCGCGCGGGTGCCCGAGGTAGTAGTCGAACGGCGGCGTGAACCGGCGGCCCAGCAGGTCCGTTCCGCGCAGCCGCTCGACGACGTGGTCCTTCGGGTCGTCGCCGTTCGGGAACAGGTCCTTGGCGTATGCCTCGAGCCTCGCCTCGCCGATGACGTAGCGCTCGGTCGTACCGGTGACTTCGGACTCGACGACGACGTAGTCGATGTCGGGGCCGACCATGATGCCGAGGTTCGCGGGGAGGGTCCAGGGCGTCGTCGTCCAGACCAGGGCCAGCTCGCCGGTCTCCAGCCGCAGGCCGACGGTGACGGCCGGATCCTGGCGGTTCTGATAGACGTCCTCGTCCATCCGCAGCTCGTGGTTTGACAGCGGCGTCTGGTCGTTCCAGCAGTACGGGAGGACCCGGAAGCCCGAGTAGACCAGGCCCTTGTCGTAGAGCTGCTTGAACGCCCACATCACCGACTCCATGTAGTCGGGGTCGAGCGTCTTGTAGTCGTGGTCGAAGTTGACCCAGCGGGCCTGCCGTCGCACGTAGGCCTGCCACTCGTCGGTATACCGCAGCACCGACTCGCGGCACTTGGCGTTGAACGCCTCGATGCCGAGCTCGAGGATCTCCTCCTTGGTCTTGATCCCGAGCTGGCTCATCGCCTCCAGCTCGGCCGGGAGCCCGTGGGTGTCCCACCCGAACCGGCGCTCGACCCGGCGGCCCCGCATCGTCATGTACCGCGGGACGATGTCCTTGACGTAGCCGGTGAGCAGGTGGCCGTAGTGCGGCAGCCCGTTGGCGAACGGCGGCCCGTCGTAGAAGACGAACTCGTTGGAGCCGTTCTCGCCGGCATCGCGGTTCTCGACCGACGCGACGAAGGTGCCGTCCTCGTCCCAGTACTTCAGGACGCGCTCCTCCATCTGCGGGAAGCGCGGCCTGGACGGCACGTGCGGGTACGGCGCCTGCGCGCCCGGAGACTGCGGCGATCGCTCGCTCATCGGTGGCTCGGCTCCTGCGGTTCGGTATGCGGGTCTGCGTGGTCTCTCGCTGCGAGGACGACGTCGCCGCCGCGGTACCACCCCGCTTGCCGCACGCTTGAGGCATACGACCGCTCTGGCCGAAGGCTGTGACGGGCCCACCCGTCCGGGTCTAGTGGGAGCGTGCGCTCTGTTCTTCCGGAGGCTCGCCGCTGATGACGGCTCGAACGCCTGTGCACTCAGTCTACCGGCGACCGGCCGCTGCTTTTCCGGAGGACTGGTAGAACCGTGGCATGACGGAGACGGAGGTCGCGGCCGGCTGGCTGACCCGTGAGCAGCTGCGCGACGCGCGGGAGCGGCTACCGATCGTCTACATCGAGGCGGTCCCCGTCCGGGTGGACGAGCGGGGCGTCGTCACGACGATCGGGCTGCTGTTGCGCGCCTCGTCGGAGGGGACGATCGACCGCGAGCTGGTCTCCGGGCGGGTGCTCTACCGCGAGCGGATCCGGGACGCACTGATCCGGCACATCGAGAAGGACCTGGGACCGCTCGCGATGCCGCAGATCCCGCTGTCGCCGCAGCCGTTCACGGTGGCGGAGTACTTCCCCACCCCGGGCGTGACGCCGTTCCACGACCCTCGCCAGCACGCCGTCGCCCTGGCCTTCGTGGTTCCTGTCATGGGTGACTGCTCGCCGCAGCGGGACGCGCTGGATCTGGCCTGGGTCACGCCCGACGAGGCCGCCGCGCTGGCCGCGCGCGGCGACATGGACGGCGGCCACGGGGTGCTGCTACGCCAGGCCCTGGCCCACGTCGGCCACCCCGTCTGAGGAGCCGGTCGTGCCGGGACGCGTCACGCACATGGCCGTCAACGCCGACGACGACGGGGCCACCCAGGCGTTCTACGAGGGCCTGTTCGACTGGCGGTTCGAGCCGTACTACCCGGGGTTTGTGCGAACCCGGCTGCCGCCGGCCGACGAAATGGTGGCGGCGGTGCAGACGAGACGGGACCTGGTTCCCGGCATTCGGACCACCGGGCCGGAGGTCACGATCGAGGTCGACGACCTGACGGTGGTACTCGGCCGGGTCGAGGAGCTGGGCGGCCGGGTCGTCATGGAGCGGTCCACGATCCCGGGAGTCGGCGACTTGACGTTCCTGGCCGACCCCTCCGGAAACGTCGTCGGCGTGATCCAGTACGTCCGCGGCTGACCAGGCGCTGGACCGGGCGTATGGGCAGACGCTGCTGCCTCAGCGCGTCTCGGCCAGCGCCGCGCGGCCGCTCCCGAGCACCGTCAACGGCAGCAGCGTCTTCCCGGTCGGCCCGATCTCGATCTCGGTGCCCATCTGCGGGCACACCCCGCAGTCGAAGCACGGCGTCCACCGGCAGTCGTCGACCTCGGTCTCGTCGAGAGCCTCCTGCCAGTCCTCCCAGAGCCACTCCTTGTCGAGCCCCGAGTCGAGGTGGTCCCACGGCAGCACTTCCGACTGGTCACGCTCCCGGGTGGTGTACCAGGCCACGTCGACCGGCTGACCCGCCAGGGCCGCTGCCGCGCACCGCATCCACCGCTCATATGAGAAGTGCTCGCTCCACCCGTCGAACCGGCCGCCGTCCCGCCACACCGCCTCGATGACGCGGCCGACCCGGCGGTCGCCGCGGGACAGCAGGCCCTCGACGATCCCGGGCTGGCCGTCGTGGTACCGGAAGCCGATCGACGACGCATACCGGCGGTCGGACCGGATCGCCTCGCGCAGCCTGGCCAGCCGCGCATCCGTCTCCGTCGCCGCGAGCTGGCCGACCCACTGGAACGGCGTGTGCGGTTTCGGCACGAACCCGCCGATCGAGACGGTGCAGCGGATGTCCCGCCGCCCGGAGACCTGACGCCCGGTCTCGATGACCCGCCTGGCCAGGTCGGCGATCTGGAGGACGTCCTCGTCGGTCTCCGTCGGTAGGCCGCACATGAAGTAGAGCTTCACCTGCCGCCAGCCGGCGCCGTAGGCCGCCGTGACCGTCGCGATGAGGTCTTCCTCGGTCACCATCTTGTTGATGACCTTGCGGATCCGCTCGGAGCCGCCCTCGGGCGCGAAGGTCAGGCCGGACCGGCGGCCGTTTCGGGTCAGCTCCTTGGCCAGGTCGATGTTGAACGCGTCCACCCGCGTCGACGGCAGCGACAACCCGGTCTGCGTGCCCTCGTAGCGGTCGGCCAGCCCGTGGGTGATGTCGGCGATCTCCGAATGGTCCGCCGACGACAGCGACAGCAGGCCGACCTCCTCGAATCCCGTTGCGGCCAGCCCGCGCTCGACCATCTCACCGATCCCGGTGATCGACCGCTCGCGCACCGGTCGGGTGATCATTCCCGCCTGACAGAACCGGCAGCCGCGCGTGCAGCCGCGGAAGATCTCCACCGACATCCGCTCGTGCACCGACTCGGCGAGCGGGACGAGCGGCTGCTTCGGGTACGGCCACGCGTCGAGGTCCATGACGGTGTGCTTCGACACCCGCCACGGCACGCCGTGCAGCCCGACCCGAGGTGCGACGCGCTGGATGCGCCCGTCCGGCAGGTACGAGACGTCGTAGAACGCCGGCACGTAGACACCGCCGGTCCGGGCCAGCCGAAGCAGGAGCTCGTGGCGTCCGCCCGGCCGACCGGCGGCCTTCCAGTCGGCGACGAGGTCGGTGATCGTCAGCACGGCCTGCTCGCCGTCGCCGATGACCGCCGCATCGACGAAGTCGGCGATCGGCTCGGGGTTGAAGGCCACGTGCCCGCCGGCGACGACCACTGGGTCGTCCTCACCGCGGTCGGCCGCGTGCAGCGGGATGCCGGCCAAGTCCAGCGCGGTGAGGAGGTTGGTGTAGCCGAGCTCGGTCGAGAACGAGACGCCGAGCAGGTCGAAGTCGCGCACGGAGCGGTGGCTGTCCACCGTGAACTGCGGCACTCCAGACGACCGCATCAGCGCCTCGAGGTCCGGCCACACCGCATACGTGCGCTCGGCCAGCGCGTCCGGGCGTTCGTTGATGACCTCGTAGAGGATCATGACGCCCTGGTTGGGCAGCCCCACCTCGTATGCGTCGGGGTACATCAGCGTCCAGCGCACCGTGGCGTCGCCACCGCAGTTCCAGTCCTTGACAGTGGAGTTCAGCTCGCCGCCGACGTACTGGATCGGCTTGCCGACCTGCTCGAGCAACGGCTCCAATGCGGGCCACACGGACGCCCCGAGGCTGGTGGTCTGCGGCATCCGTCCAGTTTAGAAGTCAGCGCCCCTCCGCCCGAATCGCCGGTCAGACGCTCGCCACCGTATCCACGACGTTGGAGCGCACGTCGGCCCGGCTCCACAGGCGGGCCGTCCACCACAGGCTCACCACCGACGTCGCACACAGCACGCCGGCAAGCCCGACGGAAACCCACCACGAGAACAGCCGCCCGACGACCGAGAACACCAGGCCGGTCAGCGTCGCCGCGACGGCCAGTCGGGCGGAGTAGGCGACCATGACCAGCGGCGGCGCCGGAGTGGCGCGCACGCTGCGGAGGTCGACGCTGAACGGCCGGCGCACCGACCACCGCAGTCCGGACGCGACGGTGCGCACGGCGATGGTCGCGGTGGCGCACACGGCCGCGCTGAGCTCCGCCGCGTTCGGCGGACCTGCCCGCCATCCGCAGATGAGCAGTGTCGCGACCGACGCGGCGGTCAGCACCTCCACGAGGACCCACGCCCGCGCGACGAGCGCGGTGACCGGCGCGACGGGCAGACTCTCCCGCCACACCGCTCCGCGCGCGTCGAGGGCCCACGCGTTGACACCGAACAGCAGGGCACCACCCGAGGCGACGAGGCCGGGCAGCACCGGCACCATCAGCCAGTCGAGCCGACCCGCGAACGCCACCACGACCGGCAGCAGGCTGAGCAGCACCAGGCCGCGGCGCAATGGTGCGGACCGCCACACGCTGCCGCGGTCGATCGCCACCAGCGCCCGCAGGGCGCTGCGCGGGAACGGCCGCGTCGCATACCGCCGCGTCTCGACCCTCGCTTGGGTCGTGGCGGGGCGCGTCCAGGTCAGCTTCGCGGTGCCCGACCCCAGGATCGCCGCGCCGAGGGCGGCGGCCACGAGGAGGAGACAGCCGAAGAGCCAGGTGAGCCAGTCGCCTTCGGCGCCGAGGTAGGGCAGCGACGACGCCCAGGCCGCCGGCGTCCACTCGGCGACGTCGAGCAGGTGGCCGGTGCTGACGACGGCGACGATGACCAGCCCGACGACGACGGCCGTCGTGCGGACGACGAGCTCCCCGCGCGGGCCCCGGCGGACGTACTCGACCACCCACGACAACCACTGGACGACGACGGTCGCCGCAACCAGCCAGAGCACCACCGGCACCACGGCCGCCCACGTGTGGCCTCCGTGGGTGAGGACCGCGACGCTGGCGAGCAGGGTCCAGGCCTGCAGCAGCCAGGCCAGGTTCAGCGGCGCGAGGACCAGCCCGGCGAGATGGTCCGTGGTCGGCCCGACGGGAAAGGCGACGACCTGCTCCGCCGGGAGAGCCTCGCGGCCCCCGCCCCCGAACAGCACCGCGGTCGCGGTCGTGACGACGAAGGCGAGGTACCCGACCGGGAGGTACTGCCGCATCGCCTCGGTCAGCTCGGGCGCGAACCCGATCTGGGAGGGGAAGGTCACTGCGACCACGGTGATCGCCACGAGGAGGGCGACGCCCACGACCACGGCGATGCGAGCGCCGGTGCCGAGCCCTCGTCCCCACAGGCCGAGCAGCACCGCCAGCGAGGCCGCCGGACCCGGCAGCGCCGGGCGGTCAGCCGAGGAGCGCTCGGTAGGCACGGGCGCCTCCTTCGCCGGCCATCTCGCGGGCGTCGACGCTGGCCACGGCAAGGCCGCCCCGGAGGACGACCGCGTGGTCGCAAGCCTCGACCGCGAGGTCGCGCAGGTGCGTCGAGAGAATCACCGCGGCGCCGCGGGCGCGGGCGTCGGCCACCGCCTCGAGGGTGGCGTCGACGCCGGTGGGGTCCACCCCGTCGAAGGGTTCGTCGAGGAGGAGGACCGGTGGCTGGTGGAAGACGGCCAGCGCCACCGACATCCGGCGGCCCATCCCATGGCTGAAGCCGGCGGTGACCCGGTGCGCCTCACCGCCGAGGTCGAACTGCTCGAGCAGGCTCCGGGCGCGCGACTCCCAGTCCTGGAGACCGCGCAGCCGGGCGCTCAGCTGCAGGTGCTCCCACGGGGTCGCCCGCGGGATGAGGCCGCCGACGTCCGGGCAGTACCCGCTACGTCGCTTGGCCTCCAACGGGTCGGTCGCGACATCGGCGCCAGCGACCTCTGCGACGCCACTGGAGGGGGGCACGACGCCGGCGAGCACGCGCATCGTCGTCGACTTGCCGGCCCCGTTGCGGCCCAGCAGGGCGGTGGCGCCGCCGGGCCGGACCTCGAACGACACCCCGTCGACGGCGACCACCGAGCCGAACTGCACCCTGAGGTCCGCGACCCGCACGACCGCCGTCACGGGGAAAGTCTGCAACAGGCATACCGACCCACGGCCACCAACGGCGGGAGCCCGCCGCAGGGGTGGCCGAACGACGGAGGTGGTATGCGGCGGCGCACCTCAGTGGTACAGGGCGTCGATCTCGCGGCCGTAGCGCTCCACGACCATCTTGCGGCGCAGCTTCAGGCTCGGGGTGAGCTCACCCTGGTCGACGGTGAGGTCGCGCTCGAGCACGGTGAAACGCTTGATCGTCTCCCAGCGGTTGAGGCCGGCGTTGAGCTGGTCGATGAAGCCTTGGACCATCGCCCGGGCCTCGTCGGAGGTGACGATCTGCGCATACTCCTTGCCGCCGAGCCCGTTCCCGGAGGCCCACTGCGTCACCGCGTCGGCGTCGAGAGTGATGAGCGCCGACGCGTAGTTGCGGCCGTCGCCGATGACGACGAACTGGCTGACATACGGGCAGATCCCTTTGAACGTCGTCTCGATCGTCGCCGGCGCGATGTACTTGCCACCCGAGGTCTTGAAGAGGTCTTTCTTGCGGTCCGTGATCTTCACGAAGCCGCGGTCGTCGACCGAACCGATGTCGCCGGTGTGGAACCAGCCGTCCTCGGTGAGCACCTCGGCCGTGGCGTCCGACCGGTTGTGGTAGCCGCGCATGACGCCGGGGCCCTTGACGAGCAGCTCCCCGTCCTCGGCCGTGCGGACCTGCGTTCCCGGAAGCGGCCAGCCGACGGTGCCGAAGACGTAGCGACCCACCCGCGGCCGGTTCACGCACGTCGCGGCGCTCGTCTCGGTCAGACCGTAGCCCTCGATGATGAGCAGCCCGACCGACGAGAACCACCGGGCGACCTCGGGGTTGAGAGCCGCCGACCCGGAGATGAAGAACTTCACCCGCCCGCCGAAGCGCTCGCGCACCTTGCTCAGGACGAGCCGATCGGCCAGCGCGTGCTGGACCGCCAGCAGCCCCGACGACTGGTCGCCCTTCTCGCGCAGCGAGGCCACCTGGGCGCCTACCCCCAGAGCCCAGTCGATGAGCATCTTCTTCACCCCGGTCTCGTGCTCGAACATCATGCCGATGCGGGCGTAAGCCTTCTCGAAAATACGAGGGGCGGCGCCCATGAACGTCGGCTTGAGAACGGCGAGGTTGTCGACGATCTTGTCGATCCGCCCGTCGACCGCCGTGCAGAACCCGATCTGGAGCGGCAGGATCAGCAGGATCTTGCCGAAGACGTGCGACAGCGGGAGCCAGAGGAACTGCAGGTCGTCCTCGTTGAGCAGCGAGACCGAGTCGACGCCGGCTCCCTCGTAGACCAGGGCGTCGTGGGTGATGAGGACGCCCTTGGGCCGGCCCGTGGTGCCCGAGGTGTACATGATGACGGCCAGGTGCTCGGGCGTGAGCGCCTCGACGCGCTCGTCGAGCACCGCCGGCTCGTCCTCCAGCCGCTGCCGACCCAGCTCCGCCAGCCGATCACCGGTGATGACCCAGCCGTCCAGGCCGTCGGCCCCCGTCTCGTCGGGCGAGCCGTCGAAGGTGACCACCTTCAGCACGTCGGGAATCTGGGCCCGGTGGTCGCGCAGCTTCTGGACCTGGTCGGCGTTCTCCGCGAAGACGACGCGGCTCCCCGAGTCGGCGACGATGAAGGCGACGTCGGCGTCGAGCATCGTCGGGTAGATGGTCGTCGTCGCGGCGCCGGCGGTCATGATGGCCAGGTCGGCGAGCACCCACTCGAGACGCGTCGTCGAGGCGATCGCGACGCGGTCCTCGAGGCCGACGCCGAGCGCGATGAGCCCGGCGGCCCAGGCGTCCGCGCACTCGCGGGTCTGGTCCCAGGTGAGCCGTTCGACCCGCTCGCTGCCGTCGGTGTCGGGGACGAGGTACTGGAAGGCCTCGCGCGACCCGGACGCGGCGACCCGCTGCCGGAACAGGTGGGCGATGCTGCGCGCCCGGCTGTCGATGACGTCCCGGCGGACGACCTCGTCCGACACGGCCTGTGCTCCCACCCGGGCTCCTCGAGCGTGCTGAAGATCGTCGGACCGCGTCGGCACCCGAGCGGTCAGAGGATCCTTTCAGGAGGCTCTCAGCCGGTGAAGACCTCCCGCGGTTTCGACACCAGACCGTCACGGTCAGCGTCAGCGACGGCGGGAGCAGGTCTCGGCGTGCGGCGACGCGACACCGCGGTGACGAGGACGCCGAGGAGGAGAAGGAGGCCGCCGACGGCGGTACCCAGGGTCGGTTGCTCGCCGCGGACGATCCAGGCGGTAGCGATGCCGCTCACCGGCACGAGCAGGGTGAACGGGACGACGGTGGCGGTCGGGTAGCGGGCCAGGAGCGTGTTCCAGACGCCGTAGCCGAAGAGCGAGCACAGGTATGCGGTGTAGAGCGTCGAGCCGACGGTTACCGCGTCGATGTGCCGGAGGCCGTTGACCACGGCGTCCGGACCGTCGACGAGCAGCGACAGGGCGAACATCGGGACGGGGACGACGAGCCCGGACCAGACCGTCATCGACAGGCCCGAGGCGGTGCCGACTCGCCGGGTCACGACGTTGCCGGTGGCCCACGACAGGGCGGCCGCGAGGCTGAGGACCACCGCGAGCAGCGGCGTCGAGGCAGTGCGTCCAAGCGCGACGACGGTAAGCCCCACGAGGCCGAGCAGGATGCCGAGCTGCTGGCGGCGCGTCGGGCGCTCGTGCAGGGCGAGCGCCGCGATCACGACGGTGAAGATCACCTGGACCTGGACGACGAGGGACGCCAGCCCGGGCGGCATCCCCAGGTGTAGCGACAGGTAGAGCAGGCCGAACTGGCCGAAGCTGAGGAACAGGCCGACGAGGAGGATGTCTCGCCACCGGGCGTCCGGACGCTTCACGACGAAGATCGCCGGCAGGAGAACCGTCACGAAGCGCAGAGCGACGAACGTCAGTGGTGGCATGTCGTGCAGCCCCGCGTCGATGACGACGAAGTTCGCCCCCCAGATGACCGCGACGGCGACGGCGGCCAACGCGTGGCGCAGTGACATGAGGTCCATCGTCGAGGATTAAACCGTGAAGCACCAGCGAATCATCGTGCGGTTGACGTTGTAGCATCCCTGGATGATCGACTTGGTCGCCCTGCAGTCGCTGCGAGCGGTCCAGTCCCACGGCTCGGTCGTGGCGGCGGCCGAGGTCCTGGGGTTCACTCCGTCCGCGGTGTCGCAGCAGATCAAGAAGCTCGAGCGCCAGACCGGTGCGGCGGTGCTGGAGCGGTACGGACGCGGCGTCTTGCTCACCGACCACGGCGAGCGCCTGGCCGAGCACGGCGCCGACCTGCTCGACCGCATGGAGCAGATCGAGTCGGACCTGAGCTCCGCCGGATCGGTCGTGGCCGGGCGGCTGCGCGTGGCCGCCTTCTCGACGGCGGTGCGCGGGCTCGTGGCGCCGATGCTCTCCTCGGTCGCGGCCGACGGCCACGACCTGGCGCTGCGCCTGGTGGAGCTCGACCCTCCTCTGGGGATGGAGGCGGTCGCCTCAGGCCAGGCGGACGCGGCCCTGGTGCACCAGTGGGGTGACACGCCGCTCGCCCACCCCGACCACGTCGAGGTGACCGCGATCGGCGTCGACGTGGCCGACATCCTCGTCCCGGTCGGCCATCGGCTGGCCGGGCGGTTGTCCGTGACTCCGGCCGACCTGGTCGGAGAGGTGTTCGCGTCCGCACCCGTGGGGAGCGTCTGCCACGAGTGGCTCACCCGGATGTTCAGCGGCGTCGGCGGTCCGCCGCGGGTGTCGTTCTGGGCGGCGGAGTGGTCCTCGCACATCGCCCTGGTGGGTCATGGCGCCGCCGTGTCGCTGATCCCACGCCTGGGTCGTGAGCCGTTGCCCGCGTCGGTGCGGGTGCTGCCGGTCCGGGACCCGGTCCCCACGCGCGAGGTGTCACTGGCCTGGCGGCGAAGCATGCGGTCGAGCCCGACGATCCGCTACCTGCGCGACGTTCTCGTCGACCTTGCCCCTCAGCTCGGCCTGCGCACTTGACGGTCCAGCTCCGAAGCATACGGCGCACTCGCGGAGTCCCCTCCGCCCCGCGCGGAGGGGACTCAGGCGCACGGCGTGACCCGTCGTGGCGCGGCTCGGCGCGGGCCGCCGTCCAGCGCGGAACGTGGACGATTCGTGACCCTGGGGCGTCGGAAGTCGTCCACGATGGGCCTCGGCAGCGACAGGTCCTTCGACGGCCCGATCGTCAGGAGGGGACGATCGTGCTGAGGATGTCCCGGCACTGAGCGACGTCGGCCCGCATCTGCTGGACCAGCGGCTCCACGCCCTCGTACTTCAGGGTGGGCCGCAGTCGCTTGATGAGCTCGTAGCACACCCGCTCGCCGTAGAGGTCGAGGTCGGTGCGGTCGAGGACGTACCCCTCGACCCGGCGGTCGTGACCGTCGAACGTCGGGTTGGTCCCGATCGACACCGCGCACGGGAGGACCCGGTCCACCGTCTGCTCCGGAAGGTCGTGACGCACCAGCCACCCCGCATACACGCCGTCTGCCGGCACAAGTCCCTCAACGTCAGGCCCAAGGTTCGCGGTGGGGTAGCCCATCGCCCGGCCGCGGTGGTCGCCGTGGACCACGGTGCCGCAAACCCTGTGCGGTCGACCGAGGACGACCGCGGCGGCCTCGACATCACCCTCGGCGAGCTGCGCCCGCGCCATGGTCGAGGACCAGCGCTCACCGTCGCCGAGATCGGCGAGGACGATGACGTCGAAGTCGTGGGTCTTGCCCAGCTCGCGCAGCGTCTCCACGTTGCCGGAGTTCCGCCAGCCGAACCGCGTGTCCTCGCCGACGATCACCGCGCACGCATGCAGGGCGTCGACGAAGACCTGCTCGACGAACTCCTCCGGCGTCAGCCGAGCGAAGTCGGTGGTGAACTCCATGACCAGCACGGCGTCCAGTCCCGTCCCGGCGAGGAGGCTGAGCCGCTGCGGCAGCGACGTCAGCGGCGTCGGCGCCCGCTCCGGGAAGAGCACCGCCAGCGGGTGCGGGTCGAACGTCACCGCGACGGATGTCGCCTCGCGCGTGCTGGCCTGCTCGACCAGCTGCCCGAGCACCGCGCGGTGCCCACGGTGCACCCCGTCGAAGTTGCCGAGCGTGACGACGGACCGGCCGAGGTCGGAGGGGACCTCGGTGAGTCCGTTCCAGACGTGCACGGATGACACTCTAGAAGGCGTGACGGCGTGCGAACCCTAGGGTTGGCGGGTGCCCGAGTACCTCGTCCTGCTCGCACCGTCGAGCAACCGGGTGTATGCGGGTGACGCGCCGGCGATCACCGCGGCCGAGGCCGAGATCGTGATGTCGGCGGCCCGACCCGCCGGACTGTTGGGTGTCGGCCCCACGTCGGTCGAGGGGGTTCCCTACCTGGCCGTCGAGCTGGCCGATGGGGTCGACCCGAGCGTCCTCGGCGGCCTGGCGGCCACCTACGCGGTGTTCGCGCGCGAGGGCTCGCTGCTGCGGCCGGTCCCGGCGCCGGACGGGACCCGCTTCGACGACGACCTGCTGACCATTCCGAAGTACCCCGGCAAGACCAACGAGCAGCTGACCCGCGTCCTCCTCAACGTCACCCTCGCATCGACCGACCTCCCGGCCCGCGGGCGGTTCACGGTCCTCGACCCCCTGGCCGGTCGCGGCACGACACTCAGCTGGGCGCTGACCCTCGGCCACGACGCCGTCGGCGTGGAGGTCGAGCGCCGCGAGGTCGACGCGTATGCAGCTTTCATCACCACCTGGCTGCGCCGCAAGCGGGTCAAGCACCGGATCGGTACCCATCCGTTGCGACGCAACGGTGTCCTGCTGGCCGAGGTGGTCGAGGCGCAGGTCGGTCGCGACGACCCCCAGACCCTGACCGTCTATGCCGCCGACACTCTGACGACCGCGGAGCTCCTCCAACGGAGGCGGGCGGACGTCGTGGTCACCGACGCGCCCTACGGCGTCGCCCGCGCGAGCCGGGGCGCTCGCGGCGGCCGCGAGCGCAGTCCCGCCCAGCTGCTGGAGGCGGCTCTCCCGGTGTGGATGTCCGTGCTCCGACCGGGCGGCGCGGTCGGGATCGCCTGGAACACCCATGGACTGAGCCGCGACGACCTCGCCGCGCTGTGCGGTGGGGCCGGTCTCGAGGTATGCGATGCCGGCCCATTTCGCGGGTTCGCCCACCGGGTTGATGCGGGCATCCATCGCGACCTCCTCGTGGCTCGCAAGCCGCGCTGACGCCTAGCGGCTCGCAAACACCACGAGCGGACGCGCCTCGGGTCGCGACTCGTCGAGCATCGCGACGAGCGACCCGTCCGGCGCGAGCGCCGCGACGACCGGCTCGCCTCCACGAGCAACGGGTATGCGACGGCCGTGGCCGACCGCGTCAGCCTCCTCCGGAGACAGGTCGTGGACGACGAACTGGGCGCGCGCCACCTCGCCCATCGACCGCACCGGCACGACACCGCCCGGCTCGAGCTGGTCCAGCGCGACGGCGTCGGCAAGACCGAACCGGCCGACCCGCGTCCGCCGCAGCGCGGTGAGATGACCGCCGACCTCGAGCACGGCTCCAAGGTCCCGGGCCAGCGCTCGCACGTACGTACCGGACGACACCACCACGTCGACGTCGACGTCGAGGCAGCGGCCGACGGGCCGGACATCGCGCACCACGAACCGGCTGATTGTCACCGGCCGCGCGGCGAGCCGGACGTCCTCACCCGACCGCACCCGCGCGTACGAACGCCGACCCTCGATCTTTATCGCACTGACGGCACTGGGCACCTGCTCGATGGCGCCGGTGAGCCGCGCGACTGCCGCGTCCAGCGCACCCCGTGAGACGCCGGAGGCGTCGGCAGCCGAACGGACCTCGCCCTCGGCGTCGTCGGTGACCGTCGACTGCCCGAGGCGCACGGTCGCCGCATACTTCTTGTCGCAGCCGACGAGGAACGTCAGCAGCTTCGTCGCCCGGCCGATGCCGAGCAGCAGCACGCCGGTAGCCATCGGGTCGAGGGTTCCGGCGTGGCCGACCCGGCGGGTGCCGCAGACCCGGCGAACGCGTGCGACGACGTCGTGCGAGGTCCAACCGGCCGGTTTATCGACGACGAGAAGGCCCTCGAGGAGACCCTCAGGCGTCGTCGTCATCCGGAGCAGCGGGCTTCTTGTAGGGGTCGGCGTCGCCCGCGTACGCAGCGCCCTCGCGGGTGCGGGCGATCTCCGCGTCGGCCGCCCGCGTCGCCACGAGGACGTCCTCCAGGTGGGCCGCTCCCTCGGGCAGGGCGTCCGGGATGAACTCCAGTGAGGGCGTGAGCCGGATCCCCAGCGCGCGACCGACCGCGGACCGGATCTTGCCACGGGCCGACTCCAACGCCTCGGCCGTCGCCGCTCGCTCCTCGTCGGACCCGTAGGAGGTGTAGAAGACCGTCGCGTGCTGGAAGTCCCCCGTGACGCGGACGTCGGTGATCGTCACGAAGCCGAGCCGCTCGTCCTTGACGCGGTGCTCGAGGAACTCGGCGACGACGACCTTGGTCCGGTCGGCGATCTTGCGGGCGCGTGCCGGGTCGGCCATGACAGCAGCCTTTCACGAGGATGCGGCGACCCGCCCGGTGAGGGGCGGGCCGCCGCATCGGACCAGCTCGAGGGTCAGACCCTCGGCTTCTCCCTCATTTCGAACGTCTGGATCGTGTCGCCGACCTGCAGGTCGTTGAACGAGCCCAGGTTGATGCCGCACTCGAAGCCTTCGCGGACTTCGGTGACGTCGTCCTTGAACCGGCGCAGGCCGGCGATCTCGAGGTTCTCCCCGATGACGGTGCCGTCCCGCAGGATGCGGCCACGGGCGCCACGGCGGATCTCACCGGACCGGACGATCGAACCGGCGATGTTGCCGAACTTGCTCGACCGGAAGATTTCACGGATCTCCGCCTCCCCGAGGCGGATCTCTTCGAACTCCGGCTTGAGCATGCCCTTGAGCGCCGCCTCGATCTCCTCGATGGCCTGGTAGATCACCGAGTAGTACCGGATCTCCACGCCTTCGCGATCGGCGACGTCGGCGTTCTGCCCCTCGGCCCGGACGTTGAACCCGATGATGATCGCGTCCGACGCCATCGCCAGGTTGATGTTGTTCAACGTGATCGCGCCGACGCCCCGATCGATGATCCGCAGGTCGACCTCGTCGCCCACGTCGATCTGGAGCAGGGCGTCCTCGAGGGCCTCGACCGAACCCGACGCGTCACCCTTGAGGATGAGGTTGAGGGTGTCGACCTTGCCCTGGGCGAGCGCCTCGTTGAGGTCCTCGAGCGAGATCCGCTTGCGGGCCTTGGCCAGCGATGCGGCGCGCGACGCGGCCTCCTTGCGCTCGGCGATCTGACGGGCGGTCCGGTCGTCGGGCGCCACGAGGAACGTGTCGCCGGCGCCGGGCACCGAGGTCAGGCCGAGCACGAGGACCGGACGAGACGGGGTCGCCTGGGCCACGGTATTGCCGTACTCGTCGAGCATCGCCCGAACCCGGCCGAAGCCGGAGCCCGCGACGATGGCGTCGCCGACGTGCAGCGTTCCGGACTGGACCAGCACGGTCGCCACCGGGCCGCGACCCTTGTCGAGGTGGGTCTCGATCGCGACGCCGCGCGCGTCCTTGTCGGGGTTCGCCCGCAGGTCGAGCGCCGCATCGGCGGTGAGGAGCACCGCCTCGAGGAGGCCGTCGATGTTCTCACCGGTGCGGGCGGAGACGTTGACGAACATCGTCTCGCCGCCGTACTCCTCGGCGACGAGGTTGTACTCGGTGAGCTGCTGGCGCACCTTGTCGGGGTTCGCGCCCTCCTTGTCGATCTTGTTGACCGCAACGACGATCGGCACGTCGGCCGCCTGGGCGTGGTTGAGCGCCTCGATGGTCTGCGGCATCACGCCGTCGTCGGCCGCCACCACGAGGATCGCGATATCGGTGACCTTGGCACCACGAGCCCGCATGGCGGTGAACGCCTCGTGACCGGGGGTGTCGATGAACGTGATCTGCCGCTCCTGGTCCTCCAGGTGCGTCGCGACCTGGTAGGCGCCGATGTGCTGGGTGATGCCGCCGGCCTCGCCCTCGGCCACCTTCGCCTGCCGGATCGCGTCGAGGAGCTTGGTCTTGCCGTGGTCGACGTGACCCATGACGGTGACCACCGGAGGACGCGGCATGAGCTCGTCGTCGCTCTCGGCCTCACGCTCGGCCTCGAGGTCGATGTGGAACTGCTCGAGCAGCTCGCGCTCCTCGTCCTCTGGGGACACGACCTCGACCTGGTAGCCGAGCTCGGCGCCGAGCAGGCGGAAGGTGTCCTCGTCCAGCGACTGCGTCGCCGTGGCCATCTCCCCTAGGTGGAACAGCACCGTGACGAGCGACGCGGGGCTGGCGTTGATCTTGTCGGCGAAGTCGGTCAGAGAGGCGCCCCGACGCATCCGGACGATCTGCGAGCCGTCCCCGCGGGGAACCTGCACGCCACCGATCGTCGGGGCCTGCATCTGCTCGAACTCCTGGCGCTTGGCCCGCTTGGACTTGCGCCCCCGGACCGGACGGCCGCCACCGCGACCGAACGCGCCCGGAGCCGCGCCGCGGCCACCGCCACCGGGACGGCCACCGCCTGGGCGTCCGCCGAAGCCGCCACCGCCACCCCCGCCGCCGGGACCGCCGGGGCGCCCGGGAGCGCCGGGACGGCCGCCGGGACCGCCGGGGCGGGTGCCGGGACGGCCGATGGTGGCGCGATCCGGCATCATGCCGGGGTTGGGACGCATACCGCCTGGCCGGGGACCCGCGGCACCGGTTCCCCCGGGACGCGGACCGGCCGCGCCGGGACCACCCGGACGGGACTGCGGGCGAGGCATGCCCTGGCTGGGGGCGAACGGGTTGTTGCCCGGTCGCGGCGAGCCCTCGCGAGCGGCCGCGGGCCGGCCCATGCCCTGACTCGGGGCGAACGGGTTGTTGCCGGGGCGGGGCTGGCCCGGACGAGGCGCGGGACGCGGAGCGCTGGTGGAGGTGCCCGGCGCGGCCGGGTGACCGCCGTCGCGGGCGGCCACGCCAGGCGCCGCCGGACGCGGTCCCGGAGCGGGCGCCGGAGCCGCCGGACGGGTCGGCGCGGGAGCGGAGGGCGCGGCAGCTGGCTGGGCGGGCGCGGGAGCCGCGGGCGACGGAGGCGCGGATGCGGAGGCCGCTGCGGCTGGCTGGGCGGGCGCCGAGGCTGGTGCGGGCGGTGCCGCTGCGGCCTTTGCGGGCGCGGCGGCGCCGTTTCCGTTGCCGTTGCCGGCGGCGCCACGCAGCTCGGCCGGGAACGACTCCTTGATGGTGCGGACGACCGGCGGCTCGATGGTCGACGATGCCGACCGGACGAACTCGCCCTTGTCCTTGAGGTAGGTCAGGAGCGTCTTGCTCTCGACACCGAGCTCCTTGGCGAGCTCATAGACACGGACCTTGGCCACGTTTCTCCTTCTCGGGTGGTCCGACCCGGAAGGAGTTTGCGGTTCCTTCGGCTCAGACCGGGGTTAGAGGGTGCTCATCGCTGAGTACTCATCGGGTGCTCATCGCGCGTTCATTCGGCGTGACCCGCCTTCGGTTGAGTGCTGATCTGGTTGAGGTGTTCGGCCACCGGGGCGACGTCCGGCCCGGCCGGCAGCCGCAATGCCCGGGTGAATGCCTTCCGGCGAACCGCCTGCTCGAGGCACGCAGTGCTCAGGTGCAGCCACGCGCCACGCCCGGGCAACCGGCGCTGCGGATCCGGAGCGAGCCGGACGGAACCGTTCTGCTCGTCTTTCACCGCGACCACTCGCAGGAGTGCCGACCAGCTATCCCTGCGACGGCAGCCGACACACATGCGTACGGGCGTGCGTTCGGACACCGAGGCAGGCAGTCCAGACCGGTCGGTCACGAGAGAGTCTACCCCGCGAGCCTGTCCTCTCAACGACGCCGGTCCCTCCGGTATGCCCTGTCCCCTGCTCATCGCAGCTTCCGTCGCCCAGCACACCGCATACCGCGCTGAGCAGCGGGTCCTGCGCTGCGCTCCCGGGTATGCCCGCTCAGGACTCGGCGGACGGGGTATCCGGGCGGATGTCGATCCGCCATCCGGTGAGCTTGGCCGCCAGTCGCACGTTCTGGGCCTCCTTGCCGATGGCGAGCGACAGCTGGTAGTCGGGCACGATGACGCGCGCCGCCCGAGCCTGGGCGTCGACGACCTCCACGGACTGCACCCGGGCCGGTGACAGCGCCGCCGCCACGAAGGTCGCCGGGTCGGGCGAGTAGTCGACGATGTCGATCTTCTCCCCGTGGAGCTCCGTCATGACCGCTCGTACCCGGGCACCCATCGGCCCGATGCAGGCGCCCTTGGCGTTCACGCCCGGGACCTTGGCGTGGACGGCGATCTTGGTGCGGTGGCCGGCCTCCCGGGCCAGCGCCGCGATCTCCACCGTCCCGTCCGCGATCTCGGGCACCTCCAGGCGGAACAGGGTCCGGACGAGGTTCGGGTGGGTCCGGGACAGGCCGATCTGCGGTCCGCGCGGCCCGCGCTTGACGCTGACGACGTAGCAGCGCAGTCGGTCGCCGTGGCGGTAGCGCTCGCCCGGCACCTGCTCGGCCAGCGGGAGGACGCCCTCCACGGACCCGAAGTCGACCAGCACGTGCCGCGGGTCGGAGCTCTGCTGGATGACCCCTGAGACGACGTCACCCTCGCGGCCCTTGAAGTCGCCGAGGATCTGCTCGTCCTCCAGGTCGCGCAGCCGCTGGACGATGACCTGCCGCGCGGTCGCCGCCGCGACCCGGCCGAACCCCTGTGGTGTGTCGTCGAACTCCGGTCCGGGTTCGCTGGGCTCCGGCTCCTCTCCGTCGGCACCCGGCGGGCCTCCGGCGTCGGCGTCCTCGCGGGCCCACACGACGACGTGGCCGCTCTTGCGGTCCAGCTCAACCCGGGCGTGGCGATATGAGCCCTCGGTGCGGTGGTATGCGACGAGCAACGCCTGCTCGATCGCCGGGATGAGCACGTCGAGGCTGATGTCCCGCTCGCGTTCCAGCGCCCGGAGGGCGGCGACGTCGATGTCCATCAGGGCTCCTCGTCGGACGGCTCCGCCGAACCGTCCGGACGGCTGAACTCGACCTGGACCGCCCCGGAGCGGACCCTGGCCAGCGGCACGCTCTCCCGGGAGGCCGGCTGCTTGCGGGTGGCCGGCGTCTCCACGGTGACCTCGTCGGGCGTGACCGAGAGGATCCGCCCGGTGACTGCGGCCTGGTCCTCGACCGTCAGGGTGACGAGCCGGCCGACGTTGCGACGGAGCGCCGCATACCCGGTCAGCCGCCGACCGACGCCCGGCGAGCTGACCTCGAGGGTGTAGGGCCGCTCGCCCATGAGCTCCAGCCGGTCCAGGCTGTCACCGACGACCCGCGTGGCGTCAGCGACGTCGTCCAGGCTGAGCGGCGGCACGGCGCTCGAGGAGTCGGACGGGTCGAGCCGGCTGACGTCACGGTCGACGAGGACGCGGAGCACACGCCGTGTCCCGGCGGTCGTCACGGTCGCCTCGACGGGGACGAGGGAGAGCGCCGTGAGAGGCGCCGCGAGCGCGGCAGCGATGTCGTCACCCACGGTGGCACCTCCCTGTTCTCGACTCGCTGGTCATGCTAGCGAGGACGGCTCGGCGCGGTGCTCCCTCACGGTGCGCGCGCGGTGCCCGTGTCATGATCGGGCCCATGGCCGCGGAGGTGACCGGGTGCGGCCCGGCGCCCACGCGCCGCGTCCTCCTGCGCACTGCGGTCCTGGCCGCTGTGACCGGTCCGCTGCTCGCCGCGTGCGACATCCGGTTGGAGGACGACGCCCCGCCGATTCCGCTGCTGCCGCGCAAGTCGGTCCCCGACGAGGCCGTGCTCGTCGACCTGGTCCGGCGGACCACCGCCCTGGCCCAAGCGGCGGGCCGGGTCTCGAAACCGACCCAGGCCGTGGCCGGCCTGTCCTCCCTCCACCAGACCCAGGCAGACGTCCTCCGCGCGCGGCTCACGTCCGACGGCGTGCCGAACTATGTCATCGACGGCACCTCGACCACGTCCACGACGTCGCCTACGGTCGCCGTCAGTGCGCCACCCGCCGCGACCGCCCGCGACCTCGCGGCGGGCGAGACCGCCCTCGTCACCGCGGTGCTGTCAGCACTCCCGACCGTCACCGCCGCAACCCGGGCGGTCGTCGCCTCGGTGGTCGCCTGCTGTGGCGCTGCGGCCGAGCTGCTCGGGGCGACCATCTCGTGGCCTCCCGCCGACCCGTTGCCTCCGGAGGCCGCGGTCCCGCTGCTCGACGCGACGCGCTCTGCCGCGTACGCCTTGCAGGTGATCGCCGCCCAGACCGGCGGCAACCAGCGAGCGGTCGCGGTGAGCACGCATACCGATCTCACGGCGCGGGCGTCCGAGCTGCTCGGGATGGCCGGTTCCGCAGCTCCACCGGATCCGCTGGGGTACGCGCTTCCGTTTCCCATCACGGCTCCGGACGGGGCGGCCCGGCTGGCCAACCAGGTGTTGACGACGCTGGTGGCCGGTGGGCTGGCACCGCTGGCCTCGCTGCCGGACGACTCGACGGCCACGACGACCCTCGTCCGTCTCCTCGTGGGCGCCCAACATCTTGGCCGCAGCTGGGGTGTCGCGGCGGTGCCGTTCCCCGGCCAGGCCTACCCGTGACGGAGCTGGTCCCCGAGGGCTTTCGGGTCCGCGTCGCGACCTACCCACTCGACCCGGTGAGCCCGACGGCGTGGTACGCCGTCACCGGCGAGGCGTGGCTGCGCCGCTTGCCCGGGTTGCTCACCGAGCTGCTGGACGAGTGGTCGCTGTCCGTCGACGGCGACGTCCGGTGGGGCGTCGCGGCGGTCGCGATCCCGGTGCGCTCAACAGCGGGTCCTGCCGTGCTCAAGGTCACCTGGCCGCATCACGAGGCGCTCACCGAGCACCTCGGCCTGCGCCAGTGGAACGGGCGCGGAGCCGTGCGACTGTTGCGGGCGGACCCGCGAAGGTTCGCCCTCCTGCTCGAACGCCTCGACGCGACGACGGACCTGCGCAGGGTCCCGGTCGAGGAGGGGTGTGGTGTCATCGGTGACCTCCTGGCCGAGCTGCGGTCACCCGCACTCCCGCAGATGCCGACGCTCTCGGCGTATGCGGCGCGGCAGCTCGCGAAGCCGCCACCCCTGGACGTGCTGCCGCGGCGGTTCGTCGAGCAGGCGCGCCGGCTCGCCGCGGACCTCACCAGCGATCCCGAGGTCGACGCCTTCCTGTTGCACACCGACCTCCACTACCAGAACGTCCTGCGCGGGGCGCGTCAGCCGTGGCTCGCCATCGACCCGAAGCCCACCGCCGGAGACCGGGCCTTCGAGGTCGCCCCCGCGCTGTGGAACCGCACCGACGAGCTCGGCACCGGCTCGTCGGTCCGCTGGAACCTGCGCCGCCGGCTGGAGATCGTGTGCGCGCACGCCGGGATCGACGAGGACCGGGCCAAGGCGTGGACCATCGTCCGCGAGTACGACAACGCCACCGATCCGGCCAAGGGACCCGGGCGGACCAGCCTGGCCGTCGCGGTCATCAAGGCGATGAACGACTAGTCACCCCCACGAAGTTCTCCGCTTCACTCCGATACCTCGCGGGGACCCGGACCGAGGCTGGCAGGCTGGCGTCATGGCGAACCGTCTGGCCGCCGCGACCAGCCCCTACCTGCTCCAGCATCGCGACAACCCGGTCGACTGGTGGGAGTGGGAGCCGGCCGCGTTCGCCGAGGCGGCGCGACGCGACGTGCCGGTCTTCCTCTCGGTCGGGTACTCGGCGTGTCACTGGTGCCACGTCATGGCGCACCAGTCCTTCGAGGACGCCGACGTGGCCCGGGTCCTCAACGACGGGTACGTCGCGGTGAAGGTCGACCGCGAGGAGCGCCCCGACGTCGACTCCGTCTACATGACCGCCACCCAGGCACTCACCGGCCAGGGCGGCTGGCCGATGACCGTCCTCATGACGCCCGACCGTGAGCCCTTCTTCTGCGGCACCTACTTCCCGAAGGAGCAGCTGCTGCAGATCCTCGACGCGGTCTCGGACGCCTGGCACAACCGTCGCGACGAGGTGCTCACGAGCAGCTCCCACATCGTCGGTGCACTACGCAGCGCGACGGCTCCCCCTCCACACGCCCTCACGACGGGCCACCTCGCCGCGGCCGCCGCGGCACTGCGGCCTGAGTTCGACACGGAGAGAGGGGGTTTCGGGCGCGCGCCGAAGTTCCCGCCCTCGCTCGTCCTCGAGTTCCTGCTTCGCCACCACGGTGGCACCGGCGACGCGAGCGCGCTCGAGATGGTCCGCGCGACGGGTGAGGCGATGGCCCGGGGCGGGATGTACGACCAGCTGGCCGGTGGCTTCGCGAGGTATGCGGTCGACGTCGCCTGGGTCGTGCCGCACTTCGAGAAGATGCTGTACGACAACGCGCTGCTCACCCGCGTGTACGCGCACTGGTGGCGGGCGACCGGGTCACCGCTCGCCGAGCGGGTCGCTCGCGAGACCGCCGAATTCCTGCTCCGCGATCTCGGTATGCGCGAGGGCGGGTTCGCGAGTGCGCTCGACGCCGACGCCGACGGAGTGGAGGGCCTGACGTACGCGTGGAGCCCGGCTCAGCTCACGGGCCTTCTCGGCGCCGAGGACGGGCTGCGGGCCGCGGAGCTGCTCCGGGTCACCGAGGAGGGCACGTTCGAGCACGGCCTGTCGACGCTGCAGTTGCCAGCAGACCCGGACGACCCAGCCTGGTGGGCCGACGTCCGGGCGCAGCTGCTGAGGGCGCGGGCCGGACGGCCTCAGCCCGGCCGCGACGACAAGGTCGTCACCGCCTGGAACGGGCTGGCGATCGCCGCCCTGGCCGACCTCGGTGCCCTGGCCGGCGAGCCGCGGTACGTCGCTGCCGCCGCTCGCGCCGCCGGCTTCCTCCTCGAGACGCACCTGGTCGACGGCCGGCTGCGGAGGTCGTCCCGCGACGGCGTCGTCGGCCACGCGGTCGGCGTCGCGGAGGACTATGGCGACCTCGCCGAAGGGTTGCTCGCCCTGCACCAGGCCACCGGGGAACCACGTTGGCTCGCGGCGAGCGCCGACCTGCTCGACACGGCACTGAGACACTTCACGGCGGAGGACGGAGGGTTCCACGACACCGCCGACGACGCCGAGGCGCTGCTCACCCGGCCGCGCGCGCTCGGCGACAACGTCGAGCCGTCTGGGACCACCTCGATGGCCGGAGCCCTCCTGACCTACGGCGCACTGACCGGCTCGACTCTGCACCTAGACGCAGCATCCCGCGCCCTCGACGCCGTCGGCGCGATCGCCGCCCGGAACGCTCGGTTCGCCGGCTGGGCGCTGGCGGTGGCCGAGGCGCGGGCGGCCGGCCCGCTGCAGGTGGCGGTCGTCGGATCCGGCGAGGACGCCGAGGCCCTGGCCGCGGTGGCCCGCTCCTCCACCTCCCCCGGACTGGTCCTGGTCGCCGGAGAGCCGAACGCCGCCGGCATACCCCTGCTGGCGGACCGGCCGCTGGTGGATGGACGACCGGCCGCATACGTGTGCCGTGGATTCGTCTGCGATCGGCCGACGGCCGACCCGATCGCGCTGCGACGGCAGCTTCAGGCCGCGAACGTCTGAGCGCCAGGGGCGTTGCGCGAGAACGCTTCTCGGGCTCGTTCGCCTCCGACGAACAGGGCGGTCGCCCAGACGTCGGCCCACAGCAGGGTGTCGGCGACCACCGTCGTCGACCCCGTCCGCTCCACCATCCGTTCCGCTATGGGGTCGAACAGGTGAGCGCCGCGAGCCGCCGTCCCAGAGGTCGCGACGGCGCCCTCGACGAGGGGGACCACCGCGACCATCCGTGACCGGTCGCGCGGGTCCTCGACGCCCACCCGCCACGGCGCCGCATCGGCGCCCTCCGGCCGCACGTGCGCATGTCGCCCGACCAGGACGTCGCCGCCCGCGTTGACCGACCAGGCCGTGAACGGCAGCCCGGTCAGCGTGCCGGCCGCGCGGTCGACGGCCCAGCCCTTGACCAGACCGGTCGGGTCGTAGCGCAGGACGCCGTCGGCGTCCGGAAGCCAGGCGGTGAACGTTCCGTCCGTCCGTTCCGAGGCGACCGCGCACAGCTGCTCCACCTCCGCGAGCACCGGATCGTCGGGCTCGGAAGTCACCTCGCCGCGGCGCCGGCGACTGATCGATGAGTCGGGCCGGTACGTCGAGAAGAGCGCGTCGAGCCGCACCAGCTCGGCGTATGCGGCGGCCACCGCCTGCTCGGCCGCGGCCCCGCGTACGTCGGGCCCGCGAAGGTGGATGCTGACGGGCATACCCATCACCTGCTCCACCCAGGCCCGGCGGCTCACCCGTTGGCCTTGTCGATCGCGGACTGCAGTGACTCGGCGTAGGCGTGGGAGGTGAGCGTGGCGCCGGACACCAGGTCGACGTCGGCGCTCTGGCTCCGGACGGCCTCGCCGTTGAGGATCGGAACCGCGCGCTCGTTGATGAGGTAGTCGTGCCGGTCCCGGTTCGGCACCTGGAGGGCCTCCGCCGACGTCATCCGCCCGTCGTCGACGGTGATACGGACCTGGACCACCCCGAACCGGGTCACGATGGCGTCGCCGTCGAAGCGCCCCGAGTCCATCGCGGGCGGCGGCGACACGACCGGTTCGCGGGCGGCGACCGCCGCCTGGCTCGGAGCGAACCGGCTCGACGTCGACGTGTGGTAGCTGAACATGAGGACGAGGACGGTCACGGTGACGAGCCCCCACAGGGCGATGCGCCTCACCAGACAAACCTCTCCACGTGGACCCGCGACGGCTCGACCCCCGCGGCCACGGCAGCGGCCCGCGCGTGTTCCATCCACTGCGCATTGCCGCAGAGGTACATGTCGCGCTCCGCCACGTCCGGCACCAGCTGCACCAAGGCCTCGACGTCCCCGAGGTGGGCAGCGGACAAGGGGAGCCAGCTGTCCCGCCCGGGGATGCGGGGGCCAGGCACCGTCACCACGCGAGCCCCGCGTTCGGCGGCCAACACGGCCAGCTCGTCGCGGAACAAGACGTCGGCCGAGGAGTGGATGCGGTAGATGAGGACGACGTCGCCCGGCTGCTGAGGCAGGCCCTCCACAAGGGCGCGCATCGGCGTGACGCCGATCCCGGAGGCCATGAGGAGGACCTTGTCGCCGGTCCGGACGCCCTCGTGCAGCCTGCCGTACGGCCCCTCGACGAGGACCCGCGCGCCGGGCTGTAGCTGGTCCAGGCCGGTCGATCCGTCGCCCACGTGCACCGCCGTGATCCGCAGCCGGAAGCCGTCCGGCGCCGCCGACAGCGAGAACGGGTGCGCGCGGGTCCAGCCAGGCCGGTCGAGGAACCGCCACATCAGGTACTGCCCCGCCCGGGCTCCGAGCCGCTCCAGGTCCCGACCCGACATCACCACGGACGTCACCCCGAGCGTCTCGCGACGCACCTCGTGGACCACGAGCCGGTGCCGCCAGGACCGGACGAGCGGCAGGACTACCCGGAACGCCAGGACGCAGCCGACCGCGACCGCGTACAGGCCCCACCAGAACACCGTCCCGGCGAGATTGCCCACGAAGTCCTGCCCGGTCCACAGCTGGTGCGGCAGGGCGAGCCCGACGCCGAGGTACGCGTAGAGGTGCAGCAGGTGCCAGCTCTCGTAGCGCAGCCGAGAGCGCGCCCTTCTGACCGATGTGACGACCACCATCGTGAGGGCCGCCGTGCCGGCCACCGCGAGCAGCATCCCCGGGTAGTTGAGGACGAAGTCGACGAGGGTTCCCCAGACCCCGAGCTGGGTCGAGGCCGCATACCCGAGGGTCGTGAGGACGATGTGCGCCCATATCAGGTGGAACGACGTGAACCCCGTGAGCCGGTGGGTCCGCGCGATCACGTCCTGACCGAAACTGCGCTCCAGGAACGGAACTCGCGCCATGAGCATGACTTGGACGAGGAGAAGGTCCGACGCGAGCAGCGCACTGAGGCGACCGAACGAGTGGAGCGCCCCGCTGACCGAGCCCATCTCCTGCGGTGCCTGCCCCTTGATCCACAGGCCCACGACACACACCACCGAGAGACAGCCCAACGCGACGGCCAGCTGACGCCACCAGACGGGCGCGATGGACGGGGGGCATCCCGTGGCCCGTACGGCCCCGTCGACCACTCGCTGCAGCATCTGGCTGATCCGCGAGGCCGCGGTCACCACGGGAGCGCCCGTGACCACATCGTGGCCGGGCGGTCTGTGGACGACCTGTGGCGCCGTCATGTCAGGGCCACACCCCCAGCAGCTGCAACGAGAGCCGCACGACGAACGCCGACACGACGACGATGAAGACGACCCGGACGAACCCGCTGCCGAACCGAACCGCGGTGCGCGCACCGAGGTAGCCTCCGAGCAGGTTGGCCGAGGCCATGACGAGGCCGACCTTGACCATCACGTAGCCACCGGGTGCGAATACGACCAGGGCTCCGAGATTCGTCGCCACGTTGGCGATCTTGGCCTTGGCGCTCGCCTCGAGGAACGCATACCCCAGCAGCCCCACCAGGGCGAAGACGAGGAACGAGCCGGTTCCGGGGCCCAGCGCCCCGTCGTAGACGCCGATCACGAACCCGGTCACCATGGCCGCGACCCGGTGCTTGTGACCGCTCCACCGCAAGGCCGTCTCTCGTCCCAGATCCGGCTTGAGCAGGATGTAGGCGCCGACGACGATCAGACAGACCAGCACGATCGGGTTGAAGGCGGCCTTGGGGATGTGCAGACCGATCAGGGCGCCGACAACCGACCCGACTAACGCCACGGCCGCCATCGGCAGCGCGGTCCGCAGGTCCGGGTGGACTCGCCGGTAGTACGTGACGGCACTGGTCGTGGTCCCGAACACCGAACTGAACTTGTTGGTCGCGAGGATCTGCGCCGGCGAGGCGGTCGGAAAGCCGAGCAGCAGCGCCGGCAGCTGGACCAGGCCGCCACCGCCGACGACCGCGTCCACCCAGCCGGCCAGGAGAGCCGCCCCGGCGACGAAGAGGACAGTGAGCAGGGAAGGGTCCACCGCGGCGTCCGGCATCGCTGTTCACCGCCGTCCGTCCCACCGGAGCGCGATGTCGAGGACGTCCTTGAGCTCGTGGACGACGGCGTCCGGGGTCGCCTCGTGCGCGACCTGCTGGTACTCCGGGATGTCGCTGTGCGGCACGAGGATGGCCCGCATGCCCGCCGACTGCGGACCGTGCACGTCCTCGTACCCACGGTCGCCGAGGTACACGCACTCGGCAGGATCGACGCCGATCCGGCGGGACGCCTCCAGGAAGATCTCGGGGTTCGGCTTCACCCAGGGCGTCTCGCTCGAGTAGACGTCGGCGTCGACGAGGTGGAGCACGCCGTCACGCTCCAACAGTCCCCGGTGGTAGTCGCGAGACCAAATGGTGTTGGAGAGCACCCCCACCCGGATGCCGTTGTCTCGCAAAGCTTCCCAAAGCGGTCCGATCTGCGGGTCGGTCCACGTGTGGGGTTCCCAGAACGCCTCGTATGCGGCCAGCCCCGCGACCGCTCGCGGGTCGTCGGCGACGACGCCGGCCTCCGCGAGGATCTCATCGATCCGGGCGGATGCGCCCTCGGACCGACCGCGCCCCCATCCCGCGCTCTCGGCCTCCCAGATCCGTACCGCCAGCTCCTCGGCCAGGGCCGGGTCGGTCTGGTCGACGTGGTACTCCCGGGCGAAGACGCGCCACTGCTCGTCGACGTCCACGGTGTGCCACGGCGTGATGGTTCCGCCCCAGTCGAAGATGACCGCACCGACCGCACCGACCACTCTCGATGCGCCGTCCGCTCCCGCTGCTCCCCAGTCCCCCCTCGCGCCCCCGTTCATGTCGGGGGATGGCGGAGGCCGCGGACCTCCGCGACCACCTCCGCCACCGCCGAGTCGACATCGACGACACGGCGGTCCCCCGAGCGCCGGTCCTTTACTTCGATCGTCCCGTCGACGAGCCCACGGCCCACGACGACGATCGTCGGGATGCCGAGAAGCTCGGAGTCCTTGAACTTCACCCCAGGGCTCACCTGCCGCCGGTCGTCGTAGAGCACCTCGAACCCGGCCGCCTCGAGCTCGACCACGATCTCCTGGGCCTTGAGATAGACCTCGTCCTCCTTGCCGGTGGCCACGACATGGACGTCGGCCGGGCTGACCTCCCGCGGCCAGCACAAGCCCAGCTCGTCGTAGTTCCCCTCGGCGATCGCGGCGACGGCCCGGGACACCCCGACGCCGTAAGAGCCCATCGTCACGGTGACGAGCTTCCCCGTCTCGTCGAGGACCTTGAGGTTCAGCGCCTCGGCGTACTTCCTCCCCAGCTGGAAGATGTGGCCCATCTCGATGCCGCGAGCCGCCTCCAACCGGTGGCCGCAGCTCGGGCACTCGTCTCCGGCCCGGACCTCGGCCGCCTCGATGGTGCCGTCCGGCGTGAAGTCACGGCCCACGACGAGATCGAGAACATGCTTCCCTGGCGTGTCCGCCCCGGTGACCCACCGGGTTCCGGCCACGATCCGGGGATCCACGAGGAAACGCACGCCCGCCGCTTTGCCCTGACCGAGCACCCCAGGACCGATGTAGCCCTTGGCCAGTGCCGGATTCCCCTCGAAGTCCTCGAACACGGTCGCGACAGAAGGATCCAGCTGGGCGCCGAGCCGCTTCTCGTCGACGTCGCGGTCGCCCGGGACTCCGATGGCCAGCACCTCGGAGGTCCTGTCGGGCGCGGTCACCGTGACGAGGACGTTCTTGAGGGTGTCCCCCGCTTCCCAAGGCCGGTCGTCCCGCGGGTGGTGCGCGTTGAGGTGGTCGACCAACGTGGCGATGGTCGGGGTGTCAGGCGTGTCCTCGACGTGGGCGGGCGGGGCGTCGGACCAGTCCCGAGCCGGCGGAACGGGCACCCGTACGGCCTCGACGTTGGCCGCATACCCGCAGTTCGGGCATCGCACGTAGGTGTCCTCGCCGTTCTCCGCGGTGGCGAGGAACTCCTCGCTCTTGCTGCCACCCATGGCCCCGGCCATGGCCTGGACGATGACGTAGTGGAAGCCGAGTCGGTCGAAGATCCGGGTGTAGGCCTCGCGCTGCTGGTCGTAGCTCTTCTGCAGGCCGGCGTCGTCGACGTCGAAGGAGTAGGCGTCTTTCATGACGAACTCGCGGCCGCGCAGGATGCCCGCCCTCGGACGGGCCTCGTCGCGGTACTTGTTCTGGATCTGGTAGAGCGTGACGGGCAGGTCCTTGTACGACGAGTACATGTCCTTGACCGCGAGCGTGAACAGCTCCTCGTGCGTCGGCCCGAGCAGGTAGTCGCCCTCCTTGCGGTCCTTGAGCCGGAAGATGTTGTCGCCGTACTCGGTCCAGCGGCCGGTCGCCTCGTAGGGCTCGCGCGGCAGCAGGGCGGGAAAGAGCAGCTCCTGGGCGCCGATCGCGTCCATCTCCTCCCGGACGATCTGCTCGACCCGGCGCAGGACCCGGAGGCCGAGCGGCAGCCATGTGTAGATGCCCGGAGCGACCCGGCGGATGTAACCGGCCCGGACGAGCAGCCGGTGGCTCGGCACCTCGGCATCGGCAGGGTCCTCGCGAAGGGTTCGCAAAAACAGC
>Ga0307289_10000038_pt1 | contig 40471 bp, 43 predicted proteins | sample ER_DNA_143_FD_194483 | JGI IMG/M metagenome (GOLD analysis project Ga0307289, IMG submission 194483) | Bulk soil microbial communities from the East River watershed near Crested Butte, Colorado, United States - ER_DNA_143 | ecosystem: Environmental > Terrestrial > Soil > Floodplain | place...
AAAAGATCGGCGGTGGTGGCGGCGGCCGGGCAACGCTGGCGGAAGCCGGGGGCAAGAATCCGGCCGGTCTGGCCGAGGCGTACGAGGTCGGCAAGAGCGAAATCGCCACGGCACTGGGGTGAAGGTCGTCGCACTCGACTACGGGTCGGCCCGGACCGGGGTCGCCGTTTCAGACCCAACCGGAACCCTGGCCCGCCCGATCGGAGTGATCGAGCGTGTCGGCACCCCCTCGGGGCTCGAGCGACTTGTCGAGCTGATCACGAGCGAGGGCGCGGAGCGGGTTGTCGTCGGCATGCCGCTCACCCTGAGCGGGCGGCGCGGCGAGCAGGCCGTCGAGACGGAAGCGTTCCTCGACACGCTCCGGCGGGCGGTCGACGTGCCCGTGGAGGGCTTCGACGAGCGGTTCACGACAGATCTCGCCGAGCAGGATCCCGGAAGCCGTAACCTGCCGCCCGATGCCCGAGCGGCGGCGCACCTGTTGACGAGCTATCTCGAGTGGTCGGACCGAAGCGCGGAGTAATCCCACCCCGGCCACGCCGTCCGGAGCGACGCCGGCCGCCGCGCGGCGCGGTCATGCGACGCCGGCTCGTGGCCCTCGGCGTCCTGCTGGCGGCGCTGATCGGGCTCGGCTTCGCGATTGCCGGCGTCCGGGATCGTGGTAGCAAGCAGCCGACGACCACGGTAGCGGCGGCGCTGAAGCCGTTCCGAATCGTCTTTCCCGAAGGCTTCACGCGAGCCGACATGGGGGGGCGGGTCAAGAGCGTTGCCCAGATCGCCGCACAGGAACGCGGTCGAACCCCGAAACTGAACGAGGCGTCCTATCTCGCGGCGACCTCGGGCAAGCGCGCGATCCCGGGCTTCGGCCGGCGTCCGCTCGAGGGCTTTCTCTTCCCCGCCACCTACCAGTTCACGGCGAGAACGACCTCGACGCAGCTCGCGAACGCCCAGCTGAAGGCGTTCCGCAAGAACTGGAGCACGATCAACCTCTCCTACGCCCGTGCGAAGAACCTGACGCCCTACGACGTGCTGACAATCGCCTCGATGATCGAGAAAGAGGCCGTCGCACCCGAAGAGCGCCCGAAGATCGCGCGCGTGATCTACAACCGCCTCCATCACCGGATGCCGCTCGGAATCGACGCAACCGTCCGCTATGGCTTCCAAGTACCGGGCACGCAGTCGCTGCTCGAGTCGCAGCTCAACTCGGACAACCCCTACAACACCCGCAAGCTGCCCGGACTGCCCCCGACGCCGATCGCCAATCCCGGTCTCGCCTCGATCCAGGCCGCAGCTCACCCCGTCGCCGGCGACTGGCTCTACTTCGTTCGCAAGCCCGACAAGGTGCATCACTTCTTCACCGCAAGCGAACGGGACTTCATCAACTACAAGAACGCGCACGGCTTTTGATCTCCGGCTCCACGCGACTCGTCGCGCTGCTCGGGCAGCCCGTCGCCGAGTCGTTGTCGCCGCGGCTGCACAACGCTGCGTTCGCGGCCCGCGGGCTCGACTGGGCATACGTGGCCTGCGAGGTCGCGCCGGAGCGGCTGGAAACAGCCGTGCGCGGGCTCGTCGCCCTCGGTTTCGCGGGCGCGAACGTGACGATTCCGCACAAGCGTGCGGCCGCGGCGCTCTGCGACGAGGCGGACGGTCCGGCCGTCAACACCCTCGTCTTCCGTGACGGCCGCGTCCTCGGCTTCAACACGGACAGGGCGATCGTCGAAGGGATCGAGGCGCGGCGCGTCTGCCTGATCGGCGCAGGCGGCGCCGCCGAAGCGCTTCGGTCGGCGTTTGCGGGCGAGGTCCGTACCTTTGCTCGAAGCGGCGACTGGCCGCCGGATGCCTCCGAGACCGATCTGATCGTCAACGCGACGCCGGTGCGCGGCGAGTTGCTCGTGGAACCGAAGCAGGAGCAGACGGTGGTCGACCTCGCCTACTACGCGGACGGGCGACCGACGGCGCTGGTGGAAGCCGCGCGCGCGGCGGGTTGTGAGGTCGTCGACGGCCTGGAGGCGCTCGTCCGCCAGGGCGCGGCGTCCTTCGAGCTGTGGACGGGAGTTACGCCGCCACTCGACGTGATGCGGGCAGCAGTACGCTCCGAGTGATGCTGAAGCTGACGACGGCGGGCGAGTCCCACGGCCCTGCTCTCGTGGGGATCGTCACCGGCTTGCCGGCCGGGCTGATCCTCCGCCGGGACGCGATCGACGACGACCTCCACCGGCGCCAGCAGGGCTACGGCCGCAGCCCGCGGCAGCAGCTTGAGCAGGACCGAGTCGAGGTCCTCGCGGGTCTCCGTCACGGACGGACACTGGGAACACCGTTGGCGTTGGTCGTCCGGAACCTGGATCACAAGAACTGGTCGTGGGGAATGAGCCCTTGGCCGCCCGATGGCGAGCCGGACGGAAAGGGCACGAAGCCGGTGACGCTGCCTCGGCCCGGTCACGCCGACCTCGCGGGCGTGCAGAAGTTCGGGCTCGCGGATGTGCGTGACGCGCTCGAGCGGGCCAGCGCGCGGCAGACCGCCGTCGCAGTCGCGGCAGGGGCTGTCGCCAAGGCGTTGCTCGGCGAGATTGGCATTGAGGTCGCCGGCGTGGCTCGCCCAGAGGCCGGTGCCGACGAGGCCGAGATCGACGAGGCGCGGGCCGAGCGCGACACCCTGGGGGGCCTCGTCGAGGTACGCGCGACGGGCGTGCCGCCTGGGCTCGGCTCCTACGCGACGAAGGACGAGCGGCTCGACGCCCGGCTGGCCGCGGCGTTGATGGGAATCCAGGCGGTGAAAGGAGTCGAGATCGGCGACGGGTTCGCGCTCGCCCAGCTGAAGGGCTCCGAGGCGCACGACGAGATCGTCAAGGATGGTGGACTACGCCGGACGTCGAATCGGGCCGGGGGCACCGAAGGCGGGGTTTCGAACGGCGAGGAGATCATCGTGCGGGCCGCCATGAAGCCGCTGCCGACGCTGATGCAGCCGCTGGCCTCTGTCGACCTGCAAAACGGCGAGCCGGCAGAAGCGCTCGTCGAGCGCAGCGACGTCTCCGCCGTCGAGGCGCTCGCGGTGGTCGCCGAGGCCGCGGTCGCATTCGAGCTTGCCCGAGCCGCGCGCGAGAAATTCGGCGGTGACGCCCTCGGTGACTTCGTCGCGGCCCACCAGGCGTACCTGGAGCGGATCGACTGGCGCTCGCACTAGACCGTCACGTCGCCCTGGTCGGCTTCATGGGCGCAGGCAAGACGACGTTGGGCCGCGAGGTTGCGGCGCGGCTCCATCGGCCCTTTCTCGACGTCGACGCCCGGATCGAGTCGACCGAGGGGTCGATCCCACGGCTGTTCGAAGAGGGCCGCTTCCGCGAGATCGAGGAGCGGGTGGTGCTCGAGGCGCTGGCGACGCCACCGGGCGTGATCTCGCTCGGGGGAGGTGCGGTCGAGACGCCTGCGATCCGTGAAGCACTGCGAGCGCGGGCGACGACGGTGCTCGTGGAGGTTGAAGTCGAGACGGCCTGGAAACGCGCCCGCGGCAGCGACAGGCCGCTGGCGCAGGACGAGACCGAGTTCAGGGAGCTCTACGATCGGCGGCTGCCGCTCTACGACGAAGTCGCAGACGGCCGGGCCAACGACCCGGACGGCGTCGTCCTCGCCGCGGGCGCAATCGAGGTCGAGAGCGGCGCCTACAGGAGCTTCGAGCCGCCGCAGGCGAGCGAGCTCATCTCCGATGCGCATGTGCTCGAGCTTCACCCACCGCACTTCGAGCGGGCCGTCCAGCTCTTCCGCCAGGGCGAGGAGGCGAAAACGCCCGAGAGCGTCGCCCGCCTGTGGCGGGAGCTGAGCCTCGATCGAAGCGGCACGCTGATCGCCCTCGGCGGCGGCTGCGTCACCGACGCCGCCGGCTTTGCGGCCGCGACGTACCTGCGCGGGATCGACTGGATCGCGGTGCCCACGAGCCTCGTCGGCCAGGTCGACGCCGGGATCGGCGGCAAGACCGCGATCAATCTTCCCGCCGGCAAGAACCTCGTCGGCGCCTTCCACTGGCCGATCCGGACGGTGATCGACCCTGACCTCCTTTCGACGCTGCCGGCCGAGCAGCGGCGGGAAGGGATGGCCGAAGTCGTGAAGACAGGGCTGCTGGCCGGCGAGGCCCTCTGGGAGCTGCCCGAGCCCGAGCTCGTGCGGCGTTCGGCCGCGTTCAAGACGGCGATCTGCCTCCGCGACCCGCACGACCGGGGCGTGCGCCAGATCCTGAACCTTGGCCACACGTTTGCGCACGCGCTCGAGGCGGCCGACGAGTACGGCGCCGTCACGCACGGGCGGGCAGTCGCGCTCGGCCTACTTGCCGCGCTCTCGCTGTCCGGTCGCGATGCCTCCATCGTCGAGGAGGTGCTGGCGCCCGAGCCGGTCCGGGTCGACCGGGAGCGTGCCTGGGACGCACTCAGGCGTGACAAGAAGTCGACCGGTGGCGAGTTGACGCTCGTGCTCCTGGGTGACGACGGCCCGCTCACGGCCGCGGTGCCGGAGGCCGACGTCCGCCGGGCCCTGGATTCGGTGGTCGCGGACTAAGGTTTCGCCGATGCGGGCCCTCGTTCTCAATGGGGTGAATCTCGACATGCTCGGCAGGCGGGATCCGCGCGTCTACGGCGGCTTGACGCTTTCTCAACTGGAATCGCAGATCTTCGAATGGGCGAAGGAGCTCGACCTGAACGTCGACTGCCGCCAGACGAACAGCGAAGGCCAGTACGTCGAGTGGTGCCACGATGCTCTCGACTGGGCGGATGGCGTCATCCTCAATCCCGGCGCCTGGAGCCACTACAGCTATGCGATCCGGGATGCGGTCGAGCTCTTCGACGTTCCGGTGGTCGAGGTCCACCTCTCGAATGTCGAGGAACGGGAGGAATGGCGGCGTCATTCCGTCATCGCCGAGCTGGCCGCGAATCGGGTGATCGGCAAGGGACCGGACGGCTACCGCGAGGCGCTCGCATATCTTGCGGAGAACGAATGAACGCACGCGTCGAAAAACTCCGCCAACAGCTCGAGGAGCCGTTGATCGTGACGACCCCGGCGAACGTCCGCTACCTGACGGGTTTCGTCAGCTCCAACGTCTCGCTCGTCGTCGATTCCGAGCAGGTGCGGCTCTTCACGGACTTCCGCTACGCGGAGGCGGCACGCGCGGTCCCGGACGTCGAGTTCGTCCAGACACTTCGCGAGACGGTCACGGATATGGCCGAGATGCTTACCGGCACGTTCGGCTTCGAGAGCCCGCACCTCACCTACGCGCAGTACGAAGAACTGCGTGGCGGTGGCCTCGAGCTCGTTCCGCGCGCCGGCCTCGTCGAGGGGTTGCGCGCGATCAAGGACGACGATGAGCTCGAGAAGATCCGTCGGGCAGCCGGGATCACCGACCAGGCCTACGAGCAGCTGGCGAAGGAACGTTTCGTCGGCCGCACGGAGCGTGAGCTCGCCTGGCGCATGAACGAGATCTTCCACGAGCTCGGCGCCGACGAGCCCGCCTTCGAGACGATCGTCGCCGCCGGCCCCAATGGTGCGAAGCCGCATGCGGATCCAGGCGACCGAGTGATCGAGGCGGGAACGACCGTAGTCATCGACTCCGGCGCGATGCTCGACGGCTACTGCTCGGACTGCACGCGCACATTCGCGACCGGGAAGCTCCCGGACGAGCTTCAGCGCGCCTACGACGTCTGTCTCGAGGCCCAGCTGAAGGGAGTCGAGGCGGCCCAGGCCGGCAAGGAAGCCAAGGAGACCGACGGCGCCGCGCGAGGCGTCATCGACGAGGCCGGCTTCGGGCAGAACTTCGGTCATGGACTCGGCCACGGGCTCGGGATTGACGTCCACGAGGCGCCGCGGCTTGCCCCGACGTCAACCGACACGCTCGTCACCGCCAACGTGGTCACGATCGAGCCGGGGATTTACCTCGAAGGCACTGGGGGAATCCGGATCGAGGATCTGGTCGTGGTCAAGGACGGTGCGCCCGAGGTGCTCTACAGCTTCCCGAAAGAGCTGATGACGGTGAGCTGATGGCCGAGGTCGTCAACACCAACCAGTTCCGCAACGGGATGCACATCGAGCTCGACGGCGGCGTCTGGCGCATCGTCGAGTTCCAGCATGTGAAGCCGGGCAAGGGTGGCGCCTTTGTCCGGACCAGGGTCAAGAACCTGGACACCGGCGCCGTCGTCGACCGCACGTTCCGCGCGGGCGAGAAGTTCCCGCGCGTGCACACCGAGGTCAAGAACATGCAGTTCCTCTACGAGTCCGGCGACGAGGTCGTCTTCATGGACCAGGAGACCTACGAGCAGACTTCGCTCTCGCGCGAGTCCGTCGCGGACACCATCGAGTTCATGGAGCCGTCGTCCTCGGTGCAGATGCTCGCGGTCAACGGCGAGCCGGCCGGCGTACAGCTGCCAGCCTCGGTCGAGCTGACAGTCGCGGAGACCGAGCCGGGCGTTCGCGGCGACACGGTCTCGAACGTGACGAAGCCCGCGAAGCTCGAGACCGGCGCGACCGTGCAGGTGCCGCTGTTCGTGAACACGGGCGACCGGATCAAGGTCGACCCACGCGAGCGACGCTACATCTCGCGGGCCTGATTTCGCCGCCAGCTACTCGCTAAGGTCCTTCGGCATCGCTCGCGATGCCGATTAAAGGCCGTGGCGGCGTTGCCGGTACGGCCGTTAAACCCGGGATGCCGCGCCAGAATGGCTGTGCCCGCCGCGCTAGGCTCCAATGTCAATGCCCGCGCTCGTCGACACGACGATTCGACTCCTGTCCCAGGAGCCGCTCGCCGGTCGGATGCCGACCGCGGATCTGCTCGAGCTCGCCGAGACACTGGACGGCGCCGGCTTCGCATACCTCGAGGTCTCCGGCGGCGGCGTCTTCGACAGCGCCGTCCGGCGCGGGGTCGAGAGCCCCTGGGAGCGGATCCGGGCGCTCAAGGCACGGACGAAGACCCCGCTTGCGATGGCCCTCCGCGGGCGATTCCTCGTCGGCTCGCGGCCCGTCGGTGCGGACTTTGCGCGCCGCTTCGTCGCGTCTGCGGCGGAAAGCGGCATCGATGTCTTTCGCCTGCACGACCCCCTCAACGACGTCTCGAATCTCCGCGAAGCCGGCGAGGCGATCACGAACGCCGAGCGCGAGTTCGACGCGGGCCTCGTCTACGGCTCCGGGCATACGGGCGAGACCGAAGATCTCGTCGAGCAGGCGAAGAAGCTGCCCGAGCTCGGTGCGGTGCGAATCCTGCTCCACGACCCTTCGAGCTCGCTCGAACCCCACCGCGCCCAGGAGCTCGTCGGCGCGCTGCGCGAGGCGAGCGGGCTGCCCGTCGGTCTCTACTGCCAGGGCGCTGCGGGCAACGCCCTCGCGTCGGCGCTGGAAGCGGTTCGCGCGGGAGCGGATCTCGTCTCGTGCGCGGTCTATCCGATCGCGCTGACGCTGCACCGCGTCTCCGGCGAGGCGCTGGCGACAGCCCTGGCCGGGCTCGGCCAGGACGCCGGCGTCGACGTCGACGCCCTCTGGCGCGCGTCGGAGCTCGTCGACGAGTACCTCGGTGACGAGCCCGTCACGCCCGTTGCGCCTCGGGTCGCCGTCCGCGCGGCAGAGCACCGAGTTCCGCCGGGCCTCGTGGCCGCGCTCGACACGCACCTGCGCGCGCAGGCCGCCGGCGATCGGCTCGACGAGGTGCTCGAGGAGCTGCTGCGAATCCGGGAAGAGGTCGGCTGGCCGCCCCTCGCCGCGCCGATCGGGCAGATTCTCGGCTCCCAGGCGCTGCTGAACGTGCTCTCGGCGAACCGGTACCAAACCATGGTGGACGAGCTGCGTGCACTCGTCTCCGGGCGCTACGGCTCCCCTCCGGGGTCGATCGACAAGGGCGTGCAGCGGGCAGCCGACTTGCTCGGCGACGGCTTGCCCGAGGAGGAGGCCATCGACCTCGAGCGGCTGAGCGGCGAGGCCGAGGGAATTGCCGCGAGCGACGAGGAGCTGCTCCTGCTCGCGCTCTTTGGTGACGAGGCAAGGCCGTTGCTGGAGGCAATCCGGGGCCGGCACACGGGCGACGACTCGCTCGCGGCGAGCGGCGTCGACCAGGCGCGTGCCGAGCGGATTCGAGAATTGGTCCGGATCGTCCAGGAGTCGGGCGTCGGCGAGGTCTCCATCGAGGAAGGAGGCATGCGTGTCTCCGTCCGCCGCACGCCGGATCCGATCGAGCCTGTGCTGGAGGCCGCCGGCGAAAACCCAGCAGTTGCCGAGGAGGCGCTGCCAGTCCCCCAGCCGGCCGGCGACGGCGTCGTCCGGGTCGAGTCGCCGATGGTCGGCACCTTCTACCGGGCGCCGCAGCCCGGATCGCCGCCGTTCGTGGAGGAAGGGGACGCGGTCGGCCCGGGGCAGACGCTCTGCATCCTCGAGGCGATGAAGCTGATGAACGAGGTCAAGGCCGACATCGAAGGCGTCGTTCGCGCGATCCACGTCGGCAACGCCGAGCCGGTCGAGTTCGGGCAGCTTCTTTTCGAACTGGAACCGATAAACGGAAGGCCGTTGGGACTATGAGCCGGGTCGAGGCGGCTGCACCGGCAAAGCCGGCACAGCCTCTAAGCGGCATCGCAAGCGACGCTGCAGTCGAGCTGGAACCAATCAACGGGCGCCCCCTAGGGCTCTGATGTTTTCCCGGGTGCTCGTGGCCAATCGCGGCGAGATCGCCGTGCGGGTGATCCGGGCGCTGCACGAGCTCGGGATCGAGGCTGTCGCGGTCTACTCGACCGCGGACAGGGATTCGCTGCACGTGCGGCTTGCCGACCGTGCGGTCGCGATCGGGCCCGCCCCTGCGGCGCAGAGCTACCTCAACATCCCGTCGGTGATCGCCGCAGCCGCGACCACGGGCTGCGAGGCGATTCACCCCGGCTACGGCTTCCTGGCCGAGAATCCCGCGTTCGTCGCCGCCTGCGAGGACAACGAGCTCGTCTTCGTCGGCCCCACCGCAGACGTGATGGCCCGCATGGGCGACAAGGTGCAGGCCAAGCTCGAGCTCCGGCGCGCAGGCGTCCCGCTCGTCCCGGGCAGCGAGGCAGCGGTCGACCTCGACGAAGCGCGGGCACTTGCGAGCGAGCTCGGCTATCCGTTGTTGCTGAAGGCCTCTGCGGGCGGCGGCGGTAAAGGGATGCGCGTCGTCGACGGCGACGAGGAGCTGGAAGGCTTGTTCCAGACGGCCGCCGCCGAGGCCGACGCCGCGTTCGGCGACCCGAGCCTGTACGTCGAGAAGCTCGTCGCGCCTGCGCGCCATGTGGAGATCCAGGTGCTCGCCGACGCGGACGGCGGGGTGCTCACTCTGGGCGAGCGCGAGTGCTCGATCCAGCGCCGCCACCAGAAGCTGATCGAGGAGTCGCCCTCCCCGGCGCTGAACCCCGAGACACGTGAGGCGATGGAGGCCGCGGCCGAGCGGGCGGCGCGCCAGATCGGCTATCGAAATGCCGGCACGTTCGAGTTTCTGCTCGGTCCCGATCAGAGCTTCTACTTCATCGAGCTGAACGCCCGGCTGCAGGTCGAGCACCCGGTCTCGGAGCTCGTCACCGGCGTCGACCTCGTCCGCGAGCAGCTCCGGATCGCCGCGGGGGAGACCCTGGAGCTGACCGGTCGCGCTCCGCGACGCGGGCACGCGCTCGAGATCCGAATCAACGCCGAGGACCCCGCCCGCGATTTCGCGCCCGCGCCGGGGCTCGTAACGACCTTTCGCCCCCCGCTTGGCCCTGGAGTTCGCCTCGACACCTTCATCACGGAGGGCTACACGGTGCCGCCGTTCTACGACTCCTTGCTCGCGAAGCTCGTCGTCTGGGACGAAAACCGGCCAGCCGCGATCGCGCGCTCGCTCCGGGCTTTGGGCGAGTTGACGGTGGGAGGGATCCCGACCACCCGGGAGCTGGCGATTCAGATCCTCCGCAGCGAGGAATTCGCAAGTGGCCGCTATTCGACCTCGTTCCTCGAGGAGTCGGGTCGCCGGCTCGTCGCGGTGGCGGAATGAGCGACGAGCTCGTGCTGACAGAGCCTGAAGGAACGGTCACCGTTCCGGCGGCGACGCTTGCGCGGATCGTCGTCCGCGCGGCCGAGCTCGCCGATGGCGCGCGGGTCCGCCGGCCGAGACGCGGCGTCGATGTCGAGGTCGCAGGCGGCAGCGCGACAGTGACCGTGAAGCTGGCGGCTCGCTACGGCGCGGTCTTGCCCGAGGTGGCCGAGGAAGTTCAGCGGCAGGTCGCTGACGCCCTTGCCCGGATGTGCGGCGTTGAGGTCAGGAGCGTCGACGTCGTCGTCGAGGAGCTCGTATGACGCTCAGCCGCCGAGCCTCCCGCCGGACCGCCTTCTTCCTGCTCTACCAGTGGGACGTGACCAGTCAGCCGCTGGCATCACTCTACGAGGGCGAGGTCGACGAGTTCGCGCGCGAGACCGCCGAAGCCGTAGTTGCCGGGGTGACCGATCTCGACAGTCGGATCACCGCCGCCGCAGAAGGGTGGACCGCCGATCGACTCGGTGCCGTCGAACGGAACATCCTCCGGCTCGCGACCTACGAGCTCGACGAGGCAAGCGTGCCCCTCGAGGTGGCGATCGACGAAGCTGTCACACTCGCCAAGCGTTATGCGACGGAGGAGGCCGGCCGGCTCGTGAACGGGATTCTGGGACGGATTGCGCGCGAACGGGAGATCGCGTGAGCGACTCGCTGGAGCGCGCCGAGGAGCTCCTACAAAGGCTCGAGAAGACGCGGCAAGAGCTCGAGTCGACGCAGGATCCGGACCGCGCGATCGAGATCCTTTCCGAGCTCGCCGACATCGCGAAGCAAGTCGAGACCGAGCTGGCGCAAGCAAAGAAGGAGGCGAGCTGACGGACCCGCAGGAGCTGGTCGAGCTCATCGAGGGCTATCTCGACGAGCTGGCGCTGACGCCTGAGCTCGGTGAGCTCGCGGAACCGACGCGCTACGCCCTGGCCGGCGGAGGCAAGCGGATCCGGCCGGTCCTGACACTGGCGACCGGCGAAGCCCTCGGCCGCGAGCCCGAGGAGCTGCTGCCCGCTGCCGCGGCGCTCGAGCTCGTGCACAACTTCTCGCTCGTCCACGACGACCTGCCGTCGCTGGACAACGACGAGGTGCGGCGGGGTCGGCCGAGCACGTGGGCGCAGTTCGACGAGGCGACCGCTGTGCTGGTCGGCGACGCGCTCTTGGCGGAGGCGCTCCGGCTCGCCCTCTCCTACCCCTCCCCGTTCGTGGCGCGCGAGCTGATCCAGGCGACACTCGGGATGATCGGCGGCCAGCACGCCGACACCAAGGGCATCGGCGACGACCTGGAGGCGATCCACCGCCTCAAGACGGGACGGCTGTTCTACGCCTCCATTGCCTGCGCGCTCTGGGTGGCCGAGCTGCCGGAGCCCGAGCAGAAGCCGTGGCGCGAGTTCGCGGACGAGCTCGGGATGCTCTTCCAGGTCGTCGACGACATCCTCGACGGCGACGGCTACGTGCTCAGCCTCGGCGAGGACGGCGCGCGCAAGCTCGCCGACGAGGCGGCAGAGCGGGCCCAGGCGCGCCTCGCCGCCATCGATGCCGACACCTCTGTGCTGGAGCAGATCGTGGCCGGTCTGGCCACGCGGACGGCCTAGGGCTAGCTCAGCTCCTCCGAGAGCAGGTCTAGCAGTAATCCGTCCTGCCAGACGCCGTCCGGGTCGCGCCAGTACTTTCGCAGCACGCCCACCGGCTTGAAACCGACCGCCTCATAGGCGCGGATCGCAGGCTCGTTCGCGAGCGCGGGGTCGATCGTCAAGCGGTGATGCCCCCGTTCGTCGATCAGCCAGCGCGCAAGCGTGCGCACCGTGTCGCGCCCTAGGCCGCGTCCGTGGGTTGCGGAAGCCAGAAAGAGGTCGATTCCAGCGTGCTTGAAGTCGCCTTCGCCGAGCTCATCGAACTGGGCGAGGCCGATGACCTCTCCGTCGAGGTCGACCGCAAAGGCCGTGGCGTCGTCGCGGCCTTCGGCCTTCTCCATGAGACGTTCGGTGGTCACGTCGCCCCACCAGCGCGCGACCGCCGGCTCCGTACCGATCTCGGCGAGGCGCGCGACGTCGCGGGTCTCAAGCGGGCGTAGAAGCACTCGGTCGCCGCGGAGCTCGGCCATGCGGCGATCATAGGAGCGTGAAGAAGCGAGTCGATGTGCTGCTGGTCGAGCGTGGCCTCGCGGAAAGCCGCACGCAGGCTCAGGCGCTCGTGCTCGCAGGCCGCGTGCCGGGGCACGAGAAGCCGGGCGAGCAGGTCGACGAGAGCACGGGCCTCGAGGTGACCAAAGGAGATCCCTACGTCTCGCGTGGCGGCGTCAAGCTCGCTAACGCGCTCGATGCCTTCGGGGTCGATCCTGGAGGCCTCGATGTCCTCGATGTCGGCGCCTCGACCGGCGGCTTCACGGACGTCCTGCTCCAGCGGGGCGCGAGCCGGGTGATCGCGCTGGACGTCGGCTACGGCCAGCTGCATCCGCGGCTCCGCGACGACCCCCGCGTGCACGTTTTCGAACGGACGAACGCCCGGCACGTCACCGGGCTTCCTTTTGCGCCCGAGCTGGTCGTCTGCGACGTCTCCTTCATCAGCGTCCGCAAGGCGCTGCCGCCGCTGCTCGAGCTGGCGGCGCCCGGGTGGCAGGCCGTCGTGCTGGTCAAGCCGCAGTTTGAAGCTGGGCCCGCGGACGCTCGCGGGGGCGTCGTGCGGGACCCTGTGGTTCGGCGCCGCGTCGCTCGAGAGGTCGCCGAAGCGGCCATCGGCTGGGGAGCGGAGACGACCGGGGTCGTAGACTCAGGCCTGCCGGGACCGAAAGGCAACCGTGAGCTCTTCCTCCACCTCGTCCAGCGCGCCAGCCCCGAACTCCCCGACGCCCTCGGCCTCTGGATCGACGATGCCGTCGGGTAAGCCGGTGAAGCGCATCGCAATCGTCGCCCACCGTGAGGATCCGGCGATTGCCGAAGCGATGGCGCGTGTGACAGGGGTGGCCGAGTTCGCCGGGATCGAGGTCGCCGGCGAAGACGGCGTTCCCGACCTGGCGGTCACACTCGGCGGCGACGGCTCGATGCTGAAGGCGCTCCGCCGCTTCCTGGGCCGAGGCGTGCCCGTGATCGGAGTCAACTTCGGGCGGGTCGGCTTCCTGACGTCGATTGCGGCCGACGAGTTGGAGCAAGGCCTGGAGCGGGCGTTCTCCGGCGACTTTGCGGTCGTCGAGCTGCCGACGCTCGAGCTCCGCCTCGGCGACGACACCGTGCCGGCGGTGAACGACGTGTTCGCGACGAGCTCCACGCTCGGCCGGATGGTCGAGCTCGCCTACGCCGTCGGCGGCGAGGATCTCGGCGTATTGCCCTGCGACGGCGTCATCTGCTCCACGCCGTCAGGGTCGACCGCATACAACCTCTCGAACGGGGGCCCTGTGCTCGTGTGGGGCCTGGACGCGATGGCGATCACGTTCGTCGCGCCGCATTCGCTCCACGTGCGACCGCTGGTCGTGCCGCGAGGGCGCGAGCTCACAATCACGAACCGGACCGATACCGGCGGAATGGTGACGGTCCTCGTCGATGGGCAGGAAGCCGGCAAGCTGGAGGTCGGACAAGGGTTCGACGTCGGGATTGCCGAGCAGACGTCGCTGCTCGCGACCCTGCCTGAGCGGACGTTCTTCAGCCGCTACCGCGAGACGTTCGCCGCCTGAGGCGCGTCTGCAAACGCCCATAGTCGCGCGCCGATGCCGTCCGTACCATCGGGCGGGTGCTGCGCCGCCTGCGTATCGAGAACCTGGTCTTGATCCGGGAGGCCGAGCTCGAGCTCGCGTCGGGCCTGAACGCGATCACCGGCGAGACCGGCGCGGGCAAGACGATCCTCGCCCAGGCGATCGGGCTTCTGCTCGGCTCGCGGGGCGAGTCGTCGCTTGTGGGAGCGGACGGAGAAGAGGCCTACGTCGAGGCCGAGCTCGATCTTCCGGACGGGTTGCTCGACGAGGACGGCTTCGAGGCGCTGGCCGACCTTCGGCCCGAGGGCGAGGAGGGCCTCGTCGTGGCTCGCCGGGTGTTCGCGGACGGGCGTACCCGCGCCTACGCCTGGGGACGCGCCGCGCCCCGTGACGACGTTGCGGCTGTCGTCGAACGGCTGATCGCGATGTCGGGCCAGTTCGAGCAGCGACGGCTGGCACGCGCGTCGTATCAGCTCGATGTGCTCGACACGTTCTGCGGCGAGGAGCAGCAGCGCCGCCGAGCAGAGGCTCGGGCGGCGTGGCGCGAGCTGCAGGCGGCGAGGCGGAGACACGAGGAGCTTCGCGGCGGCGCCGAGACGGCTGCGGCCAGACTCGAGGAGCTGCGCGCCCTGGTGGAGGACACGCTGGGCATGGAGGCTGAGGACGAGGAGGAGCTGCGTGCGGAGCGGGAGCGCCTCAGGCATGTGACGGAGCTGGCCGCGGGCGTCGGCGCCGCCGGCGAGTCGCTTGCTCCGGATGACGGCGACGGCGCGGCCTCGCTCGTGGCGGTGGCAGAGCGCGCCGTCTCGCCGCTTGAATCCCTCGCCCCGGAGCTGAAGCGGGCGGGAGACGACCTTCGCGACGTCGAGTTGCGCCTCCGCGAGACCGCGACCGAGCTCAGGAGCTTCCTCTCCTCACTCGAGGCGGAGCCCGACCGCCTCGAGCAAATCGAGGCCGAGCTCGACCGCATCGCCGAGGCGAAGCGCCGCTTTCGCTGCTCGTCCTACGAGGAGCTGCTGGCTCGTGCCGCCGAAGCCCGGTCCGAGCTTGACGCTCTCGAGGATGGCGCCGACCCGGCCCAGGCGGCGGCGAAGGCCGCCGCGGCTGCGGAAGGAAGAGTCGACAAGCTGGGCGAACTGCTGCGGAAAGCTCGTCGAGACGCGGTGGAGCCGTTCGCCTCGGCGGTTGCACAGGAGCTGGACGGCATCGGCATGGGAGAGGGCGAGTTTCGGGTCGAGGTGGCAGAGCGCGATTCGGGCCCGACGGGCGCCGACTCGATTGCTTTCCTGATCCGCCCCAACGCGGGGCTGCCGTTTGCGCCAGTCGCGGAGACAGCCTCCGGCGGCGAGCTCTCGCGGGTGGCGCTGGCGATCGCCGTCGTCGCCGGGGGCGAGACGATGGTCTTCGACGAAATCGACGCCGGCATCGGCGGCCAGACGGCACATGCCGTGGGAGAAACGCTCGAGCGTCTTTCGGCCCACGCCCAGGTGCTGACGATCACCCACCTGCCGCAGATCGCGAGCCGGGCAGAGCGGCATTTCCAGGTGGAAAAGGTGCCCGGCGACCCGACGCACACCCGCATCGAGCCGCTGGGGGAAGCGGAGCGGCGCGAGGAGATCCAGCGTATGCTCGGCGGCCAGGAGTTCCTGTCCGCCGTGCAGAGTGATTAGTAGCTTCGTCGAGTTCACAGGCGCCGCGAAGCTAGACCGGCGCACAAAGAACCTGGTCCGGCGACTCGGTCCAGATGACGTCGCCGTGATCGACCACACCGATCTCGACCGCGTCTCGGCTGAGGAGCTGCTCGAGTCGGGGGTGCGGGTCGTGGTCAACGTCGCGCCTTCCCACAGCGGGCGTTTTCCGAACCCGGGCCCGCTGCTGCTGGTCCGCGGTGGCGTGCGCCTGATCGACGCGCCGGGCGCGCCGATCTTCGACGAGGTCTCGGAGGGCGAGCTCGTCACAGTCCGCGGCGCCAGCGTCTTCCGGAACGGAGACTGCGTGGCAGCGGGCCACAGCCTCAGTGCCGAGGAGCTTGCCGCTGCGATCGCGGAGCAGCGCGGACGGGTGACCGAGGCGCTCGAGTCCTTCGCCGACAACACGCTCCGCTACTTGCGGGAGGAAGGCGGTTTGCTCTCGGAGGGCATCGACTTCCCGGCCCTCAAGACCCGCTTCCGCGATCGCCATGCGCTGGTGGTCGCCCGCGGCCCCGGCCACAAGCGCGATCTGCGGATCGTGCGGCCGTACATCCGGGACTTCAAGCCAGTCCTGATCGGGGTCGACGGTGGCGCCGACGCGCTGCTCGAAGCTGGTTACAAGCCCGACGTGATCGTCGGCGACATGGACTCGGTCTCCGACCGCAGCCTTGCCTCGCGAGCCGAAAAGGTCGTGCACGCCTATGCCGACGGCGGCGCCCCCGGCCGCGAGCGGATCGAGGCCCTCGGTCTGGAGTACCACGTGGTCAGCGCGCCCGGGATCAGCGAGGACATTGCCCTCTTGCTCGCGTACGAGAAGGGCGCCGAGCTGATCGTGGCGGTCGGCACCCACTTCAACCTGATCGAGTTCCTGGAGCGCAACCGAGCCGGGATGTCGTCGACCTTCGTCACGCGGCTCAAGGTCGGGGAGATCCTGATCGACGCGAAGGGCGTCTCGCGGCTGGTCTCGAGGCGAGTCGGCCTGATGCCGTTGGTCACCTTCGCCCTCACCGGCCTCGGGGCGATCGTCGTCGCGATTGTCGCTTCTCCGACTCTCCGCCGCCTGATCGGCCTGGTCAGCGACCGCATCCGCGACCTCCTCGGGCTCGGCTAGCCGCGTTACGACGGTTGGAACGTATCTAGGTACACGCGCGCACATCCCCCACCCATCAATAGGGAGGGGCTTACAGCCCGCCACCCTCGCGGCGAGCGTATGCCCGAATCCCGCACCAACGTGTGACGCGGCCGGACCAAAACAGCAACGATTTGCCCGATGCCGACCTATGCCGCATCGCGCGAGCTGCTCGCCTCCCGTGACGACGTCTGGAGCTTCCTCGCCGAGCCGAACCGCCTCAGTGACTGGTGGCCCGGGTTGCACGGGGTCGAGCCCGACCGGCGTGGGCTGGCGCCGGGAGCGCGCTGGCGGATCAGAAGCCGCGGGACGCCTAACCCACTCGTCGGCTCGAAGGTCGACGTCGCCGGGACAATGATCTTCCTCGAAGTCCAGCCGCCCGGGTTCGTCTCCTGGCAGTTCGTCGACAGCCACCTGGACGTCGAGCTTGCTCTCGCCGCAACGAGCCCCGATCGGACGCAAGCTCGCCTCACCGTCAGCGCGCCGCTCTTCGGAGGCCTGCGCAGATCGCTTCCCAACAGGGCTCTCACGAGACTGCATGCCCTGTGCCAGACTGGAGCGCAGGCCTAGTCATGTTCGACCTCCGCTACCACGTTGCCTCGCTCGCGGCGGTCTTCCTTGCGTTGGTGATCGGGATTCTCGTCGGGGTCGGCATCTCGGACCGCGGTCTCGTCGACAAGGCGCAAAGAGGACTGCTCGAGCAGCGCATCGCCAAGCTCCGCAGCGATCTCAGTGACGCGCGCAAGCACGCGGACGACCTCGCGGCGCAGCAGCGTGCGACGCAGGCGTTCGTCTCCGAGACGTACCCGGAACTGATGGCCAACCGCCTGCGCGGGAAGAACATTGCGCTCGTCTTCCTCGGGCCCGCTGACGCGACCGTTCGGGCAAGCCTCGAGCAGGCGCTCGCAGATGCCGGCGCAAAGGGGTGGGCGCGCGTTCGTGCGCTGAAGCTCCCGCTCGACGTTGGTCAAATCGACACCACGCTCGCCGGCGAACCCTCGCTGGCTCGCTACGTCGGCGACGCTCGCCTACCGGCGCTCGGGCGAGGGCTCGGCGAGGAGCTCGCTACCGGCGGTCAGGCTCCCCTTTGGACGGCGCTCGCCGAGCAGATCGTTGCCGAGCGGGCGGGCAGCGAGAAGCGACCCGCCGACGGCGTCATCGTCGTTCGGACAGCCGGAAAACAGTACGACGGGACAGCGGCATTTCTCGAGGGCTTCTACAAGGGCCTGATCGCGGCACCGGTACCGGTCGTGGGTGTCGAGACGAGCACCACGGGCCAGTCCGCAGTTGCGGCATTCCAGCGCAACGGGATCTCCAGCGTCGACGACGTCGACCAGGCGATGGGAAGGCTCGCGCTCGCGCTCTTGCTCCGCGGCGCGAAGGCGGGCCATTACGGAGTGAAGCCCAGCGCGAACGACGGCGTCCTCCCGCCGCTCGACACCGTCGCTCGTGGGTGAGCTGGCAGCAGTCCTCGTCGCCGCTCGCGACGAGGAACGGACGATCAGGAGGACGGTCGAGCTCTTGCATGCGGCATTTCCAGGCGTCGAAGTGATCGTGGCCGACGACGGATCGCGTGACGGCACGGCGGCCCTGGCAGAGGGGGCCGGAGCGCGCGTCCTGCGGCTGCCGGCGCGCGGCAAGGGCCAGGCTCTGACGCTGGGCGAGCGAGTCGCGCCGAAGGGCCGCCTCCTGCTGGTCGACGCCGATCTCGAAGGGGAGGTCTCGCGTCTCGCGGTGACGAACGGCGACCTCGCGATCGCCGTCTTCGCCGAACGGCGGGGCGGTGGTTTCGGGATCGCCAAGCAGGCCGGCAGATTGCTGGTCCGGGCGCTCTCGGGCTTTGAGCCGCGTGAGCCGCTGTCGGGCCAGCGGGCGCTTTCGCAGGCGGCCCGGGAAGCGTGCTTCCCGCTCGCGGCCGGCTTCGGCTCTGAAGTGCGGATGACTGTCGACGCCGTCCGGGCCGGGCTGGAAGTCTCCGAGCACGAGCTGCCCTTGCGCCACCGGACGACGGGCCGGGACGCCGCCGGCTTCGCGCACCGGGGTCGCCAGCTCTTCGATGCGCTGCTCGCCTTTGGGCCGACGGCCGTCAACCACCGGGGCCTGCGCCTGCCGCTGGTCGGCTGGATTGTCGGCCTCCGCCGGAACCCTGCGGTCGCCGCGGTCGCTGCCCTCGGCCTCGCTGACGATCTCTGGAGCGGGGAGGAGCGCGGCTTCCGAGGGCATCTCGGCCGGAGGCGGACGACCGGCGTTTTGAAGCTGCTCGGCATCCCGCTCGTCGGGCTGCTCGCGACACGGCGGGTCTCGGGGGCACTGCTCGTCGGGCTCGCGGCGAACTTTCTGAACCAGCTCGACACGCGGCCGGGCCGCGCGCTGAAGGCGTACCTCCTGGCGGCGCCGTTGGCCGGCGCACCGGTCGGGGCCGCCGTCATCCTCGCGCCTTACGATCTCCGGGAGATGGCGATGCTCGGAGACTCGGGGGCGAACGCGCTTGGCGCGATGCTAGGCTTGAGTTCCGTGAGCAGGCTCACGGAACGAGGCCGATGGGTTGCGATTGGCGCCCTTGCAGGTCTCACCGCCCTAGGAGAGACGCGCTCGCTCGGCGAGTTGATCGAGCGGACACCGCTGCTGCGGCAGGTCGACGCGCTGGGGAGGCAGACGTAGCCTCGCGGCCGCCGAAGTACGTCTTCGTCACCGGTGGCGTCGTCTCGTCCCTCGGGAAGGGCATCACTGCGGCCTCTTTGGGGCGCCTGCTGAAAGCGCGCGGCCTGAAGGTGCAGGTGCAGAAGTTCGACCCGTACATCAACGTCGACCCCGGCACGATGAGCCCCTTCCAGCACGGCGAGGTGTTCGTTACCGAGGACGGCGCCGAGACCGACCTCGACATCGGCCACTACGAGCGGTTCATCGACGAGAACCTCTCGCGAAACTCCAATCACACTGCCGGCTCGATCTGGGAGCGTGTCATCAGGAAGGAGCGCCGGGGCGAGTACCTGGGGTCGACCGTCCAGGTGATCCCGCACATCACGAACGAGATTAAGGAGCGGATCAGGAGCGCCTCCGAAGCAAGCGACTGCGACGTCGTCGTCACCGAGATCGGAGGAACCGTCGGCGACATCGAATCGCTGCCGTTCCTCGAGGCGATGCGCCAGTTCAGGCGGGAGGCCGGGGCGGAGAACATCTGCTACCTGCACGTGACCCTCGTCCCATTCGTCGACTCGGCCGGTGAGTTGAAGACGAAGCCGACCCAGCACTCGGTGAACGAGCTACGGCGGATCGGTATCCACCCGGACATCGTGGTCGCCCGCTCGACAGGCCCGATCTCGGCGGACATTCGCGAGAAGATCGCGCTCTTCGCCGACATCGACACGCGCGCCGTCATCTCCAACCAAGACGTCCCGGATCTCTACCTGGTGCCGTCAGCGCTGCAGGAGGAAGGCCTCGATGCGCTCGTCTGCGAGAAGCTCGGGCTCCCGGCAAAGGACGCCGACCTCGGCGAGTGGCTGCAGCTCACCGAGCGGATCCGCGAGCGTGAGGGCGAAGTCCAGATCGCGCTGGTGGGCAAGTACGTGAAGCTCCAGGACGCCTACCTTTCGGTGCACGAGGCGCTCAACCATGCCGGTGTTCACCACGGCTGCGCCGTCAACGTGCGCTGGGTCGACGCGGAGGGGATGTCGCTCGAGGAAGCCGAAGCCGAGCTCGAGCAGGTGGACGGCGTGCTCGTGCCCGGAGGCTTCGGCTCGCGAGGCTGGGAAGGGAAGATCCTTGCCTGCCGCGTAGCGCGCGAGCGCGAGATTCCCTATCTGGGCATCTGCCTCGGCATGCACGTGGCAGTCTCGGAGTTCGCGCGCCATGTCGTCGGGCTCGAAGGTGCGAACTCGACCGAGATGGATCCCGAGACGCCCTACCCCGTGATCGACCTCCTGCCCGAGCAGAAGGAGATCGAGGACCTCGGCGGCACGATGAGGCTCGGCGCTCAGGCGGTCGAGATCGCCGCGGGAACGCGAACGCAGGAGACCTACGGCGAGCCGGTCGTTCACGAGCGGCACCGCCACCGGTACGAGGTCAACAACCACTTCCGGCCGCGGCTCGTCGAAGCCGGGCTCGTCGTCAGCGGCACCTTCCAGGAAGGGCGGCTCGTGGAGATCATCGAGCTGCCCGGGCACCCGTGGTTTGTGGCCAGCCAGTTCCACCCCGAGTTCAAGTCACGCCCCACCCGACCGGCGCCGCTCTTCCGCGAGTTCGTCGGCGCGGCCCTGGCTCGTTCCCGCGAGCGGGTCGGCGCCGCCGTCTCGACCGGCTAGGCGATAAATAGGATCGGGCCCGTGGACAACGGGCTTCCCGAGGTTGCGGCCCTCTTCGTCGAGCTGGCCGGAGTGCCGAGCCCGCCGGGCGAAGAGCGTGCAGTCGCCGACCGGGTGATCGACTACCTCCGGGGCCTGGCCCTGCTAGTTGACGAGGATGACGCCGGCGCGAGGATCGAATCCACGATCGGCAATCTCTACTCCCGTATCGAGCCGAACGGAGGCGGCACGCCGCTCTTCTTCTGCGCCCATCTCGACACTGTGCCGCCTGAGGGGCCGCTTCAGCCCGTCGTCGAGGACGGCGTCGTTCGGAACGCGGGCGGCACGATTCTCGGCGCGGACAACAAGTCGGCCGTCGCCGCGATGCTCGAGGCAACGCGTCGGGTGGTGGCCGAGAACCGTCCCCATGGCGGGATCGAGCTTCTGTTCACGCCGAAGGAAGAGGTGGGCCTGCGCGGGGCAGCCGCGTTCGACCAAGAGCGCCTGAACGCCCGAGTCGGGTACGTCTACGACCACGCCGGGCCAGTTGGGGAGGTGATCCTCGGCGCCCCCTTTCAGTGCAAGCTCGATGTCGCTTTTCACGGTCGCGCGGCTCACTCGGGCATGTATCCGGAGGAGGGCCGCTCCGCGATCGCCGCGGCCGCACGGGCGATCGCGGATCTCCGGCTCGGGCGCCTCGACGACGAGACCACCGCGAACGTCGGCTCGATTCGAGGCGGCAGCGCCCGGAACATCGTTCCGGAGCGTTGCTTCTTCGAGGCCGAGGCACGCTGCCATGACGAGCGGAAGCTCGCCGAGCTCGTCGAGGAGATGCTCGAGACGATCACGTTCGCGGGACAGCTCGCCGAGTGCGACGTCGAAACGCAGGTCGATCCGAGCGCGCGCGGCTACCGCTTCAAGCGGGACGACGAGCCGGTACGGCTGGCGGCGGCAGCCTTCGACCTCGTCGGCGTGCAGCCAAGTTATGGCCTCAGCGGCGGCGGCGCCGACGCGAACGTCTTCAACGAGCGCGGCCTCCAGTGCCTCAATCTCGCGAACGGGATGACCGACATCCACACACCCGACGAGCGGATCGCGATCGCCGATCTCGAGCGGATGGTGGACGTAACGCTTGCGCTCGTAGAGGTCGCCCGCAATGCCGCTTAGCCTGCGGCGCGGTACGGTGACCGCGATCGCGGAGAACCACGAGGGCCTGGTTCGCTGCGAGGTCGACGACGAGCCCTGCATCGCGTATCCCGAGCTGACGGGGCCGGTCGCCGTGGGCGACGAGGTAATCGTCAACGTGCAGGCTCGCGAGCTCGGCCTCGGGTCGGGTGGGTTCGACGTTGTGCACGCGAACCTCACCCGAGGCTTGGGGTTGCCGCCGCCTGCCGCGGCGCATGTGATGAAGCTTCCGTACACGCCGGTACAGCACGCGGTCCGGCACGTTGAGGAAGACGAGCCGCTCGCCGAGGTGCTGGCGGGGCTCCCGGTCGTCTGCTGTTCCCTGCACAGCCAGCTCGCGCCCGCCTGCGCCGCGCTTGCGGGCCTGCGCGTTGCGTATGTGCAGGTCGCGGGCGGAGCGTTGCCTCTGCCGCTCTCGGACACGGTGCGGGTGCTGCGACAGCGCGGGCTGATCGGCGCAACCGTCTCGGCGGGCGCGTGCTTCGGCGGCGAGCTCGAGTCCGTGACGGCTGCCGCCGCGCTGGCGTGGGCCGCCGGGCGGAAGTTCGGAGCGGTCGTCTGCGCAATCGGCCCCGGCATCGTCGGGACTGCATCTCGCTTGGGCCACGGCGGGCTTGCGGCAGCAGAGGCCGCAAACACCGCGGCGGCGCTGCAAGGCTCGCCCGTGCTCGCCGTGCGCGTCTCGAGCGGCGATCCGCGGGAGCGCCATCAGGGTGTCTCGCATCACACACGGGCGGTCGTCGAGCTCTGCATCGGGGAGGTCAGGATCGCCTGGCCCGCCGGGCTCGACGCACCCGACTGGCTCGAGCATCCGATTGACGTCGACACGGCCGGCTGGCGGGAGGCCTGTGAAGACCTGCCTCTAGAGCACATGGGGCGTGGTCCCGACGACGATCCCTGGTTCTTCGCCTCGGCGTTCGCCGCCGGCAAGCTCGCGCGAGAGCTCGCGTCCTAGTGGAAGAACGACGACTCGGCCCGGTCGTCGGGCTCGGCACCTGGGCGACGTTCGACCGCGATGCCAACCTCGCGAGCGAAGTGATCGGCGCGGCACTCGACGCGGGCTGCCGCGTCGTCGACTCGTCGCCGATGTACGGGGGCGCCGAGGCCGCGATGAGCGAGACCGTCCGCGAGCGCCGGGACGGGGTCACGGTCGCAACGAAAATCTGGGCCAGGTCGCTCGAGGAGGGCCGGGCCCAGTACCGGCGCCAGGTGGAGTGGTTCGGCCGCGTCGAGATCGAGCAGGTTCACAACCTGGTGCTCTGGCGCGAGCACCTGGAGTGGCTGGAGCCTGAGCGCGACGCCGGCCGGATCGACCGGCTCGGAGTCACGCACTATGGCGCAGGCTCGTTTGATGAGCTGGCGAAAGCGCTCGAGACGCGGCGGTTCGACACAGTTCAGCTACCGCTCAATCCACGCCAGCGCGAGGCCGAGCGCGAGCTCCTGCCACTGGCGTCGGAGCTCGGCGTCGCGGTGATCGTGATGAGGCCGCTGGGCGGCGAAGGGTCGGTGATCCCACCCCCGCAGGCGGAGCAGCTCGAGCCGTTGCGGGCATTCTGGGTAGAGACCTGGGCGCAGGCTCTGCTCAAGTGGGCTCTCTCCGACGGGCGGGTCGACCTCGTCATCCCGGCGACGAGCACTCCTGAGCACGCCCGTAACAACGCCGGCGCTGGAGCACCGCCCTGGTTCGGTCCCGCGGAACGGGAGCTGGTGGAGCGATTGGCACGATGAACCCGGACGAGACCAGGCCTGCTTCTGTCTCTTCGTGAGAGGTAGGGTTCGCCCGCATGAAAATCGGCGTGGCCAGGGAAATCAAGCCGGACGAGTACCGCGTCGCGCTGACGCCGGCGGGTGCTCGAGAGCTTGCTCAGCGCGGACACGACGTGTTGATCGAGGCCGGCGCCGGCGAGGGGAGCTCGTTCAACGACGATGCCTACGAAGCCGTAGGCGCCAGGATCGTCACGGTCGACGAGGTCTGGGAGGCGAGCGAGCTCCTGCTCAAGGTCAAGGAGCCGATCGAGCCCGAGTACCGGCGCCTCCGCGAAGGCCTCGTGCTCTTCACGTACCTCCACATCGCCGCAGACGAGCCTCTGACTCGCGCGCTCGTGGAGAGCGGGATCACGGCGGTCGCCTACGAGACGGTCGAGACCGACAACGGAGCTCTGCCGCTGCTCGCGCCGATGAGCGAGATCGCCGGGAGGCTTGCGGCGCAGGCCGGCGCGTACTTCCTCGAGAAGCCGCTGGGCGGCCGCGGTCTGCTCCTCGGCGGCGTGGCGGGAGTGGCGCCCGGGCGCGTCGTCGTCATCGGCGGTGGGATGGTCGGCTACAACGCCGCTGTGATCGCGCTCGGCCTGGGCGCGAACGTGACGATCCTTGAGCGGTCGGTCGACCGAATGCGTCACCTCGAGGAGATTCTTTCGGGCCGCGTCAGCCTGCTGATGTCGTCGACCTTGCAGATCGAAGAGTCCGTCGCCGAGGCGGATGTGGTCATCGGCGCGGTATTGATCCCGGGAGCCCTCGCGCCGAAGCTGATCACGCGCCAGATGATCGGCGAGATGAAGGAAGGCTCGGTGTTATGCGACGTCGCCATCGACCAGGGCGGTTGTGCGGAGACCTCGCGGCCGACCACACACAGCGACCCGGTCTATGTCGTCGACGGCGTTACGCACTACTGCGTGGCGAACATGCCGGGCGCCGTTCCGATCACGTCGACCAAGGCGCTGACGAACGTGACGCTGCCGTACGTCGAGGCGATCGCGGACCACGGCTTGCGCGAAGCGGTCGCTCGAGACCGTGCGCTGGCTCACGGGGTGAACGTCCTCGATGGGAAGATCACCTACGAGGCGGTCGCCGACGCCCACGGGCTGGAGTACACGCCGCTCGACGACGTTCTGCCGCTCGCGGCTGTCTAGCTGCGTTTCGGGCTGAGCTTGACGACGAGCCAGGTGATTCCGGACGCGAGCGTGATCACGCACACGATGAAGACGAGCAAGCCCAGCAGTCCGAGAGCGGTCTCCACGACCGACCTAGAATAGCCGCGTGGCGCGCGCCTGCGTGATCGTGCTCGACGCCGTCGGCGCAGGAGCCCTGCCCGACGCGAGCGACTATGGCGACGAAGGCTCGGACACGCTTGGAAACGTCGCCAAGGCCGTCGGTGGCCTCGACCTTCCGAATCTGGAGGCCCTTGGCCTCGGCAACGTCGAGCCGCTCGAGGGCTGCCCGCCCCAGCCGGGCGCTCCCGCGGTGGCCGGCAGGCTGGTCGAGCGGTCGAAGGGTAAGGACACCACGACCGGCCACTGGGAGCTGATGGGTGTGGTGACGCCGCAGCCGATGCCGACCTATCCACACGGGTTCCCCCACGACGTGATCGACCCGTTCATGCACCGCACCGGCCGGGGCGTGCTCGGCAACAAGCCGGCCTCCGGGACGGAGATCATCCAGGAGCTGGGGGAGGAGCATCAGCGCACCGGCAAGTGGATCGTCTACACGTCCGCCGACTCGGTCTTCCAGATTGCGGCCCACGAGGAGACGATCCCCCTCGAGGAGCTCTACGAGGCCTCGCGCGTAGCGCGTGAGATCCTCACCGGCAACCACGCGGTCGGGCGCGTGATCGCGCGCCCGTTCGTCGGCGAGCCCGGGAACTACGAGCGCACGCCGAACCGGCACGACTTCTCGCTGGAGCCGAAGCGGCCGAACTACCTGACGCTGATCCGCGAGGCCGACAACCAGGTCCACGGCGTCGGGAAGATCTCGGACATCTTCGCCGGCCAGGACATCGACGAGTCGCGCCCCACGAAGTCGAATGTCGAGGGGATCCAGCAGACCGAGGCGCTCCTCAAAGAGCTCGACTCGGGCCTGATCTTCGTCAACCTCGTCGAGACCGACATGCTGTGGGGCCACCGCAACGATCCGGTCAACTTTCACCGCTGCCTTCAGGACTTCGATCGGCGGCTGCCCGACCTGCTCGAAGCCATGCAGCCTGGCGACCTGCTGATCATCACGTCGGATCACGGCTGCGATCCCACTACACCCTCAACCGACCACTCGCGCGAGCATGCGTTGTTGCTCGCCTACGTCGCCGGCAAGAACGCCGCCGGCCGGATTCACGAGGGCGAATTCGCCGACGTGGGCGCGACCGTGAACCGCTGGCTCGGGGGAAAAGCACCGGGCCGTGGTATTCCAGGCGAGGCGATTCTCGAGCCTTGAGCATCCGCGTTCCCGAGTTGATCGAGCGTAAGCGCGACGGCGGCGAGCTGACCGCCGACGAGTTGGCGGAGCTCATGCTCGGCTACGCCAAGGGCTCGATCCCGGACTACCAGCTCGCGGCCTTCTGCATGGCGGTCTTCTTCCGAGGCCTGACGAGCGCGGAGACCTACTCGATGACAGACGCGTTGATTCGCACCGGCGAGACAGTCGATCTCCACGGCGCGCTAGGCCGCAAGGTCGTCGACAAACATTCGACCGGCGGCGTGGGCGACAAGACGTCGATCGCCGTCGGCCCCGTCGTTGCCGCCTGCGGCGTGCCCTTCGGGAAGATGAGTGGTCGCGGGCTCGGACACACCGGCGGGACACTCGACAAGCTCGAATCGATCCCCGGCTTCCGAGTCGAGCTGTCGACCGAGGAGCTGATCGAGCAGGTTCGCTCGGTCGGGCTCGCGATCGTCGGAGCGACTGCCAACCTCGTGCCGGCCGACAAGAAGCTCTACGCCTTGCGCGACGTCACGGCGACCGTCGACAACTACTCACTGATCGCCGCGAGCATCATGTCCAAGAAGATCGCCGGCGGCGCCGACGCGATCGTTCTCGACGTTAAGGTCGGCGAGGGCGCCTTCATGAAGGCGCGGGCGGACGCCGAGCAGCTCGCCGATGTGATGATCGACCTCGGCCGACGTGCGGGCCGTGAAGTCGTGGCCGTGATCAGCGACATGAACGAGCCGCTCGGCCACGCCGTCGGCAACGCGCTCGAGATCCGTGAGGCGATTGCGACGCTGCGCGGCGAAGGCCCCTCCGACTTCGTGGAGCTCGTCGAGGAGGCGTCGACACAGCTGCTCGCCCTTTCCGACCTCGGCGTCAGTAGGGACGAGGCACGGGTCAAGGTCAAGCAGGCGCTCGGCGACGGCTCTGCGCTGGCGTCGTACGAGCGCTGGATCACGGCGCAGGGGGGCAATCCAGACGAGTCCGTGCTTCCGACGGCTGCGGTCGTGCGCGAGGTGGCGGCGCCGAGCGCGGGCCACGTTCAGTCGGTCGGCGCAGTCCAGGTGGGCAACGCCGCCTTGCGCCTGGGCGCCGGCCGCCGGGACAAGGAAGACCCGATCGACCATTCCGTTGGCGTCGTCTGCCTCAAGAAGCGTGGAGATCGGGTTGACGCCGGCGAGCCGCTCGCCGAGATTCACGCTCGTGACGACGAGAGCGCTGCGTCTGCCGCGGACGAGGTGCTGGCCGCGTACGAGCTCGGGGACGACGCACCTCCGCCACGCAGCGTCATCCTCGGCGTGATGATGGCCTGAGCAAACAGCCTCGCTAGGCTGAGCGGATGCCGGAGTTGCCCGAGGTCGAGACCGTTCGGTCGACCCTTGAGCCGAGGCTCGTGGGGCGCCGGTTCGACGAGGTGGAGATCGCCGATTCCCGGCTGACGCGGCCCGTCGACCCTGCAGAGGTGGCTGCCGAGCTCACGGGCGAGCGCGTTGCTGCCGTTGCGCGCCGTGGCAAGTATTTGATTGTCCGGTTCGAAAGCGGCCTTGTTCTCCTGATTCACCTCCGGATGACGGGGAGCCTCCTACACACCACGAACGGGGCCGCTGCGAGCGATCCCCATTCGCGTGCTGTTGTCAGACTAGACGACGGGTCGGACGTCACCTATCGAGATGTTCGGCGCTTCGGAACCTGGCTCGTGCTCGCCGGAGACGAGCTCGACGCCTACCTCGCTGCGCGGCTCGGCCTGGAGCCGCTCGACGAACAGTTCACGGCAAAGGATCTCGGCGAGCGGCTCAAAGGCCGCAGGACACCGGTGAAGTCTGCGCTCCTCGACCAGAGAACGCTGGCAGGAGTTGGGAACATTTACGCGGACGAGGCACTGTGGCGGGCTCGGATCGGCCCGCGCCGGCCGGCTGGCGAGCTCAACGAGCGGGAGATTCGTGCGCTCCATCGCGGGATCAGGCGGGCGCTCCAGGCAGGGATCAAGCGACAGGGTGCGACCCTACGCGACTATCGGACCGCCGACGGCAACGCCGGGCGAATGCAGCACGAGTTCAAGGTCTACGGTCGCGAAGGCGAGCCGTGCCGACGCTGCGGCGCCGCGATCGCGAAGACCCGTCTCGGCGGCCGCGGCACGTGGTACTGCCCGGCGTGTCAGCTTTAGCTGCTCAGGCCGCGAGCTGCGCGTCGAGCCGGCCGCTCTTGTCGAGACGCCAGAGCTCTGTGTACCCCCCGATCGGCTTGCCGTCGAGCAGGATCTGCGGAACGGTCCAGCCCCCGGTTAGATCGAGCAGCTTCTGTCGGAAGTGCGGATCGTCGTCCAGGTTGATCTCGTCGTATTCGACACCCTTGCCGTCGAGCAGCGCCTTCGCGCGGACGCAGTAGCCGCACCAGGTCGTCGTATACATCTGAACTCTGGCCATTAGGAGCGCAAACGCGGAAAGACGGGCGAGGATTCCCAACCAGCGCTGTCTCTACACTTGACGCCACGGTGGCCGGGCGCACCTACAAGACGGAGGCCGTCGTCCTGCGCTCCTTCCGGCTCGGCGAGGCAGATCGCGTGTTGCATCTCTACACGCTCGACCGTGGGCGTATCGGCGCGGTGGCCAAGGGCGTCCGGCGGACCAAGTCCCGCTTCGGCGCCCGGCTCGAGCCTCTCAGCCACGTCGAGCTGATGTTGCACCAGGGTTCCGGTGAGCTCCAGACGGTCACCGGCGTCGAGCTGATCCAGTCGCACCATGCCGCGCGGGAGGATTCGTACCGCCTGAAGGTCGGCCTCAACGGGCTGGAGGCGATGTTGCGGCTGTTCACGGAGCAGGAAGGCAACGCGCGCGCCTTTCGTGCGCTGGCGCGATTTCTCGAGCTGGTCGATGAGCTCCCGATAGAGGACGACGCCGGACGGGCAGCGCTCGATCCACTGGCGCTCTCCTTTCAGCTCAAGCTTCTCTGGCTGTCCGGCTACTTGCCGCACGTGACGAGCTGCGCGAACTGTGGTGCGGAGGAGGACCTCGTCGGCTACTCGCCTCGCGCCGGTGGCGCAGTCTGCGGCGTCTGCCGGGACGAGACGACGCTCTCGCTTGCGCCCGAGGGTCTCGGCGGCATCGAGGCGCTGCTTCGCCGGCCGCTTGCCGAGGCGCACGAGGCCGGCCTGAGCCCGCGGGCGAGCCGCGATGCCCTGGCGGTTGTCAACTCCTCGCACGAGTTCCACGGCGGCTTTCGGCTTCGCACGCTGTCGGCCTAACGGCCTGATTGGGAAGGCACAGCCGACCTCCTCCCCGCGTCGAGCCTACGAGAACGAGCCGCACGAGTGGGCGTCGCAACCGAGCCGAAAGCGCCACACCGCTGCCACACTGCGCGGCGTGAAGCGCGAACTGGGCGACCGCTACGAGCTCGACGACGATCCGGCTCGCATCGACCTCGACGCCGTGCACGCGTACCTGTCGGGAGAGGCGTATTGGGCGCTAGGAAGGCCGCGTGAGACGCAGGCAGAGATGAACGCCGCAGCCTCGCGGCTCATCGGGCTCTATCACGAGGGCCGACAGGTCGGCTTCACGCGGACGGCGGTCGTGCCGGGCATGGAGTTCGCGTACCTCTTCGACGTCTACGTGCTGCCGGAGCATCGGGGACGCGGGCTGGGGGAGGAGCTCGTTCGCGAGACCGTCGACCGGGGGCCGTTCGTGAACTACCGCTGGCTGCTGGACACGACCGACGCCCACGGCCTCTATGAGAAATTCGGCTTCGTTGGCCCCAGCGAGCGCCTGTTGGAACGCCCTCGGCAAATGCGACACTCCTGAGGCCTTGAACTACCAGGAGATGATCATCGCGCTCGAGCGCTACTGGGCCGACTACGGCTGCGTCCTGATGCAGCCGTACCACACCGAGCTCGCCGCGGGCACGATGAATCCGAACACCTTTCTGCGTTGTCTCGGCCCAAAGCCCTGGAACGTCGCCTACGTCGAGCCGGTGATCAGGCCGCTGGACGGCCGCTACGGCGAGAACCCGTTTCGCTTCCAGCACTACTTCCAGTACCAGGTGGTGCTGAAGCCCGCGCCCGAGAACGTGCTCGACCTCTACTGGGCTTCGCTCGAGGCGCTCGGCATCGACCTGGCGAAGCACGACATGCGCCTCGTCGAGGACGACTGGGAACAGCCGACACTCGGCGCCTGGGGGCTCGGCTGGGAGGTCTGGTGCGACGGGATGGAGATCACCCAGTGGACGTACTTCCAGCAGCTCGGCGGCTTCGATGTCGAGCTCGTCCCCGCTGAGATGACCTACGGGCTCGAGCGGCTGGCGATGTTCCTGCAGGGCAAGCGAACCGCGTTCGAGCTCGAGTGGGCACCCGGCATCACGTGGGGCGACGTTTACCTCGAGAACGAGCGCGAGTGGTCGAAGTACAACTTCGAGGAGGCCCCGGTCGACGTCCTCACGAGGCGCTTCGACGAGTACGAGGCTGAGACGCGCCAGCTGCTCGAGCGAGGCTTGTCGATCCCCGCATACGACCAGGTGCTCAAGTGCTCGCACACCTTCAACCTGCTCGACGCCCGAGGCGCGCTCTCGGTCAGCGAGCGCGCGGCCTACATCGGACGTATCCGCAGGCTTGCGAGAGGCGTCGCCGAGGCCTATCTGGAGCTCCAGGAGCAAGATGGCGTCGCTGCTGCTTGAGATCGGCGTCGAAGAGCTGCCGGCGTCCGCCTGCTACGAGGCCGAGGCCCAGCTGCCCGACCTCGCTCGAGCCCAGCTTGGAGCGGCGCCCGACGAGCTCTACATCGGCCCTCGCCGGCTCGGGCTCCTGATTCAGGAGGTACCCGAGCGCACCGAGGATGAGTGGTTGAAAGGGCCGCCGGAGAAGCTTCGGGATCAAGCCGCCGGCGGGTTTGCCAAGAAGCACGGTGTGTCCCCCGACGAGCTCGAGCTCCGTGACGGCTTTCTCGGCCTGACCCTGCCCGGGCGTGCGCTTCGCGATGTCCTGCCGGAGCAGGTCGACCGGCTCGTGCGCGGGCTGTCGTTCTCGAAGTCGATGCGCTGGGACGACAGCGGCACGCGGTTTGCGCGCCCGATCCGGTGGCTGCTCGTGAAGCTCGACTCGGAAACGGTCGTCGGGAGCACTTCCTTTGGCCATCGCTTCACGCATGGGGCGGTCGAGATCCCGGATGCCCGCAGCTACGCGGACACGTTGCGCGCGAATCGCGTCGAACCGCTCTCCGGCGCGCGAAGGGACGCGATCGTCGCCGGGCTCGACGCGGTCGGCGGGTGGAGTGACCCCGGGGGCAAGCTCGCCGAGGTCGTGCATCTCGTCGAGGATCCGCAGGTGCTCGAAAGCCGCTTCGACGACCGGTTCCTGCAACTTCCCGCTCAGGTGACCGTGACGACGATGCAGTCGCATCAGCGCTACTTCCCGATCGAGGGGAACCGCTTCGCCGTGGTCAGCAACGGCGGCGAGCCGGAGCTAGTGCGTGCCGGTCACACCCAGGTGCTGGAGGCTCGGCTCGAGGACGCCGCCTTCACCTTTGAGCGGGACGTCGCGGCGGGGATCGACGCGCTCGCGGGCCGGCTCGGCTCGATCACGTACTTCGCCGGCGCCGGGTCGTTCGCCGACAAGGCCGACCGGTTGCGGAAGCTCGTCGAGCAACTTGGGGGCGGGGACGCCTCCGTCGAGGCGGCGAGGCTCGCAAAGGCCGACCAGGCGTCCGAGCTCGTTCGCGAGTTTCCCGACCTCGAGGGTCACATCGGCGCAGAGTACGCACGACTTGCCGGCTACCCGGACGCGGTCACGACGGCGATCGAAGAGCAGTACCTGCCCGACAGCGCCGGCGGTCCCTTGCCGCAGACCGAGCCGGGGAAAGTGCTCGCCGCGGCCGACAAGCTGGACACGCTCCGCACATCGTTCGAGCTCGGTCACAAGCCGTCAGGGTCGCGCGACCCCTACGGCCTCCGCCGGGCCGCGATCGGTCTCCTGCGTCTGGCGGTCGAAGGCGGGCTCACGATCGAGCGGTCGCTGCTTCCGGACGAAGTTCGCGACTTCATCGAAGAGCGCCTCGAGTCGCTGCTCGACATTCCCGTGGAATACGTGCGCGCAGCGCGCGCGTCGAAGGCGGGCGACCTCGGAGCTGTGGCCCGCCGCGCCGAGGAGCTGTACGCGCAGCGCGACTCCTCCGCGTTCGAGGGCGTCTACACCGCCTACGACCGGGCGCACCGTCTCGCCGGCAAGGCGGCCGATTCCGCTGCCGGGCAACTCGACCGCGCGTTGCTCAAGGAGGACGCCGAAATGGCGCTCGCGGAGGGGCTCTCGAAGGTCGCGATCGACGGCAACGGCGATCTAGGAGCGGCGCTCGAATCCGGGGCGCAGCTTGCCCCGCTGATGGAGCGGTTCTTCGACGAGGTGCTGGTGATGGACGAGGACGAGGCCGTGCGCGCGAACCGGCTTCGCCTCCTGCTCGACGTCCGCGACACGCTCGGCGCCCTCGGCGACTTCTCGCAGATTCCCCGATGACAACGCCACTCGTCGAGCTGCACGTCGTCTCCGACTCGACGGGGGAGACCGCGACACGGCTAGTGCATGCGCTCGAGGCGCAGTTCCCGGAACAGGACTTCGAGGAGATCCGTCACCCGCGCGTGGAGACGGTCGACCATCTCCGCCTGGCCGTCGAGCGGGCCAAGGGCCGGCCCGCGGTCGTTGTCTACACGCTCGTCGAGCCCGAGCTGCGCGAGCAGATGCGCGTTCTCTGTCGCCGGGCCCGCCTGCACTATTGCGACCTGCTCGGTCATCCCATCGACGCCGTCGCACGTGTCTCGGGGCAGGCCGCCCAGATGACGCCGGGCGCTAGGCCGCCCCTCGACTCGAGCTACTTCAAGCGAATGGCCGCGATCGAGTTCGCCGTCAAGTACGACGACGGCATGGGGAGCGGGCTAAAGGAGGCGGATATCGTCCTCGTCGGTGTCTCTCGCACGTCGAAGACCCCGCTTTCGATCTATCTCGGCTACCTGGGCTACAAGACCGCGAACGTTCCGATCGTGAAAGGGATCGAGCCGCCGCCGGCCCTCTACGAGATCGACCCGCTCAAGGTCGTCGGCTTGACGATCGACGCCGCGCGCCTCGCCGAAATCCGGGAGCAGCGCGCGCGGCGGCTCGGCGGGAACAACCGGCGCTACACGGAGCTTGTCGAGATCTACGACGAGCTCGAGGCGGCCGAGACGGTGCACCGGCGGCTCGGCTGCCCGGTGATCGAGATCTCTGAGCTCTCGATCGAGGAAACCGCCGCCCGGGTGATCAGGCTGCTCGAGCAGCGGCGGGCGGAAACGGCGGCGGCGCCTGCATGAAACCGAAGCCGCCCATCCCGCAGTGGCGCTGGTTCACCTGGTCGGTGATCCTGGTGTTTGCCCTGATCCTGTTCTACGGGATCTTCACGCCGTTCTGGATGGCGACCCGGGCGTTTGCCTGGCTCGTCGATTTCCGGGCTCGCCGCCGGCCCGGGTATCGGCCGCCGGTCAGCGCCCGCTAAAAGGATCCAGAAACCCGATCTATACTCGCCGGTGCGGAACGGGGTTCGAACGGCAGCCGCGTCCGCGGTAGAGGGGGAGTCAGGGGAGCTTGAAAGACCGACGAGGGCGTAGGGGTAGCGGCATCCGGCGTGGCTGGTCCATCCGCGCTGTCGGCGTGCTCGTCGTCCTGGGCCTGGCCGGTTTCGCCGCCGCCCAGGCGCCCGGTATGTCGCGCAGCCTCGCCGGAGCGGCAACATCGGCTCTCGCGACGACCACCTTGCCCACGCCCGACCCGCCGCCCGTAACCAAGCCCAAGCCCAAGCCGAAGGTGCGTTCTGGCCGGCGGGCAGCGACACCGAAGCCGCCGCCCCCGCCGGCGCCTGTTCCGCCGCCACCGCCTGCGCCCGTACAGCCCACCACGACGTACGTGGCTTCGCCTCCGCCTCCGCCGGTCCACGCGACCGTCGCGCCGCCTCCGCCCAAGCGGCGCGCCAGACACCGCGCCAAACACGGTTTCGCGCGCATTTTCCACAAGCCACCCAGGCGAAAGGCCCCACACAAAGTCAAACGACCCACCGGCGTTGTACTGGCTGGACGCGCACTCGCTGCCGGTCCCAAAGTCGCCACTGTTGTAACCACCGACACCGGCGGCAAGGGGTCGAGCTTGTCGATCCTCCTCGCTTTTCTCGCCCTACCTGTGCTCTTGGGACTGGCCGCGACGTTGCCTGCGAGGCGCCTGCCCGCGCGGATGGGGGCTGTCTTCGAGCAGCACCGCACGGACCTCGCGATCAGTGGTGTCGTTGGTTTCGGTGTAATCCTCATCGCCTGGTTCGTCACCTTCGCGCTCGGCTCGGGAGGCCCCTAGCCGTGCCCATGACGATTGCGCTCCGGGCCATGATCGCTGCGGCGGCCATCGCCGTGCCGGCCCTGCTAGCAGGGTCGTCCTGGGCTGCCTCGGTTCCGACGCCGACGATCACCGAGAAGCCCGCCGAGCTCTCATCGGAGAGGACACCGACGTTCCGTTTCAACACGGACGACGACAAGCTCAAGTTCAAGTGCTCCGTCGACCAAGAGAACGCCAAGGACTGCGAGTCGCCGTATACGACCGGCTCGCTCGACGATGGCCCGCACACATTTTCGGTGGTGGCTGTCGATGCCGCCGATACGAGCGACCAGGCGACCTACGACTGGACGATCGATGCGACTGCCCCGCAGGCGAGCATCAGCTCGGGCCCGCCAGCGCACAGCGGCAGTCGCTCGGCGAGCTTCGAGTTCGGGAGCAACGAGAGTGGGTCGACCTTCGAGTGTGCGCTCGACGACGGCGACTTCTCTGCCTGCGTCTCGCTGCAGGCGTACGGCGGCTTGGACGACGGCGCACATTCGTTCAAGCTCAGGGCAATCGACCTCGCCGGCAACACGAGTGATACCGAGACGTACAGCTGGACAATCGACGCTGTCCCCCCGACAGTCACGATTACCTCCGGCCCGGTCACGAGCAGCAGTTCGTCGGCGTCTTTCACGTTCACGAGCGCCGATGCCGAGGCCACCTTCTTCTGCGCGCTCGACGGTGGTGCGTTCGCCTCGTGCACATCCCCTCAGGACTACGCGGGCCTCGTCGACGGCGCCCACACCTTCACGGTCGAGGCCGCTGACGCGAAAGGGAAGACCGGCGCTCCGGCGTCGTACAGCTGGACGATCTCGAGCATCGTCATCGCCGTCGAGGACACGACTCCGCCGCAGGTGGTCAGTGCGTTGCACGCACGCGTGAAGTACAGGGACGCGCTGCTGTCCTGGCGAGTGCCGGCGGATGAGGATTTCGACCATGTCACCGTTTGGCGGGTGACCGGAAACGGGAGCCGATGGGTCCCGGTGTACACCGGCGCCGGCACCACGTACGACGACAAGAGCGTGAACAACGGCCTCGACCAGCGCTACCGCGTGGTTGCCTTTGACCACGCCGGCAATGCCTCGCCGGCGGTGCTCGCGTCAGCGCGGGCGAGCGCGCTCCTGCTCTCTCCCAACCGAGGTGCTCGGCTCAGGGTCTCGCCGAGCCGGCTGAGCAGCCTGTCCTCACACCCGGTACTGATCTGGACGCAGATCCGGGGCGCACGGTTCTACAACGTGCAGCTCTTCAAGGGGAGCCGCAAGATCCTGAGCCGTTGGCCGAAGAGCTCGCGGCTGAGCCTGCCGGTCCGTTGGACCTACGAAAAACACCACTACACGTTGAGCCGCGGGGGCTACCGCTGGTACGTGTGGCCCGCGCTGGGCGCGCGCTACGGGGCCCTGGAAGGCCAGAGCAGCTTCCGCGTCGGCTGAGCCGGCTCTGACTCGGAAAGCGTAATTCCGCTGCTCATGGGAAGATCCCGTCCCATGGCGAGCGGGCGGTACGTCTTCGACTTCGACGAGCGGACCGAGGGAGGCAAGGAGCTCCTCGGCGGAAAGGGCACCGGCCTGGCCGAGATGACCGGGCTCGGGATCCCGGTCCCGGCTGGGTTCACGATCACGACGGACGCCTGCCGCGCCTACTCGCGGACGAAGGAATTTCCGGAAGGGCTCGAAGCCGAGATCGAAGAGCACATCGCCGCGCTCCAAGAGAAGACCGGCAAGCGTTTCGGCGACCCCGCCGATCCCCTGCTCGTCTCCGTGCGCTCCGGCGCCGCGGTCTCGATGCCCGGGATGATGGACACGATTCTCAATCTCGGCCTGAACGACGAGGCGGTCTCCGGCCTCGCCCAGACGACCGGCAACGACCGCTTTGCGTATGACTCGTACCGCCGGCTGATCCAGATGTACGGCGACGTGGTCGACGGCATCAACGCCGCAAGCTTCGAGGACGCGCTGGCCGGGTTGAAGCGCGATCGAGGTGCCCAACAGGATGTCGACCTCTCGGCCGACGATCTCCGGGAACTGGTCGAGACGTTCAAGGGGATCTACGAGCAAGAGGCCGGCAGCCCCTTCCCACAAGACGCGCGCGAGCAGCTCGGACGGGCCGTGCGGGCGGTGTTCGACTCGTGGGACACCCCGCGGGCCCAGGTCTACCGGCGCGCCCACCACATCCCCGACGATCTCGGCACGGCGGTCAACGTTGTCCAGATGGTCTTCGGCAACAAGGGTGAGCGCTCGGGCACGGGCGTTGCCTTCACCCGCGACCCCTCGACCGGCGAGGCAGGGCTCTACGGTGAGTTCCTCGCCAATGCGCAAGGCGAGGACGTCGTCGCCGGGATTCGGACACCCCAGCCGATCGAGGAGATGAAGGCGCGGCTGCCCGACGCGTTCGAGCAGCTGATCGAGACGATGCGGCGGCTCGAGGAGCACTACCGCGACATGCAGGACATCGAATTCACGGTCGAGGACGACCGCCTCTACCTGCTCCAGACCCGCGCCGCGAAGCGGACGGCCGCCGCCGCTCTGAGAGCCGCGGTCGAGATGGTCGACGAAGGGCTGATCTCGAAGGAGGAGGCGGTTTCGCGCATCGACCCTGCCCAGCTCGACCAGCTCCTGCACCCGATGCTCGATCCCTCGGCCGACTACGAGGTCGCCGCCAGAGGCCTGAACGCCTCCCCGGGCGCCGCCTCCGGGAAGATCGTCCTCGATGCCGACACTGCCGCCGAGCAGGGTGAGACGGAGCCCGTCATCCTCGTCGGCTGGGAGACCTCCCCCGACGACATCCACGGGATGATCGCCGCGCAAGGGATCCTCACCGCCCACGGCGGGATGACCTCGCACGCGGCTGTCGTCGCGCGGGGGATGGGCAAGCCCTGCGTCGCGGGCTGTGAGGAGCTCGGCATCGATCAGGAGGCGCGGCGGATCCGCCTCGGTGCGCACGAGCTCGCCGAAGGCGACGTGATCACGATCGACGGCGGTACCGGCGTCGTGATCATCGGGCCGGTCGAGCTCGTACCGCCCCAGATCAACGAGGACTTCGAGACGATCCTGGGCTGGGCCGACGACCACCGATCCTTACGCGTGCGCGCCAACGCCGACACGCCCGAGGACGCAGCCAAGGCCCGGGAGTTCGGCGCGGAGGGAATCGGCCTCTGCCGGACCGAGCACATGTTCATGGCGGAAGACCGGTTGCCGATCGTCCGCGAGATGATCATGGCCTCGGGCGAGGACGAGCGGAGAGACGCCCTCGAGAAGCTGTTGCCGATGCAGCAGGCCGACTTCGAGGGGATCTTCGAGGCGATGTCGGGCCTGCCGGTGACGATCCGCCTGCTCGATCCGCCTCTGCACGAGTTTCTTCCGCCGCTCGAGGAGGCCACCGACGAGCGGATGCGGCAACGCATCAAGGCCCTGCACGAGACGAATCCGATGCTCGGCACCCGTGGCTGCCGGCTCGGCCTGCTCTGGCCGGAGATCTACGAGACCCAGGTCCGGGCGATCATCCGGGCCGCCGTCGCGGTCGAGGAACGAACCGGCGAGGCGCCGCTGGTCGAGATCATGCACCCGCTCGTCGCTTTCGCCGAGGAGCTGCGGCGGCTGCGTGCGATCACGGTCGCGACCGCGAACGAGGAGAGCGAGGACGTCGACTACCTCGTCGGCACGATGATCGAGCTGCCGCGCGCCTGCATCCGCGCCGACGAGATCGCCATGCACGCCGACTTCTTCTCCTTCGGCACGAACGACCTCACCCAGACCACCCTCGGTCTCTCGCGGGACGACGCGGAAGGAAAGTTCCTCTCCCGGTACCTCGAAGACGGCGTGCTCGAGCGCAACCCCTTCGAGACGCTCGATCAGACTGGAGTGGGGGATCTGATGAAGATCGCCGTCGAGCGCGGCCGCGCGGCCAAGGAGGAGATCAAGCTCGGGATCTGCGGCGAGCATGGTGGTGAGCCGGAATCGGTTGCTTTCTGCCACCGCCTCGGTCTCGCCTACGTGAGCTGCTCCCCCTACCGCGTGCCGCTGGCGCGGCTGGCCGCCGCGCAGGCCGCGCTGGCGGAGCAGGGAGCCACCTATGTTGCGGCGGGTGGCTGACTCCGGTCGCCGACTGAAATAGACTCGCCGATACTCGGGAGAAAGGAGCACAGGTGGGCCGTTTGACTCTGCTCGCGCTCGCCGCGTGCCTGGGCCTGACGGTTGCCGGCTGCGGTGGTGGGGGCGAGAAGAAGAGCGAGGAAAGCGACCTCGGCAAGGAGGCGCAAGCCGCCTGCACGGGGAGCGCGCTGAGCGAGGCGCCGAAGCTGCCCGCGAGCTTCCCGCAGATCGAAGCGGACAAGCTCACGTACACGCAGCAGTCGACGCAGGGCCCGACGAACGTGGTCGAGGGCTACTTCAAGGGCGACGTCAAGGAAGCGCATGACGAGTTCGAGAAGGAGCTCAAGGGAGCCGGCTTCGACATCCTCTTCAACGAGCTCGAGGATCACGATTCCGAAATCTCGTGGAAGGGTGAAGGCCGAACCGGTCAGGTCGCGCTGCGCGAAGAGTGCGGCAAGGCGGACAAGACGTACGTCCACATCACGAACCGGGCGGCTTAGAACGCAGTTGAGGGGGCGGCGTGTTGCGCCGCCCTTCTCTCCGTCTGGTGGACGCCGTACCTTGGAACCATGTGTGACGGTGATCGCTACGACGACCGGGTGACGGAGATCGTCGACGCAGCGCTGGAACGGGGCTACACGCTTGCGTTCAGGCAGCGGGCCGGCGGCTGGGAGGCCGCGTGGCGGCCGAACTCCGCCGAGGCTCGGCTGCCCGCTGCGCCGGCCTTTGCGCCGACGCGAACCGCCGCGGCCGAGCAGGCGCTGGCCGCGATTCGCGCGGCGGCCTAGAAAAGAAAGCGGCCGGGCAAGCCCGGCCGCTTTCGGTCAAACGCTGGCGTTCTCTAGCTCGGGTCGGTCGGACCGCGCCCGACGAGTGTGCCGTTGATGTCGATGTTGTCGAGGATCGCCAGGCCGAAGTTGTCCGGGCCGGTGTCCTGGCCCTCGTCCATGACGATCTCGATGAACTTGACCTGAAGGCCCGTGAGGTTGCAGGTGCCTGCAGGTGCGGGCCCCGGGCAAAGCCCAGGTCCTGCGGGAGCTGCCAGCACCGGGTTGCTGCCGCCACCCCAGCGCTCGCGAATGAACCCGCCGCCGTTGGTCTGCGTGGTCGGCGGCGGCGAATTGCAGCCAATGAAGAAGAAGTTCTCGTTCCCGGAGCTGTCACGGGCAATGATGTTCCAGCGCGGCGAGCCCGCTCCGCAGTGCGAGCCGCGAGCATCGCCGGTGTTGTTCGGCTTGCGGATATCCCAGCCGAGCTCGGTGAGAACGGTGTCCTTCTTCAAGCCCTTGATCTCGGCGCCGGCTGCCGCAGCGTTGCTCGTCGGGCCGGTCTTGTTCAGCAGCAGGCCCTCGACCTTCTTGTCCTTGTCGTCCCCGGTCGGGCACGCGGGATCTGTGTATGGCGGGCCGGGGTTCGTGTCCGTGAACGTGGAGTTGTAGACAGCCGTCTTCGCATTGGTGGGGCAGCCGAGCGAGTTGAGCCAGGCGCCGTTCACCAGCGGTGTCTTCTCCGGCTTGAACTCGCCGGGCTTGACCTGAAAGTCGTTCTTCGGGTCCGCGGCGACAACGCCCACCGCGATCAAGCTTGCAAGCACAACCCCCAGAAAGATCTTGAGTCGCATTCCTTCCCCTCCCTGATCAATGAATTCCCAGGTCCTGAAAAAGCTTCAGGCCGACCGCAGCGTCGGCCGGGACATCACCTCCCGGATCCGATTTGTCGCGACTGCCAAAAGTCCGCAGCGGCGTCGCAGCCCCGATTCTAAGGAGGCACGTCCTGATTTCTCAATGGGGTTCTTACCCCTCGGTAAGCGGAAGATGACGCAATTTGCGTAGAGATCAC
>Ga0307289_10000040_pt1 | contig 39966 bp, 58 predicted proteins | sample ER_DNA_143_FD_194483 | JGI IMG/M metagenome (GOLD analysis project Ga0307289, IMG submission 194483) | Bulk soil microbial communities from the East River watershed near Crested Butte, Colorado, United States - ER_DNA_143 | ecosystem: Environmental > Terrestrial > Soil > Floodplain | place...
TGGGCACTTCAGCTGGGGGGGCTGTCGCACTTTGTACCCCCACAACAGCCCCCCAACCCCCCCAGCGAGGCCACTATTGCGCCACCAATGGCCAGCACTAGGCCAGCTAGTTGGGGGGGTATAGCCGCCAACCCCAACCCCCCCAACTATGGTGCCACCAAAGGCCGCCAAAGGGCCTGCAAGGACGTCTATTAGGTGGGCCAATAGGTGGGCCAAGGGCCCCACTCTTTAAGCGCTTAGGCACGTCCTAGGCAATGCTAAATCGCAGGCAATAAAAAGCCCCGCTGGTGGGCGGGGCTAGGTTGGAATGTTACATTGTATCAGCAGCGGTAGCCGGTGTTGGTGTATGCAAACACTGGGCCAGGGTGGGGCAGTACTACAACCTTAACTGCATCCTTTAGGCGACCTCCAGGTAGCCGCTTTTCACAAAGGCAGCGATGTAGCTGGCCGGGGTGCCGCTACCGAGGATGGCCGCTGCCTTGAGCGGGGCCAGCACGGACAGCGCTTGGTCACGGGTGAAGGTTTCTCCAAGGCTGGCCAGCGTTTCAATCACAATGGCGCGGGTGTTGGTGGCCTTGTGGCCGTTGTTGCGCCAGTGGGCGCCTACAGCGACGGTGCAGCCGCGTTGCAGGGTCAGGTGGGGCGCAATTACCTTGGCCTTGGCGGTAATGGCGTACATTGTGCCGCTGGCGGTAGCTGGGGCTGCCTGTGCCGCTGCTGGAGCGTTTACAAGGGCCAGCAGTGCAGTAGCTACAGGGGTAGGCAGTGCAGCGCCTTGTGGTGCAACTGGACCAACAAAGGCTTTAGGGGTCTTGGCGGTTTTGGTAGTAGTTTTCATGGCTGTGTACTCTTGGCTGCCAGTGCGTTGTGCCTTGGCTTGGACTTAACTATAGCGCAGTGGTGCCACCACGCAAGCTTTATTTTAAGATTTTTGCGTTTATTTTTATGTCGTTATGGCACGGCGCTTGCTACGTGTGCGGACGCATATAAGCAGTGGAGAGTCTAGCACGGAGTTGGCGTGTCACAAGCGGCTGTGAAGCACACCACTGGCGTGCCTGAGCCAGTCTGGAGCGAAGCGCCGAGCGCGAAAAGATCAATCCTAGAGTCCTAGTTGCTCATACGTAGATGTGCAAGTCGGAATCATTTCCGGCCAACGATCCTGATCAGGGTGGGGGCTATATGAAGGCGTCGTTGCGGAGTAAGCACATCAGCAAGTTGTAGTCTAGCTCCTCGGCCGTTGCGGTTGGAGGAGCTATCTCTATGATGCGTAGGACACAGGCTTTCTGTATTTCGTCGTTTTGCATTTGCCACTTGGACTGATTGGTATAGCCAGTGTCTGGGCTCCGAGAGCTAAGCGTTGAATGGGTGCATCCTGCAATTACAAGCATGGCGCACAATACTAAAGCTCTCATATTACACCTCGCTACATCTTGGCTATTAGATTATCTATGAATTCATCAAAGTCCTGAACACAGAACACTTTGTCCTTCTGCACATCTTTCTTGGCGACCGTATTGACTCTTCCTTTGCCTATATCCTCGGCGCCAAGCTCTTCGATAAAGTCCCTGAAGTCTGCTACTTCCAGGCGCCCCAGCCGGTCCTCTGGGAGTAGCATGTCCAGCATCATCGGCATGCTGAAACGATAATCCCCTGTTCCATCTCTATACACAATCTTCTTAAATTCGCTGAGCTTGTTGGCCACGTCTCCGTTTGTCCAACGCTTGGCTATCTTAGATAGAATGCCTGCCTCAGCTATATACTGGCCAGTGGTAAGCGCGGAGAACTCAGTAGCTGAGCGAGTATCTTTCTCGAGAAATAGCTGATATCCATACACTAGGAGATCAAGGGCACACTCTGTGATTATTTCACGATCGCTGGCCATTGTGCTGCCATACATCTTGACGCCCATGACTTCCATAGTGATGAAGCGGCGTTCCCCAGCCCCTTTATTGGAGCGTATGTATTTACGGTTCTTATCCACAGTGGTGAGGAATAGAGCAGCTCTGCGCAGGCATTCGCTGGAATCTTCTTCATGACTACGACGCTGATTGCTGATGCGAGTAGTGCTGAGCGTGAAGATATTCTGCTCTACGATCTTTGCGCATCTATCATCTGGATCATACTCATCAAACACAGCGGCTAGAGAGTCGCGGCATTGGCGGACATATTCCACCATGTTGGATCGTGGGACTTCCTTCTCTAACTGAGCTATTGGCGCAGAGTAGCCGAGAGGCTCTAGGCAACGCATGAAGCTCTTCGGAAAGTTTGACTTACCACAGCCGCTGGGGCCAACGAGCGCCAGCACCCACTGAACATCCACAGATCTATCCGGGGACCACAGGGCCACCATGTCCCGAGCGCAACGAATCAGGGTTTCAACGTTCTCATCCATTGTCATAGGGCCCAGCACGCGGATACCGTCTGTTAGCATGCGCGCTGCTGCGACCTGCGCTTGGGCCAAGGCTACCGGGGGCTGCTGGCTAAGCAATAGCAGTGGTATGGACATCTGACGCTGAGCTAATTCCATCCTACAAGCCTGCTTGACCTGTGTACCACGGACTCCAGCTCCTTCCCCAATAAACACTGTGTCCGCCAGCCACGTCTCGTAACGCATAGCAAAGACTTCTAAGCTTTCAGCGCCAGCCGCTATATTCTCTTTGTTGTAGATTGCCCCGCTAACGTCCTGCACATAGTCGGACCATAGAGGATGATTCAGTAATCGACGGTAGTTGGCGGCTGTCTGCTCAATTAGGATTCGGTCTTTAAGGACTTTGACCTTGACTTGGTACTTCGCAATGAGATGAGCAATTGGAAGAGCTGTTGTAACATCTACTCCGCTGTCCTCGATGATACTGAGGAAGTGTGATCTAGCGAACTCTGCTTGATCGACCAGCCAGTCGTCCCAGCCATTACGCCCATCAACCATGGGAGGGACATTGGGAAAGGTGCAGGTAATATCAGGCCTAATTGCATGGATCCACCCCTTTAATTGGCTCGCAGCATGCATCACGTTAGGATTTTCGATTATATCTCCGTCAAAGCACACTACGATCTTAGCGCTTGGCACCATGCACTTGATCATATCGCTCAGAGAGTCTTTGAGACGCTTATCTGTAGACCAGTTGGCGCATCCGCTGAGCGCTAAGCTCGGTATTCCCGTGAGATTGCGCGCCAGCATGGAGCTAGTGAACTTCTCGTGAAACATGACGATGGGGGCATGACAGAGTTCCTCAAGAGTGGACATGTAGTAGATGCAGTCATCGCCCTTGTTACTCAGTTGTACGAACTTGGGGGGCTTGTCTACCTTGTGATAGATTTTGCCGCGACGTTGCCAATACTCAACGTTCTTATCCCAGTTCTCGACCCTCAGTAACCAGCGGTCATCATAGTATTCCCCTTCAGGCCCCCTGATCTTGAACGCCCATCCCTCAAGGATATGCGGAGCATACTGATCCGCCCCCATCTTGGTGAAGAATCCGAGGTTGGCGTTCTTGTATGGCAGTATTGGCAGGTCTTGGATAGTAACGCCGCGTTCGTCCAGGTAGACAGCGGCTTCTGATAAATAGTTCTTGTCCGTCTGGAGGAACTTAGAAATAGCCATGCTTGCTCCAATGGTTGGCCCGTGCTACAATTGGACCGTTCATGCTAGAACGCAGTTTGCCCCTAGTGATGCAGCGGTCACTAGGGGCTTTTTATTGCGTGTAGGTTTTGCATAATACGCCCTAGCGGTAGGTTAGACCAGCGTAGTGCCTAGCTCTGGCTACCCAGCCGCGATCCCACTCACTCATGGACTTAGGGGACTTCTCTTTATCATATGGGTTCTGCTCTCTTGGCACATTTTCACTATGCGCTTTGTATCCTAGCTCAAAGGCTCTCATTCGCTTGCTCCCGATTCGGCGATCTTAGCTCTAAGCTCTTCGATCTCTTTCTTAAGAATATTGATCCTTATCTCATGATCCTTGTACAATACGTATCGCCCCCTAGCGCTTTTATCCATTGGGATATGCTCATGGGTATCGGGGTAATACGGAGGGTGGAACCTAGTTATGGACATTATAGTTCCTCCCCATCATACAGCACCCAGAGCGCTAAGACCACAAAGGTCCCCGCACAGCAGCCAAGTAATCATCACTCAGTCCTCATATAAATGTTGGGGATATCCCAGTCCATTTCTCGCTCAAGCGCATGGCCGAAGCTCGAAACTCTTACTTTCCTCTGACCAGGAATATCCTTTACCCAAGGCCAGCTATGATGCTTGTGAACCCAGCCCCGAGCGCGAAGCCATTCCTCCGCAGCGGCTCGCATCTCATCATTAGTCCACGTAGAAATTTGGCTCATCATCTTCCCACCCAAATTGATACCAGAGAGCAGCCTCCATAGTATCGGTGAAGACCGTATAGGAATGATTAGTTTTGGTGTAGGCCCACTCATATCCGTCGTAATCCTGTATCCAGCCATTAACGAGCAGGTAGTTGACACACTGCATCTTAAAGCTGCTCATCTCAATACTCCTCGGCTTCTTTGCGGCTAATGAAGAAGTGGATACCGTTAGTACATTCCACTCTGATGTCTGGATCGTAACTGTCCGGGCGCACTATGAGCCCCACACGGTATTCAGTCTTATCGTCATGAGACGATATCCCCACTTCTCCTTTCGAGAGTTCAAGAACCTCTACAAATTCAGCCCTGCACTTGCGCCCTATAAGTGAGCTTGTACGTCCCGCAGCGCTCGGCACTCGGAGCTTGGCTATTACCCCTCCTGAAAGCTTTTTGAAGGCTACAAATTCTCCCTCTTCTGGGCAGTGCATGAAGCCGCTAAGGCTGGCCCCCGTCAGGTTGGCATCCCTCAGGTTGGCATCCCTCAGGCTGGCCCCCCTCAGGTTGGCATCCATCAGGTTGGCCCCCGTCAGGCTGGCCCGCGTCAGGCTGGCATCCCTCAGGTCGGCCCCCGTCAGGATGGCATCCATCAGGGCGGCCCCCGTCAGGTCGGCCCCCGTCAGGTTGGCATCCCTCAGGTTGGCATCCCTCAGGTCGGCCCCCGTCAGGTTGGCATCCCTCAGGTTGGCCCCCGTCAGGTCGGCCCCCGTCAGGTTGGCATCCCTCAGGTTGGCATCCATCAGGGTGGCCCCCGTCAGGTCGGCCCCCGTCAGGTTGGCATCCATCAGGGTGGCCCCCGTCAGGTCGGCCCCCGTCAGGTTGGCCAACCTGAGGTTGGCATCCATCAGGTTGGCATCCATCAGGTTGGCATCCATCAGGGTGGCCCCCGTCAGGTTGGCCCGCGTTCCCTCCTCACCATCAGAAGACAGCCAGAGTGAGTGCGCTAGAATTATAGCAGTAAGTTCTTCTTTTGAAATTTTCATTACATCAGCCCTCTCAGATCAAAGGTTATTGGGCAGTGAAGACCATCTTCAAAGCCATAGAAGGGCGCGCACCCGTGATACGGGCGCTGCCATAGGATAAGGTTTTCGTAGGTATTGAACGACAGAGGAATATAGAGCGGGGCGCGGAAGAGGCAAGTCATAATGTGTAACTCCTGGTAATGTTGTTGCCGTAGGTGCCACTATACTATAGCTAGTGGCACCATGCAAGGGCTAGGGGCAATGCAATTGGTCTAGACAAGCCTTGCATAGGAACTTGCCAAAACCAGCTATTGGCTGATAATCAAACAGATAACTCTCGCGATTGCAGTAATCACACTTATCGTACCGCACTGCGATCTGCATATCAGGGATAGGAGCCGCAAGATCATAGCCTGTTGTTATGGGATTAAACTCTTTAAGCTCAGCCTCCTTACGTGTCTCCCAGTGGTGCTCCACTGGCCCAACGGACTCGGCCAATTCCTGAGTCCAATCTGCAAAGGATTTCATGTTGCCTCCGTTACTCTTTGATGCCGAGGAGACGTTTCAGGGTTTCGCGGTCTGGGCCTTGGACAATCTGGCGAGGAATCAGCCCGAGCACAACGGCCAGGAACTTGAGATAGGAAATATCAGGGATACGCCCAATGCCGTTCTTGTACCAAGTGTATAGATCTGAGACCTTAACAGCATTGTCCATCATGCTTTTGTCGGCTATGCGGTTGGCCGCCAACCAAGGAGGATCTGACCAGATAGATACTCCCAGCACAGCGCCAAGCGCTTGTACCCCATCAGCGCAAGGTTCGGCATCCAGGATCTGGCGCGGAGTAATGAAGACATCCTTGATCGGCTCTTCGCGCTTGGCCTTATCAAGGAATGCCTTGCGGGTGATGACCCAACCTTCATCTGACGTACCACCAACTGGGCGCAGGAACACGTACAGAGTATCAGGATCACCGTTGGTGTCTATATACTTCATATTGGTGATCCCCACCGTATAGGCCACGCCCTTGATGAACCAAGTCTCACCTCTCTTGGCTGGAAATTCTTTAGAGATACTTACGCACATATTCTTCTCCTCAATGCTTCGTGTTGTTGGTGGGGAATTCCACCACGTTGTCAGGAATGTTGACCTCAGCGTTCGGGCCTTGGCCTTCCTCCCAGCCACCATTGGCCAGGAGAGCGCGGATACGCGATATATGGCAGTCGCCATGGCAGATCTCGTAATACTTACGGACTTCGTAGCTGGCCAGGATGTACTCTGGATGGTGCTGGGCAGTTTCGGCCAAGAGCTTAGAAACTTCCATGAAAGTGAGAGGAGCCAGAGAGGATACCTCTACACCAGCGAACGCACAGTAGCCGAACACGGAGTCAATGAGGGTTGGGTCATGAAGTTTCATTTGTTGTACCTACTTTCTTCATACTCTTGGATGAAGTAGGCGCGGTTCTGCTTATCGCGCCCGTTTTTGTACTTCTTCTGCTTGGCGGCCAGGAGGACATCAGCGCCCTCCTGACTCAAGTTGTCTTGGCAAACGGCTGTTCCATTAGACAGATCGTTCACCATGACCCTGCAACGCTTCATCCTTTCAGAAGAGACTCAAGGATGCTGAGTGGGTTGTCATTACCGGCCCGCCAGACTTCCATCATATTCACCTTTCAATTGATGGGCTGGCCTTATGACCAGCCCTGAGTGCGGGGTTAGCCGAGCAGGCTGTTGATTAGCTTGGTAAGATCGTATTCTTCACTGCTAAGAGCAGCAAGGATACGCTCTTGATTCAGACCAGAGTAATACTCTTCCCAGTCATCTTTCGTGGCGGCGCAGAAGGTGACAATGGCCTCGTGGACGCGGTCCTGGAAGTCCTGAGTGCTGAGCGCTGCGACCTGAGCATCGTTAAAGTCAAGATCAACCACCTTGTACTCTCCAGGCTGGTTCAGGCCATCCTCCTCCACGATGTTGTAGACGTAACTCACACCGGCGGAGGTAGGGCTTTCGATCTGCATGCAGACTCCCAGATATTCGGTTTCGCTGTGGAACGCCGCCAGTTCTTCAGGAGTGCATTTCAGTACTACGATGAAGAAGTTAGGCTCAGGAGTAATCACGAATTCGCCGCTCAGATCCGGGTCAGTAAGAAGAGAGTTCATGCTGTTGTACCTTTATATGTAGTGGGGTTGGTGCAGGTACATAGTGGCACCACTTTGCTAGGCGTGCAATCCCACGACATAAAATAATTTAAAAATATTTTGTTGCTCTAGGTGGCACCACTGTATTAAGGTGGCACTACATACACACATACATATAAAGGCAGGGGCAAATAGCATGAATATCACACCCGGCACTCTGTGCTTAGTGACTAAGGGATACCACACCGGACAAAGCGTGATCGCCGAAAGATTTGTTCACGCAGGAGATTCTTTACCTAGTGGTGGACATGCGGGCCATGACTATTGGCTGTGTACGGGGCGTGATTTAAAGGTGCGCAATAAGGTTACAGGTGAACTTGTGGACAGGAATTACAGCCTGTTTACTTCTGCTCGTCTGCTCCCCATCCCACCACTGGCTGACCCAATCACGACAAAACAAGAGGAGAAAAAGCCATGCACTGCGTGAAGACTGGAGCATCATTGTTTATCTACGAACTCGGAATACTAGTGGCCGCAGACATCTACGCGGTTGGCGAGCATACACTAGTCGCCCGCTGGAATCTACGCTCTGTGCAGCATGTGGGCCCTATAAAGGCCCGAGAGCTAGGCGCTACACACTTCGCCCTTGAAGGAGTGCGGCAGAACGACGACTGGTGCCGGGATGATCTCGGTGTCTTAGTAACACAACGACGTTTTATGGAAGGTGATCTCTGTGAATAAGAAAATACCTACTGAGTGTCATTTGTATTGGGTACAGTCCGGCAACTACGGATCTTTCACCTTGCATACGAACAAGGGTATGGGTGGATATCATGAGTACACTTGGCTGGCTGCTGTGCCGGTTGACTTCGGAGATGTAGAGTTTGATGAGAAAGAATTAACGCTCAAAGCTCTGAACCAAGAGCTAGGAGTGGCGCAAGGCAAGGTTAACGAGATCAAGGATAAGATTCAGAAATTGCTGGCCATTGAGTACGATGATCCTAATCCAGCTGATTTAGATAGTTTTGGGGATGATACCCCGTTTTAGGGTTAAGACCATTAGAGTTGGGGTTGCAATTCGTGGTGCCACCCGTGTACAATGGGGGCACCACCTTTTATTGCTGGAGTAGATGTAATGACCAAGCCTACATACGAAGAGTTGGAGCTGGAGAATGAGAAGCTTCGGGAAAAGCTCTCATTTGGTCAAGATGAGGCATTCACCAATCTGGTTAAGGATGAGCTGCCAACTGGGATCACCATGTTCAACCTTGGCTTTGAGCGTAACGGAAAGATTACTATACGCCCAGGGGAACTATGGGGCCTGATGTTCGAAAGATCCCCATCAACCACTGATATCGCCAAGCTGGGCAGAAGTCTCCAGGCTATGGGCTGGGCGCGTAGTGCTCGGCGCGGTAATCTGGTATTTACTATCCCTGTCAAGGAGTATGGGAAGTGAGTGGCCCGGAGCGCTGGGACAAACGGCGCAGTGGCAGGACTCGGGCAATGTTGGCAGCGGCCATGCGTCAGTGCTTCGGGGGAAGACATGTCTATGTAGTCATACCTAGCGCTCAGTTCTTCAGTTACTGCGTGCCTATTCTACAGGACATGGGGGCCACTCGCGTCCGTCACAATGCTATGACTATGGAGTTCGGAGTTGGCTGTGAGATTCACTTCTTGGAGCTAACAAATTCAATGATCATGGAAGGATTCCAGGTAAGAGGAGTCCATGCTGAGAACGTATTCTGGGATCACGAAGCTGTGAGAAAGAAGTACAACCAAATTATCCAGAGGTTTCACGAATATGATTGATGAAAAAGAAGAGCTAAGCGCTGAAAAGCTGCTGAGTCTAGTGGCTATGATACCAGTGGCTGAGTCCCCCAGAGATCTGTACGAACGAGTTATCGTGCAGTGGCGGGCCATGCGCGCCAAGCGCTTAGAGCTGGAGAGACAAGCCAAGGCGGCACAGGAAACTGAGACTGCCTTCAAGTCCTACGCCATCGAAGTGTGTCGCGCTCAGAAGCTTGAGGGCGTGCTTATTGATGGTCGCATCACCGGACTCAACACTCGGAACGTGGCCACAGTCAGTGATAAGGAAAAGTTGATTGAATTCATGCGTGAAACTGGCGATATTTCGTTACTGCAATTTCGTCTGGCCACAGGGACAGTGGATGAGTACAAAGCTACTGGGGTCTCGGTTCCAGGAGTTGAGTACATTGATGTATATGACCTATCGGATAAAAAGGTGTAAATGATGAACTTCTTAAGCGATCTGTTGAACCTCGTGACAATCCCACTGGCTATCTACGGGGGCTACACCCTCTTGGGTCTGCCATACACCGACGAGATCACTGCTCTGGGCCGCAAGCTCGGTGCTTGGGTGATCTCAAAGTTCCGTGCCTAATATCTTAACGGCCATGGACGGCTCTCTGAGGAAATAACCCATGCGAATGGATGAACTGACAGCAAATATATTAGGGTGGGCCAATGACCGCAATCTCATTGAGGGCTCCACAGTCGATAAGCAATTCGTTAAGATGGTTGAGGAGGTTGGAGAGCTCGCTGCCGGGCTCGCTAGAGGCAAACCTGACGTCGTCGATGACGCCTTGGGGGACATTATGGTTATCGCGATTATTATGTGCGCCCAGAGAGGCAGCACTCCGCCAAACATTCTCGAAGCTGTATGGGATATCATCAAGGATCGTAAGGGTAAAATGGTTGACGGCGTCTTCATCAAAGAGAATGACGCGATGATGCTCACTGGTAGCAATGGGCAGGCGTAACGTGCTATAGTGGCACCTGCTGCAATATAACCTTTGGAGTGTCTAGCATGATAGAAATGTCGTTGGAATCATGGGCGGAAACCAAGCCCGAAGCGCTGGACCTTACGCAAGAAGAAATTGATGGAATGCACGAACTGATTTCAAAGGTGGTAGAAAGAGCCGACGAGCTCGGCACTAGCTGCTTCGTCAGCTTTGTACATAAGTCTTCACCTACTGGCGCCAGCGCCCTGCAATCACGCATCACAGCAACGCCCGGCACGCTAACTCCCGAGGTATGGTGCGCTATGTTCCTGGCCACTGGCGGCCTAGATACCCTCCTTGATAATGTGGAGCCACTACTGGAAGCGTCAAACGAACGCTTCGAAAAATGCACTAAACTATCCCTTATCCTCCCGTCGACGAGTATTATTGTATGACCACTAAAAAGCCTGATGAAGACGTTGTAGCAGAGCAAACCAAAGAGATTGCTAACTACGACGAGATGTTGGCGGCCATGGCCAAGAAAGCCACTGCCATTGAAAAGCCTACTACCAGTAACATCGGCACCCGTGCTGGTATCCTGACCCTCAACGGCACGCCTGTCCCCGATAACAAGCTGAACGTTATCGTCATGGCCAGCACCCATGCCAACCTGTATTACGAGGGAGTCTACGACGAGAAGAACCCGACGAATCCTGTCTGCTATGCTTACTCCGAGGACGGAGAGAACATGGCACCGCATCCTAAAAGCTCAAAGCCCCAACATACGGACTGCGCATCTTGTCCGTGGAATGCATGGGAGAGTGATCCGAAAGGCGGTCGCGGCAAGGCTTGCAAAAATACTCGGCGCCTTGCCCTCATTCCTGCGGATACCACAGTAGAAGATTTGAAGACGGCCGAAATCGCCACCATGCAGCTCCCGGTCACCAGCGTTAAGATCTGGGCGCAGTACGTCAACAAGCTCAGCACTCTCTTTGCGCGCCCACCGCTCGGCGTGTACACCACGATCGGCAGCGTGCCAGATCGTGACACCACCTTCAAGTTGACCTTCCTCAACGGCCCACTGGTGGATGTTAGCATGATCATGCCGCTGGTGCAGAAGGCCGAGGTCGTCCAGGAGCAGCTGGAGCGCGTGTACGAGGCCAACCCAGAGCTTACAGAGGAGCAGATTGCCGAGAAAGCCGCAGCGGCCACCAAGAGCTCGGCTCGCGGTAAACGCTTCTAATTTCCCCAAGGCCAAGGATGGCCACCTAGAGGATACTATTATGTGGTGGATCATTGGCGGAGCATTCGCCTTCTTCGTTGTTTACTGTTACGGGTGCAAAGTACTGGAAGATGAGGCTAGGGGACTATGATAGGCACTGAGCGCTTAGAAATTGAGCTCGATATTGAATCTACCAAGATCATTAAGGGCGCCCCTATTTACGCAGCCGTGCCCGTAGGCGTGGCGCTGGGCATACCGCAGGCTGATGGAAGCACTCAGCGAGTGTATCTGGCGTGGGGCCATCCAGAAGGCAACAATTGCACTAAGGAGCAGGCGCGTGAAGTGCTTCTCAAGTACTGGGATGAAATCTTCATCACTCACAACGGCCTTATTTTTGATATTCCTGTTCTTGCTCATCACTTCGACCTGCCTGAACGCGACCCATTACTTACGCACGACACCCTCTTCTCGTCGTACCTCAACAACCCGCACGCGAGATCCCTTTCACTGAAGGATCTGGCCAACGACTGGCTGGGAATTGCGCCGGACGAGCAGCAAGACATGTACGACTGGATTGTGGCCAATGTCCCAGGAGCTAAGCGCTCAGAGGCCGGCGCATACATTGCGGATACCCCAGTAAGCATGTCTGGCCCCTATGCTGTCGGGGACATATACCGCACCAGAGAGCTGCACGAGTTCAACAAGCCCACCATACAAGATCAGCTGGAGCCGTATAACCGAGAGCGCACACTGGCCCCCATCCTCAGCCGTATGCAGAATCAGGGGATCAGGGTTGATGAGGCGCGGCTTAAGGATGACTGCCATAAGGCCAATATCAAGCGCGCTCTGTTGGATCAGCTTATACGCGAGCATTTGCGGGTTGGCCCCGATTTCGTGGTCAAGGATGCAGCGCTGTGCGCTCGGCTCTTAGAGCTTGGCTATGAAGGATTCCTACTAACGCCGAAAGGCAAGTACTCTATGGGCAAGCCCAGCCTGGAGGCCGTCCTTGAAAATGATCCAAAGCTTAAAAGCCTTTTGGCATCTAGGAGTACTTACGATACGCTCATCGGGACCTTCATGGAGCCGTGGCTTCGCTATTGTCAATCCAACGGAGGGAGAATTCACCCCTCGTATCATCAGGTGCGAAACCCAGATGGCTTTGGAACTCGCACAGGACGTCTATCTTCTAGCGACCCTAACGGGCAGAACGTTCCAAAAGATCAAGGTCTTGACTTCTGGGGCGAGCCCTTCCCAGATATGCGTACTTATCTGCTACCTGAGATCGGTCAGGTTTGGTTTTGTGGTGACTTTAAGTCGCAAGAGCCGCGCCTGACCGCGCACTTTGAGTGTGGCGCGCTTATGCAGGCGTACATAGATGAGCCATTCCTCGATTGTTATCAGTGGGTTAAGAACTTGGTTGGTGGAGATGTCACCCGCCATGAAGCCAAGCAGATCTTCCTGGGTCTGGTATATTCCATGGGTCTGGATGCGTTGGCCAAGAAACTTGACTGCGCCAAGGAGCGAGCCAAGTATCTGCGCGACACAATCAAGTCAATGTTGGTGGACGTAGTAGATCTGGACTCTGACTGCAAGAAGCGGTTTCAGCATGGGCTGCCAATTAAGACCCTTGGCGGGCGTATCTATTACTGCGAGCCGGGATCCAGCCCTTGGGGAGGTACATGGGATTATAAAGCGCTTAACACTCTGATCCAGGGTAGCGCAGCCGACCAAGGTAAGGAGGCCATGATCTACTTGGATCCTAGGATCACGGCCACTGGCGGCCGGATATTGGTGCCGGTACACGACGAAATTAACTCTAGCGTCTTCGAGAAGGATGTGGATTATATCACTGAAATCTACCAAGAAGCCGCTAACTATCTTCCATGCGACGTGCCGATGATCTTCGATGTTGACTATGGCGCTCAGTGGGGAGAGGCTAAGCCCTCATGAAGAAGTCCAAGCGCCAAATGCTGGAAGTCTGTGGGGGGCCATGGGCTGACCAGAAAGTTCTGTTGCCCATGGACGGGACCATTGTATTCCGTCTGGGAGACTGGTATGGGAAGTACTCACTGAATGGGGTATGGCTAAATGTATGATCGGCCGATCAGCTATAGTGGTATGTCTCTCTACAACAAGTGCCCTAAGAAATGGGCTCATGCCTATATCCACGGGAACAGAGAACCGAGTGGCGCAGCAGCTGAGCGCGGAACCGCACTGCACGATCTTCTTGAAAAGTTCTTCAAAGACCTTGGCCCATATCCAACCGGAAACTCTTGTCTGACCAAGTGGCAGGACTACATGAAGAATCTCAAAGCTCAGGGCTTGGTGGCTGAGGGCGAGGTTGCGGTGTTCGAAGACTGGACCCCAGCCAAGTTTGACGATCCTACGGCATGGGCACGCGGCAAGATCGATGGGGAGCTGGAGAAGGTATACGACTGGAAGTCCGGCAAGATTTATGATGACCATTGGATGCAGGGACTCTTCTACTGCGCCATGAAAGATAAGCGCGAAGCCGACTTTGTGTACCTGGACATACCTCTTCACGTTGAGTCCTTCGCGTTCAGCGCTGATGAGGTGCAGGATGCTCGCGGCCAGATAGACGATAAAATACGCATCATCCGCGCCGATGAAGAGTGGCGGCCAACCACTGGGCGCGAATGCAATTGGTGCAAACTGAGTTGGAGGAACGGGGGGGACTGCACAAGTGCGCCGTGAATCTAGTATTGAGAAAGCATTTGCCCGTATCTGTAAGCAATTGTTTGAATCCTATGGCCTCCCCTTTAAGTACGTCAAAACGACTACTCCAGGCAGCAAGGGATGGCCGGACAGGCTGCTGCTATTTGGCCCAACCGGGCACCACTTGTATATAGAGTGGAAGCAGCCTGGGAAAGAGCCTGATGCCATGCAGGTACATGTCCACAATGAACTCCGAGCGCTGGGCGCTGAGGTACGATGGTATGACAACCACTACATCGCTCTGGTCGAAGTCGAGGCCTTCGTTAGAGCCAAAATCGGAACAGGTCCGTGGGATGAAACTAATCGTCCAGAATGGTGGGACCAGATTGTTCTTAAAGCCGGGAAAGGGAAAGACGTCAATAGTCCTAAAGGCGTTCGAAGTCCTAAAGCGAATGGACATGGTAGACGTCTTGTTGGTCCTAGGTCCTCTGCGCGTCGTGACGACCTCGTGGCTCTCAGAATTGAGCAAGTGGGAGGACTTCAGGCATCTGACGAGCACGTTGATCCATGGGGGGAAGACACAGAGATTGAAGGCTATGAAGGAGGACGTAGACGTCTATCTGATGAATATTGAGGGGCTGCTATCCAGCGAGTGGCGGCTGGGGGAGCAGAAACGCGGCTACCCGCTTAATGAGGTAGCTCTCAGCTTTCTGCGCGGTAAGCGCGTAATGCTGGCCGTCGATGAGTCCTCCAAGTTCAAGAATCCTCAGAGCGCTAGGTTCAAAACTCTAAAGAAATACCTGAAATACATGCCTCGCCGAGTAGTCATGACAGGGACGCCAAAGCCCAACCTGCTGGAAGACCTATTCGCGCAGTGCTACATCACCGACATGGGGGATGACTTAGGTGAGTTTATCACGCACTTCCGCACAGAGTATATGGCTCTCGATTTTGACGGTAAGTATATACCTCAAACTACGGCAGTTGAGCGAATTGCAGAGAAGATCGCCCCGACCACGTTACAGCTCGAAGACGCCGAAGCTATACCTTGTCAGTACGTCGACGTCTGGGCTCCGTTCCCTGAAGAGTTAAAGATTTCCTACAAGAAGTTGGAAAAGGACTTCATTGCAGAGATCGCCGGCAAGACCGTCATGGCCCCCAATGCTGGAGTCCTCTTCGGAAAGTTGCGCCAACTGGTACAAGGAGCATTTGTAGATGCCGAGGAAGATAGCGAGTATCGTGTTGCTCACGATGTTAAATTGGATGCTCTAGAGAACCTGCTGGAAGAGCTGAACGGAGAGCCGGCATTTTGTCTTTACCAGTACCACTCTGACTATAAGAGAATTAACGAAAGACTTGGCTACACGGTGCCGCGTGTGGGGGGCGGCATTAGCCCCAAGCAAGGTGCCGCGTGGTGCCAAGCGTTCGGAGCGGGCGGCATGCCGCTTCTATTGGGCCAACCACAAAGCGTGGCGCATGGGGTGGATGGGCTACAAAATAACTGTAATAACGTGATCTGGTTTGCCAATGACCCTAGCTGGGAGAATACTTTCCAGGCCAACCGACGAGTGGCCCGCCAAGGGACCAAGGCTGATCAGGTGTTTATCTATAGGATCATGCTGGATTGCCCATTTGAGAGAGCTCTGCTGGCTATTGTGGACGGGAAAGAAGATAGCGAGGAAAACTTTTTAAGTACTCTTAGGAAGTATTTAGTTGCTTAGCAGGTGCCACTATGGCATAATGTGTACTCCTAAGAAAGCGTTACCAACTAACTGAAAGGTGCAGAGAAATGACTGACAAGACTGTTGATGAACTCTTGGCCGAAGCCGCTCAAGCCACTGCTGGCGTAGAAGTCCCAGCAGCCAAGAAGGAGCGAGTGAAAAAGACCCTGGACGGCGCGCCCAAAGCCGAGAAAGCTCCCAAGGAACCGAAGGCTCCGAAAGAGCCAAAAGCTCCTAAGCAATACCCTCAGGCAAATGAGGACGGCACCCAGAAGTTCGAAGAGGACGGCACCACTCCTGTCCTCGGCCCAAAAGAGACAGCATTCAAGGCTCCGAAAGCTCCTCGCGGGCCTCGTGGCAGCAATGTCTTCCTGGACACCCAGGTGCTGAACAAAGTTGAGGGCAAGGGCGCAGGCTACCGTGACGGCAGCAAGCGTAAAGAGTTCTTCGATCTAGTAACTCCGGGCATCACAGTGGCTGACTTCTACGCTGCTGCTGGTGGCAAATCGGTCGGCCACACGTACCTCGTCTGGTACATCAACGGCGACCAGTCGGTAAGCATTGAATAATCTGCTTATTCGGCGCCAAGAAACCCGGCTCCGGCCGGGTTTCGACCCTCTGGAGATCGTATTCACATGAAGATACTAATAACGTTCTTCCCCATTGACGACATGGGCGGAATCATTAATCATCACGAACAGCTATGCGCTGGGCTCCAAGAGCTTGGTCATGAAGTGACTACCAAACTACTGATGTGGCGACCAACCGCTCCGCGCTCAGTGGCTGGCGGCAATGATGATTACGGCCACAGCGGTCTTCTGTACGACCAGCGTAAGGGATTCTCCTGGACTTCTGATAACATTATCCCGTACCAAGGCTCTGAGAACTTAGCGCGATGGAAGGAGTATGCAAGTGGCTTTGATCTCATCATCTGGCAAGTGGCAGTTCCTACCAAACGAGCAGAGAATGCTGGCAACACTGACTGGATCGGACTGTATAACTGCGACGTTCCGCAGGTCGCTGTTATCCATGACGGGAATTTCCTTGATTCCTACCCTTGGCTGCACTTGGTCGGAAATAGACTTACGGGCCTTGCATGCGTCCATACTTGCGCATTCAACTCTGCTAGGCATATTAACGTCCCGTCGGCTCTCATCCTTAACCCATTCGACATCAGCAACCCGGCACCAATAGATAAAGAGTCTTTCCAAGCGCGGAGACCGGGGTTCCTGAGCGTGCAGACCTTTAAGGCGTGGAAGCGCGTCCCAGAGCTTTGCGCTGCAATACCCTACATGGGCAATATTGCCAAGGTGCTGGCCGGTAAGGGCATAGACTACTACTATTTGACAAGCAAGGACAAGTGCAAGTACCCTGGGATTTGGGATGCAGCGCTTGAGGCTGGCATGGACTACGTAGGTGTAGTGAGTAATAGTTGGCGAGATGCCACTCTGCGCAAAGTAACGACTCTTATAGATGCGAGTTGGTCCAAGAAATATGGGGCCATTGGAGCGCATTTTAACAGAGTAATGGTGGATGCCATTCTTCAGGGCGCTGTGCCCATAGCTCGGGACTTGGGGATTGGGGGCAGTCCAGACGACCTGTTCCAAGCTGGGCGCAACTGCTTCACAGTACCATGGAACTCTACCCCCCAAGAGTTTGGGGAGGCAGTAGGATACTTGGCTAATATGAGTTGGGGGGTATATGAGGAGGTCACCCACAATGGTCGCCAACTCCTGCGGAAATTCGAGCGCAAAGCAATTGCGCAGAGATTCATAGACCTTGGCATGGGGGATCTATGCGAGCAACGAGGAGTTCTGTCAGAAGACGTTAAGGTCAAAGGCTATCAAGCCCTACAACACTTTTTCGCTGGGGTATAGCATGAACGCAGAAGCACTGAATACATTCTGGTACTGGATACGAGCCAGAGAGCAGGTACGCCTGCTCAAAGAAAAGTACCCAGAAGGAATTGAGGGGGGATACTCTGACGATCATATCCTCAACACTTACCACTTCTGCAATGTTCGTCGTGAAGACGACCGTGGAACCAAGGAAATTCGCGATGTAGTGCGGCATTACTTCCCTGTAGAGGAAGATGACATTGCCTCCATCAGCTGTCTTCCAACTATCTACCTCATGGCTCGGCTCTTTAACCATGCCCCTACGCTGGAGCGTATCCTGCTGGCCACTGATCATGGGGCCACCATTGAGGAATCCTTTGCTCAGCTGAAGGAGTATCGTGACGCTGGTAATAAGATCTTCAATCCGGCCTATGTAGTGAGTACCGCTGGTGAGGCAATGGATAAGATAGACTACGTCCTACGTCTGGTGTTGGCGGCGCAGAGAGTGATTATTCCCACCGACTCGCTTGCCAATGCCCACGCTGCGCTGAGCTCTATACCTGGCCTTGGCGGCACAGGGTTCTTGGCTGGCCAAGTCATAGCCGATCTGCGCAATGACCGCTATCTAGTAGCCGCAGCAGCTGAGAAGGATTGGTGCTGCCCCGGTCCAGGCAGTATGCAGGGGCTTGACTTCCTGTATGAAGAGAAGACCACCAAGCGCAACTTCATGGGACGCATTACTGAGCTCTACAACGACATGCCAGATGATATATGGGACATGGAGCTTCACGCTCAGGACTTGCAGAACTGCCTGTGTGAGTTCGCCAAGTACATGCGCCTGAGTCGCCAAACTACCGCGCAGAAGACCTTCCGCCGCCGTTACTACAAAAGAGGTGAATAATGCTAGTTACCAGAGAGTTTACTGATCTACGCGGTATGTGGCGGAATCTCTGCTACCGCATCATGGACCCCAAGTTCTCAGAGATAGTGGAGACCCGCAATGGAAAAGCCAGGAAATTCAAAGGAGTACAGGCCATTACAGTACGAGAACCATGGGAAAGGGTACTCTTTGACCAGGACCGGAACTGTAATCATGTATTCCATCTTATGGAGTCAATTTGGATGCTCGCTGGCCGCAATGATGTTGGCTTTGTTCAGCAATTCAATTCCAATATTGAATCCTATTCTGATGACGGCGCTGTGTTTCATGCAGCTTACGGCCATCGCTGGCGTAACCACTTTAGTGTGGATCAGATCACTAAGTGTATAGAAATGCTTGATGAAGATCCCAACGATCGGCGGGCTATCATCAGTATGTGGGATGCCAGAGAGGATGGCAACGGCAGGGGGGGAAAGGACTTCCCGTGCAATATGATGATTATGCCCTCGTTCAGTCGCAAGGATAGCCCTGACGGCATGACTCAGTACGACCGCCTTGACTTCACCATCATTAACCGCAGCAACGACCTTGTGTGGGGCCTGTGTGGGGCCAATGCCGTACACCTTACCATGCTGCAGGAATTTATGGCAGACGCTCTGGGCGTTAAATGCGGGGCTTGGCACCACATCACTAACAACCTGCACGTGTACGAAAAGCACTGGCCACTGGTGAAGAGGATTGCCGATGAAGTGCATCAGGGCTCAGTACCTTGGGAGAAATACGCTGGCGTCCTCACTCCGCCAAAGCGGAAGCCTATGGTGGTCAACTGGCGCACCTTCCTCAAAGAGTGTGAGGAGCTGTGTAATGGGAAGACAGAAGGATTTACAGAACCGTTTCTGGAGGAGACTGTCGAGCCAGCTTGGGCTAGCTGGCGGGAGTGGAAGGCTGGCAACTATCAAGAAGCTATTGATATTGCAGAATGCATTGATGCGTATGACTGGCGCCTCGCCATCGTGCAGTGGTACAGCCGAGCTCTATTCAAAAAGGGAACAAAATGAAGACTACACTGGAACGGGCACATTTAGCGCGGAGAGCTGGGCGGGTAACTCGATATCATACTCAATTTTTGACGAAGCCGGAGAATGTTGCGGAACATACTTTCGGACTGATCAACTTGCTGATGATAATGACCGGGGGGATCCTGAGAGCTGAGCTCATAATGTCGGCCATGGCGCACGACATGGGGGAGTATGCTACTGGGGATATTCCGAGCCCAGTGAAGAAAGGGCTGGGCTCGGACGTGGTCGGTCTGTTGAATGCTTTAGAAGATAGAGCCATGGAGGAAGTGCACTACAACTGCCAGTACAAACTGACTGACTGGGAGTATCTTCTACTTAAGACCGCCGATAACCTTGATGGTCTCCTCAAGTGCATTGAGGAGAAACGTATGGGGAACTACACGATTGAGGAAGTGGGCGAGAACTACGCCAGCTATCTCAATTCTCAGCTCCCGGCACTTGGCGGCGGTCCTGCCGCCGAGTTGGTACAACTCACACTGACCGAATGGCACTGGAGCCACAAATGATCGAAGACTACGAGAATATGCAGCGCATAGCCTTTGACGATGTAGCAGTCTTAGAGCAGAAGGGCAAGGCCTACGGGTCTAGCTGGCGGAACCGTGGGGGCGTAGGCGCTTTTATGATGCTGGCGCGCAAGTGGGACCGGTTGGAGAATCAATGTAAAGCTCAGGGATACGATATCTTCGAGGCCATCTTAGCTGGGGGAGAGCCAGATGGCCTTTTGGATGATATCCAGGACCTGAGGCGCTATCTGCTTCTGGTGGAGTCTCATATGGCCGCCCCACAGGAATAGCGCTCAGCACAAAGCCCCGCACGCGGGGCTTTGTGCGCCTGGACTATCGTGCTTTGACTTTTGTGCTAGCCTTGGCCACTTGGATCTCAGCTACAGTCTCATCAATAGTCTTGACTGGGGCGTGATCAGATGGCAGATCTACAGACAACTTGTGGAAGAGACCCACACGCTGAATGTCAGCTGTGCTTAGCTTTGCCTCTCCCATCTGCTCCAGATGATCATTCACATAAGACAACTGCTCGGCTGGAGAGATATCGGCTGGGATCATAGTGCGGTGCCACTTAGAGCTCAGCACTACACCATTCTCCACCAGTTGCAGAGCAACGCGAATGCCTACTCCACCGCTGATCGGCGCCTCAATCTGATCTACAATAGATTTACGTTCAATCATTTCACACCTCTCATTAAACTGTAAAGGCTATGGAGCCCGCAAATTGGCTTAGGGATCCAGTAGTATGTCTAGAGACGTCCATGGGCCCGCCGGAGTTATTGTTAAGACCCGCAATTGACAGGGTCAATTGCGTGGTGGAACTTAAAATCTGCAAGTTCGGAGATCCTAATGCTGAAGTATTTAGGAGAACTCCGTCTATAAAGAGAGATCCAGTGGTGTTCACAGCTGAGGTGAATGGCACTCCCGTAATCAGCCAGCTACCAGATGCAGTAGTGTGGGTGAAGGTGGTGGTGACTATACTTAGAGTCAGAATTACCTGATTACCTATCTTTGTGTAAGTGCCCACTCGTGTGCTATAAGCCACGTTCACATTGCCGGGAGTGGCGAATGTTACTACTGGGGTCCACGTCCCTTCCTCGTAGTCGTCAAGAGTGTTGACGTTAGCTGATGGAACCTGCACAGCTGGGAACGCTATCTGGCCACCTGTCAGGGTAAGAATGCCTGTCACCGCTGGCCCGCTGAATGTGCCCCCCGCCATAGTCTTGCCAGACAGGCTGACTGAGGCTGTTGAACCATCAGTAGAAAGACTGTTCGTTAACGCGGTTGCTATGTCTGTCAGTGTGGTGTTCGCCCAAGTAGTGGCGATCACTGTCCCGGCAACTACAGGGTTGCCAGCTGGCAGACTATATACGCTTGAACCATTACGTGGCATGATTATTCTCCCTTTGGAGTGGCGGGTGGAATTGCGCCACCTCGAAGAAGACTAGACAAAGAAGTTCGTGCAGCTGGATTATTGACAATGGACTGTACATAGCCTTTGTCATAGAACTTGCTCAGTGGGCCAGAAACTCCTCGTGTTGCGGCCTGTAGAGCAGACCATACTCCTGGACGATCAAGACCTCTGATAACCATATTGTCACCAGCTCCAGCCACTGCATCTCCGCCAATCTTAGATCCTGGGATCAGCATGTTGGTCTCGTCTAAGAGGCCTCGCACTGCTGGATCAACTTGCCCTTTGTTGGCGGCGCCTTCTATCCTATTGCGCAACGCCTTGGCGGTCATGCCCTCAGCTGGGATGCCGGATCCCTTGCGCAGAATCTTGGAGAGGCGGTACTCACTGCGAAGACCAGCCGCCTCTGGATGGAGATTCTGAGCCTGAAACATGTCGTCCAGAGCCCTCTTCATGCCGCCCATAGCCATCTTCTCAGCAGCGCCACCAGTAATGGAATTGGCTGAAAGCCCTGTCCTAAGAGCTTGGTATTCTTTGCCAGACATTTGTCTCCCAGGACGTGCAAGCTCAAGAAGGTGGTCGGCCATAGATATGACTGGATCACTATTCTTAATGGGGCCAGACAGATGATATTCCTGCCCGATATCTATAATCTTACGGGCGAAGTCTCGGCCTGGAGTGGCAGAGTCATTCTTGAAGAGATTACCTATGGCACTACCAGCTCGACGCTCGTTAGCTTCTAGAGATGAGTTGGTAATGTCTTGCCCTGCGATGCCCATACGTTCAGCGAGCTTCTTAGTTAAAGAGACCTCAGAAGCTGGCCCAGAGCCCTTCTCTCCACCCATCTTGCGTAGAGCAGTTCCTAAAGGAGAATCATAGCTCTGACCAACTGGAACGTCCACTCCTTGGCTACGCAAGGAAGTGCTCAGTGCTTGGCGCTCGGGGTCAGCACGGCCTATAAGGGCGGATATCCCCTTGCCAGCGGCGCCGATAACCCCGCCGATGGCTCCACCGACTCCAGCATTGACCGCCTGACTTTCTCCCTCTGTGGTAGGTTGAAGACCGCCCTGTACAGCCCCAGCCGCAGCATTGCCGAGTATGCCCCCCTTGAGAACCTTGCCGAGCACTCCGCCCTGAGTAACGTCACCAGCCACACGACCAAAGTCTCCCTGAGAGAATCCGCTGCCTTCAGGATCCACCTTATTCCAGAAATCTCTAGAGCGCTGCTCATCAGCGTTCAGTTCTGAGACCTTAGCCTCATCACCAGTGGCTTGGTTATAGAGTTTCCTTACTCCCTGAATAGTGCCCGCAAGAGATCTGCCCATGCCGGCCGTCACAGGATCAGTCTGATAGACCTTTTCAATGTCATTCTGCAAGCCCTGCGCAAATGTTGGCTCTGATGGAGTGCCATCAGGTGCTGCTGTAGGCTGCGCGCTTGGCGTTGGTGCAGCCTGTTGCGCAGCCAGTGCTTGTTGAGGAGCAGCAAACTGCATAGCCGCAGCCTTAGCGTCCTCAGGGCTGCCGCCTTGGCTAAGCACAGTTTCGTAGGCTTTACGGGCACGATCACGAGGGGACATCAAAGCTTCTTTAGCTTGTGCCACTGCCTCTGGGCTATCCAAGTCTTGCTGCATGCCCTGATCCGCCTTATTCATAATAGAGGGGACGTAATTCTGTGTCTCTGCCGGTAGTTTACTTAGATCTCCACCGGCCTTGCGCACTGCTCCCGGACCGGCATTGTAAGACGCCAGAGCCAGAGCTGGGTCATTACCATTGTCGGCCATCTGCTTGCGCAAATAAGCTCTACCTAACTTGGCATTGTACACAGCATCGTTCTTGAAAGCAACCGGATCCCACTTGAGACCTGCTAAAGCCGCAGCCTCTGGGCCAGTGGAGGGCATGACCTGAGCTATCCCAGTAGCTCCCACTGGGGATACTGCCGACTGCTTGCCGCCTGATTCTTGGTTAATCAGGGCAGGCCAGTATTTCTCAGTGGGATCTGGTAGCGCTATGCCGGTCTGAGCATAATGCATGACGCGATCCTTCGCCTCAGAGGGATGATACCCAGCCGCCAGGTCCTTTTCCCAGAGGGCCTTGGCCTCTTCTCTTCTACTCACCTGGGAATGTCCCAGCGGGGAACATATCATCGAACGCTGGTCCACTAGGAGCAGCGTTCGATGAAGTTGATGGCATAGGGGTCTTTCCTCCCGCCGCTTCTCTCTGAAAGCTCTCCTGTTTCTGCTTGAGTCTGACGATCAAGTTACGCAATTGAGAGGTGACAGTCTTTACGTTGCCGGACTCGATATCTGCCTGAGCACCGAGCAAGAAGTCTCGGTCGGCGTTGGAGAACCCAGTCCCGAGACTACCGTTGTTAGCATCCAAGGTGAGTTGATACAGAGCTTGGCGCAGGTTGACGTTATTCGGGTTGGTGGTCACCTTATTTGCCTTGAGGCCAAGGTTTCCGGGCCAATAATCAGCCTTCTCAGCCAGCCCTATTACCCGGTTAATGTTATCCAGAGCATACTGGGTCTTGGGCAGTTGCTGCTCAGCGTTAATCTTAGCTTTTCCACGAAGTTTAGATTCAGCAGTTTCACGCCCAGAGGCAGCCTGCACTGCTGCCAAGCGCTGCTCAATAGGCATGGCCGCCAGCTCGGCTGGGGTATACCCGCTGGCAGTGGGCTTACTAGATTGCAGAGCTTGCTTGCCTTCAATTTTCTGATTTTCTATTGCGGACTTATCTGCAAATTTGGAGTTCTCAGCTTCCTGCTTCTTGGTCGCAGCGTATTCAGCGGCCTTACGCATGACATTCGGGTCCAGCCCATACTGAGGGGCCATCTGATATGCCATCTCAGGATCCAGCATACCGCTAGTGATTGCCTGCACGGCCACCGCCATAGCCTGTTTCTTAGGCGCCAAGTGGGCAGACAGGGCTTGCCCAGCTCCCGGGACTCCTGCCTGCACAGCCCCATAGAGCTTGGTGGCCTGAGGGTCATCGCGCAGTGTGGTCTGCATGAATTCATTGTTTATTTCATTCACTTGCTGTTTACTGTCGATAGCCTGTTTTCGCTCCTTGGCCCCCATGTAATTAGAGATACCCTTACCCAAGATATCCCCCCAGTTAGCCTGGACCATGTCTGGGTTCCCGTTAGAGCCACGAATGGTCTGCTGGAACTGGGGATTCTGGAACATGGAGCCGTATTGCTGGGCATTGCCTGCTGATAACTCAGCCTGTTTAGAAGCTGCATTGCGGCGGCGCAGGAGTTCTGCCAGCATGGCGTTCTGATCCATGGGAGCGGTGGGGGCTCCTACAGTCGGCTGCGAAGGATCATTATATCCCTGACCTGTCACCATCGGTGGATCAAAGGGTCCCATACATCACTCCTTAAAACAGATCAAAGAACTTATCGCCGAGGCCGAAAGTGAACGCATTGACCAGACTCTTGGCTCCCTGCTTAGGATTTCTGGCCCAAGTGGCCGGGTTGAATCCGTTGGCAAAGTCCCCAAATCTAAGGCCGATGCCGCTACCGCCGATAGAGCCGGAGTTATTGAGTTTATCTGTGTTTATGAAACTGTCCTTACTTCCATTCATTTCTTTATCCGCAAGATAGCCTAATGCCGCTAATCCCGCTAGACCCCCAGCGCTGCCCATAGCGCCGCTAGAAGCACTGCCGCCAGCACCCGCCCCACCTGCACTGCCACCCGCTGCCGTAGCCCCAGGATAACTCACGGCTGGCGCGCTGGACATCAAGCCCATGCTGCCTAGGCTGCTGCCGCCACCAGCTTCCATGGCCGACATCGTGGCCGGAGTAGCTCCGGCAAATGCCCCGGTGGTGGATGCCGGGGCTAGACTCTTATACTTATTATAGGCATCCAGACCAGTCTGCAATGGGTTCTGCTGAGTCTGCTGCTGAGTCTGAGGGGCGTACCCTCCAGACTGAAACATAGTGTTCCCTTGCCCCACTATTCCGCCGCTGGACATAGCAGCGCCTCCAGACTGTACTTGCTGATCATTCTTCTGTTGATCAGCTTGTCTAGTAGCTCTGAGTTGTTGGGCCATCGCCTGATAGTCCATCACTTACTCCCCAGATAGCTGCCGCCGAGGCTTGCGCCAGCGCCCATCAAGCCACTTTTCTTAGAGTTCTGAGCGTTGGCCCCTTGCTGACTAGCGCCGTACTGAGCTTGAGCAGCCCCCACCAAATCGGTTGGGTTGTACCCTGTAGCCCCACTAAATCCCTGGAAAGTGGGAGTAGAGGTGGCCTGAGATTGTCCAGCCATTCCGCCAAGACTTGTTAACTCATTTACAGGCTGGTTTCTTCCTGTGAGGTAAGATGCGTACTGTGCTCTAGCTTCATTAGCCCCCGCCAGAGTTGCGTTCTGCCCAGCCAGCAAATTAGCATCATTCTGACTGGTCATCAGATTCTTCATGGCGCGGTCGTAGGCTTCACTACCGGGCTGGAGACCTGAATTACGTAATTGTGAGGTTAGAGAATCACTCTCGCGCTGCTGCTCTACTCTGCCACGATCCATGACAGATCCATACAAGGCATCTGATACTGTCTTACCGCTAAATTGGGGATCTCTAGAGTCTACAGGGGCTTTGTAAGTAGAAAGATAATTGTGGAGAAGGGTGGAATAATCATCATTATTCGCATTTCCCTTCCAGGTTGCCGTATCCTGAGCGGCCTTGTTCTCAGGAGTAAGTATAACCTGTTGAGTCCACTTACCATCAGGTCCCTGAGACCACTGAAGAGTATTGCCCTGAGCATTTATCTGGGTTGGGCGATTAGCTGATGTCTGGGCATTGGCCGCGTTTTGGTTGATCTGACCCTGCTGCTCAGCAAGCGCGGTATAGTCAGGGGCTTTCGCTGTTTTTGCGCCCTTTCCTCCTCCACTCATGACTATATCCTCGCTACTCTATCCACAACCTTGGCCCACAGGGGGGAATTAAGAATCATGCACTGGGATCTGGTCATGGTTAGCACTTCCAGACTATCTCCATTGCCATAGAAATCAGTGATGCGAGCCTCATGCTCGAACCCGAAATGCTTGTCTATTTCCAGCGCTGCTGCGTTACTGGAACGGACTTGTCCCACTATCTTGACCACCATCAGCTTATTGAATGGGTAGTCAAAAATGGCAGCAAGCCATTCCTTAGAGGGCTTGCGGCCTTTATCTATCCATATATGCGCCATGATCACCTGCCCATTATACCCATCGTATGCCACGCCTGCAATGGGCGCGCCAGCTTCGCTCTCTACGCACATAATGCACTGAGCTCTGGCACTAGGCACATACTCCAACATCTGCCCAAGGAAGGGGAGGTACATGGGATTTGAGCTAATATGGGTCATAATGATTGCGCCGGTACGATAGCCCAGTCACAGCTAACGAATTCAGTTGGGGCATTGGTGGACATCTTAATGGCTAAGCTAGCCGCATATCCCAGCTGCCCCACACCTATCCACTCAAATTGAGCGTTTACTGGAGGAGACCATAGAGTAGTGTCCCAGATGCCAGAATCCCACACATCAGCTTCAGTGGGCGCATTGGGAATGAACCAGTTGTTCACATCCCACAAAGCTGTATCCCAGAAGTTTATAGAGGTAGGTCCGCCTGTTGTAGTAGGGACTGCATCAATTGAATTAGGATTGAAGTCTACCGATACGTTGGTCAGCAAAGATGGCGCATATTGGCTAATGAATAGTGGGCGAATTAGATTAAAGTGTTTATCCACCCCAAGAAGATCAAAGTAGTTGTATGCAGTCTGGGTCCCACTAACGATAAACTCGCCAGATAATCCGTCAATGGACAGATTATCTAGGTTATTAGTCTTACTCATAAACAGGATTCGACCCAGCTCATCTGAGAAGTACAGAGTCTGATTGTACTCCGTCATAGATCTCATGGGGAGATCATATTTGGTCCATGCCCCGGTCAGAGTGTTCATTACAAACTGTATAGCATCAGTGCCTCCAGTGGCCGGGAAGTTGACGAACAACGAGGTCATAGCTGGGAGGTTCAGTATCTCCCAGTTTGGCAGAAGCCCTATCTTCGCCACTAAATCATTGAAGGTCTGACTGATATTCTTACTTAGAGTATCCTCATCCCTACTAATGGCCTGAGTACCGCCGACCACCTTACTGATCGGCACTACCCCACCAATGGTCAGCATAGCCACGTCTCCTCCCAAATCTTTGTTAGTGCGGCGACTAAGCGGCGCGCCAACAAAGTAGGATGCCTTCAATTCGAAGGTGGCGGCAGCACTTGGGTCTGAGCCGATATACCCGACTATCTCCCCCTTGCTGCTCTGGAAGATCAGAACATCATCAAGGCCAGCTCCTGAGTCTATGGACCAAGTAAAGATATTCTGCAAGAAGCCGCCCATTGTGAAGACTCCCCCCAAATAGAAGGGGGTGAGAACACCTGTAATGGCGTCAACCGGCAAGTACCAAGCCACCATAGAGTCTTTCTGAACGAACCACAGCCTCTTATTGTACGAGTGTACGTTGTTCATGTCCTGTGTACTGGCGCCAGTGGTAGCCATGTTGGCCCATGCAGTGCCGTCGTAGATCTTACCAATGTCAACGCCATTCACTGCTATCATATACTGACCAGCAACGTTGGAATATGTAATATTAGCTAAGTAGCCATTGGTGATTGCTATGGAGGGGGCTGGGGCTGCGCCAGAAGTGGTGGCATTGTAGATTCCGGCATCGGTGGCCACCCATAATTGAGTTGATCCATTAGCCGCATTGTAAGCCATTAAGGTCTTGGACACTGCTCCCAGACCCGTGAGCCATTCCTGGTAGCCATTACGGACTCTGCAGGACTTCGCACTGGGAAACATGTTGAGCATGTCCAGAGCGAAGGTTGGGTCCATGTTGGCTATAGATTGATAGTCGTTTATGCCCTTGGTGGGGGCAGGAACGCTCTTGATAACGGATGCTCTAGACTGCTTCTTTGCCCACATCAGACACCCCAACTACCATCAGGAACATTACTGGTATCGATGTAATGGAATCCATCTGTACCACTAAGTTGGATGACAGGAGCTCCTTGATCTTGGCCAATCTGCGCCTGGAGCATATAATTGTATTCATTCGCCAATTGGGAAGTATCGAATCCTTTAGTGGCCCACACACGGAGTTTTAGTCCAGTTATCAGCAATCTACTATCAAACAGTGGGACATCTGTGGGTGCAGTCAAAGTCGCCTTGGGGATCCCCATACTGTCTATTGCCCAGTTTTGAGTTATATAGTAGAACGCGAACTGCTCCCCTACTCCCGGAACTGGGAAGATGGTGAAGTCGTTCTGGAGAATGCGATAACGGAAGTATACCCCTACACTCACAATACCATACTGTGTCCAGCCCCATTGCTGAGGAGACAGTGGCCCAATCATGGGGCGCTTGTTATTCAGCGCCCATTGAGTTTGATTAACTTGTCGACTAAAGTCACTAGGCATTGTGAACGCAGATTGTATGCCGTCGCCGGTGTAATTGGCCGTCAGCATGAGGAATTGCCAGTCGTGTACTGATACAGCATCCAGACATAGGCTATTGAGCAATGCCACTGCCTGCGATACGAGTTGGCCCTGATTAGAAGAGCCCACTATAGCAGATGGGAGCCCTAACTCGGCGAGGGCGCTGTCTACGATAGCCTGTACTGTAGCCCGAGTCGCCATTATAAAGACTCCTGTAAATCACGCCCTGATCGGTGCGGGTCAGGGCGTTGGAGGAAATCCTCCTAAATCACTTCGATTTTGCTGACTTGAGCTCCTTGTTCTGTGCCAGCAGATCTTCCAACTGGGCCCTCATCTGTTCCATCTGAAGAGCCATTTCCGTCATTGGAGCGGCCTTATTGGCGGCCTCTACGGCGGCCAGAGCTTTGCGCTTGAGATCATACATGCCAGCAAAGCGCGAACAGGTATTATCGTCAAGGCTGCTGAGTTGCTCCAGGGTATGCACACGAATATAGGCCAACTCGTGAACCTGCGGCTTGCTCAGCCAAGGGACCTCTACCAGAGGCGTTCCCACCAACTGCTCGCCAGTGGCATCTCTGTCCCTGCCAAAGATCTCGTACTGACGACGAAACCGCTGGCGGTCCTCATCAGAGGCCTTGCGGCGGATGATGTTGTTAGGGTTGCCTGACGCAATAATCTCAATGAATTCCTTTTCAATGTGAATAGGGCGACCGGCCTTGGCGCTCTCTTCCTCATTGTGGACCATTACAGTATAGAATCGGGCGTGGACTCCTACATCCCCGGCATACCGCCCCTTCATGAAATCGTCACTACCAAATTCGTTCGAGAGATCCATAGCACACCTATTCAATTAAAGTTGTAAGATCTTATTAGGAGAACGCCAGCATATTCTGCAGCTCTACCGCCGATGGGAAATCGATCTGGAATTGGGCGGTGGAAACAGCCGCGTTCATGGTGATCTTAACACACAAACCATCAGCATAGAACGCGTAGGCCACTTTCGTGGTCTGCGGGGCCCCTGCAAATCCACCCGCAAAGACCGAATAAGTGGGCGCGCCGAAAGTGCCGGTGAGCAATTTGAAGTCGTCGTAGCCAATCACTGTAATAATCATCTCTATTCCCTAAAAAGTGGCCATCCTTGGCCTTGGCGCTGGTTGATTACGTTACATCATCTACCACGAGGTGCGGCCAGTTCAGGAACCCTGTGCCGGTGGTGCTGTTCACCGCTTGGATCTGCACACCAGTTACGGTGATAGAGCCAGTAGTGGTCAGGTCATCGAATGCCCCGGCAGTTGCCCCGAGCGAAACTGGCGAGTTGGCGGCAGTAGCTGCCACGACCAGGAAGGTCGCCTTGCCGTACACTTGGACCCAGCCGAACCCGTTGGCGGCGATGGTGCCGACAACAACTCCGAGCTGCTTGCCCATACCTGTGCCAGCCGCACCAGTAGTCGCCGAGGCAGCTACTGCGTCTGTAGTGGTGCCGTCAATAAGCACGACGTTACCAGCAGTCACGCCCGCTGCCGATTTGCAGTAGACGTAAGCTTTGGGGCCGACGTTGGTGCCTGCTGTGGACCCTGTAGTGCCCATTGGGGCAGTGTACATGGTGGAAGTCCCGGCGTTGGCGCCGAGAGTACCCAGAATGAAGGCCGGACCGTCCGTGGCCGTCTTAACTTGGGTAGGATCAATGCCCATCTCGTACATGATAGTTCTCCGATTAAGGACAAAGAGTCCGCTTACGCGAACTCAATGCGGCCTTGGAATTGGGCCCCAGAACAGGTCAGGTTCCCCGCCCATGCAAGAATCTGCACTTCGGCGTCTTGGTTGATGGAGTAGCGCTTGTTCGGGCTGAGAGGCACGAAGTTACGAGCGCTATGAGGACGGAAGTGGATGTACTTCGTATTGAGGAAGTACATGGTGTTGGCAGCGCCGAAGCCGCCGATACCCCCATCCAGCATCATGTCAGCATCCATGAACTTGACAGTTGGGAAGCCGAAGCCCGCTGTGCCAGATCCGTCGGCGGCAGTGAAGCGTTGGAGAGCGCTCAGCAGACCGACATACTGGGCCCACGACAGGGAGTCAGCAATGATCAGGTCTGGGCGATCCATGCCGCGAACCAGACGAGCCCAGAGGGCGTTCATGTTGGCGAGCATGTTGGTGTAGTTGCCTGGATCGACCGACTGAGTACGCCAGAAAGCCCAAGTGGTACGGTCGATGCCGCCGTAGACGTTAGTCTGCGAGGCAGTGACGGTGTTTGGGATCGCGGAGTTCAGTCCGGTGATTTCCTTGCCGCCGTAACCAGTACCGTCTGAATACAGGCCGCCGGAAATGAGGTTTTGCATGGTGGCTTCTGCAACATCGATACGAGCGGTCAGCAAATCAATCATCTGCTCTGGGCCCGCGTTCTGGAGTTGTTCCAGGCCGCTGATGACCACTGGGCACGCTGCTTGTTTGATATCAAACTGAGCGGCGGTGAGAACATCCTGTGCATTAACAGGCAGAAGATCGTAACCACTGTAGAACCCAGCGTTGCCGTTTTCAGCAAAACTCAGTTCTTCGTAGATGAGACGGCCGCCGCTGAACGGACGGGCTTTGCCCTTCTGCTTCAGCTTGGAGAGTAGACCATTGTTCTTAGTAACGTTGTCCGCAATTTTGCGACTACGTTTCTCGATGGTAGTAGCGATGATATCGCTTACGTTCGGAAAGGCCATTTGGCTCACCTCGGAAAGAATTATACCTCAGGATTGCTTGGTCTCGTACGAGGTGAGCTCGCAGGATCTAAGGTTAGCTTAGGTCCGAGGGACTGTTAGCTGGTATAGTACCACTGTTCATGCATTGATGCAAATTTATTTATGCTGTGCCGCGATTCTTCTCTACAGTACGCAAGCCAGCATACCCGAGATAGCCAGCGGAGAAGGTCCACCACAGATCTTCTGGGATGGCGGCAAATCCTTTGCTGACGTTACTGAAGAATAGATCCATCTTATCAGGAAAGAAGATGCCCAGCATTGGCCCTACCATCGTCATGAAGAGGATGATGGTATAGAATACATACATGAACATGGGGCGTGCGCGACTAGTCCACGGATCCGGGCTCTGCGCCTCAGCAATAATGGCCGACATCTGCACAGTCAGCGCCTGGAGCTCCCCGCTCTGCTGCATCTGGGCCAGTTCAGTCTGTGCCTTCAGTTTATCTACTGGATCGGGGAACAGTTTATCTATGAGACCTTGCCCCATAGAAAAGATGCTACTAAGTAGAAGAGGATTCATGGCAATGGTCCAGTGATTGGAAGATCTGTCGGCCCCTCGTACCAAGTGAGCGCGCTGCATACACTTTGTACCGCCACATCAATATTAAGGGTTCTTTGTAGATAAGTGGTATTGGGGCGGAGTATTCGCTCAATGCCCGATACAGAATAGGTAGAGGCTGGAGCATCCTTACCGCCACTAGAGCCAATCTCAAACGTCGGCGCCCCGAACTCGGTGCCGACATTAGTGACTACAGCGCCCCCGAGAATAGTGACTGTAGAGGCGATCGGGGCAATATCATTTAGATTAAACGCGCTTAGGGGGGTTCCGCCAGTATAGGTGGGGGCCCTATATACCCTTACGGATAATAGTAGACCATTGAACTTTATATTACGCCCCTTGACTATGACTGGCTTGCTGCCAGTAATGAATATAACATCAAGAAACCCCGCGACGGCGAGGCTTGTTATGGCAGACGCGGCCTCAAACTGCAATCCATTTTTGACATTAGCCTCGGTATAATTCTGTGAGGTAATGGCTCTCGTACCTGAGAATAGCCCGTTCGGCACATTTGGAAAGACTTCTGAGGCCACGATATTCTCCTATGGTGGAAGGGTGCTCATGGCATCATTCCAAGTTTGGGATCCGTTCGAGCCCTGTAGGATCGCCCAGCTCCTTTGTATTCTTTGCATTTCTGCTCCGCCCAGCCCATTCAATGCGGCCCAGCTTACCCAAAGATCATTTACTGTTTCCGATCCAGTGGATCCGGGAACGACTGTCATTAGATATTGCTTAGTCTTGTCAGCTAAGTTTCCAGTGAACCCACGGTTAGTGAGCCACCGATTAAGGGAATCATTCATACTGCCACCCTATTATCCAGCCACCCGTAGACAAAGCGCTCGTTCTTCGGTGAGGTCTCGGCTATAGATAGATACCTAGCTCCCTGTAGGCAGTTGAGGGCTCGCAGCATAACGACTTCTCCACCATCACCTCTATAGTCCAGGTATTTCTTCAGAACTTTGATAGTGTTGGGGCCCACCTTGCCATCTACTACTATATCAGGGTAGATCTTCTGTTCGTTATTTAGGGCGTTAAGGCTGGTCTGCAGGAAGTTGCCAGCCCAGGACTCTCCCATATTGACTGCTGTATCAACCAACTCTGCCATAATCTTATTGCTAAGAGCTGCAATGGGTTCAAAACCTGAATTGGTCACGAATCTACGATAGTAGAGATCAAAGGCTGTCTGCCTATCTAGACTCCTAACATCCCCAAACCACCCCATATCCCTCAAAGCTTTCTTAGTCCAGCCCCACTTAGTCGGACCTCCATTGTCAGCCGGATCATCCGTGTAGGCTTCTCCCTCTACTTCGAGGATTCCATTAAGGATATCATCAACGGTCTTCATTTAAAGATCTCCCTCAGCATAGGGACTAGAGTGATCAAAACAAGCACGAAGCTAAGGGCTGCTGCGAATCCTACCCCCCAGCTCTTCATGCTATCCACAGCAGAAGCTAGTTTCTCAGTACTGATCTCTATCTTTGCAACATCGGAGCTGACACTCTTCACGACTGGCTCTAAGTTAGCAACTCGTATTGGAAGATTGTGTTCGGCCAACTCATCAGCTCTATATTTGAGCGTATGCATATCTTGCTCAAGGCGACCTAGTCTTGAAAATACTTCCTCTAACCCTTCGGCCGCCATGAGCAAGCCCTCCCTCTGTCAGTTAGATTCGCCCGGCCGACTGCGCCATAGCCTTGCGAATAGTGGTCTCAGTGTCATCATCGTCATCGAAGTCGGTGTTGACAGTTTCGGCAGAGTTTGAAGAAGTGCCTTTGAGTTTGGCCGCTGCTTTCTGCTTATCTGACAGAGCTGGCTTAGATTCCCGCTCTGCAATGACATCCCATACCGCAGGGTTCATGCGGCATGCCTTAGTATACGCATCATCTAGGGTCGTGGCCCTACCAGCTTCCATGAGGACCGCCATATCCTCTCTGACGTCTTCAAAGAACTCTTTGTCTTTCCTGAAGTCGTCAATCAGCTTAGCATTAGTCTCTTGCTGGCTAGACTGATAAGTCTGGCGGAACTGGCGGGCCTCTTCCAATTCGCGCTGGACTTCCGCTGGGATCTGCTGCTTATTCTGATTCATGGACGGGTGAGGAATAATCTCCTGGCCGACCGCGTCGTTAATAATCTTGCGTAACGGAATCCCGTATCCTTCTGCAATTTCAACAAGCGAACTAAATCTTTCTTCGGCAGTGCCTGTGCGCAGACGACGCTCGGCCTGCATAACATTGCCGATGTATTGTCCTGGGTCCGCTTTATTTTCGAAGGCCTCTTTAATGAAGGGCTCCAGGGTTTGCGCAAACTGCATGTAGGGCGCAGTTTGGTCCTGTAGCTGTCTGATGCCCTTAATAGAGTCTTCTTCCCGACGAAGTACCTCTTGGCGGACATTCTCTGGCAGGGCTGCCCATGACTCACGAGCTTTTGGAGTCCAGCTGGATGGGGCCTTATCCTGCGAGAGGATCTGTTTATCCGGATCTCCTCCTAGAGGTTCTTGCTTAGACTCAGGCTCCTTAGCTTCCGGCTCTTTTGCCTCAGGCTCTTTTATCTCATCCTTGACTTCTTCTTTCTCTTCCTTAGATTTGAATTTGCCAGTCTCGTCGCGTTCCTGCGACGTTGGCTCTACCTTATCAATGGACTCAGTGGCCGTAGAATCCCCTTTGGCCTCAAGTTCACTGATGGCGGCTGCCATGTCTTCCTGCAGAGTAGTCTCAGTCATCTTCTTGCACACCTATAGTGGGGACGTAGCCATGAGTTACGTCATGGATAGCCTGCTGAACGTCGTCAGCGACTTCCTTGACATTATTTTCTTCTTTCTTCTGCCCAAAATCACCTTTGAGCACCTTCTCCTCAGAATATCCTTCCTGGATATTCACTACGCCGTTGCGTTTATTATGCTCAGCAAGATCTCGTTCTGTGGAGATTACAGAGAAGTCTACTGGAGACACAAAGGCATCAAATTTGCCCTTCACAAACCCTCGTGGCGCGCTTAGCATAACACGCCTAGCCGTGCTATTACATAGCGGGCACGGTGGGACGTCCCTGTAGGCAGCCACACTGGCTATGAACTCGAACTGGGCCTCACACTGATTGCACTGCGCGTCATACCTTGCCATTACTTCGCACCTTTAGGGGGAGTCTTAGGTTTTTCGGCTTGCTGCTTCAGGGCAAGTTCTCCTTTAGCCTGAGTATGCTCTAAACTCTGCTGATTTGTCACAGCAGTAGCTCTTACCTTCATCGCCGCTTCTTGCTGCTTCAGATTCAGCTCCATCTGCTTCATCTGAAGCTCCATGGCATTCATCTGCTGTTGATGAGTTAATTCAGCTTGCTGCCGTTGTTGCTCAAATTCCATCTTCTGCTGCTCAAGTTGCGCTGATTGCTGGGCTTCCTGCTGGCTGATCTGCGCCTCCATCTGCAATTTCTGCATTTCACCCTGAGCTTTTTGCTCTTCAGGGCTTGGCTGAGGGGGTTGCGGATTATTGACCTTTTGCTGCGCCTCTTTTGCCATGGCATCCAGTTGTTGGTCAATCCACCCCTCAAGTTCACTAGCTCCTCGATAGCCAGACACAGAGAATTTAATCAATTGTACGGCGAGCATGGCCATTTGCGGCACTTGCTCTACCATCTGCATAGTTTGACCGATCATGGCCCCTAAAGTCTGTACCAATTCCTGTTTCTGACCTTTCTCAAGGGCCCAGTCAGCCTGAGTCAGACTATCGGCCTGAATGTCGATCTTGTATTTGGTCCTCTGGTCACTGCGCAGGATCTGAGCAACCTGAGGGATGTACTGTTGATCTGGCTCGTCAATATCTCCAATGATCTCCAGAAGCTTTTTGTCACTGTATAGACCGAACGCCAAGTCCGCCATGATACGCATCGTGTCTCTGACGAATACAGCGACGTCCCTTTGGTATCCATTCATGCGCACGCTGGCAAATTGCGCCTTTATTTGCTGGGCCTTAGCCGTCTCGTACTGGTTACTATCCCCCCGTACGATGTCAGACATGCCTGAGACCTCAGCAAGGAGTCCTTTAATGGCCTCAAACTGCTGCTGGAGCTTCTCAAGCACTTGAATGACGTTCTGTACAGGATACCACTCAATTAAACCTGCTAAGCCCCCCTGTTCCTTGAGCATGGCCCAGTTATCCACTGGCACCAGCTTATTCTCGCCTTCCTGCAACATACGACCAATGCTTGAACCTTGATCACTGGCATAGATACCGGCCACTTTGAGCGCGTCAATGATCAGACTGATGCGAGCGTAGAGCACGTCGAGCTGATTATACTGGTCCTGGGCCAAGTGATAATCAGTGATCGGGATGAATTTGTTAGTAGTTGGGTTGGCGATCAGCGGGCGTGGGCAAGGGAAGAATCCTTTCAGCTGTAGAGGATCGTCCATTTCCAGCAAATTCTCTTCTATGCCCTTGTAGCGGAAGAGAACCGTCTTAGTTTCCTTGTCCCAAATCTCATAGACGCAGATCTTGTTCTTATCTACGTCCTGCATATCGTAGTCATTGCGCTCAGCGCTAGGCGCTCCGACCTTGGCCAGCATCTCTTCTCCGAAGCGCTCGGTAAAATCTTCCTTGCTGAGATGCAGTTTGCGCCAGACGTAGCCTACCTTAGACCAGCGCTTGGCTGGTTCCCAGCCGAAATCCCTCCAGTTTACGTTCTCTACCTTGATATACTCTGTGCCCTGGATTGGTTGGCCATCGGCACCTTCTTCAACGTCGAAACTGCACCACACCTGACCGAGACCGGGCACGAGTCGGTCCAATATGCTGAGATCAATCGCCTCACGAAAGTCCGGCGCACACATAGTTTCATAATCTAAGACCCTTGCTGTCACCATACTGGCAACTCTGGAAATGTTATCGTTGTAAGAACCTTTGTGGATCTTCTGTACGTCAGCCTTTGGCAGACTATTAAACAGAGATTCCTTCAAAGTATTGACGTTGGCGTAGAACAAATTGCAACGCTTAATAGCCCCATTGCTCTCTGCCCCCTCACGCTTATCCTCATAGCGCTTATAGACATTCTCTGCGTGATTATGCCAGATGTCCATAGACTTCTCGGCCTTTGTGATGCGCGCGTCCCACTTATTGCCGGACATCTTGGCAGCCATCTTATATTCTCCGTGGGCCTGCATTGCGCGCTTCACGCTCTGCAAATAGTTTCTCCAGACTCATGACATTACTCTTGATATCTGGCTTAGAGGTGACGATTGGGGTTTCCTGTGCCTTAGCATACGCTGGGTTCAGCCCGAGCGACAAGTAGCGCATGGCATCCGCAGGGTTAGAGCACCAATCGTGGAGCGGAGACTGCTTAAAGATCTTGCGTTTATCGTCCCATTCCCGCTGGTAGAGACGCAGGGCGTTCACTCCGATCTTCACATCTGGGTTAGTCGTGTCAAAGTACATCTTCGGAAGAGTCTTACGTACAGCCTGAATCCCATTCTGCAGACCTACCTGTGGCACGATAATGCTCTGGATCCCATGCGCCCATAGTTGCTCACGGATAGTCTTACCAGTTTGGAGCGACCTGCTGTTGGCGTCATGCGGGAGGAGCATAGGTGCATACGAGTACGGCTTTGTCTTGAGATGCTGTACAATGTCATCAATCGCGTAGCCACTGACAGTGAAGAAGTCGATAACAGCAATCCCGTCGAAATGCCGTTGGCAGAACCAGATGGACGTGTCATCACTGATACCCAAGTCCCATCCGCAAATGACTGGTAAGTTCGGATCATATGTGAGCGCCTTGAGGTGACCAGTCGCTTCGAGGTCGTTGAGAATCTTCCCATAGTACGCTCCACGAACAGCCGCCCGGAAGTCGCACTCGAATTCTTGTTCATATGATTCCTCATCAGAACCCGGCATATCCTTAAAGCCATCGAGTTCTTCTTGCGTAAAGATCCCTGTCTCAGAAGCGCGCGAGATCTGGCGGAAATACCGCTCGTCGTTCTCAGACTCTTCCCAGATATCGTAGAAGTGATTCGGCCCCTTGGGAGTCCCCACGAACACAGCCCATCCTGTCCGGTCTGCCAACGCTGGCAGGATAATCTCGCCGAATAGCCGAGGCTGCATGTCGCCGTACTCGTCAAGCACGATACCGTCCCAGTACACACCCCGCAGAGAATCTGGGTTGTCAGCGCCGTGCAGCCTGATCAACGCCCCATTGCGCAGAATAACGGAGAGCTCAGACTCCATGATCTTCTCGATTAGAGGCCCAGCATAATATTTCAGGTAGTTCCACGCGATGCTCTTGGCCTGCGTGTAGAATGGAGCTACATACCCGTACCTTGGCATCATCAAGTTACACTGGATAGCCTTATCTACAAGATCGTTGATGCAGGCCACAGTCTTGCCCATCCGTCGGTGGCACACGAGGATAGCGAAGCGCTGGTGCCGAGCGTGAAAGTCCATGAATTGATGACGACAGACGTACGGCGACTTAATGGTGCGTACACCTTCTCCTCTCACATCGTTCGTGATACGGTTGAGGCTAAAGTTCGCTGGGCTACTACTCGGGGGCAGAATCATCTCCTACCTCCGGCTCGTCGATCTTAGTGGTCAGCGCTGGCTTGTTGAGAGCGCTCGGAGGTACATTACTCTGGTAGATGAAGGTCTGTCCAGCTTCCTCGGCCACTTCCTTAGGAATCATCTTCGCATACAGCTTGAGGAATTCCCCATAGTTCGCTGGATTATTGGCCCACACAGCGAGACGCGGCACCCCACCCACGAGTTCAAAAGTCTCCAGGAATGTCTGCTCTACTTCCTTCCGCGTCGGCCGCCTGACCTTCCCGCCCGTGGCGAGGGTCATCTGCCGCTGCGTCAGCGCAATGTCCAGAGCTTCCTCGAATGATATTTCTTTCATGACGTGTTCCAGTGCCAAGAAGCATGGACGGATGGGTGCCACTATAGCACGCTCTAATGGCGAAAGCAATACCGGCGGCGAAGCGCAAAACTGCTGGGCTTCCAAGTAGGGCAGCGCTAGGCGCGTAGAAGGCTAGTAGGACAACTCCAAGGGGCCTGGAGTAAACGTTCGCAGGTAGGGCGCCACCAGTATAGCTCTAGGCGCTTAGCGCTTGGTAGGAGGCCGCTCAGAACTCTGCTTCCATATACTCTGAGCTTAGCTCTTGGTGCCACTGAAGTTGATTTTTCACATTTTGCGCTCGGCGGTGTGAGGCCGCGCCGAGCCCCCGTGCTTTTTGCTCATGGGGTGGGGGCCTGAGCGCCGAGCGCGACGAGACCATCGCTCCACGACAGAGCACGTCGCACTGAGTTGACCCGACCTTGGTACATGGTATACCGAATGTCATGTACCGAGCCGAGTCCTCTAGCGCTGACGTTTGCGATCTCGGCTCGTCGCTACCTTGGGTAACATTGCGCGTAACGTAGCTTATGTTAAATGTTACCTCGGGCGCTGAGCATCATCGTGGTGCGAGTCCTGTCGCCTCCTGTCGTCGCGCTCAGGGCTCAGCGCTTGGTCACTAAGGGGGCAGGTGGCATCGGTCTGGGCGCGCGGCACCACGGGCTCGGGACGCCAAACGCCAAACGCCAAACGCCAAACGCCGAGCGCCAAACGCCAAACGCTGGGAGCAAAGTGGGGGGAGCAAAGTGGGGGGTGCGCGGAGAC
>Ga0307289_10000041_pt1 | contig 39727 bp, 29 predicted proteins | sample ER_DNA_143_FD_194483 | JGI IMG/M metagenome (GOLD analysis project Ga0307289, IMG submission 194483) | Bulk soil microbial communities from the East River watershed near Crested Butte, Colorado, United States - ER_DNA_143 | ecosystem: Environmental > Terrestrial > Soil > Floodplain | place...
GCAGCCGGCGTTCAAGGCGGGCGACATCTGGATCGCGTACTCCTGGCAGGACGGCTACGTCAACATGAAGGCCGAGGGCCTGGCCGTCGAGTTCATGCAGCCGAGCCAGGGAAAGCTCGGCTGGGTGTGCGGATTCATGCTCGGGGCGAACACGAAGAGCTACCACCACGCGCACAAGTACGTGGAGTCGTTCCTCGACCACAAGGCCTGTGTGGATCTGGTCAACCTCTTCTACTACGGGAGCGCCGACGCGACGGTCAAGCCGAGCGACGTCCAGAACAAGGCACTCGCCAAGAAGCTGAACATCGGCGACCCCGAGGCGCTGAACGGCGACGACGTGAACATCCAGAGCTGGATGCCGAACGAGGACGAGGTGGCATTGGCCTGGCAGGAGGTCTCGGCCGCGTAAGGGCGCGATGAGCGTCGCCTCCCCGGCGGATCTGCAACGGGCCGGCCTTTTCGGGCGTCTCTCCTGGACGCCCGGACGGGGCTGGCTCACGCTGCCGGTCGTCTTCTTCCTGGCCGCGGTCTTCATCTTCCCGCTCGTCCTGATCGGGCTCTACAGCGTCAACCTGCTGACGAACCTCTTCGGCGTTCCGACCAACTTCTCGCTGGTCAACTGGGAGAGCTTCCTTCCGCCGGGGGACAACGTCTTCTGGGGCCGGTTCAAGACGTCGATGGTGATCACGCTCTTGGTCTCGGTGATGGCCGTCGTCGCCGCCTACCCGCTCGCGTACTTCCTCGCCTTCGTCGCGCGGCGGCGGCGTTACACGCTCCTCCTCCTCATCCTCGCCCCGTTCTTCACGAGCTATCTGCTGCGCGTGATCGCTTGGAAGGTGATCCTCGCCAACAACGGCGTCATCAACTCCGCTCTCTGGCAGCTCGGCCTGCGCGAGCAGGGGGACGGGATCACCTGGCTCATCTACTCCTGGTTCGCAGTCGCGCTCGTGCTCTTCTACTCGTGGGTGCCGTTCGTGGCCCTGCCGATCTACGTCGTCCTCGAGAACCTCGACACGCGTCTCCTCGAAGCCGCCCAGGATCTCGGCGCGGGGCGGCTGCGCACGTTCTGGCGTATCACGCTGCCGCTCAGCCTTCCGGGAGTGATCGCCGCGTTCGTCTTCGTCCTCATACCGACGACGGGCGAGTTCATCGCGCCGCTCCTCGTCGGCGGGCCCGAGAGCTACATGTTCGGGAACGCGATCCAGGCCTTCTTCTCGGACACGCCCAACTGGAACTACGGCGCGGTCCTCGCGATGTGGCTGATCGCGGTCGTGCTCCTGCTCGTCCTCCTCTTCGGGCGCTTTCTCTCCACCGACCTGCGCCAGGGGAAGGCGACGGCGTGAGCGTCGCGGCGAGCAAGACAGGCGGGCGCGTTCTCGGAGGCTACTTCGGCCTGCTCGCGATCTTCCTCTATGCGCCGCTCGCGGTCATGGTCATCTTCGCCTTCGACGACAGCTTCGTGCAGACGTTTCCCTGGTCGGGCTTCACTACGAAGTGGTTCCACAACGCCTTCTCGAACAAGGACCTGATCGCGTCCCTGCAGCGAAGCGCCTGGATCGGGATCGCGGCTGCGCTCGGAGCGACGTTCCTCGGCCTCATGACCGCCGTCGGGATGACCGCGCACAAGCTGCGGCTCCGAGGAGTCGTCACCGCGCTCATCCTCCTCCCGCTCGTCATCCCTTACATCGTCCTCGCCGTCGGGCTCCTGATCCTGCTCAACTGGCTCGGCCTCGAGCAGGCGCTCTGGGCGGTCCTCCTCGGGCACATCGCGGTCTCCGTCCCCTACTGCCTGCTCATCATCCTCCCGCGCCTCCGGACGCTCGACCAGGCGATCGTGGACGCGGCGCGCGACCTGGGCGCGGGGCCGTTGACGGCATTTCGGCGGGTGACCCTGCCTCTGATCGTCCCCGCGCTCTTCTCGGCGGCACTGATCGCGTTCACGATCTCGTTCGACGAGTTCGCCATCGCCTCGTTCCTCGTCCCGGCCGGGCAGGAGACCTACCCGGTGTACGTCTACTCGGGAGCGCGGACGCCCGCCCTGCAGCCGCAGATCCTCGCGCTGGGCTCGGTTGTGGTGGTGGCCTCGCTCCTGATCGTCACGCTCGCCGAAGTCGCCCGGACGCGCGCCGAGCGCAAGCTGGTCGTCTAGATCTCCGAAGAAACCGCGCCGGCGAGAACGTATGCGTGCTCGGCCGGCCAGGTGAGCGTCACGCGCTTGCCGGGCGCCAGGCCGGCGGCAACCTCGTCGTCCATCCGGTGGCTAACGATCCTCCCGGCTGTCCCGGTGTCGACGTGGAACTGCGTCAGGCCGCCGAGGTAGACGAGCTCGACGACCGTTCCCTCCACCGAGGAACCGCCCTCGGGCGCCCGCCCGTTCGCGGGCTCGATCCGGACCCGCTCGGGCCGCACCGCCACCCGGAGCTCGTCGCCGGTCCTCGTCTCCGCCCCAACCGGCACGACGAGCCGTTCGCGCTCGTTCACGCGCATGACCGCGAACCCCTCGGACACCTCGTCGACGCGAAGGTCGAAGGCGTTCAGCGAGCCGACGAAGTCGGCCACGAACGGGGTCTGGGGATGCTCATAGATCTCCTTCGGATCGCCCACCTGCTCGATGTCCCCGCCGTTCATGACGGCGATCCGGTCGGACATCGTCAGTGCCTCTTCCTGGTCGTGCGTGACGTAGACGAATGTCGTCCCGAGCTCGGTCTGGATGCGCTTCAGCTCCAGCTGCATCTGCTTGCGGAGCTTCACGTCGAGGGCCCCGAGAGGCTCGTCGAGGAGCAGGGCCGCGGGCCGGTTCACGAGCGCCCGCGCGAGCGCGACGCGCTGCTGTTGGCCGCCCGAGAGTTGCTGGGGCTTTCGCTTCTCCATCCCCTCGAGCTGGACGACGCGCAGCATCTCGGCGACGCGGTCGCGCCGCTCGCCGCGCGGCACCCTCTTCAGCTCGAGACCGAAGGAGACGTTGTCGAGTACCGACATGTGCGGGAAGAGCGCGTAGTGCTGGAAGACCGTGTTCACGTTGCGCTGGTTCGGCGGCGCGTTGGTGACGTCGGTGCCGCGCAGGAGAACGCGGCCTTCGTCCGGCACCTCGAAGCCGGCGATCATGCGGAGCGTCGTCGTCTTGCCGCAGCCGCTCGGCCCGAGCATGGAGAAGAACTCTCCGTCCTTGATGTCGAGGTGCGTCTCGCGGACCGCGACGACGGACCCGAAGCGCTTGCCCACGCCCTGGAGGCTGATTGCCACACCGCCGTCCTCCGACACCGGCCGAGTCTAACGCCCTGCCGACCGACCTAAAAGAGAGGCCCTGCGCCTACGGCCTTTGAATAGGCGACGGTGAATTCCTCCGTGCCCACGACCTCGGCGCCCGCGGTGGCGGCCATCTGGTCTCGCAGACTCGCGCGGGAGGCGCGGGTCTTCTCGACGACCTCGGCGTTGTCCCAGAACGTGACGAAGCAGGCGCTCTTGGAGTCCGCGTCGACGAGCGCGAGCAGACCGCGGTAGCCGTCGATCTGCTGCAGCCACTCGAGCATCGCCTCGCTGGCCATGCGGGCGGTGCCGGGCAGATCGTCGATCTCGGCCCTGAACTTCGACATGCTCACGTACACGCTGTCCCCTCCTCGGTCGGACGAAGGGCCGCCGGTGGACGGCCCTTCGAGCACAACGATGTTAGCGGCCGGGTGACGCGGCGAACCCGAGCCCCTTGACCGATGCGCGCGAAGCCACCACGATCGGTGAATGCCTGCGCGTGTCGTCCTCCTCGGGCTTCCGGGAATGGAACCCGAGCTCCTCGACCGTCACATGGCGGACGGAACGGCACCGACCTTCGCCGCTCTCGCACGCCGCGGCCGAATGCTCGAGCTGGACAACCGGCTCGACCACCTGCCTGACGTCGTCTGGCCCGAGATCTTCACAGCGCGAAACGGCTCCGATCTCGGCTGGTACCGGTTGCCGACGCAACTCTTCAGCGGGGAAACGAGACCGCGGCCCGCCGGACTCGACGACTTCGACCTGACGGCATTCTGGGACCACGCGAGCCGGGCCGGAAGAAGGGTGGCGGTGGTCGACGTTCCCTACTCCGGTTCGTCGCCGGACGTCAACGGGCTCTACGTGCGCGGCTGGGGAACGCACGACAAGCCGTTCGGCACCGCGTCCGAGCCCGACCCGTCCGTGATCGACGAGTTGTTCGCGAAGCATGGGCCGCATCCGGTCGGCCACGTCCACGCCGAGCACACGCGCTGCGACGACCACGACCGCTCGTTCGCTGAGCTTCGCCGTCTGCTCGACCTGCTGCTCGCGGGCGTCGACGTGAAGGCAGGGCTCTTCGAGGACGTGCTTGGGCGGGACGACTGGGACCTGTTCGCCGGCAGCTTCGAGGAAGCGCATTGCGGGGGCCACCAGTTCTGGCATCTGCACGATGCTGACTCCCCCTGGCACGACCCGGCGACCCCCGACGACCTCGTCGAAAGCATGCGAAGCGTTCAGGCCCGACTCGACGCGGCTCTTGCCCGCGTGCTCGAAGCGGTGGGCCCCGACGCCTCGGTGTTCGTCGTGCTCAGCCACGGCATGCAGACGTCCGGCGGCGGCTGGCAGCTTCTTCCTGAGTTTCTCGTCCGTGTCGGATACGGCTCCGGCAGCACGACCGCGGGCCGCATGCGGAGCCGCCTCCCTGGTCCGGTCAAGACGGCGGCTCGCAGTTTTCTCCGCGGCCGTGCGCGGCAGTCGCTGCAACGCGCGGCAGGTTCCCTCCCCGATCCGCTCGCCTCGAGCGATACGAGGGCCGTTGCGCTCATGAACAGCCCGTGCGGGGCGATTCGCCTGAACCTGAAGGGACGCGACCCCTTCGGTGCCATCGAACCGGGGCCGGAGTATGAGGATGCGTGTGCAGAGCTGACGCAGGAGCTGCACGAGCTCGTCGATACGCGCACCGGGCAACCGGCCGTACGGCTCGTCACCGTCGCGAAGAAGCAGGACGGAGACGCTGTCCATCCGAACATCCCGGACCTGCTCGTGCACTTCAACACGGATGCCGGTCCCATCGAGAGCGTGCATTCCCCCCGCGCGGGAGCGATCTCGGTGCCGGTGCGCACGGCGTCGTTGCCGCGTTCTGGAGATCACACGACGCACTCGAGACTCATCGCTGCCGGCCCGGGAGTAACCGAGGCAGCCCCGTCTCGCGCCGGCAACGTCGTCGACATCGCACCGACACTGCTTCAGCTTCTCGACGTGCCGCTGCCCGAGAGCCTCGACGGCCGGCCGCTCGGCCTAGGCGCGCAACCGGCGCCGCTCGGCGAGCCGGCGGCGTAGCCCGACTCGGCCGCGCAGGCCGTACGCGAGCGCCGAGGCCTCGGCGCGCAGGCGGTCGAGGCGTGCGACCGTGCCCGCACGGAACCGAGGCGGAACCTGCGCCGGCTCGAGCCGCAGAGCGACGTCGTCCCCCAGCAGGAGCCGTGGCAGGAGCCGCGAGTAGGCATTTGCCCGGGTGGAATGGAGCCAGGGCTTGCGATCGACGTGGTGCAGGACATACGGCTCCTGGCCGGCGCTGGCCGTGAAGGGCGGGTGGGGCGCGAGCTCGGCGGGAAGGACGACGAGCTCGCCGGGGTCCACTGACGAGGCGAGGACCGCGTTCCAGACATCCTGGTCCGAGTAGTAGAACGGACTGCTGGGCCGACCGCCCTCGGCACGCGTGGTGGCCGTGTCGACTCGCTTCTGCTTCCCGGCGACGAGGTCGAGGATCGACCTCCCGATGTCTCCGCTCAGCACGAGCAGTCCGCTGTTCACGTAAGGGAGCCGCCGAATCGGCGGAACGTCGAGCAGCTCGGCCCACTCGGGGTGGAAGCGATGCGCGACCGGATCGGCAAAGGCGACCACGGCGGCCTGCTCTTCGAGAATCGGCGTCAAGGGCCGGAGGACGAGCAGGTCGGCGTCGAGCAGCACCATCTTCCACGCAGGCCGCCCGCGTGGCAGCGAGGTCTTGAGCATGTACGGCGATGTCTCGCGATCGACCGCGACGACCTCGGCATGCGGTGCGAGCGCCTCCAGCTGCCAGGCAGCGAGCCCGCAGTCGGCCACGAGCAGCGGTTCCTTGTGACCCCTGAGGCGCAGGGAGTTGAGCAGCGCGACGAGCCCGAGGAAGTGCTCCTCGTTGGATACCGCGTAGAAGGCGACCGGGGTCACAGCCATAGTTCACCCGCGTGCGAATGATCCAGGTTGGCGTGGGAGCATGGGGGGCGAGCTGGGCCTCCCGGGTCGCGGCGTCCCCCCACTGGGAGCTCGCTGCGCTCGTGGACGCGGACGGCGCTCAGCTCGAGCGGGTCGGAGACAAGGTCGGCGTCGATGCCTCGAAGCGCTACGGCGAGCTCACTGCCGCTCTCGGCGACGCCGAGGCCGACGCAGTGCTCGTCGTCGCGCCGCCGCCCGTGCACGGACCATTGACGCTCGAGGCGTTGGATGCCGGATTGCATTGTCTCGTCGAGAAGCCGCTCTCACCCAGCATCGGCGAGGCGCGAGAGCTGGTCAAGCGAGCGGACGAGGCCGGCAAGGCCCTGATGGCCAGCCAGAACTATCGCTTCGGCCACGGCTACCGGACGGTCGAGGAGCAGGTCCGCAGCGGCGCGATCGGCCGGGTCGAGGCGATCCAGGTCGACTTCCGCCGGACTCCGCTCTTCCACGGCTTTCGCCTGGAGATGGAAGAGCCGCTCCTCATCGACATGGCCGTTCATCATCTCGACCAGGCGCGCGGGCTCCTCGAAGGCCGTCCCGCGGAGGTGCGGGCCCGGTCCTTCAATCCCTCCTGGAGCGCGTTCGCGGGCAACGCGAGCGCGCACGTCGAGATCGTCGCGGACGACGGCGCGGTAGTCGCGTACTCAGGCACATGGGCGGGGCGCGGACCCGAGACGACCTGGGACGGCGACTGGTTCCTGCAGGGGAGCGGAGGCGCGCTCGCCTGGTCTGGCGACGACGTGCGCGTCTACGGCCCTGCACCGGAGCGGCCGGGGCGGATCGCTCGGCGGCTCGGCCGGCGCGAAGGTCGCCGGATTCCGCTCGTGAGCCTCCCCGAAGTGGAGCGCGCGGGCGTCCTGGCCGAGTTCGCCTCGGCGATCCTGGAGGGTCGCGAGCCTGAGACGAGCGGGCGCGACAACCTGCTCACCCTCGAGCTCGTCTTCGCCGCGGTCGAGTCTGCGGCGAAAGGCGCTCCCGTCAGGCTGTAGCCCTAGACCAGGTCGCGCGGCACGCGCAGCGTGCGCGCGTGCGTGAAGACGCGGACTTCGTTCTCGTAAGCGTCGATCTGGTGCACGAGCAGAAAGCTCTCCTCGTCGGCCGTCATCGTGCTCGAGGTCTCCACGTAGGCCGACCACGCGCCCCGCGCCATGCCCATCCGCCGGGCGCACGCGACGCGGGCCGCGAGCGGATCGCCGTCCGAGATCTCGTAGACGTCCGACTGCGCGCCCTCGATCTCGAGCGTGCCGGGCGGCACGTTTCGGCGCCCTCGCGTCCGCTCGACCTCGAGCGTCCAGAGCCCGGCTTCGCGCTCGTGGAGCTCGCGACGCGTGCTGCCCCCGTGCACCTCGCCGGGGGCCGGGGGAGGAAGGAGCGCGGCGGGCGCTCCGTCGCGCGGGCCAGCCGGCCGAACGGGGAGATCGAAATGGGCTGAGGGGCCGGTGAAAAGGGTGAGGCGCGCGTGCCGGGGCGAGGGCCAGGCCCACGGCCAGTAGGAGGAGCTGACCGAGACGCGGATGCGGTGGCCGCTCGGGAACGCGTAGGCGATCGCTTCGAGTGAGACTCTCACGCGTTCACGCCGCCCGGACTCGAGCGGCTGCGGATCGGCGTTGCCGGACCGATGCGTGAGGTTCAGCAGGCCGCGGGTGACGAGGCTGGACGATCCGTCCGGAGCAACATCGCAGAGCCGGATCGCGAGAAGCGCGCAGGGCTCGTCCGCGTCAACCTCGACGGTTAGCGCCGGCGCCCCGAGGATCTCCATGGATTCCGCGAGCGGCTCCGAGGTGAACGTGAGCGACTGCTCGTCGTCGCGGCTCTGGTCACCGGCGATCTCGGTCTCCGTCCAGGGACACCAGGCACCGGCGTCGAGCCCCGTGCTCTCGGGGGAGGAGAGCAACAGCCGGTCCTCGGCGGGAACGGAGCGCTCGAGCGTCCCCTCGCCGAAGTGGTAGCCGTCATCGACGGGTCGTAGCGGAGGCCAGCGCTCCTCCGAGACCCAGCGGCCCGGACGGCTCGCGGGGTCGGCGGCAGGCTCCTGCATCCAAGCGTGGAGCATCGGCTCGTCCATGACGCCGTTCTCCTCGCCCTTCAGCCAGTGATCCCACCAGCGAACGCATTCGGCGCGAAAGTCGAAAGCCGGCCCCGGTGTCCCTTCCTCGGGATAGCGGTGCGACCACGGGCCGATGAGGCCCTTGCGCGGGCACGAGAGCGAGGCGAGCAGGTCGAGCACGGCCTGCCTGTACGGGTCGGCCCAGCCGCCGACCGCGTACACGGGGCACTCGACGGCGGCGTAGTCCTCACAGGGCGAGCCGGTGTGCCAGTACTCGTCGCGGCGCTGATGGGCGAGCCATGTCTCCGCAAACGGCACCGCCTGCTCGAGCCGCTCGAGCCAGAGCTCGCGCCAGCCGTCGCCGACGAGGTCGGGATCGGGCGGACGGACGCTCATGGCGAGCATCGTCGAAGACCACGGGAGAAGCTCGCAGGCGAGCACGCAGCCGCCGTGGTACTTGGCGTCGGCGCCGTAGCGGTCGGCGCTCGCGCAGAATGCGACCACGGCCTTGAGCTCGGGCGGGCGGCGGGCGGCGGCCTGCAGGGCGGCGAACCCGCCCCAGGAGAGGCCGATCATCCCGAGGGAGCCGGTGCACCAGGGCTGTCCTGCGATCCACGTGAGCGCGTTGCAGACGTCCTCCTGCTCCAGCTCGGTGTACTCGTCTACCAGGACGCCGCTCGAGGCCCCGCTCCCGCGGATGTCGACGCGGAGCGAGGCGTATCCGTGCTCGGCGAAATAGGGGTGGCGGACCGCGTCGCGCCGGCGGGTGTGGTCCTCGTGGCGGTACGGGGAGACCTCGACGACTGCAGGCACGGGCTCGGACCTCGCTCCCGGTGGAAGCCAGAGGCGCGCAGAGAGACGGCCGCCGTCCGGGAGCGGGATCCAGACGTCGCCGAACTCCTCGACGAGCTCGGCAGGCCTGGCGACCCGTATTGCCATAGACGCAACTTGACGTACGAGCCGGTCGGAAACGTCCCCCGGAGGAGGATTTAGGAGGGCTTGCCGCCAAGCGGCTCCTTTTCAGACGGCTTCGCCGTCGCGGAGCTCGACGACCCGGTCGGCGACGTCGAGTAGGAGTGGGTCGTGCGTCGCCACGATGGCCGAGACGCCCTCGCTCCGCACAAGCTCGCGGATGACCTTCATGATCGTGCGCGCATTCGACGAATCGAGCTGCCCGGTCGGCTCGTCCGCGATCAAGAGCTGCGGGCGGTTGGCGAGCGCGCGAACGATCGCGACGCGCTGCTGCTCGCCGCCCGAGAGCTCGTAGGGGCGGTGGCGCGCCCGCCCAGCGAGCCCGACCAGCTCGAGCAGCTCGCCGACCCTTTTCGTACGAACGCCCGGGTTCTCGTTTCGGAGCCGCAGCGGAACCTCGACGTTCTCGCAAGCGGTGAGAATGGGCACGAGGCCGAACGCCTGGAAAACGAAGCCGATCTTCTCGCGGCGGAGGCGCACGAGGTCGTCCTCCGACATCGCCGAAACCTCGTCGCCGTCCACCCAGACGCGCCCGCGGGTCGGGCGGTCGAGCCCGCCGATCATGTTCAGGAGGGTCGTCTTCCCCGATCCCGAGCGGCCGTGTACGACCGTGAGCTCCCCGCGGCCGATCCTGATGTCCACGCCTTGCAGAGCGTGGACGACGGCGTCGCCGGCTTCGTATTCGCGGCCCAGGGCCTCCGTCGTCGCGATCGGCTCAGCCATCGTTCTCGCTCCGGTCGTGGCGGTCGGGCCAGACGCCGATGTGATCCTGCTCCAGCTCGAGCCGGACGCGACGCTCGAGCTCGAGCGCGGCCACGTAGTCCTGGGGAAGCTGAAGGCGGCCGGCCCGGTCGAGCACTGCGAACTCCTCGGCGATCACCTGGTCGTCGCCGAGCTCGTCGATCGCCCGCCGGCGGAGGGTCTCTGTGCTCGTCCGCCCGTCGCGGATGGCGATCGTGCGGTCGACCTGCTCGGAGACGAGCGGGTCGTGAGTGAGGACGACCACCGTCACGCCGAGCTCGCGGTTCGCCGCCCGGAGGGTGGCGAAGATCTCCGCCGCCGTCTCGGTGTCGAGCTCGCCCGTCGGCTCGTCCGCGAAGAGGACGCGCGGCCGGTTCGCGAGCGCGATGGCGATCGCGACACGCTGCTGCTCCCCGCCTGAGAGCTGGTCGGGTCGGTGCCCGCTTCGGTCGGCTAGGCCGACGAGGCGCAGGAGCTCGACGGCGTACTCGCGGCGATCGACGCCGCGCAGTCCTTCGAGGATGAGTGGAAGCTCGACGTTCTCCTCGGCGTTCAGATACGGAAGGAGGTTGCGCGTCGTCTGCTGCCAAACGAAGCCGACGATGCTGCGCCGGTAGATCGTTCGTTCCCTCGGGGTCAGGGAGGTGAGGTCGAAGCCGGCCACCTCGGCCTTGCCGGCGGTCGGAGTGTCCATCCCTCCGAGGATGTTCTGCAGCGTCGACTTCCCGCTCCCCGAGGCGCCCACGACGGCGATGAACTCGCCCTGCTCGACGTGGAGGTCGAGGCCCTGCAGGGCGACGACCTCGAGGTCGGCCACCTTGTAGATCTTCACGAGGTTGTCACAGACGATCTGGCTCATCTCTCTCCCATCCTCAGTGAACGGCTGAGGTTCATCCGGCGCATGACAAGAGCGGTGACCCAGACGGCCCCGGCGGCAACCAAGAAAAGCGCGACGGCGAGCAGCACGGGCGCGAGCGGATCGAGGTGGACGGCCACGTCGCGGCCTCCGGCGGCGAGCGCGCTCAGGTCGAGGCCGGGCTCGATGAGGTGGGCGATCGCCAAGCCGAGCGCGCTTCCGACCACGAGCGCGACCACGAACGGCGGGGCGAGCTCTGCCGCCGTCACCGAGACCGCCTGCCGGCGCGAGAGGCCGAGCGCGCGCAGATAGGCGAGGTCGCGCAGGCGCGAGCGCGCAGTGAGGAGGAGGGCTAGGACGATGACGAACGCAGCGTATGCGCCGGCGAGAACCGCACCCTCGCGGAAGGCGTCGAGCGTCCCGGTCGCGAGCGGCGACAGGAGGGCGTGTTCCGGCCCTGACTGGGCGCGGCCGAGGGTGGCGGCCATCGCCGCGGCGAAGACGCACACCGAGACCCCGAGCAGGAGGACGAGGAGTGGAGCGGCCGTGACGCCCGGCTGGCGCGCGACCCTCCGAAGCGCAAGAGCGGGAACGAGGTCGCGCCGCCGGGCGGCGGCCGCGGCGAGGAAGCGCATGGGCAGCGGGTAGAGCCGAACCGCAAGGATCCCGGCCGCGAGCCCTAGCAGGAGCGGGACGGCGGCCAGGTAGGGGTCGAAGCCGTTCTCGTCCGCGAGGCCGCGCCGCCTCAACAGGTAGACGCCGACGAGCGACAGGGCGACGACCGTTGCCTCGATCGCGAGCCTGCGCGGAGAGACGGCTCCCGCCGCGACCTCGTCCCGGCCGCGGGCGGCGAGCCCGCTGCGTGCGGCGCCGGAGGCCGCCGCCGCGAGGATCGCTCCCGTGGCGAGCACGATCCCGGCGACGAGCCCGAGCGAGAGCCACGTGCTCCTGCCCCCGACCGCCAGGGTGGCGGCGGCGAAGCCGAGGAGGCCGGCCGGGAGCGCGACGGCGATGCCCTCGACAGCCTCCGCCCCGAGCACCTGCCAGGACGCCCCTCCTCGAGAGCGGACGAGGGCGATACCTTCACTGCGGCGATTCGCGGCGAGGCGGCCAAGGAGCGCGACGACCGCCAGGGCGAGGGCGAGAAGGCCGGTCGCGCCGATCGCGAGGACGGCCGCCGCCGCGTCCCGGTCGGAGCGGTAGCGGATCAGGACCTCGGACAACCCCGTGCGCACGCCCGTTCCCAGCCGCTGGCCGAAGGTGGACTCTCCGAACCGGGCGTCCAACGCCCGAACATCGGCGTCGAGCTGGTCGAGGGCGCCGGCGTCGAAGACGGATGCGTCCACGTCGTAGCGCCACGAGTAGCGGAGCGGGAGAGGCCGGGTGGCGTCCGCCACCTCGCCGTAGGCAGAAGGCGCAAAGAGGCCCCAGCCGTAGACGTAGCGGCGCTGGTCGGTGTCCCGCGTGACCGCCCGGCCCAGGCGGGCGTCGTCGAGCCATGCCTCGTCAGAAGGGGTCTTCGGCACGACGAGTCCCGTCACCTCGGCGGCGATCATCCCCCGCTCGCTAAGCGGGACACCCCCGACGAGCACGTCCTCGAAGTCCGGCTCGAGATAGAGGACGTCGCCAATCCGGAGCGAGAGCTGGTTGGCGGCGATCAACGGCACCGCGATCTCGATGAGCGGACCGTCCTGTTGACCCAGGCGAAACGGAAGCGGGACGATCTCGTCGCGCTTCTCGGGCAGGCGCCCGCCCGCAACGCGCACGTGCTCCTCCACGCCCTCGACGTATTCGAGCGTCATCAGCCGCGTGGTGCCGGCCGGCCCGGGGACGCCCGGCGCATCGACCGAGGTAAAGCGGGTCGTCTCGACCGTGTCGCGCCGGTCGCCGATGACTCCGCGAACCGAGGCAGGGAAGCTCTGCGCGAGCCTGTTCCCGGCCGCAGTCACCGGTGCAAGCGATTCCCCGGCCGCAGCGGGCTCGATGCGCCCCGCGCGCGTGATCTCGACGTTTCGCTCGAAGGGATCGGCGCGCGCGACCGCAAACCGCAGGCCCTTGTCCGCGTTCGACTCGAACACCCGCGGAACGGCGGCGAAGACGAAGCTCGTGACGAGCACGACGCCGAAGACCGCGGCCGCGAGAGGCGGGTCCGAGCGGATCCGGCGCGCCGCGAGAACGACCGGCGTGAGCAAGGAGGGAAGGCGACTCAACGGTCTTCTCCCGCCCGGAGCGCCGGGGCGAGCCGCACCCGGGCCAGTATGCGGATCTCGATCGCGACGACCACGGCCAGCGTGAGGAGGAGCGCGCCCTCGAGCAGCAAAGCGGTCGTCCAGGGGAAATGCACGATGACCTCCGGAAACGGCCTGCCGCCCTCGCCGCTCAGCGACACGTAGGGAAGGACGAACCAAGCGAGGAGCACCCCGAGGGCCGTCCCCGCTGCGAGCGCGAGGAAGACCGTCAGGCCGCCTTCGAGCGCGAGCGCGCCGGAGAGCTGCCGCTTCGACAGGCCGACCGAGCGCAGGACCGCGAACTCGGTCTTGCGCTCCGCGGCCGAGATCGCCGAGCTGACCGCAAAGCCGATAACGGCGAAGATCGCCGCGGCGGCAAAGCCGATGTAGAGCGCGCCGCTGATCCCCAGTGCGACCGGATCGGTCGAGAGCGCGCGTGCCCGGGCGGTGCGGTCGACCACCGCGGTGCTCGAGAACGGCGGGGCCAGGACGCGGGTCGCCACGGGCGCGGCCGGCCCGTCGACGTCGAGCCACCACTCCGTCGGCACGATGATCGTCCCATCCGTCATCCAGGCCGCGGCCGCATACGTGGACAGGTCGACGATGACCGCGCCTGCAGAGCCCGGCAGCGTGGGGAAACCTTTCGCCGATCCAGTGAGCGCGAGGGAAGGCCCGTCGGGCCCGAGCGGGATGCTCGCGCCGACGTCCGTGCCCGTGTCGGCGAGGAAGCGGTCCGTCGCCACCGCGGGCAGCGTGCGGACGGGTGCGTTGCGCCCGGGCACCGCCGTGAACGTCACGGATCCCCTGCTCGGGAAGGTCGACACCGAGCCGGTCAAGAAGTCGAATGCGAAGAAGCCGCTCGTGCCCACTCGAAGGACGCGGGGCGGCTGGTCGGCGTCGTCGATCTGGCTTGCGCTGACCTGCCACTTCGACACCGGAGGGTCGACCGGCATAAACGGGCCGGCGCCTTCGCTCACCTCGACAGAGCGCACGTCGACCGACACCTCCCGGTTGATACGAAACGCCGGGATGACCTGGGTCTCGACGGCGATGAGCTCCAGCGGGTAACGAGGCCCGGAGCCGCTGACTCCGCCCGCCGCGAGGTCGTAGACGATTCGGCGGCTCGCGCCGAAGAGGCCGAACCCGGTCGCGGGCAACCGGTACAGGAGCCCCGCGGCGTCGCGCATGACGAGCGCGAGCGAAGGCCGAGCCCCGGTGCCGAACAGGAAACCGTCGCTTTGCAGTCGGTCGACCCTGACTTCGACGTCGAGCGCGAGCCGGCTCGGTCGGCCGGGTAGCGGGACGGCGGCGAGCTGCGGGCGATTTCGGCTGAGCGGGGCGAGCACGGCCGCGAGGGGCTCGGCGGCGAGATCCCCGCGGAAGCGTACGGCTCCCGGAGCCCGGGCTGCATCGATCCCGAGAAGGGTCGCCGCGCTGGCGGAGTCCGACAGGTCGAGCGTCTGCCGGTGGACGGGCAACGCCGCGTTGACGCCGTCGATGCTTCCGTAGGCGCCGGCGAGCTCCATCGTCGGGATCGACCCCGACCGCTGGCTCGGCTCGACGCGCACGTCCGCGGCGGCGGCGTAGTCGGCCTGGTCGCGCTGCGAGGCGAGCCAGGTGCCGCTATAGGCAGAGGCGAAGAGCCCGATGGCGAGCGCGAGCGTCAGGAGCAGGGCCGAGCGGGCATACCGGTGTGGGCGCCGGGCGAGCTCGCGCGTCCCGAGAGCCGCGACCATCCCCTTCGCCGAGCTCGCTACCCGTTCCACAACCGACGCCGCCGCGGGAACGATGCGCAGGGCGAGCACGGCCCCGGCGAGCAGGCCGAGCGCGGGTGCGGCGATGAGAAGCGGATCGATCCCCAGGCGGCCCTGCACGGTCTCCACGACCGGCCCCCCGTAGTGGCGGAGCTGCCAGTATGCGACCAGGGCGACCGCGACGAGGATCAGATCGAGGCCGGCCCGCTGCACCAAGCTCGTCGGCCTGGGACGCCCCCGCCCGGCCACTGTCGAAGTGACGGCTCCCGAGCGCAGGGCAGCGAGAGCCAGCGCGGCGACGCAGAGAAGAGCCGCGAGTGCGGCGAGCACGTAGGACGTGACAGTCACGTGCGGGTCGAGCCGGAGGCCGATCTCGGCGAGCGGCCCCACGTGGTTCAGCGCACGTAAGCCGAAGACCGCGAGCCAGGGCGCGAGGAGCGCCGCGGGGACCGCGAGCAGCGCCCCCTCCATGACCGCGAGCGCGGCGACGCCCTCACCACCGGCGCCCCGTGAGCGCATGATCGCCGACTCGAGGCCGCGCCTCTCGGAGAGGAGCCCGGCGAGGAAGAGCAGCGCGGCGCCCGCGAGAATGGCGAGCTGAACCGAGGGGATGAGCACCCCCGAGCGGGTGACGGTCAGAAGGTGGTCGGTGCGGTCGAGGACGCCGACGAGCCCGGTGTCGACGGTCACGGGCCGTGACGCGCCCTCGTTCAGGCGCTTCTGGAGACCTGCCACGTCCTCGCGCAGGGCCGGGAGGGAGGCGACCGTGAAGCGGCTCGGAACGGCGGCGGCCCGCCAGGCGAGGTTCGCCTCGCTCCCTGCCGCTGACGAGAATGCGTCCTCGGCAACGACGAACGGGCCGAACGTCGTGAAGTCGATCGTCCGGCTTCCGGCGGTCTCCAGCGGATGCCCCCACCAGAACGGGTCGCGCGCATCGTCCACCTGGTACGTGCCGGTGATGCGTACGTCGACCCGGTGAGCGGGATCGCCGATCGCAGAGAGCGAGAGCTCGTCGCCAGGGGCGAGGTCGAGAGCGTCTGCGGCCGCAGCCGGGAGCGCCGCCTCGAGCCCGGCTCCGGCCGCGGGCCAGTCGCCGGCGACCAGCGTCGCATGGTCGGCGAGGTCGTCGTAGAACCCGAAGACGGCCAGCGCTCTCGGCGGCCGGCCGGGCGCCTCTGGAAGCGCGTAGGAGTCCGAGGTCCCGCTCCGGTAGACGGCGACGTCGGGCCCGAGAACCGACCGGACGCCTTCCTCCACGCGGGCCGCGGTCGAGCTCGCGTCGGACAGGGGGATGCGCCCCGAGACCTCGAGGCCCGAATCGCGGGCAGGCGCGTCGGCAAGCGTGCGCTCGAGGCCGCTCAGGGCGACGGCGTCCGAGTAGATCGGCCCCGCGGCGAGGAGGGCGGCGGCCAGCAGGACCGTGACGAACGCGGCTCCGACGATGAGGCGGTCGGACGCGGCCCGTTTGAGGACGAGGCGCCAGGCCGCGAGAAAGAGACCGCTCACGCGTGAATTCGACTCCCGGAGCGGCCTGTCGGTTAGCTCAAGGGCGGTTAGTAGACCGCGAGAGCCTCGCGCGCGATGCGGTCCTGCTCGAGGGCGTGAGCTGTCGGATAGCCCTCACTCGGGCTCGCGCGCCACGGCCGGCCGACGTAGCGGAGGCGAACCTCGTCCGGGAGCCCCTCCTCGAGCCGGTGGCGGATCGCCCGCCAGGCGCCCATGTTCTGCGGCTCCTCCTGGGCCCAGATGAGCTCCGTGATGTTCGGGTAGCGGGATAGGAGCTCGTCGTAGGAGGCCACGGGGAACGGGTAGATCTGCTCGAGGCGCGCGACCGCGATTCCCTCGGCTTCCTTGTGCGCAGGGTGACCGACGATGTCGTAGTAGACCTTGCCGGAGCAGAGCACGAGCCTCCCGGCGCGGCGGCGCCCCTCCTCGTCGAGGTCGGGGTCGTCGAGGATCTGGCGAAAGCCCCCCTTCGTCAGGTCGTCGAGGCGCGAGGTCGACTCCTTCAGGCGCAGGAGACCCTTGGGGGTCAGGAGGACGAGCGGGCGCGCCTTCGGATGGATGGCCTGGCGACGGAGGACGTGGAAGTACTGCGCCGCTGTCGTGCAGTTGACGATCCTGACGTTCTCCTGGGCGGCAAGCTGCATGAAGCGCTCGACTCGCGCGCTCGAATGCTCCGGCCCGTTGCCCTCGTAGCCGTGCGGGAGCAACAGCGTCAGCCGCGAGCTCTGGTGCCACTTCGAGAGCCCCGAGACGATGAACTGGTCGACGATCACCTGGGCGGAGTTGACGAAGTCCCCGAACTGGGCCTCCCAGAGGACGAGCGCCGCCGGGCACGCGACCGAATAGCCGTACTCGAAGCCGACAGCCGCCATCTCGGAGAGCGGAGAGTTGTAGACCTGCACGGGGGCCGAGGCGGCGGGGAGATGTGCGAGCGGCGTGTAGACGCTCCCGTTCTCGTAGTCGTGGAGGACGAGGTGCCGGTGGGAGAACGTGCCGCGCTCGGTGTCCTGGCCGGTGAGGCGGATCGGCGTGCCGGCGACCACGAGGCTGCCGAGCGCGAGCCCCTCCGCCTGGGCCCAGTCGATGCCTCCCTCCTCGCCGAGAGTCTCGCGCCGCCGTTCGAGCTGCTTCGCGAGCTTCGGATGGACGGTGAATCCGTCCGGGACGGTGAGGAGCTGCTCGTTGAGCTCGCGCAGCACCGACCCGTCGACGGCCGTCTCGATCGGCACGTCAGATCCACGGCCGAGGCGCTCCTTCTCCTTCTGCGCCGGCGACGTCCCCGCCTCGATGGCCGCTTTCAGCTGCTCGTGGGCGTCGCGCATGCGCTGTTGGACGGCCTCGTCGAGCTCCGTCACCTGCTCCTCGCTGAGGATGCCCTCCTCCACGAGGCGCGCCGCGTACTGGGCGCGGAGGCTCGGGTGGGACTCGATCGTCTTGTACATGAGCGGCTGGGTGTAGGCCGGCTCGTCGCCTTCGTTGTGGCCGAAGCGCCGGTAGCCGACCAGATCGACGACGACGTCCTTCCGGAAGCGCTCCCGGTACGCCATCGCGAGACGGATGGACGAGACCGCCGCCTCGGCGTCGTCGGCGTTCACGTGCACGATCGGGATGTCGAATCCCTTTGCCAGGTCGCTGGAGTAGCGGGTGGAGCGGCCTTCCTCCGGGTCGGTGGTGAACCCGATCTGGTTGTTCGCGATCAGGTGGAGCGTCCCGCCCGTCGAGTAGCCGGGGAGCGCCTGCAGGTTGAGCGTCTCGGCGACGACGCCCTGCCCGGGGAACGCCGCGTCCCCATGAATGAGAACGGCGAGCGCGCTCCGCGGATCGTGCGCGACCGCCGGCTCCTTGTGGTCGGTCTGGATCGCGCGCGTCTCGCCCTCGACGACCGGGTCGACGTACTCGAGGTGGCTCGGGTTCGAAGCGAGGCGCACAGTCACGTCGCCCGCCTCCGTGTGGCGGACTCCCTCGGCGCCGAGGTGATACTTGACGTCGCCCGACCCGCCCTCGGGGTCGGAGCCGACCGCCTCGAGCACGCGCTCTCCCTCGAACTCGCGGAGGATGACGTCGTAGGGGCGCCCGACGATGTGGGCGAGAACGTTGAGGCGGCCGCGGTGGGCCATGCCGATGACGACGTCGCGCGACCCGTCGGCAGAGGCCAGCTCGAGCGCCTCGTCGAGCATCGGCACCATCGCGTCGAGCCCTTCGATCGAGAACTGCTTCTGGCCGAGGAACGCGCGGCGCAGGTAGCGCTCCATCCCTTCGACCTCGGTCAGCCGCCGGAGCAGCGTGCGCTGCTCCTCGGGGCTGAAGGGAGTGCGGAAGCGGCCCGACTCGATCGCGGTGCGAAGCCAGACGCGCTCCTCGTGATTCGAGATGTGCTCGATCTCGTAGGCCAGCGTCCCGCAGTAGGTCTCGCGCAGGTGCGGCAGAGCCTCGGCCAGCGTCTCTCCCGGCACGTGCACGCGAAGGACCCTGGCCGGCACCTGGGCCTGGAGCTCGGGGGTGAGGCGGGGCTCGAGCCGCTCGGGCTCGAGAGCCGGGTCGCCGGGCGGCTCGCTTCCCAGGGGGTCGAGCCGCGCCGCGAGGTGGCCGTGCATGCGATGAGCCTTGATGAGCGCCATCGCGGCCGCCACGGCCCCGAGGAGCTGGGCGGAGGGAGCGACAGTCTCAGCGGGCGCCTGAGCGTGAGCCCCGTTGCCGCCGTTGACGGCCCCGGGGTAGAGCTCTCTCACCCTCTGCACGACGGGGCTCGACTCGGCCAGCGTCTCAGGGGCCTGCTCGAACAGCGCGCGCCACGCGGGGTCGACCGTCTCGGGCGCTGCGAGGTACTGCTCGAAAAGCTCCTGGATGAAGCCGGAATTCAGGTCTTCGAACTGCTGCTGGGCCACTCAGATCCTCTGCTTTGAGGATAGCGATTGCGGTTGTCCGCTCCACGGTTCGTCATGCGCCGCGCCAGGCCTCCGGGTTGATCGCATTCACCGGGAGCCGGTTCTCGATCAGCACGGCCTCGAGCGCGTCGGCGCAGAGCATCCCCATCGCCTCCCGTGCGGCGTGGGTCGAGCTTCCAAGGTGAGGCGTGAGCACGACGTTCTCGAGCTCGAGGAGGCGGGGGTTCACGTCCGGCTCGCGCTCGTAGACGTCGAGGGCTGCGCCCGCGATCTCGCCGGCTTCGAGAGCCTCGACGAGTGCTTCCTCGTCGACGATGGGCCCGCGGGCGACGTTGACGAGCACGGCGACGGGCCGCATCAGGCTCAGCTCGCGGCGGCCGATCAGATGCCTCGTCTCCTCCGTCAGCGGGGTGTGCACCGTGACGACATCGGCCTCGGCGAGCAGGCGTTCGAGCGGGAGCTCCTGGTAAGGACCAGAGCCCCGCGTGTGGACGACCTTCATGCCGAACGCCTCCGCGAGCCGGGCGACCTCCCTCCCGATTCGTCCTAACCCGACGATGCCGAGTATCTTGCCGGCCAGGCCCTCGCCGAGCATGAAGGTGGGAGCGAGCGCCCACTCGTCGCGCCTCCGCATCAGCCGGTCACCTTCCGCCACCCGTCGCATGAGCGCGAGCATGAGCGCGATCGTCAGCTCCGCGGTCGTCTCGGTGAGCACGTCGGGTGTGTTCGTAACGACGATGCCGCGCCGCGTCGCGGCCGCGATGTCCACGCTGTCGTAGCCGACGCCGAAGTTCGCGACCACCCGCAGGCCGGGCCCGGCCTCGTCGAGGAGCGACTCGTCGACGACGTCGGCGGGGATCGTCACCAGCCCGGAGACGCCGGCGATCTCCTCCGATATGTCGAACGAGCCCTCGAGGCGGGCAAGCACGGAGTCGGGAAGTTGCCTGGTGAGAAAGATCTTGGGCGTCATCTGGCTGTAAGCTTTCCTAAATGAAGCATCTTCGGACCGCCGACCCGTACCGCGACCTGGACGTCATCGACGCGAACGCGCCTCGCTTCAACCAGGCGGTCATCGGGACGCTCGCGGTCGTCGCCTTCCTCACGGGTTGGTGGCCGCTCCTGGCCATCCTCGCAGCCCAGCTTGCCATCGGCCTCACTCTCGGGCGGCGCTGGTGTCTCCCGTGCCTCGCCTACTTCGAGCTCGTCCAGCCGCGCATCGGGGAGGGCCCGATCGAGGACTCGCGGCCGCCTCGGTTCGCGAACAAAGTCGGCGTCGTCTTCCTCGGCGCCGCGTCGATTGCTGTGGCCCTTGGCTTCACCGTCGTCGGGTGGGCCCTCGCGCTCGTCGTGGCGGCGCTTGCGCTCGGCGCGGCGGCCACCGGGATCTGCGCCGGCTGCGAGACCTACCGCGTGCTCGCCCGCATCCGCGGGATCGAGCTCTGCGCGACCTGCGTCGCCGGTGAGTCCTTCGCCGCCTGGGGCGGCGCCGGCCAGAGAGACAAGGCCGAGGGGCGCAGGACAGTGCACGACTAGCACGGCCAAGCCCCGAGGCCCGCCGGCTCTCGCCGCCAGCGTCCTCAGGCGGGCAAGGCCGGGCTTCGCCCGGCTAAGGCCGCCGGCCAGGTGGCGAAGGCGGAATGATCGGGAGGGCGGAGGCCACGCGTCGTCGGCCGCCGCTCTCGTAGACGACGTCGACGCTGTCGTTCTTCCGGTAGGTCCCGGCGATGCCGAGGAAGATCGAGAGCCAGCGCATCGTGCCGAGCCGCCCTTCCTTCGCCAGCGGCTTCGTGAACCGAAGCTCCCGGCCGCGTTGCTGGTAGTCGGCCCCGAGCTCCTGGCGCACCCCGTTCACGAAGACCTCGAACGGCTCCTGCACGGAAGACGGAAGGGGCACGATCCACGCTTCGTCCATTACGGCTCGAAGCCTAGACCGCGCCCATTCCTGGCGCGCGAAACCCTCACCAACCCTCTTTCCCACTCCCGGCGAAGCACCCTCGATCGAGGTATATCCGTGTTTACAACTAGACCACATAACGGGTGAAACGCAAGTCCCTCGTTTGGGGGAGATTAGAATGCCGACGCTTCATGGCTGCGAAGCTCTCCGCCGCGGTTCCGGTCACTTTGGTCCTGGCGCTCGCCGGCGCTGGGTCTGCCTTCGCCGCCCCGGGGGGACTGGGGCCACCAGATCCCCAGACGCCGAGCGGCGAGGCAATCAGCCGGCTCTACTGGATCGTCTTCGCGATCTGCGCGGTCGTCTTCGTCCTCGTCGAGTCGGCGCTCATCTATTTCATCGTCCGCTTCCGTCGCAGGCGCGACACGCCCGAGGGAGTGGATGGCCCCCAGATCCACGGAAACACCCGGCTCGAGATCATCTGGACGGCGATCCCGGCGATCATCCTCGCGGCGATCGCGATCTTCACCTTCACGCAGATCCCGGCCGTCCAGGCCAGGGGGGTCGAGGACGAGGAGCACCTGACGATCCGCGTCGAGGCGCATCAGTTCTACTGGGAGTACCGTTATCCCAGCGGCGCGGTGTCGGTCGACACCCTCTACCTCCCCGTCGACGAGCCCGTCCAGCTCGACCTCACGTCGCTCGACGTCGTCCACAGCTGGTGGGTCCCGTCGCTCACGGGGAAGATGGACGCGTTCCCTGACCGCGTGAACACGCTCAGGTTCGTGCCCGAGACCGTCGGCGAGTTCGAGGGTAAGTGCGCCGAGCTCTGCGGCGTCCAGCACGCCTTCATGCCGACCACGGTCCAGGTTCTCGACCGTACCGCCTATGAGGAGGCGCTCGCCGTGGCGCAGGGGCCGCTCGCGCTCGGGAAGGCCACCTGGGAGGGAGTCTGTGCCACGTGCCACGGCCTTGACGGGCAGGGAGACGTCGGCCCTCCGATCGCCGGCAACCCCACGCTTACGACCCGGGCGAGCCTGCACACGCTGCTTCTCGAAGGGCAGGACACCCCGCAGTTCGACTACTACATGCCTGCCGTCGGCACCGGCTGGCCTGAAAGGCAGTACGACGCACTGATCGCTTACGTCAAGTCGTCGAAGACGCTCTCGACCGCGCCCGCCCCGACCACGACGGGAGGGGGCGGGTAGTGGCGACGCGAACGGAAGCGCTGGCGCCGAGCTGGAAGGAAGGCTCGGTCACGAGCTGGCTGACGACGCTCGACCACAAGCGGATCGGGCTCCTCTATATCGTCACCTCGTTCGTCTTCTTCGGAGCCGCGGGCGTCATGGCGATGCTCATGCGCATCCAGCTCTCGCACGCCAACGCGGGCTTCCTCACGAAGGGCGCCTACAACGAGGTCGTGACGATGCACGGCACGGCGATGGTCTTCCTCTTCGTCGTCCCGGTCCTCGCCGGCTTCGGGAACTACCTCGTGCCGTTGATGATCGGAGCGCGGGACATGGCGTTCCCGCGACTGAACGCCGCTTCCTACTGGCTCTTCCTGCTCGGCGGGCTCGTGCTGCTCTCGAGCTTCCTGGCGGACCAGGGCGGCGCCCAGTGCGGCTGGACCTCCTACACGCCCTGCTCGTCGGAGCAGTTCAGCCCGGGCCACGGCCAGGACCTCTGGATCCTCGGCATCCACCTCACCGGGATCTCGTCGATCCTCGGCGCGATCAACCTCATCGTCACGATCCACAACATGCGCGCGCCGGGGATGACCTGGATGCGCATCCCGCTCTTCACCTGGGCGATCGAGGCCTACGCCGTCCTGCTCGTCCTCGTCCTCCCCACGATCGCGGCAGCGGCGACGCTCCTCCTGCTCGACCGCCAGGCGGGAACGGCCTTCTTCGCGCCCGAGAACGGCGGCCCGGTCCTCTGGCAGCACATGTTCTGGTTCTTCGGGCACCCCGAGGTCTACATCATGGTGCTGCCCGCGATGGGGATCCTCTCCGAGGTCATCCCGGTCTTCTCGCGCAAGCCGATCTTCGGCTACAAGGCGGTCGCGTTCTCGACCATCGGCATCGCCTTCGCGAGCATGCTCGTCTGGGCCCACCATATGTTCACGATCGGGATGCCGACCTACCTGCAGGCCTTCTTCGCGGCCACCTCGCTCGCCGTCGCCATCCCGACGGCCGTCAAGATCTTCAACTGGCTCGCGACCCTGTGGAGGGGGAACCTCATCTTCCGCGCGCCGCTCCTGTTCGCGCTCGGCTTCATCGGCCTCTTCACGATGGGAGGGCTCTCCGGGATCATCCTCGCCGTCTTCCCCGTGGACTACCAGGCGCAGGACTCCTACTACGTCGTCGCGCACCTGCACTACGTGCTCTTCGGCGGGACGGTCTTCGGGGTCTTCGCCGGCGTCTACTACTGGTTCCCGAAGATGACCGGGCGGATGTACAACGAGCGCCTGGCGCAAGTGCATTTCTGGCTCCTCTTCGTCGGCTTCAACGCCGCCTTCCTCCCACAGCACATGCTCGGCCTGATGGGCATGCAGCGGCGGATCTACACCTACACCCAGGGCGGGCTCTTCGAGTGGTACAACGTGATCTCGTCGATCGGAGCCCTCCTGATGGCCGTCGCGATGCTGGTCTTCCTCTGGAACGCGGTCACGAGCTGGCGCACCGGACGGCGCGTCGGCCCAGACCCCTGGCAGGCAGACACGCTCGAGTGGTACGCAACCTCCCCACCTCCACCGCACAACTTCGACCGCGTGCCCTACGTGACGAGCGCGCGCCCGCTGCGCGATCTGCGCCTGCGGCTCAAGGAGCGGCAGGCGTGACGCCCGGGCCCTGGCTGCGCCTGCTCGCAATTGCCTCGACGACCGGCGTCGCCGCGGTGGTCGCGACCGGAGAATGGGGCCTCGCCCACGACGTGGTCGCGAACATCACCCTCGCGCTCCTCGCTGCGGTTGTCCTCTGCGCCCGTCTCGCCCACCGCCACCGGCGCACACTCCTCATCGCCTCGGGAACAGCCTTCGTGCTCTTCGCGCTCGCAGGGCTCTCGGCTCTGGTGGGCGCGCCGGTCGCAGTCCACCTCTCCCTGGGAGCGGCTGCGCTCGTGGCCGCGGCCGTTGCGGCAGCCGTGTGCGCACGGGGCGGAGAGCCCGTGCCACGCGCGGCGTGGCGCGATTACCTCACGCTCACGAAGCCGCGCATCATGGTCCTCCTGCTGCTCACCGCCGCGGGCGGGATGTTCGTGGGAACCGAAGGCGTCCCGCCGCTGGGACTCTTCGTCGCGACGATGGCCGGGCTGGCGCTCGCCTGCGGAGGCGCGAGCGCGCTGAACCACGTGCTCGACCGCGACATCGACGTGCACATGCGGCGTACCGACAAGCGGCCGGTCGCGTCCGGGCGCATTCCGGTCGAGCGCGCGCTCGAGTTCGGGCTCGCCCTCTCGGCGCTCTCCTTCGTCGTCCTGGCGAGCTTCGTCAACGTCCTCGCCGCGCTCCTCGCCCTGGCGGGCGGCCTCTTCTACGTCCTCGTCTACACGCGCTGGCTCAAGCGCTCGACGCCACAGAACATCGTCATCGGCGGAGCCGCGGGCGCCGTGCCGCCCCTCGTCGGCTGGGCGGCCGCGACCGGCAACCTGACGCTCCCGGCGCTCTTCCTCTTCCTCATCGTCTTCTTCTGGACGCCGCCGCACTTCTGGGCACTCGCCCTGCTCATCCGCCGCGACTACGAGGCCGCGCGCGTCCCGATGCTCCCCGTTGTCAAGGGCGAAGCCCAGACGGCGCGCTCGATCGTCACGTACTCCTTCGTCCTTGTCGCCGTCTCGCTCCTCCCCTTCCTCTGGCACACGGTCGGACTCTTCTACCTCGCTTCCGCGGTCGCGCTCGGCCTCGCGTTCGTGGCCCTCGCGCTCTTGCTTCGCAGGCAGACGACGCCCGCCAACGCGCGGCACCTCTTCTCCTACTCGCTCCTGTACCTCGCGCTGCTCTTCGTCGCCATGGCGCTCGATCCGATCCTCTTCTGATGGAGCCCGAGCTCGCACGCAAGAACGTCAAGCTGGGGATCGTGCTGTTCGTCCTCGTGCTCGTCCTCTTCGGCGGCTCGATCCTGATCGCCGAGATCTGGAACGCCGTTTACTAACGCGTTCATCACCGAGGTCGAGGAGCCCGGCGAGGGCATCCGCCTGGGCGTCAAGGACCTCTTCGACACGGCGGGCCTGCGAACGACCTACGGCTCCGCGATTTTCGCCGAGCACGTGCCGGACAGAACGGCATCGGCGGTCTCGCGACTCGAGGCTGCGGGCTATGCCGTCGTGGGCAAGACGAACCTGCACGAGTTCGCCTACGGGATCACGTCCGAGAACGAGCACTTCGGGGACGTCGCCAACCCGCTCGCGGCCGACCGCTATCCGGGCGGCTCGAGCGGAGGATCGGCAGCCGCGCTCGCGGCGGGGCTCTGCGACGCGGCGCTCGGCACCGACTCGGCGGGCTCGATCCGCATTCCGGCCGCCTGCTGCGGCGTCGTCGGCTTCAAGCCGACGCACGGCCTCGTGCCCACGGACGGCTGCTGGCCGCTCGCGCCGTCGTTCGACACGGCCGGCCCGATGGCGCGCGAGATCGCCGGCTGCACGAAGATGATGCAGGCCCTCGATCCGCAGCTGCCGTCCAGTCCGGTCGACCTCGCGGACGTTCGCATCGCCGTCGCCTGGCTCGATGACGCCGACCCCGGCGTGAGAACGCGGGTCGAGCACGCTGCCGCGCTCTTCGGGCCCAGCGAGACGATCGCGTTTCCGCTCATGCCCTCGAACATCGATCCCGCCTTCCAGCGGGAGGTGGCCGACGTCCACCACGATCTCTTCGCCGACCACGCCGACCGCTACGGCGCCAACGTGCGCCGCAAGGTCGAGCACGCGCTGAGCGTCACGGACGAGGAGTACGAAGCCTCGGTGGCCGCGCGAGGCCGCTACCAGCACGAGGCCGCCGAGGCGCTCGAAGGCTTCGATCTTCTCGTCGTCCCGACGATCGGAATGGTCGCCCCGTTACGGACGACCCCCGAGCCCGAGCTCCGCCGGCCGATCCTGCGCTTCACGGAGCCGTTCAACGTCCTCGGCTGGCCGGCCCTTGCGCTGCCCTGTGGGCCTGGGGAAGACGGCTTGCCGGCCTCCGTCTCTCTGGTCGGGCGAGCGGGAGACGATGCGCTCATCCTCGGGGTTGGAGCCGCGTTGGAAGCCGCGCTGGAAGGCTGTTAGGGTTCCACCCCTGTTGGGGGGCAGACTTTCCTTCGTACTCTGCACGCTCGCCGCGTGCGCGTTCGTGGCGCTGGCGCCCGGGACGACCCGCTCCGTCGGCGCCGCGCCGAGCTGCGACCCCTTCACGCCGCCAACCTACCGCGGAGAAGTGCCGACCGGACACGACGTGCTCGGCTTCGACCTCGGCTCGCAGGAGGTGACGACGGCCCAGTCGGATGCCTACGTCGGGGCCGTCGACGCCGCGAGCCCGCGGGTCGTGTCCGGCGTGTTCGGCCACTCCGTGGAAGGCCGCCCGCTCACGTACGCGATCGTGGGCAAGGCCGAGAACGTCAGTCCCTCAGGCCTGGCGTCGGTCCAGTCGAGGGCCCGGGCGCTCATGGACCCGGCGACTGCGCCGCAGACGGCTGCGGCCCTCGCCGCAAGCGCTCCCGCGATCCTTTGGATCGCCGCGAACGTCCACGGGGGCGAGGAGAGCGGGACGGACGCGGCGCTGCGCGTGCTCCGCGACCTCGCCGATCGCAGCGACTGCGCGGCGACGCGGATCCTCGACAACGCCGTCGTTGTGATCGTCCCCATACAGAACCCGGACGGACGAGAGGCCGAGCGGCGCCAGAACTCCTACGGGTTCGACATGAACCGCGACTGGTTCGCGCGCACGCAGCCCGAGACCGACTCGAAGGTCGAGCTCGTCAAGCAGTACCCGCCCGTCCTCTTCATCGACGACCACGAGATGGGGACGAACACGTTCTTCTTCCCGCCGAACGCCGACCCGGTCTACCACGAGGTCACCGACCAGGTCGTCGAGTGGATCAACGGTATCTACGGCGCCGCCATGCAGGCCGAGTTCAAGCGTCAGAAGATCCCCTACTTCAACGGGCGCACGTACGACTTCTTCGGCGTCTACTACGGCGACACGGTGCCTTCCAACGGCTTCCAAGCCGCCGGGATGACCTTCGAGAAGTACGGCGGCGACCCGATCGCCGTGCGCACACACGAGCAATACGTCGCGCAATGGACGTCGATCTCGAACGCCGCGTTGCAGAAGGAGCGCATTCTCAACGAGTGGCACCAGGCGTGGGTCGGCGCGCTCGCGCAGGGGCAGGCAGGGCAGCTCGAACCCAACGCCGTCGTCAATCCGAAGAACGCGATCGAACAGACGGTGCCCGCCGAGCCCCTTCGCAACTACTTCATCCGCACCGACGACCCGGCCAAGGCACGCGAGGTGCAGTCGCTCGTCCGAAGACTGCAGCGTATGGAGGTGGACGTCTACCGGCTGACGCAGCCGCTCGCCGTCTCCGACTTCCACCCGTACGGCCGCCCCGTCGCCGCCACGATCCTGCCGACGGGCACGTACTGGATCCCGCTCGCGCAGCGCCAGAAGCACTGGGTGCAGGCGATGCTGAACGAGACGACCTACCCGCCGGTCAACTTCTTCTACGACGTCAGCGCGTGGAGCCAACCGCTCCTCTTCAACGTCTCCGGCGGATTCTCGGGCACCACCGTGACTCCGTCCGCGCAGCTCGTGGCGCCGCTCGCCGAGCCCGGGCCGCCCGCGCTGCCGGCCGACCTTCCCCGGATCGGCGTCCTCCAGACCTCGGGCAGCACCGCCGCCCGTGAGTCGGCGGGCTGGCTCCGCTGGCTCTTCGACCAGCAGTGGCACGTGCCGTTCCAGAACGTCACAGCCGCCCAAATCGCGTCGGGCGCGCTCGAGAGCATAGACGTCGTCGTCGCCACGAACGGGAATCCCCAGGTCGCGACGCTGAACCTCGGCAAGCCGGGCAAGGACGCGCTTCGCGCCTGGGTCAACGACGGCGGCCGCTTTGTCGGCATCCGCGGCGGGACGGAGCTGGCCGCGCGCCTCGGGCTGACGACGGCCCGACTCCGCGCCGCCCACTCCGACGTGCCGGGAAGCCTGTTCCGGGTGGCCGTGAGCCAGACAAGCCCGCTCGCAGACGGCGTGGGCCGCTACGACTGGGCGCTCTACGACTACGACGACGTAATGACCATCGTGAACGGGGCCGCGCCCGTCCGCTTCCCCGCCTTCGGCTCGGAGGACTTCTTCGTATCCGGCTTCGCGAGCGGCGAGGACGAGCTCGGCGGGACGGCCGCGGTGGCTGACGAGCCCGTCGGCACCGGCAGGCTCGTCCTCTTCACGACCGACCCGAACTACCGCGCCTGGACGCAGGGGATGCAAAAGATCCTCTGGAACGCACTCTTCGGCCCCGACCCCTGGGCGGGGAGAGCGCCCAACTCGGGCTCGGCGGCGCGCGCCGCCGACGAGGCGGCCGCGATCGCCGCGGCCGAGGCCCTTCCCGACCAGACCGCGATCCGTCTCAGCGTCCACCAGCGCGATGCCGACGCGACCCGAGCGCTCATCCGCCGCTACACGAGGGGCTACACGATCGCGCAGGCCACGGGCAAGGTCACCTTCCTTATCGCGAACCCGGACGGCCTGGCCGCGGACGAGCACCCGTTCATCGGGCTGCTCTCGCAGGATCTTGTCGACGCGGGCATCGCCCCCGTCGCGCTGCGCGTTCCCTAGCGGCTACGCGGCAACGCGAACGAGCCCGCGCACCGCTTCTTCGTAAATCCGGTCCCGGCCGAAGATCTCGAGCTGGTCGGAGAGATGATCGCTGGACGAGCGCCGTTCAGCCCGTGGAGCGGGAACGTCGGCGCCGTCGACGGCGACGAGCTCGACCTCACCGGCCGGCTCGTGCTGGAGCGCGAGCGCGCGGCGCAGGCGTGCCTGGAGCCAGCCCCAGAGGAGGAGTGTCTCCCCGCGAGGCCCAGCGATGCGCAGCGACGACGCCTCGGCGATCCCGGGCCACAGGGAGGCGCATGCCTCGCGCCACGGCTGCACCTTGGCCCAGGCGATATCCGAGACGGCGATCTGGTCGAAGAGCTCGGGGAGCCGCTCGAGCGTGGCGTCGCACTCGCTCCATTCGTCCGAGTCGAGGACGAGGCGGTCGGCCACCTCCGTGAGCTGCTCGAGCGACTGATCGCCAAAGGGGGGCTCGCCGCGCCAGCGCAGGAAGACGGGAAGGTCCGGGATGAGGAGCGGCACGGCCACACTAGCCGGCGCCTGGGCACGCGGCCCGCAGAGGCGTAGGGAAACCACCTCCGAGCACACCTGACCCTGCTCGCCGGCGCGGATGAAGCAGCGCAGGTCGACCTCGCCGTCGAGCGCGTCGCGCGGGTCGTCGGGGCGCGGGAAGAGCAGGATGGTGCGGGAGGGGTGCTGCTCGCCCATGCCTGCGAGCGTGTCCGTCGCCATGTCGACCCAGCGTTCCGGCACCCAGGCGAGGTGGGTCATGACGCTCGTGCGCAGGTTCGGCGCCGCGCCGGGAGCGGTGGCGGCGTCCCGCAGGCGCCCGAGCTCCTGCTCGATGTCCCGGATCGTTATGTCCTCGGTCAGTGCCGCCTCCAGGAGCGCCCGTCCCGGTGAATGAGCTCGTCTGCAGCCGCTGGGCCCCAAGTTCCCGCGGCATAGTTGGGGAAGTTCGGCCGGTCGCGCTTCCAGGGAGCGACCATGGCGTCGACGAGGGCCCACTGCTCCTCGACCTCGTCCGAGCGGGTGAAGAGCGTCGCGTCCCCGAGCATGCAGTCGAGGATGAGGCGCTCGTAGGCCTCGGGCAGGCTGGTCCGGAAGGCGCCGCCGTAGAGGAAGTCCATGTGCACGGTCCGGATCGACATCCCCTGCCCCGGCACCTTCGCGCCGACGGCGAGCGAGACGCCCTCGTCCGGCTGGATATGGACGAGCAGGACGTTGGGCCGGAGCGCGTCTTCGGAATCGAGCTCGAAGGGCGGATGAGGAGCGCGCTTGAACTGGATCGCGATGGTCGTCTCACGCCGCGGCAGGCGCTTGCCCGTGCGGATGTAGAACGGCGTGTCGGCCCAGCGCCAGTTGTCGACGTAGAGCTTCGCGGCGACGAACGTCTCGGTCATCGAATCGGAGGCCACGCCCGGCTCCTCGCGGTAGCCGGGCACCTCCTCGCCTTCGATGTAGCCGGGGGCGTACTGACCGCGCGCGATGTGCTTGGGCCCGGGGGTGTGCAGGGCCTTCAGGACCTTGACCTTCTCGTTCCGGACAGACTCGGCCGTAAAGTCGATGGGAGGCTCCATGGCGGTCAGGGCGAGGAGCTGGAGGAGGTGGTTCTGGACGATGTCGCGCACGGCTCCGGCCCGCTCGTAGTAGTCCGCGCGGCCCTCGATGCCGAGTGATTCCGCCACGGTGATCTGTACGTGGTCGATGAACTGGCGGTTCCAGATCGGCTCGAAGATCCCGTTCGCGAAGCGCAGGACGAGCATGTTCTGGACCGTTTCCTTGCCGAGGTAGTGGTCGATCCGAAAGATCTCCTCCTCGGCGAAGTACTCGTGGACGACCTCGTTCAGGTGTTGGGCGCTCTCGAGGTCGTAGCCGAACGGCTTCTCCACGATCACGCGCGTCCAGCCCTCGGCGGAGCGGCGCTTGCCCATCTCGACCACGATCGTCTCGATCGCCGAAGGCGGCACCGCGAGGTAGTAGATGCGGTTCGCCGCCGTGCCATGCTTCTCGTCGAGCTGGTTGAGGCACTTGACCACGTGCTCCTCGCCGCCCTGGTCGGCGAAGTCCGTGGCGACGTAGCGGATCCCCTCGGCGAGCTCGTCCCAGGCGTCCTGCCGGAACTCGTCCCGGGCGTGGTCGAGGATCGCCTGCTTCATCCTTTCCCGGAACTCGTCGTCGCTCATCGGGCTGCGCGCGACGCCGACGACGCCGAACTTCGGCGGGAGCAGGTTGCGGACGGCGAGGGCGTAGAGGGCTGGGAAGAGCTTGCGCTTGGTGAGGTCCCCGGAGGCGCCGAAGATCGTGAGCGCGCACGGCTCGGGCGAGCGCCGCCGGCGCAGCCCCTCTTCCAGAGGGTTCGGAGCCTGGGCGGTCGTGCTCATTCGCTCCGGACCGCGTGGCCGCCGAACTGGTTGCGGAGCGCCGCGTTGATCTTGGCCGCGAACGACTCGTCCTGGCGAGAGGCAAAGCGCGCGAAGAGGGCAGCGCTGATCGCGGGCGCGGGGACGCTCTCGTTGATCGCCTCGAAGACCGTCCAGCGCCCCTCGCCGGAGTCCTCCACGTAGCCGGCGATGTGCTCGAGGTCGTTGCCCTCGCTCTCGAGCGCCGTGTGCAGGAGCTCGAGGAGCCAGCTGCGGACGACCGAGCCGTAACGCCAGATCCCGGCGATGTCGCGGAGATCGAGTTCGAACTCGGAGGAGTGCATGATCTCGAACCCTTCGGCGTAGGCCTGCATGAGGCCGTACTCGATGCCGTTGTGCACCATCTTCACGAAGTGGCCCGCGCCGGAAGGTCCGACGTGGGCGTAACCGTCCTCCGGGGCCAGGGTCTTGAAGGCGGGCTCGAGGAAGCCGACCGGGTCGTCCCCGCCGCCGACCATGAGGCAGTAGCCGTTGGCGAGCCCCCAGATCCCGCCCGAGACGCCCGCGTCGATGTAGCCGATGCCGCGCTCCGCGGCTTCATCCGCGCGGCGTTTGGAGTCCCTGAAGTTCGAATTGCCTCCGTCGACGATCACGTCGCCCGCCTCCAGGAGGCCGAGGAGCTCCCGCACTGCCTGCTCGGTGGGGTCGCCCGCCGGGATCATCAGCCACACCGCGCGGCGGGGCTCGAGCTGGCCCACGAGCTCTTCGAGCGACGTCGCGGTCCCTCCTCCGCTCCGCGCATAGGTCTGGACAACGTGGCCGTCGTTCTCGAGTCGTTTTGTCATATTGCCGCCCATCCGGCCGAGACCGACCATTCCGAGCTTCATGCGCGATCACCCTCCGAACGAATCGGGCGCCCTACCGGCGAAAAGCGAGTATCGCAAGGACGCAAGGAGCAGGCGTAGCCGGAGGCTACGGGTGCGACTGAGGACGCGGCGAAACGACGCTTTGCAGCCGCCGAGGGCGTTCGAGGCGTGAGGAGGGAGGTCGCCACTAAACGTCCTCCAATCTGACGCGAACGATAGGTCGGCCGCGCTCGCGAAGCGAGGCGAGGTCGCCATCGGCCTGCGCGCGGATGAGCCGCGCAAACCCGAACGGCCGGCCGGGAATCGCGAGCTCCTCGCCCGGATCGTCGACGACCTGGATGAACCGGCCCGTGGGCGGGCCGCCCTTGTGCAGCTGACCCGTGGAGTGCAGGTAGCGCGGCCCCAGGCCGTGCGTGACCACGCAGCCGGTCTCCCGCGCCCGCGCGATCAGGGGCCCGAGCTCGGCCTCGCGCGCCGGGTCGACGAAGGCCTGGATGCAGACGTAGTCGGGGGGCGACGCCGCAGCGAGCAGCTCCTCGACCGACAGGGACATGTCCGGGGTCTGACCCCGGTCATGGCCGGAAAGGACGTCGTTGGTGCGGTCCTTCGCCTCCTGGACGTTCGGCTGGTCGAAGGGGTTGATGCCGATGATCGCCCCCGCGACCGCGGTAGCGAATTCCCAGCGGTAGAACTCCTGGCCGAGCTCGTAGGGGTCGGTGACCCGCGCCTCCTCCGTCTGGCGGTCCGGCCCATCCTCGGGCCGGTCTGTCGGGACCGGGACAAGGCCCTTCCCCTGCTTGCCGGTCGACTCGGCGATCAACTGCTCGACCCAGAGCCCGAACCCGCCGGGGATCGGGCTGATCTGCACCTTGTCGCGCCCGGCCTCCCACCCCCTCCCGAGCCGCTCGCCCAGCTCGAGCCCGGGATTGCCGTCGTCGAGGCGGCAAGCTTCGACCATCTCGTCGACGCGAAGCAGGAAGCGCTCGAGGCCCACCCCGAGGAGCGCAGCCGGGAGGAGCCCGAAGACCGAGAGCGCCGAGTAGCGGCCGCCGATCGTCGGCTCGCCGGCGAAGACGCCGCGGAAGTCGCGCTTGCGCGCGAGGGCCTCGAACTCTGAGCCGGGATCCGTGATCGCCGCGAAGGCCTCGCCACGGCCTCCGGCCCAGTCCCAGAAGAAATCGAGATGACAGCGGGTCTCCAGTGTGGTGCCAGACTTGGACGAGACGATGAAGAGCGTGCGCTCCGAGTCGAGCTCGCCGGCCGTCCTACGGATCGCCGCGGGGTGCGTCGTGTCGAGCACCTCGAAGAGCTCGCTCTCGAAGGTGCGTCCGAACACCTCCGGGGCAAGGCTCGACCCGCCCATGCCCAGGAGGACGACGTGGTCGAACCGCCCGACGAGGCCGGCGGCGAACTCCTCCAGCTCGTCGACCCGCTCGCGCATCCGCAGCGGCTCGTCCAGCCAACCGAGCCACCGGTTCTCGCCCCGACCCGTCCAAAGCGTCGCGTCGCGCGCCCAAAGGCGCTCGACGAGCTCGGCGGTGTCGAGCGAGGCCAAGGGCTAGGCAGCCACGAGCTCGCCCGACTTGGCCCGGATCCCCTCGAGGAGCTCCGCGAACGAATCGGCGAACTTCTCGACGCCCTCCCGTTCGAGCGTCTCGGTGACGTCGTCGTAGTCGACGCCTGCGCTCGCGAGGTCGGCGAAGAGCTGCTTTGCCTCGTCGATCCCCTGCTCGAGGGTGAGCGCAACCTTGCCGTGATCCTGGAACGCACGGATCGTCTCCTCGGGCATCGTGTTCACCGTCATCGGCCCGATGAGCTCCTCGACGTACATGACGTCGCGGTACTCAGGGTTCTTCGTCGAGGTCGAGGCCCACAGCGGGCGCTGCGGCGTTGCGCCCTTCGAGGCGAGGAACTCCCACGTCTCGCCGGAGAAGAGCTCCTCATAGCGCTGGTACGCGAGCTTCGCGTTGGCGATCGCGAGCTTCCCCTTGAGCTCGTCGTGCCCCCCGATCTCATCCAGGCGCTTGTCCGTCTCGGTGTCCACGCGCGAGACGAAGAAGCTCGCCACCGAGGCGACCGTGCTCGGATCGCCCCCACCCGCCACGAGCCGCTCGAGCCCGCGGATGTAGGCGCGCGCCACCTCCTCGTAGCGGCGGAGTGAGAAGATCAGCGTGACGTTGATGGACTTGCCCTTGGCGATCATGTCCTCGATCGCGGGGAGCCCGGGCTTCGTCGCAGGGATCTTCACGAAGAGGTTGGGCTTGTCGACGAGCGCATGCAGGCGGACGGCCTCGGCGACCGTCCCCTCTGTGTCGTAGGCGAGGTTGGGATCGACCTCGAGCGAGACGTAGCCGTCCTTGCCCGAACCCTCGTCCCACACCGGGCGGAGGAGATCGAGCGCCTCGCGCACGTCCTGGACGGCCAGGCGCAGGAAGACCTCCTTCGGGTCGCGCTCCTCGGTGAGCACCTCGCGGAACTGGTCGTCGTAGGCGTCCCCGCTGGAGATTGCCTTCTGGAAGATCGTCGGGTTCGAGGTGACGCCGACGACGGCATCCTCGCGCATCATCCGCTCGAGCTCGCCGGTGTGCAGGAGGTCGCGCGAGAGATAGTCGATCCAGACGCTCTGCCCCAGCTCGGAAAGCTTGTGCAATCTGCTCTTTTCAGCCATGTCCTTTCCTTTCCTCAGCCAACGCGCTGCCCCTTACGCAGAAGCGCCTGGGCGCGCGCGACGACGTTCTCGGGTGTGAACCCCAGCTTTTCGAGCACCGTCGCGCCGGGCGCCGAAGCGCCGAACCGCTCGAGCGACACCACATCGCCCTCGTGCCCGACCCACTTCCACCAGCCCAGGCCGACACCGGCCTCGACGGAAAGCCTTGCCTCGACCTCGGGCGGAAGCACCGAGTCGCGGTACTCGACGGGCTGCTCCTCGAAGAGCTCCCAGCACGGCATCGAGACGACCCGGGTGGCGACGCCCTCCTCCTGAAGGCGCTTCGCGGCCTCCAGCGCGACCCACACCTCCGAGCCCGTGGCGATCACGAGTAGGTCCGGAGTGCCGTTGCCGTTTCCGTCCCAGAGCACGTACGCACCGCGCTCGACTCCGGAGGCGTCGCCGAACTCGGAGCGGTCGAGCACCGGCAGGTCCTGGCGGCTGAGCGCCATCCCGACGGGCCCGCTCTCGCGCTCGAGCGCCACCTTCCACGCGTAGGAGGTCTCGTTGGCGTCGGCGGGGCGGATGAACCACAGGTTCGGGATCGCCCGGAGCGCCATGTAGTGCTCGACGGGCTGATGGGTCGGGCCGTCTTCGCCGAGCCCGACCGAGTCGTGCGTCCAGGCCCAGACGACCGGGAGGCCCATGAGCGCCGAGAGGCGGACGGCCGGGCGCATGTAGTCGCTGAAGATCAGGAATGTCGAGCCGTACGGCTTCACGATCCCGCCGTGGACCGCGAGCCCGTTCACGATCGCGCCCATCGCATGCTCGCGTACGCCGAAGGGGATGTTGCGGCCGGCGAAGTCGTGCGCGAAGACACCTGCCCCGTCGAAGTTCGTCTTCGTCGACTCGACGAGGTCCGCTGCGCCCCCGAGCATCGTCGGCGCGTAGCCCTTGAAAGCCTCCATCGCCTTCGCACCCGCTGCGCGGGTGGCGAGCTTGTCCTTCTCGGCGGGATCGAACACGGGGAGAGCCTCCTCCCACCCGGGCTTCAGCCGGCCGGCGAAGGCCCGGTCCCAGTCCTCGGCGGCGTCCGGGAATGTGTTGCGCCAGGTCTCCCAGCGCCCGTGCCACTCCTCCTCGAGCTCCTGACCCTTCTCACGGAGGTTCATGTGCTCGTACACCTCGTCGGGCACGACGAAGTGCTCGTCGGGATCCCAGCCCATGATCTCCTTGGTCGCCCGCACCTCGTCCTCGCCGAGCGGGGCGCCGTGCGCCTTCGCCGTGTCCTGTGCGTGCGGGGCCGGATAGGCGATGTGGCTGCGGACGATGATGAGCGACGGCCGCTGATCGTCCTTCTGCGCGTTTGTGAGCGCGCGCCGGATGGCCGCGAGGTCGTTCGCGTCCGACACGTGCTGGACGTGCCAGCCGTACGCCTCGAAGCGCGCGCGCTTGTCCTCCGTGTCGAAGGAGAGCGCCGTGGTCCCGTCGATCGTGATGCGGTTGTCGTCGTAGAAGAAGATGAGCTTGCCGAGCCCGAAGGCTCCGGCAAGAGACGCAGCCTCCTGCGAGACGCCTTCCATGAGGTCGCCGTCGGAGGCGATGCCGTACACACGGTGGTCGACGACGGTGTGGCCGGGCCGGTTGTAGCGCTGGCCGAGGAACTTCTCCGCCATCGCCATTCCCACCGCGTTCGAGATGCCCTGGCCGAGCGGGCCCGTGGTCGTCTCGATCCCGGGCGTGAGGAAGTGCTCCGGATGGCCGGGCGTCAGCGACTCCCACTGACGGAAGCGCTTGATCTCCTCGAGCGCGAGGTTGTAGCCGGTCAGGTGCAGGGCGGCGTACTGGAGGATGCAGGCGTGGCCCGCCGAGAGGACGAAGCGGTCGCGGTCCGGCCAGTCGGGATTCGACGGGTTCGCGCGCAGAACGTCCCGGTAGACGACGTACGCGACCGGAGCGAGCGCCATGGCGGTTCCGGGGTGGCCCGCGTTGGCCTTCTGCACAGCGTCCATCGCGAGCGTGCGGATCGTCTCGATCGACAGCTGCTCGATCGTTTTCGTGTCCTTCGCCACGTCACTGCAACCATACCCACATGGCTGTTCTGATCGCCTCCCGCCTCCGCAAGGAGATCGCCGGTGACGCGCTCTTCGACAACGTGAGCTTCAAGGTCGAGCGGCGCGACCGTCTCGCCCTCTCGGGCCCGAACGGCGCCGGCAAGACGACGCTCCTCCGGATGCTCACCGGAGAGACGCGCGTGGACGGCGGCGAGCTCGCGTTCGAGAAGGGGACGCGCGTCGCCCTCCATGACCAGCGCCCGCCGCTCGAGCGCAAGCTCACGCTGCGCGAATACGTCCTTGATGGCGCCCGCGACCTCGTCGCTGCTGAGGAGGAGCTGCGCCGCCTCGAGTCGGCGATGGCCGCGGGCGACCACGGGTCGGAGACACTCGCTGCCTACTCGGCCGCCCAGGCGCGGCTCGAGCACGCGGGCGGCTACGGCTGGCGCGACCACGCCACATCGGTCGTGCGCGGCCTCGGCTTCTCCGACGACGACCTCGACCGCAGCCTGAGGACCTTCTCGGGAGGCGAGCTCACGCGCGCCTCGCTCGCTCGCGCGCTCGCAGGCGACCCCGACCTCCTGCTCCTCGACGAGCCGACGAACCACCTCGACGTCACGAGCATCGAGTGGCTCGAGCGCGAGCTCGCGTCGTTGGATGCCGCCGTCATCCTCGTGGCGCACGACCGCTGGTTCCTCGAGGCGGTCACGAACGCGACCCTCGAGCTCGAAGCCGGCCGCGCGATCTACTTCGCCGGCCCCTGGCACGCGTGGCGGCGGGAGAAGGCCGAGCGCGCCCAGCACGCCGCCAAGACCGCCGAGCGCGTCTCCGTAGACATCGAGCGACTCGAGCGCTTCGTGGCGCGCTTCCGCTACAAGAAGGCGAAGGCCAAGCAAGCGCAGGCGAAGCTCACGCAGATCTCACGTCTGGAGAAGGAGCGGTCGGGCGCCCGCGCCGAGCACGACGTCCTGACCCGCCGCTCCAAGCGCCTCGGCTTCGACTTCGGCGATCCGAAGAGAAGCGGGCGCGTCGTCCTCGAGATCGACGGCGCCGAGGTCAAGGCCGGCGACCGCGAGCTCCTCCACGACGTCTCGCTCGCTCTCGAGCGCGGAGAGCACGTGGCCTTCGTCGGCCCCAACGGGTCGGGGAAGACGACCCTGCTGGAGCGAATCGTCGCCGATGACTTCAAGCTCGGCTACGGGGTGGAGCTCGGGTACTTCCCGCAGCAGGAGGTGCATCTCGACGCGCGCGGCAGCATCCTCGACTGCATGCAGGCGATGACCGGGCTCACGAGACCGCGGGCACAGTCGCTCCTCGGCCGCTTTCTCTTCTCGGGCTGGGAGGCGCACGAGAAGCCGGTGACTGCGCTCTCGGGCGGCGAGCGGCGCCGGCTCGCCCTGGCCGTCCTCGTTGCGTCGGGCTCCAATTTCCTCATCCTCGACGAGCCGACGAACCATCTCGACCTCGATAGCCGCGAAGCGCTCGAAGCCGCCCTGGAGGCGTTCCCCGGCACCGTCCTCCTCGTCTCTCACGACCGCGCTCTCCTGGACGCGGTCGCGCATCGCACTGCCGCGGTCGAGGACGAGACGGTCCGTGTGTACGACGGCGGCTGGGCGGACTACCTCCGGGCCCGCGAGGAGCAGGCAGCGCCTCCGCCTCCTGAGCCGAAGCCGAGACAAGCGCCGAAGGCGCGACCGGCGAAGCCGGTTCGGCCCGACGAGCCGCTCGAGCTCCTCGAGCGCGAGATCGAGGAGAAGGAAGCGCTGCTCGCGCGCATCGAGGGGCGCCTCGCCGAGGACTGGGCCGACGCGGACGCCGTCGCCGCGCACCGCGCGGCGCGCGAGGAGCTCCAGAGCCTTCTCGCTCGCTGGGAGCGGCTGCTGGACGAGGTTGCCGGCTAGATAGGCACGAGCTCGTCGAGGAGCTCGTCTCCGGCGCCGGCCTCGGCCTTGAGATAGGCGCGCACGTCGAGAAACGCGGCGGCGAGGGGCGTGAGGCCCTCGGCCTCGGCGACCACGAGTGTCCGCGTGACTGCCTCGCCGACGAGCTGTTCGATCCTGGCGAGCGCCACCTCGGGATCGCTGTCCGAGTCGACGCTCTCGTACAGGTGGACGCCGCCCGAGTTGGAGACGAAGTCCGGCAACGCGACGATCCCCCGCGCGTGAAGAGCCTCGACCGCACCGGCGGCATACGGGACGTTCGCTCCAGGGGCGACCACTGCGCAGCGCGCGTGCTCGGCGACCCCGATCGTGATCGAATCGGGCCGGGCGCCGGGGACGAGCACGTCCGCCTCGAGCTCGAAGAGCTCCTCGCGCGGCCGTACGGCAGTCGACGCGTGCTCCACGAACCGGTCGCCGAACCGCTCGCGGAGCTCGATCGCCTCGTCCACGTCGAGCCCCGACGGGTCGGCGACGAGCCCCTGCACCGTGCTGATGCCGACGATGCGCGCCCCGGCGCGAGCGCACGCTCGCGCGGTGCCGGCTCCGACCTTCCCGAAGCCTTCGATCGCGACCGTGCACTCCTCGAGCCTGCGCCCCAGGTACGCGAGCGTCGACTCGGCGGCCGCCTTCACGCCGTGCCCGGTGGCGAGGTCGTCCATGCCCAGCCCCTCGTGGCTCTGCGCCCAGAGCGGCAGCTCGTCGAGCTCCGGCGTGACGAAGTCCGCGGGCTGCGTGCCCATGTCAGGCCCGGTGAGGAAGATCTCGCGGAAAGGGACAAGAGCCTGGCGGTAGGCGGCAAGAACAGCGTCCCGGTCGCCTCCGGCGAAGCGGATCCCGGCCTTGGCGCCGGCGTACGGCACCCGGCAGACGGCGAACTTCCACGTCATCGCACGCGCCAGCCGAGCCACCTCGTCGACGTCGACGTCCTCGAGCATGCGCGTTCCGCCCGCGGAGCACGAG
>Ga0307289_10000042_pt1 | contig 39709 bp, 33 predicted proteins | sample ER_DNA_143_FD_194483 | JGI IMG/M metagenome (GOLD analysis project Ga0307289, IMG submission 194483) | Bulk soil microbial communities from the East River watershed near Crested Butte, Colorado, United States - ER_DNA_143 | ecosystem: Environmental > Terrestrial > Soil > Floodplain | place...
TTGTACCGGGATCGGCATAGATCTTTGCAGGGGTCCTCACCCAAAAGTAATCCGCGCTACCGAAGGCGCCTACGGCGTTCGTACCGAGGTAATGGCGGACCTGCACACCTCCTGCAGTCGTGATGATTCCAAACAGCGCCTTCTGACCTTGCCGTGGGTCGATAGGAAGAACAAGCCGACGTTGTCGACCCCGAGCAAGGTCGCCACCGTCACATTGGACCAGCCCGCTCGCATGATCACCATGGCAGGCAGGCCTTAACTAATACTTAGCCACCGCTTAATCCTGATGGGCGGCAAATTAAGTGGGAAGCATCCGCCCTTTTGCTGGCAGTCCTCGGAGCGCATCTGATCCTTAGGCTCGACCGCTCGAGTCCCGCCGTTTGAAATCCCGTACGGAGACCGGCATAGGGCCGGTGCAGTGCGGCACATAGTTCCGCCAGAGCGGCTGCGGGGTCGAGACTGGCAAGCTACGCTGCCGCGTGGGCCGACGCACAAGTCGCACATGGACCTGACGCAGCCCGGACACCAACCCGCTGAGAAGGATCTTCCATGCCAGCAGACGCCTCGCAAGACGCCGTGATGTCGGAGGGTACGGCCAGTGGTGGGCCGCTGACTCGACGCTGGTTCCTCACCTACGTCGTCGCAGCCCCGGTGCTCACCGTCGCCGCCAGCAGTGCTGGCGCCCTCATAACGCCCGACAAGGCGTACGCCGTCGTGCCGAGCCCGCCGCAGCCGGAGAACATCGCCGACTTGGGCGAGGTTATGGTGGCGGCAACGAGGGCAGCTCAGCACCTTCTCGTACTCGAAGTGACGCCGGAGAACAAGATCGTCTTCCGGGTGCCTCGCGCGGAAGTCGGGCAGGGCATCACGACGGCACTCGCGATGGTGGTTGCCGATGAGATTGACGCGCGCCTCGTTGACGTCGACGCTCCGCTGGAGGACGCTCGCCAAGATCTCGGAACTGCGCAGTCCACCGGCGGGTCGTCCAGTGTCCGCTCACTGTGGGGCCCGGTGCGCTCGGTTGCGGCGGAGGCGCGCGCCCGGCTCGTCACCGCGGCAGCGGAGCGGTGGAACCTGCCGGCACGTTCCCTGACCACGCGGGACACCAAGGTTTGGGCTGCTGACGGGCGCTCCGCCACGTACGGGTCGCTCACCGAGGCGGCTGCCAAGGTAACCGTGCCAGCGGTATCCACCGACCCCAAGCCCTCGTCGGAGTACCGTCTCATCGGCACGGCGACGCCCAGGATCGACGCACGAAGCATCGTGACCGGGGCGGCGAAGTACGCGCTTGATGTCGATGTTCCGGGCGCACTGCCGACAGTCGTGATGAGACCGCCCACTCTCAAGGGCAAGGTCAAGGCCTACGACGCATCAGCGGCTCTCAAGATGCCGGGGGTCGTCGCCGTGACCGAGCTGCCCAGCGGGGTGGCGGTGAGCGCGAAGACGTTCGACCAGGCCCTGAAGGCGCGGTCGGCAGTAAAGGTGACCTGGGGGTCCGGCACTGTCGACGGGGTCTCCGATGCGGACATCAAGGCCCGGCTCGCGGCAGCGATCCCGTCGATGACGCCAGCGCCTCCGCTGACCGAACGGGTTGACGCGACTTTCTCGTTCGCATTCGTCAACCACGCCCCGATGGAGGTCGGCAGCGCGGTGGCGGATGTCCAATCTGGGTCAGCAGAGATCTGGGTGGCGAGCAAGTCGCCGAGCGGCGCTCAGTCTGCGGTCGCCGACGCCGTCGGACTCGACGCCGATGACGTGACCCTGCACGTGATCCGGGGCGGCGGCTCTTTTGGGCGGCGGATCTACCACGAGCCGGCAGTCGAGGCAGCGCGCGTGTCGAAGGCAATCGGGAAGCCCGTGAAGCTCATGTGGACTCGCAACGATGACATGCGCCATGGCCGGGTACGGCCGCGTAGCCACCACCAGTTGCGTGCCGTGCACGCGAAAGGCGAAGTCCTCTCTTACGAGCACCGCATGTCGTGCGTAGAGCTGGACCTGGGAAGCGGCACCGGGCAGGCACTCGTCGACGCCGGCTACGTCAGCCCGACCATCGGTTCCGCGTTCTTCCACATCAGCGAGGCCTGCCCGTACAACTTTGGAGTTGTCAGCGAAACCCTCGCCGAGGTCTCCTACGACATGCCGACCGCTGCATGGCGCTCGGTCTACTCCGCCCAGGCTCGTACGGCCGAGGAGATCCTCGTCGATGACATTGCGAAGGCGCTGGGAACCGACCCCGTCGCCATGCGCCGGAAGTTCCTCAAAACCGCCGATGCCCGCGCCGTCCTCGACAAGGTCGCCACCGAAGGGAACTGGGGCAGAGCTATGTCGTCCGGGACCGCGCAGGGCGTGGCGCTGCACGCCGAGTACCGATCGATCGCGGCATGCCTGGTCGAGATCAACTGCAACGGCGCCAAGCCGCGGGTCACCAAAGCCGTCATGGCCTTGGACGTTGGGCGCCAGGTGAATCCGAGCGGTCTGCGGGCCCAGGCCATGGGCAGCCTCATGGACGGGATCAGCACCGTGCTGCTGGCCGGTAATCATCTGGATGACGGGGCGTTCCGGGAGGGCAGCTACAGCGACTTCAAGTACGCCCGCCAGGCGGACGCGCCACTGCAGTGCGACGTGTACCTTATCGGCGGAACCGGGTCGCCCGGTGGAGTCGGCGAGCTGTCCGTTCCCGCTGCAGCCGGCGCGGTGGCGAACGCCTACGCCCGCGCGACCGGCAGCAAGCCCCGTAGCTTCCCGATCAACTTCTGAGGAGTACCCCGGTGCCCAGCTATGCATTCAAGCTCAATGGCAAGAACGTCACGGTCGACGCGCCGGCCGACATGCCTCTTCTTTGGGTCCTGCGCGACCTGCTCGGCGTGACCGGGCCGAAGTACGGATGCGGCGTTGGAGTGTGTCGAGCGTGCACCTGTCATGTGAACGGAAGTGCGGTTCAGGTGTGCATGCTCACTGCGGCCGACGTCGTAGGAAAGAAGGTCACCACGATCGAAGGCATGGCTGGAGAAGGTGGCCTGCACCCGGTACAGCAGGCGTGGGTGGAGGAGGACGTGGCGCAGTGCGGCTTCTGCCAGCCCGGGCAGATCATGCAGGCTGCCGCGCTCCTCAAGTCCAAGCCGAGCCCCTCCGACGCCGACATCGACCAGATCATGAACGTGTGCCGGTGCGGTACGTATTGCCGGATCCGCAAGGCGATCAAGCGCGCCGCGACCACGATGTGAATCGGCGCGGCCGAGCGCTCCAGTGATGCCCACAACCATCGATGCCGTCGCAGACGGTGCCACGACGTCGCCGGGCGAGTTGCTTGTCGCCGCAGGGGCCGGACCTCGCACCTTGTCGACCTGCTTGCTGTAGCCATTCAGAATTCTGCCCGGATCTGCGCCCAGAGCGTGGTCGGGTCGGGTCCATCAGTGCGCGTCTCGAAACAATTCCTGCCCCTCGCGACGAGTTGCCGCGCCGACCATGGTCGGATCAGATGACACACCTCATCAAGATGATCAAGGAGGAGCTTCCATGCGGAAGATCACCGCCGGTCTGTTCATCTCACTCGACGGCGTCGTCGAGGATCCGCAGAATTGGCACTTCCCGTACTTCAACGACGAGATGGGCGCGGCCGTCGACAGCCAGCTGGCCACCGCCGACACGCTCTTGCTTGGCCGCAAGACCTACGACAGCTTCGCCGGTGCCTGGCCCGACCGCGCGGCCGCCGGCGAGGAAGACGCTGCCATGGGCAAGGCGCTGGGCGATGCACGCAAGATCGTCGTCTCGAATCGGAATCTCCAGTTCAGCTGGCGCAACTCCGAGCAGCTGAAGGGCGACCTCGTTGAGGCCGTCACTACGCTGAAGAACGAGCCGGGCGTGACAGACATCGCCATGAGCGGATCCGTCTCCGTCGTTCGTCAACTGCTCGCCGCCGGTCTGCTCGACGAGCTACACCTGCTCGTCCACCCAATCGCCGTACGCAAGGGCATGCGCCTGTTCGACGAGGGCGAATCTCCGTTCCCGCTACGGCTGGTCCCTCCCAGACCTTCACGACCGGCGTTTGTACCTCATCTACACTCCGGCCGAATCAGCTCCCGTGGGCACGTACGAGGATGCCAAAGCCCACCTATCTCAGACCGCATAACACCCCGGCGGATCCGTCAGCGGACCGTCCGGAGCTCGGCGTCAATCGCGGCAGCGCAGTCTCGGAGCTTGGGGAGGAAGGTCCTTTGTAGCGTCGCGAGCGGCACCCTGGTCGCGTGGGCACTGGTGTTCACGGCAGCCACCACTCGGCCGGCTGCATCACGTACGGGGACCGCGATGGAGCGGACGCCGTGTTCGAGTTCCTGGTCGACCAGACACCATCCGCGAGCGCGGGTCCTTTCCACTTCCGCACGCAGCCGGGCCCGATCGACAATCGTGCGCTCGGTCAGCGGCGCAAGCGTTGCGGTGTCGAGGTAGGACTCCAGTCGGTCGCCAGGAAGAGCGGCAAGCAGCACCCGACCCATGGACGTCGCGTAGGCAGGCAGCCGCGTGCCCACCGACAAGGAAATGGTCATGATGCGCTTGGTGGCCGCACGCGCCACGTACACGATGTCGAAGCCGTCCAGCACCGACGCCGAGCACGACTCATGCACATCGTTGGCGAGGTCGGTGAGATGGCTTTGTGCCACATCGGCGAAGGACAGCGACGAAAGGTACGCGTAGCCCAGGGTCAAGACGCGCGGAGTCAGGTAGAAGTGCCGATCATCGCTGCCGACGTAGCCCAGCGTTTGGAGCGTGATCAGTGAACGTCGCGCGGCGGCCCGGGACAGCCCAGTCTGACGTGCCACCTCCGACAAGGTGAGTCGTGGTCGCTCGGCCGAGAAACTGCGGATCACGGCAAGACCGCGGTCGAGGGACTGGACATAGCCCACTGGCCGCTCGATGGACTCAGCCATGAGATATGAAGCCTCCTTACCTACGTTCGCATGCCGAACACTACGACAGGCATCCGCCGAGACGTCATTGACAGCGTTCTGCTGCGGCGAGACGCTTTGAATGGTATGCGCACAACTGTTCGCTATACGAACATGCTCGGAGGGCCCGACGAGCGAGGACGGCCACAGCCACAGTCACATGGGAGGACGGTAAGCAATGAATTGGAACGCGATGACGTACGAGGGCAAAGACACAGTTCTTCGAGTTGTGCGAGACCAGGCCGATGGCTTCTTCACATTGGCGGAGGTGCCGGAGACCTGGACAGCTGGGACGGCCTGCCCGCAGTGGGAGGTGCGTGACATCGTTGGGCACATCGTCGACACCACGGAGACCTACTTCGAGGGGTTCGCTGCAGCCCGTAGTCACGCAGAGGTCGATCCTGCTTATGGCTTGGTCGGTATGGCAAAACGCGCCGAGGAACAGGGCAAGTCGTTCCGGGAGCTACCCCAAAAAGAGATGGTCGACCGACTGCGCACCGATTTCGACAAGATGACGGGCATTTTCGAGTCCCTTACGCCGGACGACTGGACGGGGCTGATGGTGCCGCACTTCTATATGGGCCCGGTGCCGGCGTTCTTCTACCCGGCGTTCCAGTTAATGGATTACGGGATTCACTCCTGGGACATTCGCGAAGGCATTGGACGTGAACACGGCCTGCACAGCGATGTGGCGGACCTGCTCGTGCCGTTCATGTTCGGGATTTGGGCAGGGACGATACGCGCCACACAAGACACTGAGCCGTTCACTATCGGCGTTCGCATCACAACCGGACCCAATTCTGGTGACAACCGCATCGCCGTGTCGCAAGACGGCATGACATATGAGCAGGGCGACGCCAGCGACCTGCCAGCCGTCGTCGAGTTCGATCCTGGCAGCTTCGTCCTCACCGCGTTCGGGCGCTTCAACGGCGGCACGGTCCGTGGCGACAAGGACTTGGCTGACCGCTTCCTCGGCATGTTCTTCCGCATCTAGTGTCGTGCGTCCTAGGTTCCTTTGCGGTTGGCGTCGTTCAGGTGCGTGGATCGCAAGGCCGACGAGGGAGGCATACCGGGTCGTATGCCGACCGAGGAGAACGCCGCGAGGTGCGTGCCTGGGCGGCGCGAACCGTAAAGAGACTTAGGACACACGACACTGGACCCACGTTGGCGAGGGAATGACCCAGTACGAACGTCTCGTATTGGGCGCCGCAGCAAGATCGTGCGCGTTTGCACGCGGCAGACAGGGGGTCAAACGCGCACGATCTTTTCGATAGAAAGTGATCATGACAACCGCCTACCTGTACGACGCCGTGCGGACACCGTTCGGCCGGTTCAACGGCGCTCTCTCAGGAGTCCGGCCGGACGATCTGGCGTCGTACGTGATCACTGCCCTGCTCGAACGCAACCCCCAGCTGGACGGCGCCGCAGTTGACGAGGTGATCTTGGGCAACGCGAACGGCGCCGGCGAGGACAACCGGAATCTTGGCCGGATGGCGAGTCTGCTGGCCGGTTTGCCGGTCACCGTGCCGGCGACCACCGTCAACCGGCTCTGCGGATCGAGTCTGGACGCGGCCATGATCGCCTCACGGAGTATTGAGACCGGCGACGCGGAGATCGTCATAGCCGGCGGCGCGGAATCGATGACCCGAGCGCCTTGGGTCCTGATGAAGCCGGACCAGCCGTTCCCCACCGGAGACATCACCGCGGTGTCGACCGCCCTCGGGTGGCGGCTGGTCAACAAGCGGATGCCGCCCGAGTGGACAGTGTCACTCGGTGAGGCAAGCGAGCAGCTCCGGGAGAAGTTCGACATCTCTCGGGAGCGGCAGGACGCGTTCGCCTACCGCTCGCACCGACTCGCCGTGCTGGCCTGGGAGGACGGCTTCTACGACGACCTGGTCTCGGCCGTTCCCGACATTGAGCTGGCCCGCGACGAATGCATCCGCGCCGACACCACGCCGGCGAAGCTCGCCAAGCTCAAGCCGTCATTTCGGCCCGACGGAACAATCACCGCCGGCAACGCTTCTCCACTCAACGACGGAGCATCGGCGCTGCTGCTGGGTTCGGAGAAGGCAGCCGACATGATCGGCGGCGATCCGGTTGCGCGGATTGCCGGCCGCGGCGCTGCGGCGTTGGAACCGCAGATGTTCGGCTACGCGCCGGTGGAGGCCGCCGAGATCGCGCTTCGACGCGCCCGAATCCCGTGGCGTGACGTCAGCGCGATTGAGCTCAACGAGGCGTTCGCGGTGCAGTCACTGGCGTGCATCGACGCATGGGGTGTCGATCCCGACATCGTGAACAGCCGTGGTGGCGCAATCGCCATTGGGCACCCGTTAGGCGCATCTGGAGGGCGGATCCTCGGCACGCTCGCGAAGGTCTTGCAGGAGGACGGTCGCCACTGGGGAGTTGCCGCCATCTGCATCGGCGTCGGGCAAGGCCTCGCGGTCGTGCTCGAGAACCTGAACACAGCCCGTAAGGCGGCCTAGATGGCTACCGTCGTGCCCGACGCCGACGAGGCGGTCGCCGGGATCCCGGACGGGTCGACGGTGCTGATCGGCGGCTTCGGAACGGCCGGGCAACCAGTCGAGTTGATCGATGCGCTGATCCGCAGCGGCGTCAAGGATCTGACGGTAGTGAACAACAATGCTGGCAATGGCCGGATCGGGCTCGCCGCCCTGCTTGCGAACGGCCAGGTCAGCAAGATCATCTGCTCCTTTCCCCGGCAAGCCGATTCTTATGTCTTCGATGAGCTCTATCGAGCGGGCAAAGTGGAGCTTGAGCTGGTGCCGCAGGGCAACCTGGCCGAGCGGATGCGGGCCGCCGGCGCAGGGATCGGGGCGTTCTTCTGCCCTACTGCTGTCGGGACATCTCTTACCGAGGGCAAGGAGCGGCGCACGATCGACGGCCGGGACTACGTCTTGGAGTATCCGATCAAGGGTGATGTTGCGTTGATCAAGGCGTTCCGCGCGGACACCGTCGGCAATCTTGTCTACCGCAAGACAGCACGCAACTTCGGCCCGGTCATGGCCACGGCCGCGTCGATTACGATCGTCCAGGTCAGCGAGATTGTCCAGCCGGGCGGTATCGACCCGGAGGTCGTGATCACTCCCGGAATCTTCGTTGACCGCATCGTCAAGATCGCCGGCGTGAGCCCCGTGGCCGAGGCAGGCGCAGCCGGATGAGCACACAGCCCTCATGTGACAACACCCGCCCGCTCGGCCGAGATGATCTTGCTCGCCTGGTCGCCGCGGACATCGCGCCTAACTCATATGTGAACGTCGGCATCGGACAACCGATCCGGGTCGCAGACTTCCTCGACCCGGACAGCGGGGTGATCTTGCACACCGAGAACGGGATGCTCGGAATGGGGCCACGAGCGTACGGCGACGACATCGATCCCGACTTGATCAACGCCGGCAAGATCCCCGTCACCGAGACTCCCGGCGCGGCCTACTTCCACGCCGCCGATTCCTTCGCCATGATGCGCAGCGGGCACCTCGATGTCTGCGTGCTCGGCGCTTTCCAGGTGTCGTTTGACGGCGACCTGGCTAACTGGCACACCGGCGCCCCTGACGCGATCCCCGCGGTGGGCGGCGCGATGGACCTCGCCATGGGCGCGAAGCATGTCTTCGTACTGATGACGCTTTTCAGCAAGGACGGTTCGCCCAAGCTGATCCCGAAGTGCACGTATCCGCTGACGGGCGTGGCGTGCGTGAGCCGTGTCTACACCGATTACGGAGTCTTCGTGCTAACTGATCATGGCGTCGTGGCGCGCGAGACATACGGGATCGCACGGGACGATCTTGCCAATCGGCTTGGGGTCACATTCCTGGACCCTTGAGCCGGGTCACCGCGCGGCAGCCCATGAGGTTGGTATGTCGGCGCCGCCCTCCTGGGAGAGTCGCTGACCAAACCGCACGTATGTGGGGTACGGGACGAACTTGCCGCCCGCCAAGCTCTCCCCTTGGCGGAAAGTCGTGGCCCGTTGGATCAGGCCGTCTGGGACGAACGAGAAAACATCTCTGAGGTGGCCCAAGTCGGCCTCAGAGTTCATCCGCATCAGCAGCAGGTTGTCGCATTGGGACAACACTTCGTCATGCACCTTCTGGGGCCGCTGCGTCGAGGTCAGCAAGTAAAGCCCGAACTTCCGGCCTTCGGCCGCGATCAGCGATGCATAGTTCGTAGCGAGTGCCGTCACCGCATCTGCCGGCTGGCGGGGGCAGACATTATGAGCCTCGTCGATAACGATCAGGCAGGGCCGCCGGCGCGCCCGGTTACGCCACAACGTCGACAGCACAGTCTCGGAAATGAGTCGCTGCTCGTTAATGGTGTCGAGTGAACCCAAGTCAACGACCACGCAGCGGGAAGTCGGCTCCTCCAGCTCGTCGACCAAAGACCTGCCACGGCCGCCACTCCAGACGGACCAATTGAGAACACCAAGATTGGCCGCGCGCAAGCCGAGCCGACGAATGTCGGGATTCTCCGATGACAACAAAGCATCAGGTCCGCTGATCACAGCACGGCCCTTCTCGCCAGCAGCAAGGACCCCTGCCAGCGCGGCATACTCCTCGCGGTCCCGGATCGGATCCAGGCCGAACACCGCAGCCTGGGCAGCTGGATCGACATCGAGGAACTGCAGCTGCAGCGGATGCGCCGCTCCAGGATCGTTCCCCCAAACCGAGACCCCACTGGCGGCGGCGGCGTACTCCGCAGCGACCGCAGGGTCGACACCATCTCGGACCTCCGACAAGCGGACGTAGTCGGAGTTGGGATCGAGAATCACCATCCGCAGACTCGTGCCAACCAGCAGCTGCTCAAGAACCAGCCCGAGCGAGTAGGTCTTACCGGATCCCGATTGACCGCACATGAAGGTGTGCCGGTTGAACCCCCCGGAATCAAGAGTTGCCGCCACCCCCGGCGCAAGCAGCAGTTCTCCGATAGTCAACGCAGAGCGGTTCGGACGTACGTGTGCCAACCATGAATCGACTTCGCTAGGTTCCGCCGGTCGAGCAAGAGCGTCATGGAACGGCCGTAAATCCCCATCCAAGATCACACCTTCACCACGCGCCAAGCGGATCAGCATGCCAGACCCCATGGCCTCCAACCCCACGTCTGGCGCCGATGCGGAGTCGGGGCGCATCGTCAGGATCTGGCCAAGCCGCTTTCCGCCCTCGCCCTCCAAGACGACGTAGCCGCCCGTCTGCAGCTGCAATCCGTGCAAGGAGGCTTGAAACATGAACTGACGCCCATCCACCGAAGTGGCCAGCGGCAGGACACCGCGTTCTAACTCACCGCGGATCCGCCGATGGTCGTCCATGAGATCAGTCAACGATCCCGCAGGCGTCCCTTCCTCAGCTGCCGAGCTTAGCCCTCCGTCAGGCATTGCCTGCCACCTTTCCAAGCCTCCAGCCGCCAGTGCTCACGACCCCACCGGAGTGGACGCGGACAAGCGACGCACGGTCCCGACGACGCCATCCTGTCTGCTCCGGGCCCGCGAGTCCTCACCCCCCGGAGGTGAAAATGGCGGTCAGCGAGTCCCCAAGGCGTACCCGCGCCATCCGCCGTTTGCTGTTGTGCGATATTGCCCATGCTGAGGTGCAGTCGCCGGAGGTGAAATGACGCAGCGCGGGGACGAGGGCGTGGGAGAGCCGGCCGCTTCCGGGACAGCCGCTCCGGTGTCGGATGCTGACTCTTCGCCCTGGGCGCCGCTTGGCCAGCGCGCGTTCCGCTGGCTCTGGCTCGGTGTGTTCATCAGCTACATCGGCACCTGGATGCAGACCGTCGGCGCCCAGTGGCTGCTCGTGGATTCTCCCAACGCGGCCGCGCTGGTTTCCTTGGTGCAGGTGGCGAACACGCTGCCGGTCATGTTGCTGGCGTTGCCGGGCGGAGTCCTGGCCGACTCCTTCGATCGGCGCTGGCTGCTGTTTACGGTCCAGGTCTATTTCTTTGTCGTCGGCATCCTGCTCGCCGTGTTCACATTTGCCGGGCAGATGCCGGCGCCCCTGCTGCTCGCTTTCACCTTCGCCATCGCCATCGGCGCAGCGGTGCAGCTCCCCGCCTGGCAGGCCACGATCCCCGAGATCGTCCCCAGGACGCAGCTGCGAGCGGCGACGCGATTGGAAATGGTCGGCGTGAACGTGGCCCGGGCGGGCGGGCCGGCGCTGGCTGGGCTGGTCATCGCACGCTTCGGCGTCCCGTGGGTCTTCGCCCTAAACGCGCTATCCGTGATCTTCCTCGCGATCGCGCTTCTCTTCTGGCGCCGGCCGTCAGCCGGATCGCAAGCCACTCGGGAGCGCTTCGTGCCAGCGCTCCGCGCCGGCGGCCGGTACGTCTGGCACGAGCCGGTGGTGCGACGCATTCTGCTGCGGGCGGCGCTGTTCATCACACCCGGGATGGCCCTCTGGGCGTTGCTCCCCCTGATCGCCAGTCAGCGTTTGGGCCTCGGAGCCGCCGGCTACGGCGCTCTGTTCGGTGCGTTGGGACTCGGCGCCATTGTCGCCGCCCTGGTATTGGGGCGGGTGAGAGACCGCCTGTCCACCAACGGAATGCTCAGCGCAGCCGGCGCCCTCTACGCGGCAGCGCTGGCCGTGATCATCCTGGTACCCAATTTCCCGGCAGCCCTAGCAACATTGGTTTTCGCTGGATTGGCCTGGACAACAGTCATCTCGACGCTGAACGCCGAACTGCAGCTTTTCCTGCCGGTCTGGGTCCGGGCACGAGGCCTCGCCGTCTACATGGTCAACTTCACCGGTTCGATGACGGTTGGAGCGCTGGTCTGGGGACTGGTCGCCGAGGGCCTCGGTCTACTGGTGACATTCCTGCTCGCGGCCATCGTGATGCTGGCCGGCGTCGTCGCGGGCGTGGTCTGGAAGGTGCCGGAGACCGGGCACCTCGACCGCGAGCCTGCCATCTACTGGCCCGAGCCGCGGATGGCCTTCGACCCAGAGCTGGACTCCGGACCTGTCTTGGTGACGGTCGACTACACCATTGCACCGGAACGTGAGGCGGCCTTTCTGGAGGCGATGGACCACCTTCGTCAGTCTCGACGCCGCACCGGGGCGACCCGCTGGGAGCTGTATCGAGACGGCGACCGACCGGACCGCTTCATCGAGCTTTTCAGCGTCCCTTCTTGGGAGGAACACATGCGCCAGCACGAGGGACGCCTCACTGCGGCAGACAGGGAGGTCGAGGAGGCCGCGCTGGCTCTTTCGGATCCACCTGCCCGGGCCGAGCACCTGCTTCCGCCGTAGCTGACCGGACGCAACGCCCGGGACTGATCACACGTAAACAGAAGGGCCGCGATTCTATTCGACCACCCGCGGTCCATGCTCAGTGTTGTTCAGACGCTGACCTCCGTCCGCGGTAACCGTGACGGCCGCCGAAGTCCAGCACAACGGCATCGCCCGGCTTGATCACCCGCTGCCCCGCCTCATGGTGCGGGTTGGCTCCATTGGGACCGGATCCGACGATGGTGAAGTCGACCTGTTCATGTCCGAACTCTCGCAACAGATCGGCAAGATCGGCAGCAACGTCGGCCTCTCGCCGACCAGCAAAACGCCGCTGCACGATCTCGCCATAGGCGGCGTCTGCCGCCGCCCCTGCGGCTGCCAGTCGCATCCCAAGCAGATGCATGGCCCAGGCAGAGTCGGAGATGTCGGACAATATCCGAGCAGCCAGATCAAGTCCGGGCTGGGCGTCACAATGACTCCGGCAAGCCCCTCCTCTACAGCGGAGTTCGCCACGCGACTCATCCGCTCTGCGAAGTCATCCCTGGTGAACGGTGCCGGCGCCGAAGGACTGGTCGTTGTCATCGCAGCCTCCTTTCGCTTCTGACTCACCCTGATATCCCCCATCAAGGGTGATGCCCAGATCGCCGGAAGCTGTTTCACTCAGCTCATGTGCAGATGGATGGCCTACTCAGGAGACCCGATCCTCGCCGAGGAGCTGCTGTTCCGCCCGGCCCATTCGATCATCGACCAGAGTCTCCACTCGCGCCTCGGCGCCACCACAACCAACGGCGACGGCTTCGGAATCGGCTGGTACGGCGACGGGGCCGAGCCGGCGGTATTCAAGAGCATCGAGCCGGCGTGGAACGACCGGAACCTGCGCGAGCTCGCAGGTCAAATAGAAACCCCGGTGTTCTTCGCCCACATCCGAGCGTCCACTGGTACCCCGGTGCAGCGCTCCAACTGCCACCCGTTTCGCCATGGGCGCTGGCTGTGGATGCACAACGGCGCACTCCGCGACTTCCACAACACCAAGCGAGACCTGGTGATGGCGGTGGACCCGACGCTGTATCCAGACATTGATGGGTCAACAGACTCCGAAACCCTGTTCTTCTTGGCACTCACGTTCGGCCTGACCGACGATCCGTTCGACGCAGTCGCGCGCGCGATCGGTCTCGTGGAGAAGGTTGGCCATGATCACGGTGTCGAATACCCGTTCCAGGGGACGGTGGCCACTACCAACGGTGAGTCCATCTGGGCCTTCCGCTATTCCAGCGAAGGCAAGAGCCGGTCGCTGTACTTCTCCACCAACGTTGCGACACTGCGTCAACTGCACCCTGAGGTGGAGATCCTCCACGGCCTGGGTGAGGAGACTCGGCTGGTGGTTTCTGAGCCGCTCGGTGACCTCCCCGGAGCGTGGAATGAAGTACCGGAGTCCGCAGCTGGCGTGATCCGTCCCGGCACGGATGAGATGCGCTCTTTCCGCCCCATCGCCCCCTGAGAAGACAATGGCTGCATGCGGGTGCGTTTACCGCTGGCCGTCACTGTCGCGCTGGTCGCGGTCCTGGCTGTCGGCTGCGGTGCGCAGGTAAGGGAGTCCTCGCCGCAGGCTTCGCCGGACCACAGCTGTCCGTCATTCGGCACTTCCCCGCCGGATGGCTGTTGGCAAGCCGTCCTGCCGTTGGGAAGCGGAGGCTTTCCGGCCGCTCCGGGCGCTCAGAACAGCCCACTGTGGGAACCGGGGCGTTTTCCTCTCACGTTGACTCCGCACCCCGCGTACCACGACGCACTGTGGATGACGGCCCAGACGCATGCCTACGAATCGCCCGATGGCCTGACCTGGACGGAGCACACCAAGACCGATTGGGGCGAGCGAATCTATGAGTCGATCGTCTACTTCAAAGGCCGACTCTGGATGTTTGGTGGATTGGACTATCAGGCTCGCACCTTCCTCAACGACATCTGGTCCTCTTCGGACGGCGTTACCTGGTCGAATCTCGGCAACGCCGCCTGGCCCGTACGCGGTAGCCACACCGTCGTCGTCTACCGCGATCGGCTATGGCTGTTTGGAGGTGCCAACCACATTTCTGATGACCGTTCCACTGACGGCTTCTTGAATGACGTGTGGGTGTCCGACGACGGCGTTTCCTGGACTCTGGTGACGCCCGCCGCCTCTTGGTCGCCGCGCGGTAAGGCCGGTGTTGTGGTCTTCAACGATGAGCTGTACGTCCTCGGCGGCCAGGGAACCGCTGACGTCTGGCGCAGTTCAAACGGCCGCGACTGGACCCAACTGGTGGCCGAGGCCGACTGGACTCCGCGTCATGACTTTGCCCGGGTCGCCTACAACGGCCGACTGTAGGTGTTCGGCGGTTGGACGGAGCGGTCCACCAATGCCCTCAACGACGTCTGGTACTCAGACGACGGGATGAACTGGAGCCGCCAAACTGATCATGCCCCGTGGGTACCGCGCTCACCGATCGCTGTCGTGTTCCTAGACAAGATTTGGATCTACAGCGGCAAACACACCGGCTTCGACGACAACTGGGGCGGCGACTTGTGGCAGATGACCGCAGCAACGGCCACGACGCATTGACCGCCATACTGTCTGCGTGCCGATTCGATTTCCGATCAAGACAGCCCGGCTGACCATCCGGCCGATGCGACCTGACGATGCCGAGGCGTTGCTCGCTGTCTATGGCGACGTGGAGACGATGCAGCATTTGAATTCAGAGTTGCCGGCCACCGTCGACGAGGCACGCGAGTGGGTGCAGACCAAGATCGATCTTTTCAATCGCGACGGCCAATTGAGTCTGTGGACTGTCATTCACACCGAGTCTGGGCAGATCGTCGGCGATGTCGGGCTGCAGCATGAGGATTACGGTTCGGGTCCTGTGGTCGGTCTGGGCGGCCGGGGCAACCAACACTTCTGGCGTCAAGGGCTCGGCTTCGAAGCAGCCAGCACGACCATCGCTGTCGGATTCGAGCAGCTGGATCTCCCGGCCATAGGTGCCGAAACCCGACCGGAGAATCTTCCAGCTCAGGCGTTGCTTGCCAAGCTGGGCATGCTAGCGGCCGGAACCAACGCTGCGGGCTGGCCGGTCTATATGATCACTCGAGAAGATTGGCTGGCACGCTGACACTGTGATCTTGCTAAACAACCAGGGTCCGTGCCTCCCAGCGGCCCTCGCCGAGCAGCATGAGCTCGTTAGTATGGAGTCTGTCGAGGGTGCTCCCATGCGCGACGCTGACGATCGTGCACTCGGGCACCCGATCACGTACGCGCTCATACATTGCGTGTTCCATGCCCTCGTCAAGCGCCGAGGTGGTCTCGTCGAGAAACACCAGTGACGGACGCGCGATCAAGATGCGGCCGAATGCCAGCCGTTGCTGCTCGCCAGGGGACAGCACCCTGGAGAAGTCAGCCTCCGCATCCAGCCGGTCGACCAGATGCGCGAGCTGAACGGCACGCAGCGTTTCCTGAGCTTCGTCGTCGCCGAGACTCTCCGCGGCCGCGGGGTAGGCCAGTGCGGTGCGCAAGCTCCCAAGCGGCAGGTACGGCTGCTGCGCACAGAACATGATGTGTGCAAGGTCCGGCCGAAGGATCGTTCCTTGTACATAAGGCCACAACCCCGCCAAGCTCCGCAGGAAGGTGGTCTTGCCGCTGCCGGACGGCCCCTTGACCAATAGTGCGTCTCCTCCGGCGAGGTCGAGATCCAGATCGGCCAACAAAGGCCGTCCATCCGGAAGCCGTACGTCGAGGTGGCGGACGCCAAGACCAGCGTCCCGCTCCTCTACCACAGCCGCCGGCAGAGCACGGGCCTCCTCGTTGGCATCGAGCAGCCCGGTGAGCCGGTTGAGCGATGCTCGGTAGCTAGCAAAGTCGTCGTAGGCGAGCCGGAAGAACGACAGGGCTGACTGAACCTGTCCAAACGCGGTGGCAGTCTGGTTGACATCGCCGAGGGTGATCTCCTGGCTGAAGAATCGCCGAGCCTGGATGAGATACGGGAAGATCACAGCGATCTGGTTGATCACGAGGTTGAATCCCGAAAACTTCAAAGTCCGGTAGACGATCGCCCAGGTGTTGCCAATAACTGCAGCGAAGCGCGACATGAGCCCGGCGTTTTCCACCTGCTCCCCCCGGTAGAAGGCAATGTTCTCGGAGTTATCGCGGATCCGGACCAGGGCATAGCGGTAGGAGGCCGTCAGAAGTTCGTTCAAGAAATTCAGCCGGATCAGCGGCCTGCCGATGCGGAAGGCGAATACCGTCGCGATGATCACATAAACGAACGCGAGGAAGACCATTGCTCGCGGGACCTGGAGCCCGAAGACGGTGAGCGGGCCCGACAGCTGCCAGAGAATGATGGTGAAGGAGATCAGCGAAACAACAGATGACACTGCTCCCAAACCCAGCGACTGCGAGTCTGAGGCGAAGGAGGTGACATCTTGCTGAATGCGCTGATCGGGGTTGTCGATTGGCGTGCTGACGAACCTGCCCCGGTGATACGCGGCGCCGTTCAGCCAATCACCGACCATCCGTTGGTTGAGCCACAGCCGCCAGTGAATGATCTGTGCCTGGCCGACGTAGAACGTGATCAGTACGAGTACGACGTTGATCGTCGCCAGAATTCCGAAAATCCCAATGGACTTCCAGAACGCAGGTGCGTTGAGCTCCTGCATTGCGGTCAACAGATCGTTGCCCTGATAGGACAAGACGACATCCAGCCGCACCGCGGCGATCGTCAGCAGCAGCAACAAACCAACGGTCAAGATCGGCCGCCAACTGAGCCAGCCCCGCCGCCGTGGGATGAAGTACATACCCGACAGCCGCCAGAATTGCCGGCCCCAGCCCGTACGCCGGATCAGAAACCATGCCACCAACACGAAGCCGACGATGGTGAGAACGAACACCTTGATAAGCCATAGCAGGCTCGTCAACCATTCGGTTGACCAATTGATCGACTCCATGCATCCTCCAAGCTCCTGACCCGACCGAAGGTCGGGCTTACCTTAACCCCGCAGCGCTCTCTCGGGAGGCTCGGTGACCTAGCGGAGCGCGATCATGCACGCACGTCCCCGCGCTCCGGTGCCTGCGCATCACGCAGCCGGCGACGTTCGCTGCGCCGCTCCACCAGCGAGTAGAGCACTGGTACCAGGAGCAGGGTCAATACCGTCGAGGAGACCAGGCCGCCAATGACGACAATCGCCAGCGGTCCGGAGATGAAGGCCCCACCGCCGGTCAGCCCCAGGGCCATGGGAATCAGGGCGAAGATCGTCGCGCAGGCGGTCATGATGATCGGCCGCAACCGGAGCCGAGCGCCGTCGGTGATTGCTGAGTGCAGGGCCTCGCCGCGCCCGCGGTACTGATTGATCAGATCGATCAACACGATCGCATTGGTTACCACGATTCCGATCAACATCAACAAGCCCACCATCGCGGGCACGCCGAGTGCAGTGTCGGTGATCAGCAGTCCGGCAACCGCGCCGGTTGCAGCGAACGGGATGGAGACCATCAAGATCAGCGGCTGCACCAGGCTGCGGAACGTCCCGACCATGATCATGAAAACCAGTGCGATAGCCACCAGCATTGCCAGGCCCAGCTGGTTGAACGCCTCCCGCTGGTTTTCGGCGGCGCCGCCCAACGTGGCCGTTACACCGGGCGGCAGATCAGCGATTGCGTTCAGTCGGCCTTGAATGGTCGCAGAGAGGGCGCCCAGATCGCTGGCCTCCGGCGTAGCGCTGATCGTGACCGACGGAGTCCCTTCGATCTGGGTAACCGTCGTCGGAGCCAGCACTTCCTGCACCTTCGCTACATCCTTGACCTTGACGGGCTTGGCGCGTACGTCTGGCAGCGCCTCCTGTTCGTCTTGCAGCTTCTGCTGCTTCGCCCGCTGCTCAGTGGTCTGCTGGGCCTGCTCGTCGGCGGCGTCCATCTGCTTGTCGAGCTGCTTGATGCTTTCGTCGGTCTGGTCGATGCTCGCCTCGATCTGATCGATGCCCTTCTCTGCTTGAGTCACCGCCGCAGTCAGCTGGGCGACCTGCTGCGTCCACTGCTCAATCCGCTGCTGCTGCGCGAGCTGGTCGCTCGTCACCGGGACAGGTGTAGCGCCCGGGTTGGGCGGAGTCGGCTGCGGTGGGTTCGCCTTGAGCCTTGCGAGCTGTGTCTGGGTAACCTCCAGCTGGTGTCTGGTCTTGCGCAGCTGATCCAGGCTGTCAGACCGGCTTTGCACGAGCTTGGATTGCTGCTTGAGCAGCTCGTCACTCTGATCACTGGTTGCGTCGTCGGCTATACGTTGCTGCTCATCGGTAAAAGCCTTCTGCTTGTCGGCCAGCTTGTCAGAAGCCTTTTTCTGCGCATTCTGTTGCTGCAGCTGGCTTACGGGAAGCTCGAGATTGCCAATATCGGACGGACTCGGTTCGTCCGCTGCCTGACTGCGAACCAAGATGTCCCGCTGTTCGCCGGCGAGCGTGACCGAACCCACCCGAGTGCCGCGTAGAGCGTTTGAAATCGCTTGGCCGACGTCGCCCTGAGTGAAACCGAGCGAGGCGGCCTTCTTCTTGTTGAGATTCACCTTGAGCACCTTGCGCTGCTCCTCAAGGTTGCTCCGGATATTGGTGAGGCCGGCAATAGTCTCCAACTCCTGCTCGACTCGCTTGGCGCCGGTCTGCAGGCTCGCGGTGTTCTCGCTTGAGACCGTGACCGTGAGGTCGTTGGTACTCGATTCGTTGTTGGTCGTTGTTACGGTGACCTCGCCGGCGGATTCGTCAAGCTCGGCCATCTGCTGCTGGAGCTGCGGTCGTACGGCGTCAGCCCTCGCCTCATCGACGAGTAAGACCGTGAACTCCGCGGTATTGGTGCTCGGCGTTGCGCCGGGCACGAGGCTGCCGCCGATCGTCACCAAGTAGTTCTTCACTTGCGGGTCGGCACGCAAGATGTTCTCGACCTGCTCAGCCGCCGTGCTCGTGGTTGAAAGCCTCGTCCCCGGCGGCAGTTTTTGATGAATGGCGAGTGTGGTCTGGTCGGTGACCGAGCCGAGGAAATCGGTCTTCAACAAGGTCGCTGCGCCCAAGGTTCCGACGAAGACAACCAAGGCCATAGCCAGTGTGAGAAACGGCCGCCGCAGGCCGAACCGCAGAACCGGCAAGTAGCCGCGCTGCAGTCTGGTCACCTTAGTTTCCTCGGGAGTGTGCCTCTCTGCTTCTGTCGCCGCCACGGCCTCGTCCCCGGCAGATTGGGCCGCAAGCTCCTGCTTGCCGAGCATCCCGCCCCGCAGAAACCAGTACGCCAATACCGGCACGATGGTCATCGACACCAGCAGCGAGGCACCCAGCGCCACAGCGACCGTGATCGCAAATGGTCGGAAAAGCTCCCCAACTACGCCGGACACGATGGCCACCGGGGCGAAGACCGTGACCGTTGTCAGCGTCGAAGCGGTGACCGCACCGGCCACCTCCTTCACCGATGCAACAACGTCGCCAGTCGTCAGAGTCCGATGCCCAGTGGCGCGACGCTTGATGTTCTCCACCACGACGATCGAGTCGTCAACCACCCGACCGACCGCCACCGTGAGCGCAGCCAGAGAGAAGATGTTGAGCGAGTATTCGGCGAGTTGAAGACCGATCATGGCGATCAGCAGTGACAGTGGAATCGAGATCGCTGTGATCAAGGTCGCGCGAAGCGAGAACAAGAAGAGCAAGATCACGAGCACGGCAAAGGCCAAGCCGAGCAGGCCCTCCACCGCGAGGTCGTGAATCGATTGTTCGATCAGGGGTGCCTGGTCGAAGATCGTGGTGATGGTGGTGTTGTTGCCCAGCTTCTGCTCGAGGCTCGGGATCGTGGCGGCCACTGCGTGCGAGATCTCCACTGCGTCGGCGTCGATGTCCTTGAGAACGGCAACGCTGAGGGCCGGTCGGGCGTCTGCCCGAGCGATCGACGTCGACTCGATGGAGTCCACCTTGACGTCGGCGACCGCTGACAGCGGGACTGGGCCATCAGGAGTTGGTACCTGCATGGCTCGAAACTGCTTCACGGCGTTGGCAGAAGTGCCGACCTCGACGGCAAGCTCGAGGTTCTTGTCGAAGCTGCTGCCGGCGGGAGTGATGGTCGCCTGTCCCTGCACAACCTGAGTGACTGCCTGCGCTGTCACGTCGTGCTTACGAAGATCGGGCGGCCGCAGCGTCACAAGAAGCTGAGTGGTGTTCTCGCCGGTCACAGTGACACTGCGTACGCCGTCGATACCCGACAGCTCTGGCACCGCTATGTTCTCAACCCGGCGACCAGCTTCGTCCAGAGAGGCGTCAGAAGCGACAGCGAGCAGCAGCACCGGGATGTCGTCGGTTCGGCCGGTAATGACGTCAGTCTCGACCTGATCCGGCAGCGTCGGTTTGATGCCGTCAACCGCGTTGCGGATGTCGGCCACCACCTTGTCAGGGTCGAGGCCGTAATCCCATTCGACGGTGATCGTGGCGATCCCATTAGAGGAGGTCGACTGGACCTTGGTGACGCCCGATACGCCGGTGAGCGCGCGTTCCAGCGGTGTCGACACGTCGTCGGCGATGATTTGTGGTGACACGCCCGGATAGTTGGCCGTGACGATCGCGGTGGGCACCTGGATCGACGGCAGCAGCTCCTGCTTGAGGTTGAGGGTTGCCAGTACCCCGAAGACGATGATGGCCAGCGTGGCGAGACCGACGATCAAGCGGTTGGCCAGGCTGAGACGCGTCAGGGAGGTCATGAGCAGGCTCCCTTCCACGTGCGTTCCGCCTCAAGGCCACCGGCGACTTGCGGTGGTATCGACACGATCGTTCGCATGGAGCTTACAGTTAGCGCGACTTGGATAATCAAGCCGTTACGATCCTTCTCAACAAAGACGTCGATGACTAACGACAGGCGACCAATGACCGGGACCGCGCGCGATGACGCGACTGCTACCAGCGAGCAGCAGGAGTTGATCAGCTGTCTTGAGCGCGTGCAGGACAGTTTCGAACGCCGTGCCCTGTCCTCGATGGCGGAACCCTTGATCTCGACCCCGATCACGATGCAGCAGCTCAAGGTCTTGACCATGATCGCCATCGATCCCGAAAGGGCAACCGGCCATGAGCTGGCCGCGCAGCTGAACGTGTCCGTGGCCACCATGTCCGGCCTCGTCGATCGTCTCGTGGAACACGGAATGGTGAGTCGAGGTGAGGATCCCAGCGACCGCCGTGTCCGCCGGCTCACTGTGACTCCCGAAGGTAGTGCGACAATCCGCAGCCTGCTGAGCTCCGCCGGCACCATGCCCACTCCGGTCCTCCGCCGACTGACTATCGAGGACTTAAGGGCCCTCGTCCAGGGGATTCTTGCCCTCGACCGTGCCGTTCAAGACCTCGCCGAAGGCAGCTCGGCCGCAACCTGATCATTAGCTGCGAGCGGCGGATCCCAAGCGCGATGCGCGAGCAGCTCAAAACAATGGCCGGCGGCGTGTCAACATCCCACGCTGCATGGGATGTTGTTGCTGTACGTGGCGTGCAGAGGCTGTTGCGGAATGACCTTAGGAGCCGAATGAGTTGCATACCGCGTACAGCGCGAACAACCTTGGTACGGCCTGGTGCTGGCCGCCGACACTACGTCTGTCCTCACGCAAAACGTCTGTCCTCACGCAAAGTTCCGACCGGTGCGACGTTTGGAGCCCATCCCCGGGCTTAGGTGTCGAAAAGCCGCCACCTGTCGGAACTTGATATCAGGGCCTAGACCTTTTCCGCGACCAGGATGGTGAAGCGGGAGAAGGTGGTTTCTTCGGTCACCTGCAGGCCCGCCCCTTGGCAGAGAGCGTGCAGCTGAGTGCGGGTGTCAACCACATTGCCCCACGTGACCTCGTACCACTGGGCCAGTGCCGCGAAACGGGCCGGCATTGTCTGCAGCGCCGTGTCGGTCTCCGGATAAGCCTCGTCGAACACCAGGAACGAGCCGCCGGGCTTTAGCGCTCGGGCCACCGCGGCGAACGCGGCCGGTTTCGCCCCCGGAGCGATCTCGTGCACGACCAGGAAGCTAGTGGCTAGGTCGTACGCCTCGCCCTCGTCGAGCTCGTCGACCCGCTGCACCCGCGCCTGGCAGCGGTCCGTCAGCTCTCGCTCGGCGATCAGCTGTCGAGCCAGCTCGATCGAATGGGGCTCCACGTCGATCCCGACGCAGGAGGTTGCGGGGAACTGTTCGGCGATTTGCACCAGCGCCCAGCCGCCGCCGCAGCCCACGTCCAGTAGCCGGCCACCGTCCTGAAGCCGGGTGTTGAGGCCTGGCAAGCGGGGCAGCACGACGTCGACGAAGATCCGCGGCAGGGTTTTGAGCGCCGCGGCGACCTCGCGCATGAAGACCTCATCGTGCTCCTGATAAGACCGGATCGTCCCGGCGCGGAAGTGGCGGACATAGTCGCGGTAGTCCTCGCCGACCACCATGTGGACCCTGGCCGCGCGCGCCAGGTAGAAGCTTGACCCCGGTTCTCCCAAGATCTGGTCAAAGTGTGGCGCCATGCGCCACCCGGCATCCTGGCGCTCGAGCAGGCCGAAGGAAAACGCGGTCCGGCACAGCACATCGGTGTAGAAGCGGTCGGTGCCGATCCCTGTCGCAAGCCTCTCGGATGTGAGGCCCGGGCTCGAGGTCAGCGCCTCCCACACACCAAGCTCCCGCGCAATCTCGATCAGCTGGGTCGCGTGATAGCCGGCGATCAGGTCGTACAGGCGACTGACCTGGTCGGCCAGGGTCGGAGCGGTCGCCGGCAGGCCATCGGTGGCCACAACGTTCCTTTCGTCGTCGCGGATGACTCAGCGGGGTATCCGAGCGAACACATCCGGGTTGGGCCCGGTGCGCCCCTCTTCATCCCTGTTCAGCGCACTGATCGCGGCTATGTCATTGGGCTCGAGCACGAAGTCGAAGATCTGGAAGTTCTCCTTGATCCGTGCCGGTGTCGTCGACTTGGGGAAGATGACATCCCCGCGTTGAACGTGCCAGCGAAGCACGACCTGCGCAGGGGTCCTTCCAGTCCGACTGGCGATCGCGCCGATCGTCGGATCGTTGAGAACCCTGCCTTTCGCGAGCGGCGACCAGGCCTCCGTGACGATTCCAAGTTCGGCGTTCGCGGCCCGGACCTCCTCGTTGCACAGGTACGGATGCACTTCGATCTGGTTGACGGCCGGCACGACGTCGCTCTCCTGCACGAGGCGTCGTACGTGCGCGGCCTGAAAGTTTGAGACTCCGATGGAGCGTGACCGGCCGTCGCGGTAGAACTCCTCCAGAGTGAGCCAAGTCGAGACGAAGTCACCGCCGTACAAGGTCGGCAGCGGCCAGTGGATCAGAAACAGATCAACGTAGTCCGAACCGAGCGCCTTCAGCGTGCCATCGAAGGCTCTGCGCGCATCGTGGGGCCTATGAAACCCGTTGTTGAGTTTGCTGGTGATGAAGACTTCGCTGCGCTCCAGCCCGGAAACTCGGACCGCCTCCCCTACTTCCTTTTCGTTGCCGTACATCTCCGCGGTGTCGATGTGCCGATAGCCGCCACGCAGCGCCTCGCTGACCGCGGCGGCAGTCTCAGCCGGGACGATCTTGAAGACTCCGAAGCCGAGCTGCGGGATCGGATGACCGCTGTTGAGAGCGAGATTGGGGACAGCCACCTGGGTCGATGACTCAGCTCTCCGGAGCCTGCTTCAGCGGAGTAACTTCACCAGGTTCGTCAGTCTTTTCTCCGTACGCGGCGCTGAGCTCATCGACGCTGTCGGTGCTGACCATGTCCGATTGGCTATTCCCACCGCCGGCGCCGCTATCGCTCAGGGCTCCCGCAGCGGAAGGCTCACCCGCCGCAGCAGCTTCCTTCTGCAGGGCCTCCTTCTGAGCCTGCTCGGACTCCAGCCGAGCCATCAGGGTGCGGGCAACAATCTGCTGCCTCGTCGTTGTCCGCTGCGAACGTCCTCGGAATATGAAGCTGACGGCCCAATGAAGCATGGTGGTGAGCCGGTTCTTGAAGCCGATGAGGTACATGACGTGAACGGCGAGCCACATGATCCACGCGAAGAAGCCGGCGAGCCGGATCTTGCCGACGCTGGCGACTGCATGGAACCGCGAGATGGTCGCCATGCTGCCCTTGTCGAAGTATTTGAACGGGGGAGCCGCAGGCTCCCCGCGCAGCCGGCGTACGATCTGGCCGGCCGCGTACTTGCCGCCCTGCATGGCGACCTGGGCAACGCCCGGCAGATTGTTCAGCGCCATCATGTCGCCCACTACGAAGATCTCCGGGTGTCCCGGCAAGGTGAGATCCTCGTTGACCTGCACCCGACCTGCCCGATCGACCTCGCCGCCACTCTGCTCTGCGAGCTGCTTGCCCAGCGGTGATGCGCTGACTCCCGCTGCCCACACTTTGCATCGGCTGCGGATCCGCCGCTCGTTGCCGTCGGCGTCGATGATGTCGACCCCGGTGTTGTCAACACCGACCACCTTGGCGTTGAGCTCGACGTCCACCCCGATGTCTTCAAGCTGTTTGCGGGCGGCGCCGGAGAGCTTGTCGCCGAACATCCCGAGCACGGCCGGAGCCGCGTCCAGCAGGATGATCTTCGCTTTTGTCGTGTCAATGCGGCGGAAGTCGCGACGCAGCGTACGGTGTGCCAACTCGCTGATCTGGCCCGCCATCTCGACCCCAGTCGGACCGGCGCCGACGACAACAAAAGTCAGCCACTCCTCCCGCTCCTCTGGGTCGTCGCACAGCTCAGCGAGTTCGAACGAGCCAAAGATCCGGCCGCGTAGCTCCAACGCATCGTCGATGCTCTTCATCCCTGGAGCGAATTCGGAGAATTGATCATTGCCGAAGTACGACTGTCCGGCGCCCGCAGCCACGATCAGGCTGTCGTACGGCGTCACGGTGATGCCCAATGGACTGACCGAAGTCACCGTCTGGGCGTTAATGTCGATCTCAGTGACCCGACCGAGCAACACCGTCACGTTCTTCTGCTTCTTCAGCACCTCACGGGTCGCCGGAGCAACCTCGCCTTCGGACAGCACACCGGTCGCGACCTGGTAGAGCAGCGGCTGGAACAGGTGGTGGGAGGTTCCGCTGATCATGACGACGTCCACAGGGGCCTTTGCCAGAGCTTCGGTGGCCCACAGACCGCCAAAGCCGGAACCGATGATCACGACCCGGTGCCTGCCCGATCCGCGATCAACGGGTGACGGGGTTGCAGGACTTGGTGCGGGGGTTTCTATCGTCATGATTCACTCCTCGCTGTCGCCGGCACGGCTCGCCTGGGACCGCTGACCACAAGAGTGCGGGAGACCCGGCAACCGGACTCATCATCCCGCCTTTGCTCAGCAATCGTCCCAGTGACAGCCCGAAATGGCCACCTTTCAGTGATCCGTCGCACTCGCCTCAGACTCGATCTGACTCTGGCCGCAAGATACGCCCACGTGGGTTTCTCACTCTTGCCGAAACCTCCGTGCACGTAGGTTTCGTACGGTCTGCACGGTTTGCTACCCATGCAGAGCGCGTGCAACCTAGGTAGACGTAGGTTGCACATGAGGCGCGCAGACCAGGTGGCGGTCAGATCCGGTCAGATTCAGAGGTGATTCACGTCGGCCGAGGGGCCTGCATGGGCGCTTTGGCGGCCGATGCCGTAGCCCGCTGGGCTCGTGACATAGCAGCGGCACGCTCAGCTTCCGGCACCACGGTCGTCGATAACACCATCATCGAATGTGCCTCGACCTTATGAGTGGACTTCGCCCGCCATGGCCGAACATTTTGCGGATCGACCTGCCCGGTGGCGGTATCGAGTCGCACCAGCCAGTTCTGGCCGAGCTCCGGCGCCGGCATGGTGAACCTAATTGGCTCGGTGTGGGCGTTGAAAAGGAGCAGGAAATGGTCGTCGGTGATCGGTCGACCGAAGGCATCGAGTTCAGGGATGGCGTCACCGTTGAGAAAGACCATCAGGCTGCGGGCGAATCCGGAATTCCAATCGGCCTCGTCCATCTCTGACGCATCTGGCTTGAACCACAAGATGTCGCCGAGCTCACTTCTGCCGCCGTGTTTGGCATCACCGGCGAAGAACCGCCGGCGGCGGAGTATCGGATGGGCCTTGCGCAGGTCAATCGTCGCTGAGGTAAAAGCCAGCAAATCCTTCTGGTCAGCGTTGAGGTCCCAGTTGACCCAGGAGATCTCGTTGTTCTGGGCGTACACGTTGTTGTTGCCGTGCTGGGTACGGCCCAACTCGTCTCCGTGCGCAAGCATCGGAACGCCCTGACTCACCATCATGGTGGTAATGAAATTCCGCTGCTGGCGGAGCCGTAGGGCGTTGATCGCAGGATCGTCGGTCTCGCCCTCTACGCCGCAATTCCATGATCGATTGTGGCTCTCGCCGTCTTGGCCGTTTTCGCCGTTCGCCTCGTTGTGCTTGTAGTTGTACGACACCAGATCACGCAACGTGAAGCCGTCGTGGGCAACGACGAAGTTGATCGAGGCAGTAGGACGCCGGTCGGAGTGCGCGTAGAGATCGCTGGATCCGGTAATCCGGGAAGCGAACTCAGCGAGCGACGCCGGCTCTCCGCGCCAGAAGTCGCGCACGGTGTCGCGATACTTGCCGTTCCACTCCGACCACAATGGCGGGAAGTTGCCGACCTGATAGCCGCCGTCGCCGAGATCCCATGGTTCGGCGATCAGTTTCACCTGAGAGATCACCGGGTCTTGCTGGATGATGTCGAAGAACGCCGACAGCTTGTCGACTTCGTGGAACTGCCGGGCCAGTGTCGCAGCAAGATCAAATCGGAACCCGTCGACGTGCATCTCCAAGACCCAGTACCGCAACGAGTCCATGATCAGCTGCAGCACATGCGGATTCCGCATCAGCAAGCTATTGCCGGTGCCGGTGGTGTCGTAATAGTGCTGCTTGGCGTTACTGACGAGCCGGTAGTAGGCATCGTTGTCGATGCCGCGGAAGGCGATCGTTGGCCCCAGCTCGTTGCCTTCCGCGGTGTGGTTGTAGACCACATCCAAGATCACTTCGATCCCGGCGTCGTGCAGTGACTTGACCATCGCTTTGAACTCGGTGGCCTGCTGACCAAGATCGAGAGTGCTCGCGTAGCCGTTGTGTGGTGCGAGGAAGCCGATGGTGTTGTAGCCCCAGTAGTTGGACAAACCGCGATCGACCAGATGGCTGTCGTTGACGAACTGGTGCACGGGCAACAACTCGACCGCCGTGATTCCAAGGGACGTCAGATGCTCGATGATCGCCGGGTGACCGATGGCCGCATAGCTTCCCCGGACATCGTCCGGGATGCCGGGATGGGTCATCGTCAGACCCTTCACGTGCATCTCGTAGATGATGCTCTCGTGGTACTGCCGCCGTGGTGGTCGATCATGACCCCAGTCGAAGTACGGCGTGGTGACCACTGACAGCATGGTGTGGCCACGGGAGTCCATGTCGTTGAATTCCGCCGGATCGGCGAAACGGTAGGAGAACAAGGATTCGTCGCCATCGATCTGGCCACTGATGGCCTTCGCGTACGGATCCAGCAGGAACTTTGATGGGTTGCACCGGTTACCGTCGGCGGGCTCGTACGGGCCGTAGACCCGGTAGCCGTATCGCTGACCCGGCTGAATCCGTGGGATGTAGGCGTGCCAAACATTGCCGTCGACCTCGATGAGTTCGACGCTCGTCTCGTCCCCGTCCTCGTCGATGAGGCAGAGCTCGACTTTCGACGCAACCTCGGAGAAGAGCGCGAAATTCACTCCGGTGCCATCAAAGGTCGCACCCAGCGGGTATGGCCTTCCCGGCCACATCTCGACGTGACGCTTCTGCAAACCCTCCACCAATTCCGGCACGACACTCTCTCCTGATCGGTAAGCCCGCGACCCTGAGGAATCAACGCTACGAGCATCGCCGTCGTCGATGCCAGGCAGGTCCGCTCAGCCGAGGACGTTCAGTTCGGAGTGATCCCCTCCGGCGCGTCGGCCGGGGTGTCCGCGCGCCAGCGCGCCCGCCATTCCGGAGCGTCCCACGCTTCCATCACATAGATCCGCTCGCGCGCCACTTTGTCGCCGCGGAACTCCAACAGCTGGACCCCCTGCAACCACGATTCGCCGTCATAGCTGGCAGTCAGCTCAACGACGGCCAGGTCGACGCGGGCCGTGACCCGTCGGAGACGGTAGCGCATCTTCGCCAAGTCGGCGGGATACTGCCGGCGCCATTCTGTGAACGTGGCGACACCTTCGAAGCGCTCGCCTGATTGTGGAAATTCCAGCACCGCGTCTTCGTGGTAGATCTCTTCGGCGCGCTCGACGTCGGCACCGGCAAACTCGAAGTAGCGTCGCACGATCTCGAGGACCCTCGATTCGTCGGCCATTGCACCCTCCTCGGCGTTTTGGTGAACGCTCCCGCGATCGGTCAAACTCCGCTGTGGAAGCAGCCTAGGGCAGCTGAAGCGCAGAATGTGATCCGTGCGACGCGAGGCCTCGGTGCTCCATCTCGATCTTGATGCCTTCTTCGCATCGGTCGAGCAGCGCGACAAGCCGTCGCTACGCGGCAAGCCCGTCGTTGTGGGCGGTCTGGGCCAGCGCGGAGTCGTTGCCACCGCCTCGTACGAGGCACGCGTTTTCGGCGTACGGTCGGCCATGCCGACTCACGAGGCACGGCGACGGTGTCCGCATGCAGCATTCCTTGCCGGTCGGTTCGGTGCCTACCGCGTCGCAAGTCGCCAGGTCATGGATGTGCTCCACCGCCTGGCACCGGTGGTGGAGCCGCTTTCGTTGGACGAAGCCTTCGTCGACCTCCGGGCAGCGACCACCGCGATTGACTTCAGCCGCACAGGCCTGGAGTTGCTGATCGGGCAGCTCAAGGACGAGGTTCGCGCGACCACCAACGGCCTGACAGCCTCTGTGGGCGTCGGCACGTCGAAGTTCATTGCCAAAGTGGCCAGCGAACTGGCCAAGCCGGACGGCAGCTCCATTGTCGAAGCCGGCCGTGAACTGGAGCTTCTGCGACCGATGAAGGTCGCTGTCATTCCCGGCGTCGGCCCGGTCACCCAGGAGAAGCTGCATCGCATCGGCATCCACACGGTTGCTGATCTCCAAGGGTGCGCTCCCGATGAGTTAGTTCAGGTGATCGGCAAGACCCATGCGCAGGCGCTGCTCGAGCTGGCGTACGCCCGTGACGACCGGCCGGTTGAGCCTGATCGGGAGACGAAGTCGATCTCGGTCGAGGACACCTTCGAAACTGATCTTGTCTCTCGACACGAACTCGACCTGATCTTGCTCCGTGATGCACGTCAGGTAGCGGGCCGACTGCGGGCCGCCAGGCTGTTCGCCCATACGGTGTCGATCAAGGTTCGACTGCACGACTTCTCGACCTTCACAAGATCACGCACGCTACTCAGTGCGACCGATCGCGCGGAAGTCATTGGCTCGGTCGCCACTGCGCTGCTGTCGGCGATCGACGCCACCGGAGGGGTCCGACTCCTCGGCGTCGGAGTGGCCGGCCTGACCGATGTGCTGCAGGAAGATCTCTTTGCAGGTGAGACATCGGGCGTGCCCCCGACCGAGGTGGTGATCGATGATCACCCGACACCTGAGAAGCAGCCTGCGCGCCAGGGTTGGCCACCCGGACTGGATGTCGAGCATGATCAGCATGGTCGTGGCTGGGTCTGGGGGTCGGGACTCGGTCGGGTGACGGTCCGCTTCGAGACGAGGGAGACACCGCCTGGTCCAGTCCGGACCTTCGCCCACGACGATCCCGCGCTCCATCGAGTAGACCCGTTCTAACTCAATCGGAACGACTCCGCATCAGGTACTTGGACTGCGCACGAGCAGCGGATGCTGCGGAGTCCAAGCAACTGACGCGGAGTGATCTTGACATCTCGGCAGCGAGTCAGCCAAGAGGTCGTGAGAGTGCCTAGGCTCGTGCATTGACTCCTGAGGCGGCCTCAATCAGCCCGAGAAAGAGCCCATGGTCCTCGCCACTCTCCGGATGCCACTGCACGCCTAGCCAGAACGGCCGTTCTGGATCCTCGATGGCCTCGATGGTGCCGTCGGCCGCGCGGGCGGTGGCCTCGAAGCCGGGATGGCTTAGTACCGACTGGTGGTGATGACAGCTGACCTGCACACGATCACCGACGAATGTTCGCACGCGGGAACCTTCGCGGGTGGCGATCGAGGTCCAGCCAAAGGAGTTGCCGCCCGGCGCGTGCTCCTCATGCCCCACAACATCAGGTAGGTCCTGTTCGAGCGAGCCCCCAGCGCGAACCGCCATGACCTGCATGCCGCGGCAAATGCCGAGCGTCGGGAGACCAACCCGATCAGCGGCGTCCAGCAGCCCGAACTCCCACGCGTCACGATCGCGACGCACCTTGGTCATGGGATGGGGCATCTGGCCATAACGCTCTGGATCCACATCGGCGCCGCCCGTGATGATCAGCCCATCGAGCCTGGAGACCACCTGAGCCATGCCCTCGACCTGTGGTGGCAGAAGCACGACGACACCGCCCGCAGCCTCGACCGACCGGGTGTAGACCGATGGCAGGAGGTCGGCCGACATGTTCCATACCGACCAGGCAGCCTGCTCGCGATAGGTGCTCAGGCCGATCACTGGCCTGCCTTGCGTCGCCCCCACCGCCGTCATGGCCCCCATTCTCACATTCTTTCGAAGCTGCGCCTCAGCTCCCAGTCGGTGACCGCCGCATCGAACGCGTCCAACTCGACATCAGCCATGGTGGTGTAGTGATCGACGACGTCGTCACCGAAGGCCGCACGTGCGATCTGTGAGGCAGCGAAGGCCTGCCGCGCCTCGCGCAGCGTACGCGGAATGCTGGGGAAGTCAGACGGGTGGACATTGCCAGTCAGCCCCACACCGAGTTCGAGATCATGATCGAGTCCGTACAGCCCGCCGGCGATCATCGCCGCAACGGCGAGATAGGGATTGACGTCCCCGCCTGGAACCCGGTTCTCCACTCTCGCCGATTGATCGCGTCCCAGCACACGGATTGCACAGCGGTCGTCCAGCCCCCAGGCGATCGCCATCGGTGCCGCCGATCCGCCAGCGAAACGCTTGTATGAGTTGATGTTCGGCGCGTAGAGCAGGGTGAAGTCGTACAGGGTCGCGAGCAGCCCAGCGACGAAGGCATCAAAGACCTTGGTGCGCCCCCCGATTCTCCAGAAGACCGTGGACCCGTCAGCGCCGCGTAGTGACAACTGGATGTGACAGGCATTGCCCTGTCCTTCGTCGAACTTGGGCATGAAGGTGATCGCTTTGCCGTGCTGGGCGGCGATCTCCTTGGCCATCGTCTTGAAGACCGAGTGGTTGTCGGCGGTCGTCAGGGCATCGTCATGGCGGAAGCCGATTTCATGCTGCCCCTTGTTCCGCTCTCCCTTGACCGACGCAACCTCCATTCCTGCGGTATAGGTCTTGTTGCGGATCTCGCGCAGCAGCGGTTCGATCCGACTGCCGCCCACGATCGAGGACTCGACGTTGTACTGGTTGACCGAAGCAAGATCACGATAGTGAGCAGTCCAGGCGTCCTCGTAGCTGGTGTGGAACGCCATGAACTGCAATTGGATACCACTCAGAACGACGTAGTCCCGACCGGCCGCGGCTGCCAATTGCTGCTTCAAGATCGTCCTGGGTGACTGGACGACCGGCGTCTGGTCCGGCCAGACCGCGTCGCACTGCACCATCACTGTGCCTGGTTGGTGTCGCAACAACCGGATTGTTTGCATGTCGAGCACCAGCCTGATGTCGCCGTCAGTCTTGTCCGGTGACGACATCGCATAGCGGTCGTCAATGTTCATATCGACGTCGACTGCGAAAAGGTGTGCGGAGCCTTCGGTGCCATGATCGAGAACGTGTTCGGCGAAGTACCCCGCATGCAATCGCTTGCCTTGCAACCGACCCTGCATGTCGGTGAAGGCGACGACCACGGTATCGATATCCCCCTCGTTGATCCGCCGTCGAAGATCATGAACGCTGAGATGCCGGGCGTTACGCAGTTCGGACATGTTGTTCGCTCACCCCTTGCCGCATGCACGTTCACCACACTGGACCGGTCGCCATCGACGCTAGACCAAGTAGTTTGTGAGGCTCAGGTCGGCCGGTCCTTACGCTATGGCCATGGTGATGTGGGTGGGGGCGCTGCAGTTTGACCTCCTGCTCGGCGATGTGCATTCGCTCAAGGAGAAGCGCTCGATGGTGCGCCCGCTGATCGCTGAGGTACGCAAGCGCTTTGAGCTCAGCGTTGCCGAAGTCGATCATCTCGAGTTGCACCGACGGGCGGGCATTGGAGTGGCTGCAGTGAGTCCCGACCGGAGGCATCTGGTGGAGGTACTCGACGCAGTTGAGCAGCTGGTCGCCTACCGCCCCGAGGTTGAGCTGCTCTCAGTACGCCGTGTGCTCCGGTCCGCGGAGGACTGAGTGAAGGACAGGCTTAGCGCCGGTCGCGCTGGCCAGCCGCGTACGGCTCGCCAAGATCGACATCGATCACCTGGCGGCTGGGGGCTAGCAAAGCGCGCTCGTGGATGCAGACGAACCGCTCGTCCCCGCGCGGTCCCGAGATGGTGTTGCCATCGGCGATGACATCACCGGACCGGAACAGGTAGACGGCGGTGGAGAAGAGCATCGCGGCGATCTCGCCGGGCTCTCGGTCCCGGTAGTGGCACTGCACATCGGGGAGCCCGAACACGTGCAGGCCCAGAGTGTCCATCACGATGGCCCCGGGATCGTTCGAGATGCTGAAATATCGCACGTTGATGAGGCCGTCAAGATCACCCGCAGCAAACAGCTCAGGGCCGCCAACCCGCTGGCTCTGCGGCCAGCTGAGCGCAGTGGGACGCGTGAGTTGCGCCATCTCGGAAACCACAGCACTCATGGCATCCCAGCGCTCCTGCGGCGTCCGGCCATCACCGAACATCTCGGTCACCAGGAGGCTGCATCGGCTAGCCGAGACGGCCGCTTCTGCACCCTCCCAGTCCCATGTCTGGCTGACATCGGGTAGAGCCTTGCCGCCCTCCCCTAGTGGGCTCGCCGTCATGATCACCGTCAGCAGCGGTGACGCTGGGTCACCATGAGGAACGACGATCGACTCCATTTGAAGCTCGGTCGCCGGCCACTGCAATCGCAAAGCCTGAAGTAGCCGAGGATCACCGAGCTCCGGCGCCTCCGCGCACCACAGCTCAACGACCAACGGAGTCACGGTCTCTTTCGGCGTGCCGCTGCTCACAACAACTCCCTTACCCAGTTCATCCAGAACGCGCTGACGCGACGCGGAAGATCATCCCCGGCGTTGGCACCTGGGACACCAGAACAGGTTGCGGCCGGCGAGCACTTCGGTGCGTACCTTGGAGCCGCACACCAAACAAGCCATGCCGGCGCGCCGATAGACATAGACCTCACCGCCATGATCATCCTTGCGTGGTGGCCGGCCCATCGCCTCAGGCGTGTGCTCCGGGCGTACGGTGTCGATCCGGTTGTCCACAACACCTTGAGGCATCAGCTCGACAAGATCGGCCCAGATCCCCAACCAGCTGCGCCGGCGCAGCTTGTTACCCGGGCGATGCGGATCGATCCGGTTTCGGAACAGAACCTCTGCGCGGTACACGTTTCCAACCCCGGACAGGATGGTTTGGTCCATCAACAAGGCTGCGATCGGCCGGGTCGCACGGTGGATCCGGCGCCAGGCAAGATCAGGATCGGCGTCCGCCCGCAGCGGGTCAGGACCGAGCGCAGCGAGCTGCGAGGCAACCTCGGCCCGCGTGCTCAGCATGCAGAGCTGCGGTCCGCGGAGGTCCGCGACGGCCTGCTCGGTGGCGATTCGTACTCGGACCACGCCGCGGGGCGGGTGGGGCGGACCGAGCTCGAAGCTGCCAATCAGCCCTAGATGCACGTGCAGAAACCGATCCCCGTCGAACTCGCAAAACAGATGCTTGCCGTGAGCGGTGCCCTCGATCATCCGCGTCTCGTCCAGCTGCGCCGCCGACTCTGCAAAACGGCCCTGCGGACTGCTGACTGACACCACCCGTCCTCCGAAGGCCTGCGTAAGGTCGAGAGCGAGCCGGTGCAGCGTGTGCCCTTCCGGCAAGGTTCCCTCCTAAGCGCTTCGGGAGCGGCGAGTGTGCTCGGATAACACTTCCATTGCGATCATGCACGCACCCTGCGAATCTGTTTTAGCGTGTGAGCCATGACAGGTGCGTTGCCACCTGGGGGACGTCCCTCAGGAACGCACGGCGGAGGAACACACTACTCGGGGACCACGCACGACTCTCGCGACCTGCTGCCGCGTGATTTTGGGCGGGACGGTGTCTCGGGGCTGGTCACTCTCGACCGTGCCATGCGAGGGCGGGATGTATCCCGCCCGGACCTCGACGACGAACGCGTCGCGGCAGAGGTCATCGACGAGTTACTCGCTCGAGTAGATGGCCGTCGTGCGAGTGGCTCGCAGCGCAGCGAGTCAACCTGACCTAGGGCCGCACCACGGTACGCGCGATGCGCTCGTCGAAACGCTGCAGGTGCCCTTCGCCAGTCTCAGGACAGGGGTTCGACAGATTCAGGTGCCAACAGTCGGACGGGCCTGCTCGTAGTCAGCGAGGAGCTCAATGCGCCGGGCATGGCGTGGGTCACCACTGAAGGGCGTCGCCAAGAAGAGCCGAACCATCTCCAAGGCCTCTTCCTGGGTATGCATCCGGGCGCCGATGCCGATCACGTTCGCGTCGTTGTGCTGTCGACCGAGCTTTGCCGTGTCCAGGTTGTATGCGAGCGCAGCCCGGGCGCCGACTACTTTGTTCGCAGCAATTTGTTCGCCGTTGCCCGACCCGCCGATCACGATGCCCAACGAGCCGGAGTCGGTCACGGCGGCCTCGGCGGTAGGGATGCAGAAGACGGGATAATCGTCCTCGGCGTCGTACGCCTCTGGCCCGTGGTCAACCAACTCGTGCCCGTCCTCGGTGAGAGCCTCGATTAGATAGTTCTTCAGCTCAAATCCAGCGTGGTCGCTGCCGATGTGTACGCGCATGGGAGCACTATGGCAGATCCAGCCGGGACAGACGAGCATCGCCATTGCAGCTTCGCGTCGCCGCAGCGCTCAACTCTGCCGCGTCGTGTGCAGCGTCTTCGGCTGATGTGCAGCCTCTCCGAGCTGCTGGATGCCGGCCGTGAGACCGCCGACGATGTCGCCGCCGGCGAAGGAGGTCAGCATGGCCGCTGCCGCTAGGCGACATTCAAGATCGGTGAGCACGCGGCGAGCCTCGATGCCTGTGACGATCTCCAGCTTGCGGAACTCCAGGTCGCACATCACCAGGACTGAGTGATCAGGATCAGTGAGTGCTTTGTGCAGCCGTTCGGCGTACGCGCGTGAGTCCTCCTCCGAAACGCCGACAAATACTGAGAAGGTCAGGCCCGAGAGGGTCTCGGCGTTCCGCACAGCACGCTTGATCCACTCCAGTTGGCTCGGGGTGAACAAGTCACCAGCGGGCACCCGCGCCACCCACATGCTCGCCGGTGTCGTCGCCCTCGACACCGCCCTCGCCGACCGCAGTCTGCTCGGCGTCGGCAGCCGGAGCCTCCTTAGTTATTTCGAGACCCGGGTTCACGTTGGCCTCCAGCTCAGGTGACTCATGGGCACCGACCCAGAGTGGGTCGCTGGCCTGGGCGTTGTCGCCGCGGCGAGCGTGGGCGGTCGTCACGATCTTGGAGATGGAGATCACAATGATGAAGACCAGGAGTGGAACACCGACGAGCAAGCCGAGAACCTGTAAGACCGACGGCTTAGGTGCCTGTGGCCACCCAGAGAAGGTTTCCAGAGGCACTAGCATGCTCAGGAGTTCGTTCACGGCAATACGTTATCGCCCCAACGCGGTTCCGCGGAGGTTACGAGGCGCCCAGAGGAGGATTGTTGTCAGGTACCGGCGCGCCACAGACTCGGCCCGACGATCCGACGCCGGGCCTCAGGCCCGGTCCCATGGACTCTCGGGTAATCCTCGACGCTGATCAGATTGCCCGCGCATGTGCCCGGATGGCCCACCAGATTCTCGAGGCGAATCGGGGCGCGGAGAACTTGGTGCTCATGGGAATCCCCACCCGGGGTGTCGCGCTGGCCCATCGGCTCGCGACGGTCATGGACGAAGTGGAAGGCGCCCGGGTTCCGGTTGGCGCCCTCGACGTGACCATGTATCGCGACGACCTGCGGCGCCAACCGACCCGGGCCGTCGGCCACACCCATCTACCCGTCGATGTGGACGGCAGCACGGTCGTTCTGATTGACGACGTGCTCTACTCCGGACGTACGGTGCGGGCTGCGCTGGACGCTCTCGGTGATCTTGGCCGGCCGCGCGCCGTTCAGCTGGCGGTGCTGGTCGATCGCGGTCACCGCGAGCTGCCCATCCACGCTGATCACGTCGGAAAGTTCATCCCAACACGGACCGGTGAGCACGTCAGCGTAAGACTGGCAGAGATCGACGGGATCGACCAGGTCAGCATCGAACAAAGCGGCGATCCGGTTCGAGGGGGAACCTGATGCGCCACCTGCTGTCGGCAGCTGATCTTGATCGAACTCAGATCACCGAGATCTTCGATCTCGCCGAAGAAATGTCGCTGGTGCAGGGACGCCCGGTCAAGAAGCTGCCAGCGCTGCGGGGGCGGACCGTGGTCAACCTTTTCTTCGAGGACTCCACCCGCACGCGGTCCTCCTTTGAGATTGCCGGCAAGTGGCTGTCGGCGGACGTGATCAACATCAGCGCGAAGGGCTCATCGGTATCGAAGGGTGAATCGCTGCGCGACACGGTGCTGACCGTCGCCGCCATGGGCGTCGATGCCCTGGTGATCCGCCATCCTGCATCGGGCGCACCCTGGCAGGCGTCGCGCTGGATCGATGCCCATGTGCTGAACGCGGGCGACGGAACCCACGAACATCCGACGCAGGCGTTGCTCGATGCCTTTACCATCCGGCGGCATCTTCGGCGTTCGACCCCTGATCTGATGAGCTTTGACGGCCAGACCGTGGCGATCGTCGGAGACATCACCCATTCGCGAGTCGCACGCAGCAACGTCTTGCTGTTGACCACGCTCGGGGCGCGGGTGATCCTCGTCGCGCCACCTACGCTGCTGCCGCCGGCGATCGACAGTTGGCCGGTTCTGACGTGTACCGACTTCGACGAGGTGCTGCCTCACGCCGACATCGTGATGATGCTGCGCGTGCAGCGAGAACGGATGTCAGGCGGGTACTTCCCAACTCCACGCGAGTACACGATGAGCTACGGCCTGACCCGTCCCCGGCTGGAGGCGATGAAGCCGGGTGCGGCGATCTGCCATCCGGGCCCGATGAACCGCGGCCTGGAGATCTCCGCGGATGCCGCCGACGCGGCCAACTCATTGATCTTGGACCAGGTTGCAGCCGGTGTGTCGGTACGGATGAGCGTGCTTTTCGAGTTGTTGGGAGGTGCTGAGTGACAGACCTGCTGATCCGCGGTGCCGATCTCATCGGCCGTGGGCGGTCTGACCTGCTGATCCGCAACGGCCGTTTCGTGGACCCTGCGGACGCGGGAGGCGACGTGGAACAGCTCGATGCCGACGGGCTGGTGGCGTTGCCGGGTCTGGTCGACCTGCATACCCATCTTCGGGAGCCGGGACGCGAGGATGCCGAGACCGTGGATTCCGGCACGCTGGCTGCGGCGCGCGGGGGTTTCACCGCAGTCCTGGCAATGGCCAACACGACTCCAGTCACCGACACCGCGGAGGCGGCCGAGCATGTCGCCGCGCTAGGCGCTCGTGACGGCCATGCGCAGGTCGTGCCGGTCGGGGCCGTCAGCAAAGGACTCGACGGAGTCGAGCTTGCCGAGCTCGGACTAATGTCCCGATCCAGGGCCGGCGTACGGATGTTTTCCGATGATGGCCACTGCGTCTCAGACGCCCGCCTGATGCGACGAGCTCTGGAGTATGTCCGAGCCTTTGACGGGGTCATCGCTCAGCATGCTCAGGATCCGCAACTGGCCGGGCCGGCGGCATGCTGCCACGAGGGAGAAATCTCCGGGAAACTCGGACTCCCGGGATGGCCTGGCGCGGCCGAGGCAAGCGTCGTTGCTCGAGATGTACAGATCGCCGAGCTGACCCGATCCCGACTCCACATCTGCCATGTGTCCTGCGCCGAGACGGTGGACGTGATCAGGTGGGCCAAACAGCGTGACATCAACGTGACGGCGGAGGTTGCGCCTCATCACCTCATGCTGACGACCACCGAGGTGCTCGGCTATGACCCGACGTACAAGGTCAATCCTCCGCTCCGCCCGAACGAACACGTCGAGGCTGTACAAGAGGCGCTGGCAGACGGGACCATCGACGCAGTAGCGACCGACCACGCGCCACATGCGCGGCACGACAAGGAGCACGCGTTCGCTGAGGCGGCGTTCGGCATGCTCGGCCTAGAGACCGCGCTCGCTGTGGTCATGGAGACCATGATCAACTCGGGCGTGCTGAGCTGGCCTGAACTGGCGAAACGGATGTCGATCACGCCGGCGCATATTGCCCGGCTTGCTGATCAGGGTCGTCCCTTGGCAGAGGGTGAACCGGCCAATGTGGTTCTGGTAGATCCGGCGGCCCGGGCCGTCGTCGATCGCGCCGTGTCAGCCTCTTTGTCGCGCAACAATCCTTGGCACGGTCGCGAACTGCCTGATGCGGTGGTCGCCACCATCTGGGCAGGTCAGGTTACATACCAGAAGGGACAGTAACTTTCGGCCTGGACTTGCGGGTGGCAATGGCAACGCCCACCAGCGAGAGCGCACCACCCACAATCGCGAGCATCGGCGGCACCTCGCTGAGGAAGAGCCACCCAAGCACGATGGTGATCGGTGGCACGGCAAATGTGGTGATACCCAGCTTTCCGGCTGAGGTGTGGCTCAGCGCGTACGCCCAAGTCGAGAAGGCGAGCGCAGTCGGCACGAGCCCGAGGTAGACGACTCCGAGGATCTGCAGAGGCGGTGCGACTGCGACGTCGCGGATCAGAGAACCAGCAAAAGGCAGGCACGCGACCGTCCCAATAAGGCAGGCCAGCCAGGTCACCTGGATGGCGGGGATGCGGCGCAGCACGACCTTCTGCGCCACCATGGCGATCGAGTAAACGGTGGCGCTCAGCAGCACTAGGAGAACGCCGGCGAGGTCGGCCTGCCCGGTGCTGGTGGCGAAGCCGATGATCAGGGTGCCCGCGAACGCGACCAGGCCGCCAATGACGAGCATCCGTGGAAAGCCCTCGCCGAGGAGGATGCCGGCGAGTATCCCTATGAGGATTGGTGCGAGCTGGATGAGCATGGCGGCAGTGCCGGCGTCGACGTGCTGCTCGCCAGCATTGAGCGCAACGCTGTAGACCGCGAACCAGGCGACTCCAACCAGCGCGGTTAGGGCCCACTCCCTCGTGCTCATACGGACAAGCTTGCGGCCGATCATCATGACGCTGAGGGCGAGACTGGCCACGAGCAGTCGGCCGAGGCTGAGGGCACCAGGACCGATGTCGTGAGCCGCGTACCGGATCACGACGAAGGCTGAAGCCCAGGCGAGAACGGTAATCGTGACCGC
>Ga0307289_10000043_pt1 | contig 39607 bp, 44 predicted proteins | sample ER_DNA_143_FD_194483 | JGI IMG/M metagenome (GOLD analysis project Ga0307289, IMG submission 194483) | Bulk soil microbial communities from the East River watershed near Crested Butte, Colorado, United States - ER_DNA_143 | ecosystem: Environmental > Terrestrial > Soil > Floodplain | place...
CTTCACGAACCGGGTCGTGTGGGACGAGGGTTTTTTCTACCGCCAGGGCCTCAAATGCATCCGCCACGACGGGATCGGTCACACGACCTTGATTGTCCGACACCTCGCCGACATGACGGCTACGTCGACCCCTTGGCCCTTGATCGACGACAAACGGATCAGGTCGCTGGCCCAGGCGACGAACTTCCTCTACGCGCTCGCGCTTCCGGTGATCCTCGTTGCCGGCCTCCTGCTCGCGCGGGAGAAGCGCCGGGCCGGCCGGCGTCCGACCGGCGAAGGGATCTTGCTGGCGCACTTCTCCTGCGTCCTGATCGTTGCGCTCTTCGCCTTCGGCGACCCGCGCTTCAGGCTGCCTTACGACCTGTTCGCACTCGCGCTCCTAGGCGCCGTTCTCGCCCACCGTTACCTCGAGCGAGATCCGGGGCCGGGTGAGCAGCTACTCAATAACCGCTGAATCGGTCCGGCTCGATCTGCGCCTCGGGCACGCCGGCTTCATTCAGTTGCTCGACGACACCCTCCACCATCGGGGGCGGACCTGCCAGCAGGTACGTGTAGTCGGCGAGCTCGCCGAGCTTGTCTCGGAGGAAATCGGCATCGACTCGCCGCGACTCTCCCGTCCACTCCGGATCGCCGGTCATGGTGACGACGAGCTCGAAACCGGGAATCTGCGACTCGAGCTCGGTCAACTCGTCGAGGAAGGCGGTCGAGGCCCGGTCTCGGTTCGAGTAGACGAGCGTCACGTCGTAGGGCTCGCCGGTGTCGGCGATGTAGCGGAGCATGCTCCGGAAGACGGTGATCCCGATCCCGCCTGCGATGAAGACATAGTGGGGCTCGGTGTCCTCCGGAAGCTTGAAGTCTCCCTTCGGCTCCTCCACCTCCACCTCGGCGCCGACCTCGAGCTCCGCAAGCGAGCGCTTGAAGGCCGAGTCGCGAATACGGGTGCAGAGGCCGAGGACGCCGCGCTCGGTCGGCGACGTCACGACCGAGATATGACGCCGGGGCCCCTTCTCGTCCTCGTACGGCGGGTCGAGCAGCTCGACCCAGAAGTACTGTCCCGCCCGGAAGTCGACCACCTGTCCGCCGAGGTCGAAGATGGCGAGGAGCGTTCCCCGCGCGACCTCGCGCTTCTCTTTCACCGTGGCGCGCACAGAGGCAGTATGCGCTAGCGAACGAGCTGGAAGGCGCTCGTACCGAGCGGCGCGCCGTACTGGCGCAGAGCCCGCGCGCCGAAGCCGGGCCAGACGTACCAGCGATACCGGCCCCGCGTCAGCCGATACTGGTGCCCCTGGTAGGACCAGCGGCGCTTGAGCGTCAACGTGTTCTTGGTCGGCCACGCGCTGAGGATCTTTTTCGTCCCGTGCCACAGCTGAACGTTGTAGTAGCGGGCAGTGCGAGCCGCGACCCAGGTCAGCCGGGGAGGCGCCACGACCTTCGCTCCGTCGCGTGGCGACGTGAGCAGGTCGCGGGTCGGTGTGGCGAGGATCGTCGCGCCTGCCGAGCGATTGCCGGCTTGGTCGAAGCTGACCACGAGATAGCGGTAGCGCTGCTCGTTGTTCAGGCCTCCGTCACGATAGGTCACCCCGGCTCCCTGGTAGACCGGATTCTCGTGCCCACCACGTGTCACGTTGGTGCGATAGACGACGACGTGGTCGGTGTCCGCAGGCAAGGTCCAGCTCAAGAGCACGAACCGGCTTCCAGCTTTTGCCTTCAGGTCGGTGACGTCGGCCGGAGGCTTGGCGGGTGGCGGCGGGGTCTTCGGCGCCTGCACGGTCAGCGAGGACTGTGCGGCCGCGAGGTTCCCGGCGTTGTCGCGGGCGACGAACAAGACCTTCGTCGTCCCCACGGGAAAGACAGTGGGTCCATCGTTCGTGATCACGGGCAACGGGTCGACGAGGTCATGCGCCGTTGCCGCCGCTAGGAAGGCCGCAACCGCGGGATCCGTCGCAGCCGCACCGGCGGTCGACGTGGCGTCGACCGTGGCCGGCGCCGGAACGACCAAGGCGGGCGAGGTCGTGTCGTGCACCGTCACCGTGAACGACCGGGTGACGTCCGTGCCGGCCACCGTCGTCGTGCAGGTGACGACCGTTTCTCCCAGCGCGAAGGCGTCCGTCAACTGGAAGGTCCCGTGACCGCTCCCACCCGCCGGGTGGTCGCAGGTCGCGTCGAGATCCACACCCGTGTCCACCGCCGCGACCGTGAAGGTGAGGGGCGCACCCGTCGCGTCCTGCGCCTCCAGCGTCTGGTCGGCCGGCACCGTCAGAGGCGGAGTATCGGCCTGGGCGAACGACGTGATGCCGGCAACCCCGAGCAGGACCGCCATCATCGCCACGGCTGACCGGAACGACCGCATCCCCTACGACGCGACCTTCATGACGACGTATTCGATCGCCGCGAGGACCAGCAACGTCAAGCCGGCAAAGCTGATCGTGACGATTTGAGACGACAGGACCCATGCGAGTGCGGCCGAAGGAACCACGCGGGGTGGAATCACGGCTGCGCCGAGCAGGAAGATGGCCAGGCCGAGGGTGACGAGAATTGGCGCCCGCGAAAAATCCTTTGCCGTCGAGACCGTGAGCACCCGAGCGGCACGCGTGATCGGACTCGGCGGCTGAGCGCGCGGCCGCGTAGCGGGCGGCGTGCGCCTCGGCCGAGGCTTCGCGACCGGCGCGCGCTTCGTCGGGACGACGGCCGCTTTCGCAGGCGCGATCGGCGGCGAGGCAGGCGCCGGCGGCGGCGGAGTCACGACCGGAGGCGGTTGCTGTGTAACCGGGGCGGTGGCAGGAACGCTCTTCTTGACCGTCCGGGGCGACGGCGGCGGCGGTGGGGTGACGTGCCTGGGAGGAGGCTTCTTGACAGTCACGGGCGCAGGGTCGGGCGGCGGCGCTGTTGTGGCAGCAGGCGCAGTGGTCGTGCCCGGACCAGGATCGGTGGCCGAGCCCGTGCCGGTGAGCACCCGTTCGGCGGCACCGAATGCGGTGCCGACGAAGCCGAGAGCGAGCCCGGCGGCCAAAGCCGCCAACAGACCCGCGGTCAGCCCGAGAACGCGCCACGAACTCGGCGGGGCGGCGCGGCATTGTCGGTCCGAGGCTCGCACCGTCTTTTCAGCCCTGGACGAGGAGGATCAGGAACACGCAGGCCGCAAGGAGCGCGGCGGCAGCCGCGTAACGGACCAAATGCGAGGCCGCTGGGATCGGCTCGACGCGCACGACGACGTACGTGCTCGGCTCGCCGTCGTCGACCTCCAGCGACTGACCGTCCCGGGCCCCCGGGGGAACGGTGATGCGAGTGCGATGCGTCTGCGTCCGACGCCCCGCGCCTCCGCAGGCCCTGCACGCGTCGGTGATGAGCCGCCCCCGACCAGAGCAGTCGTCGCAGCTCTCGATCTTGAGCACCCGGTCGCCTGACAGTGTCGATCCCTGCCTGACCCGGCCACTCCCCCGGCACCGAGGACACGTTCGTGCGGACCCAATGGCGGCGGCGCCGCTGCCGGCACACGGCTCGCAGGTGACCTCGGTCTCGTATTCGAGCGGTCGAGTCGCCCCTCGCTCGGCCTGGAAGTGGGTTATGCGCAGGTCGCCGACGTTGGCGCGCCGCGCAGCCGTGCTGCCAAGGAGATAGTCGAAGAGCGCCGTTGGGCCTGAGTCGACCTCTGCGAATTTCCCACCGCCCCGATAGCCGAAGCGGTCGTAGAGGAACCGCGTGTTCGACTTCGACAGCACCTCGTAGGCCTCGGCCAGCTCGATGAACTTCTCGTTTGCCTCCGAGTCGTTCGAGACGTCGGGATGCAGCGTGCGCGCCAGCGTCCGGAAGGCCCGCCTGACCTCTTCCTCGCCGGAATCACGACTGATCCCAAGGACGTCGTAGTAGTCGCGCTTGGTCGCGATCATCGCGGCGGGTCGCCTAGGCCGATTCGCCGATCAGTCGTGTCAGGGAAGGGGAACAATGGCGGCGGCAAGGTCAGAGTGCCAGGCCGATCGGATGGCGCTTCTGAAACCCCGGCCGGGTGGCGGTAGGCTCAGCCCGTGGCCGTTCTGGAGTCACTTGTGGAGCCCGGCGAAGAGCACGATCGCCGCCGCGCTCGGCTGCAGGAGCTCGTTTCGGAGTTGCGCGAGCGGACGGCCCGCGTCGCGCTCGGAGGAGGCGAGAAAGCGGTCGAGCGCCACCGATCCCGAGGCAAGCTGCCCGCGCGCGAGCGAATCGACCGGCTCGTCGATCCCGGCACCGCCTTCCTCGAGCTCTCCGCCCTCGCCGCCTGGGACGTGTACGAAGGGCAAGCGCCGTCGGCCGGCATCGTCACCGGCATCGGCGTGATCGAGGGGCGGGAGTGCGTCCTGATCGCGAACGATGCAACCGTCAAGGGAGGCACGTACTTCCCGCTGACGGTCAAGAAGCACCTACGGGCTCAGGAGATCGCCGAGCAGAACCACCTTCCCTGTATCTATCTCGTCGACTCGGGCGGCGCCTTTCTGCCGCTGCAGGCCGAGGTCTTTCCAGATCGAGATCACTTCGGCCGGATCTTCTTCAATCAGGCGCGCCTGTCGGCGAAGGGGATTCCGCAGATCGCCTCGGTGATGGGCTCGTGCACCGCCGGCGGCGCATACGTCCCGGCGATGAGCGACGAGACGATCATCGTCAAGGGCACCGGGACGATCTTCATCGGCGGCCCGCCCCTTGTGAAGGCGGCAACGGGCCAGGATGTGACGGCCGAGGAGCTCGGCGGCGCCGACGTCCATACCAGGCTCTCCGGGGTGGCCGACCACTACGCGACCTCCGACGAGCACGCCCTCGCGCTCGTCCGCCAGATCGTCCGGAACCTCAACCCTCACCCCAAGGAGCCGCCCTGGGACGTCCACCCCGGGCGGGAGCCGGCCGCCGACCCGGCCGAGCTCTACGGTGTCATCCCGGCCGACTTCCGCGAGCCGTTCGACCCGCGGGAGGTGATCGCGCGGATCGTCGACGAAAGTCGCTTCGACGAGTTCAAGGCGCTCTACGGCGAGACGCTCGTCTGCGGCTTCGCGCACATCGAGGGCTTTCCGGTCGGGATCCTCGCCAACAACGGCGTTCTCTTTGCCGAGTCGGCCCAGAAGGGCGCCCATTTCATCGAGCTCGCCTGCAAGCGGAAGATCCCGCTCGTCTTCCTGCAGAACATCACGGGCTTCATGGTCGGCAAGGAGTACGAGGCCGGCGGGATCGCGCGTGACGGCGCCAAGCTGGTCACGGCGGTCGCGTGCGCCGAGGTGCCGAAGTTCACCGTCGTGATCGGCGGCTCGTTCGGCGCCGGCAACTACGGCATGTGTGGCCGCGCCTACTCGCCTCGGCAGCTTTGGATGTGGCCGAACGCGCGCATCTCGGTCATGGGCGGCGAGCAAGCGGCGACTGTGCTGACGATGGTCGGCGACGCGGACCCGGACGAGATCCGGGCGAAGTACGAGCACGAGGGCAATCCGTACTACTCGACGGCTCGTCTTTGGGACGACGGGATCATCGACCCGCTCGACACGCGGCGGGTGCTGGCGCTCGGGATCTCGGCTGCGTTGAATGCTCCGATCCCGGACACGACGTTCGGCGTCTTTCGGATGTGAGAGGAGGCTGATGGGCTACTCGAAGGTGAATGTCAACGACATCGAACCCGCTGGGCCGGGCGGGGGTGTGCGGTTCGTCCGCCGGGAGCTCGATCTGCAAGCCTTTGGGATCAACTGGTTCGAGCTGCCGCCGAATGCCGAGGGCAACTACCACGACGAGTCAGACTCGGGCCAGGAGGAGGTCAACGTGATCGTCCGCGGTTCGGGCACATACGTGATCGACGGGGAAGAGGTTCCCGCTCGCGAGGGCGACGTCTTCCGTTTTGATCCCGAGACGGAACGTGGCCCGAAAGCCGGGCCGAAGGGTCTGACGATGGTCGCGGTGGGAGCACCGCGAGGAAGCTACGAAGCGAGGGGGCCCTTCTGATGGCGGATCACACGATCGAGCTGACGAACGACGAGCTGAAGCTCGTGCGGAACGCTCTGCACGCCTATCTCGACGACTTCGGCCATGAGGAGGCGGACGTTCTCCGGGAGATCAAGCAGCTCCTCGAAAAGCTGCCGTACCACGAGCGCTTCTTCGAGGAGTAGCGCAACCGAGGCTTAGTTCTGCCCGTACATCCCTTGTTGTGCGCCCGCGGATCCCTGCACCACATCGCGAACTGCCTCTTGGGCGTCCTGCCCGCGAAGGGCTTCCTGTCGGGCACGTTCCTTGACGTGACGCTGATGAGCCTTCCGTTGACGGCGGGCCATGAGCCGTTCTCTGATTCCCACGTAGCCCTCCTTCTGGGTTGAGCCCCACCCTGGGTGGGGAAGAGAACCACCCGCCACCCGCGGCAAGCGTACCTCGGCCACTCGCGGAGAAATGCCTCGGCTCCAGACCGAAAGCGTGACTCTTCTCAGAGAATGACCGTTTCCGGGAAGACCGCGCCGCCCTCGAATCGGCCGAGCCGGTAGGCCGTCAGGTCGAAGCTTGGCGAGAGGCCCAGCACCTCCTCGGCGACTGCGCGGCCGACGGCCGGGCTCTGCATGAAGCCGTGGCCGGAAAAACCACACGCTGCGAAGACGCCTTCGGCCACCGGGCCGAGGATCGGATGGGCGTCCGGTGTCATGTCGTAGAGGCCTGCCCAAGCGCTCGCGATTCGCGTTCCGACGGCTGACGGGTATCGGTGGGCCAGCCGGGCCAGCCGGTCGTCGAAGAGCGTCTGGTCGACGACCTCGTCGAACCCCCAGCGCGGCTCTGGATCGCTCATCGCCAGCACGAGCCGGTCGTTTCGCCGGCGGAAGTGGAAGCCGCTTTCGGCTTCGACGATCATTGGCAGGTCGTCCGGCAGGGCCTCGAGGGGCTCGGTCTCCAGTAGCTGCCGGCAGAGCGGGCGGATCGGTAGCTCCATCCCGAGCTCACGCGCGACTTCGGCCGACCACGGCCCCGAGGCAATCACGAACGCGTCCCACTCCAGCCTCGTCGCGTCCTCACCCTCGCGGACCTCCACCCCACGTTCCGCTGCACGGCGAACGAGCTCGCGTGCGACCGCGGGTGGATTCGCGACGCCGTCCTGCCGGCAGATGACAGCGCCCAGCACGTCGGCAGCGTGAACGCCGCTCGGCGGCTCGGTCGCGACGACGGGAACACCGAGCGAACGCTGGAGCTCGGCACGCTCTTCGAGCTCGGCGAGCCCGACCTCGGTCGTGGCGAGGAAGAGGTAGCCGACCTGTTCGAAGAACGAGGCGCCCAGCTGCTCGAAGAAGCGGATGCTCGCCTGGGCGAGCAAGACCTCCGCCCGGGTGGAGAACTGCTGGCGGACGCCGCCCATCGCCTTGGCGGTCGCCCCGCCGGCGACGGTGCCGCGGTCGCAAAGAACGACGTCATCGGCGCCGAGCTCGGCCAGGTGATAGGCGACGCTCGCCCCTGCCGCGCCGGCGCCGGCTACGACGATGCGAGCCATCGGTCGAACGCCTGGCGCTCGTCCTCGGTCAAGGTGCGAAGCGGCGCGCGGACGTCCTCGCGAATGGGAACGCCGCGCCGCCGGAGGACGTGCTTCGCGGCGGCGTGGAACGGAAACTGCTCCAGCCCGTCGCGGAGCTCCTCCAGGTCAGGTCCGGGAATGCCGCGCGCGGCGGCGACCACCTCGCTTGGAAACGCAGCTGCGAGGCCCGAGACCACGCCTGCCGCGCCCTCGAGGAGCCCCTGCCGAATTAGCGCCTCCGGCCCGACGAAGACATCGAGGCCCTCGATCAGATACGGGGCAAAGCGGTCCCAGGGCTTATCTGAGACCTTGAGGCCGACGAAGTTGCTGACCCGCTCGCGCAACTCCGCGAGCACCGACAGCGGCACCGGGTAGCCGCTGCGGGCGGCGAATTCATAGACGTAGAACGGAACGGGCTCGCAGGCCAGTGCGGCGGCGGCGAAATGCTCGAGCAGCGCCCGCTCATCGAGAGCGAAGTACGGCGGCCCGATCACCGCGACCGCGTCGGCCCCGAGGTCGGCGGCGTGGGTGGCGAGCTCGACGGTCTCCCGCGTCGTCTGGGCCCCACAGTGAACGGCGACAGAAAACTCTTCAGGCCGGGCCGCGACAAAGAGCTCCGCTGCCCGGCGGCGTTCGGCGGCGTCGAGAAGGATCCCTTCGCCGGTCGTCCCGAGCGCGAGCAGGCCGTCGAGCCCGCCGTCGGCGAGAAAGCCGACGAGGGGATCGAACGCGTCTTCGTCGAGGATGTCACCGCCACCGGCGAGCGGCGTCACGGCAGCGGCGAGCGCTCCTCTCAGCATGAGCCCGACTTTAAGCTGCGGGCTCGTGGACGCGCTACGGATGGATCGTGACGGGCCGACCCTGCGGGTGACCCTCGCGCGCCCGGAACGGCGAAACGCATTCGATGCCGAGCTGATCCGGGAGCTCACCGACGCGTTCGCCGATGTCGGCGACGCCCGCGCCGTCTTGCTCTCCGGCGAGGGCGCAAGCTTCTGCGCGGGTGCCGACGTCGACTGGCAACGCTCCGCGATCGACCTCTCGTACGACGACAACGTCGAGGACGCGCTGCGCCTCTACCGGATGCTCGACACGATCGACTCGTGCCCCGCGCCGGTCGTCGCGCCCGTGCAGGGCTACGCGCTGGGCGGCGGTTCCGGGCTGGTCTGTTGCACCGACGTGGCGATCTCGGCGCCCGACGCGGTCTTCGGCTTCTCGGAGGTCAAGCTGGGGATCGTGCCGGCCGTCATCTCGCCATTCGTCTTCGCGCGGATCGGGATCGCCGCAGCCCGGCGGCTGTTCCTGACCGGTGAGCGGTTCGACGCCGAAACAGCGCTGCGGATCGGCCTCGTGCACGAAGTGGCCGAGAACCTCGACACGGCGATCGAGCGCGTGCTTGCCGAGCTCGCGACCGCGGGCCCGGAGGCCACGCGCGCCGCGAAGCGGTTGATCCGCGAACGCCGGGCCCCGGACGAGCTCGCAAAGCTCGCGGCGAGCCTGCGCACCGGCGCCGAGGGACAGGAAGGCCTACGCGCCTTCCTCGACAAGCGCACGCCCGCGTGGAGATCCGGAAGCTCCTAGTAGCCAACCGCGGCGAGATCGCCGTCCGCATCTTCCGTGCCTGCGCGGACGCGCGGATCGAGACGGTCGCGGTCGTGGCACCTGACGACAAGGCTTCCCTGCACGCGCGCTCAGCGGGGGAAGTGATCGAGATCGCGAGCTACCTTGAGGCCGAGGAGCACATTCGCGCGGCCAAGCAGGCCGGAGCGAACGCGATTCATCCCGGCTACGGCTTCCTTGCCGAGAACGCCAACTTCGCAGAGGCGGTGAAAGCCGCCGGCCTGGTCTTCGTCGGGCCAAGCCCCGAGGCGCTTCGGCGCGGCGGCGACAAGCTCGAAGCGAAGCGCGCTGCAGCCGAAGCAGGCGTTCCGGTGCTGCCGACCGGGCAGCCAGAAGAACTGGGCCTGCCGCTCCTGATCAAGGCGGCGGCGGGCGGTGGCGGCCGCGGCATGCGGGTGGTGCGCGAGCTGGGCGAGCTCGAAGAGGCTGTTGCCGCAGCCAAGCGCGAGGCCAGGGCCGCGTTCGGCGACGAGACAATCTTCTTCGAGCGCTACCTCGAGCGTCCCCGGCACGTCGAGATCCAGTTGCTCGCCGACGCCCACGGCCACGTCTACGCACTCGGCGAGCGCGAGTGCTCGATCCAGCGGCGGCACCAGAAGGTGCTCGAAGAAGCACCATCGCCCGCGCTCGACACGGAGCTCCGGCTGCGGATGAGCGAGGCGGCGACCGCCTTCGCTCGCGCGATCGGCTACCGCAGCCTCGGAACCGCCGAGTTCCTGCTTGATGGACGCGACTTCTACTTCCTCGAGTTGAACGGGCGGATCCAGGTCGAGCATCCCGTCACCGAGGAAGCGCTGGGGCTCGACCTCGTCGCGCTCCAGCTTGCGGTCGCCCGTGGCGAGGAGCTGTTCGACCCGTCTGCCGTTTTCAGGCGTCATGCCGTCGAGGTGCGGCTGTACGCGGAAGACCCGGTCGACTTCCTGCCACAGGCCGGCAAGATCGAGCGGTTGCGCCTGCCCGGGTCGATCCGGGTCGACGCCGGGGTCGCCCAGGGGGACGAGGTCGGCGTCGCCTACGACCCGATGGTCGCGAAGCTGATCGCCACCGGAGCCGATCGGAGAGAGGCGCTCGACCGCCTGGCAGCGGCTCTCGACGAAACCGTGGTCGAGGGCGTTGTCACGAACCTGCCGTTCCTGCGCTGGCTGGTCTCGCATCCCGTCGTGCGCGAGGGCTCGGCGACGACCGCGTTCTTGACCGAGTACCCACCGCTCTCGAGCGCTCCGGCGCACCTCCCGACCGGGCCGTGGGCTGAGCCCTGGCGCCTCAACCTTCCCTTGCCCGCACCTGCTTCTGCCCCTGATCCGGATGCACCCGCGCTCGACCACGCCCACACGGGAGACCAGAGCACGCTGAGCGCGCCCATGCCCGGGACCGTGATCCGCGTCGCCGTCGACGAGGGCGACCGGGTCGAGCCACGCCAGACCCTGGTGGTGCTCGAGGCGATGAAGATGGAGACCCCGATCGTCGCCCCCTACGAGGCCGTCGTGAGGGCGATCCACGTTGCCGAGGGCGACCGCGTCGTCGGCGGCGCAACGCTGGTCGAGCTCGAAAATTAGGCCCTAGAACAGCTGCTGCAGCTTCATGGCGTTGCCCATGTCGCCGCTGACCTTGAGCTTGCCGGTCATGAACGCCGTCGTCGGGCTCTGGTCACCGTTGATGATCTTCACGAACGTTTCCTCGGAGGCCGAGATCGTCGTGTCGGCCGGTTCCTCGCTCTCGCTGACGCTGACCTTGCCGTTCTCGACCCGCACAGTCCACTTGCCTGCCCCTTCGATGTCGAACAGGTAGCTCGCGTTCAGCCCGGCTGCCTTCGACGAATCGCCGGCGCGCGCCTCGAGGCCCTCGAAGAACTGGCGTGCGCTCTCGGTCGGCACGGCTGCGGAGCCTAACGCCTCAGGGAGCAACCGGCTCGACGGCCAGCGAGTGGCGCCCGCGCGACGACGGCAGCAAAGCGACCAAGAGGAGGGCGGCGAATGCAGAGGCGGCGGTGAGGTACATCGCCATTCGCAGGTCAACCGAGTCCGCGACAGCGCCGAGCAGAACGGCGCCAATCCCGCCGAGCCCGATCGAAAGGCCGATCGAGAGACCGGACGCAAGGCCGATGTGACGCGGCAGGTATTCCTGGCTCATGACCATCGTGACGCCGAACGTGCTGATCACGGAGATCCCCACGCCAGCCAACGCGATCGCCCCAGGCACCCCGCCGACTGCGACGAAGACGAGGATCAGCGGCGCCGTCGCGGCGCTGCAGACGAGCAGCACGGGGCGTCGCCCGAAGCGGTCGGCGAGCGGCCCCGCGGCCAGCGTCCCGAGACCGCCTGCGAGCAGCATCAGCGAAAGCAGGTGGCTCCCATGGGCCTTCGAGTGGCCGAGCGAGACCTCCCAGAGCGGCACGAAGGTGATCAACCCGAACCAGGCGACGCTGCGAAACGCAATCACCCCCAGCAGGAGCAACAGGGCACCGATCCGGTCAGGGTCGTCCGAGCCGATTGACTGGCCACGTTTCGGAGCGAACGAACCGAGGAACGGCACCAGCCACAGGAGCGTGACCGCAACGGCGAGGCACGGGACGGAAAGAAGCAGCCCGCCCGTCAGCCCGAAGGCGAGGATCAAGGGGGTCGCCACCGTCGGGCCGATCGCGAACCCGAGGTTGCCGCCGATCGAGAACAGCGACATCGCGCTGGCCCGGCGTCGGCCGCCCGCGAAGGCTGCGAACTTCGAGCCTTCCGGATGAAAGGCCGCTACACCCAGGCCGGAGATGACGACGCAGGTCAACACGAGCCAGTACGACGGAGCAACGGCGGCCAGCGCGATGCCGATCCCGGCCAGAGCCACGCCTCCGGGCAGGAGCCAGATCGCACCGCGTCGGTCCGACCAGAGCCCGAAGAGCGGCTGCACGACGGACGACGACAGCGCGGAGGCGAGGATGACCGCTCCCGCAAGCGTGTAGGAGAGGTCGAACTTGTCGACGAAGAACGGCAGCAACGCCGGCAAGGCGCCGTTCGCGAAATCGGTCGCAAAATGGCCGCTCGAGAGCGCCGCCATCGCGCGCTTGTCGAGATCTGCCCGCACGGCGGGCAGGCTAGCGACCGACTACGCGACGCTGGGAGTCGCGTGCGCGGGCAGGTAGCGCGCGATCAAGGCTCGCGAAAGCTCCCACTGGCACTGGACGATCGCCAGCCGGTTCCGCTCCAGATCGTCGGCCGGAGCAGCCTCCGAGCGGAGTCGCTGTCGCTCGTCGACCAGCTTCGCGAGCAGATCCTTGAGTGTCTCGGGGTCGCGCTCGGGATTTGCCCGCACGAGCGAGTCCACCCGCCGCAAGGGTGTTGACGCCATTTTTCTTCTATCGGCGCGACGGCGCCGAAGTTGAGGCCGGCCCCGCATTCGGGTGAGGCTACGCGGGGCGTCGGATAGCATCGCGCCCCGATGCGGGTCGAGGTCGAAGCCGGTTCGCCCGAATCCGTCGAAGCGGATGTCCTTGCCGCACCGCTTCTTGCCTCCGGAGACCTGAAGGGTCCGGTCGCCACCCTGAACGGCCGGCTGGGCGGTCTACTGGCGCGCCTTTCCGCCGAGGGCGAGCTGACCGGCAAGCTCAACACGGCGCCGCTCGTGCACCTGAATGGGGAGCTGAAGGCGGCGCGCCTGGCCGTCGCCGGGATCGGCGCTCCTGAGGCTGTCGATGCCGACGTCCTTCGGACCGCTGCGGGGACTGTCGCCGCGGAAGCCAAAGACTTCGCAACGACGATCGCCTGGCTGCTCGACGAATCGCTACCGCTGAGCCCGGCGGAGCAGGCGCGCGCCGTCGTCGACGGGACGATCCTCGGCTCCTACGACCCCGGCCGCTGGAAGAGCGCTGCCGCGCCGGTGCGACTGGAGCGGCTGCTGCTGATCTCCGGTGACGAGGGAGTGGCCGAGGCGACCCGGCGGGCGGGTGTCGTCGCCGGCTGGACCAACCGCGCCCGCGACCTGGCGAACGAGCCGCCGAACGAGCTCACTCCTGCCGCGTTGGCCGACCGCGCCGCCGAGATCGCCGACAGCTCGCCGTTACTCTCGGCCGAGGCGATCGATCTCGAGGGCATCCGGGCGCTGGGGATGGGCTCCTTCGCGGGCGTGGCTCAGGGGAGCCACAACCCGGCCCGCCTCATCGTCGTCCGTTACGAGCCTTCGACGGCTACCTCCGACATCGTGCTCGGGCTCGTAGGCAAGGCGGTCACCTTCGACACGGGCGGCATCTCGATCAAGAAGGCGCTCTACATGGAGGACATGAAGGGCGACATGGCCGGCGGCGGCGCGGTACTCGCTGCGCTCGGCGCGCTCGCTGAGCTGGAAGCTCCGGTGCGGGCGGTAGGCGTCGTCGGCGCGACCGAGAACTCGGTGGGCGGGGGCGCCTACCGTCCGGGCGACATCCTCACGGCGATGAACGGCAAGACAATCGAGATCATCAACACGGATGCCGAGGGCCGGCTCGTCTTGGCCGACTGTCTGCCGTACGCCCGGCAGCTTGGGGCGACCCACCTCGTCGATTTCGCGACCCTGACGGGCGCGATGGAACGGGCGCTCGGAGACTTCTACGCCGGCGTATTCGCGAACGACTCGGACTGGCGGACACTGGTAGTCGAATCCGGCGAGGCAAGTGGCGACCATGCGTGGCCGTGGCCGCTTCACTCCCGCTACCGGCGCTTCGTCGATTCGGACTACGCGGACCTCAAGAACTCGAACATCCGCTCGCAGGGAGTGCCCGTCCTCGCCGCCGAGTTCCTGCACGAGTTCGCGGGTGACGGCCCCTGGGCTCACGTCGACATGGCGGGCACCGGCTTTTTCACCTGGCCCAGGCACGACTACCTCAAGCAGCGCGGCGGCACCGGCTACGGCGTCCGCTTGATCTGCGAGCTCGCCGACCGGCTGGCGGCTTGAACTTCGAGCTGACGCAAGAGCAGCAGCTCGTCCGCGACACGGTGCGCAAGTTCGCCGAGTCACGAATCGCGCCGGTGGCAGCCGAGCTCGACCGCGAGCACCGGTTCCCGTACGACCTCGTCGCCCAGCTCGCAGAGCTCGGCCTGATGGGGATGACCATTCCGGAGGAATACGGAGGTGCCGGGGCAGACACGGTCGCCTATGCGGTCGCCGTCGAGGAACTGACGAGGATCGACTCCTCGGTGGCGATCACCGTCGCCGCGCATCACTCGCTCGGCACGCTCCCCATCTTCTATTTCGGGAACGAGGAGCAGAAGCAGGAGTGGCTGCCTCAACTCGCGTCCGGGCAGAAACTGGCGGCCTTCGGACTCACGGAACCGGGCGCAGGCTCCGATGCCGGTGCGACGCGAACGACGGCGGAGCTCCGCGACGGCGAATGGGTTGTCAACGGCTCGAAGATCTTCATCACCAACGCCGGCACGGACATCACCGCCTGCGTGACGATCACCGCGCGCACGGGCGAGAACGAGATCTCCAACCTGATCATCCCCAACGGCACCACCGGCTACGAGATCTCGGCGCCGATGGAGAAGATGGGCTGGCACGCATCCGACACGCGCGAGCTCTCCTTCCGGGATTGCTCGCTCCCGGAAGGAAACCTGCTCGGCCCGCGTGGAGAGGGGTTCAACCAGTTTCTCGAAATCCTCGACGGCGGCCGGATCTCCGTCGCGGCGATGGCCGTCGGTCTGGCCCAGGGGGCTTTCGACCTCGCCGCCGCCTATGCGAAGGAACGCGAGCAGTTCGGACGGCCGATCTCGAAGTTTCAGGCGGTGCAGTTCCGGCTCGCCGACATGGCGACCGAGATCGAGGCGGGGCGCAACTTGGTCTACAAGGCGGCGTGGACGAAGGATCAGGGCCGGCCGTTCGGCAAGGAGGCCGCGATCGCGAAGCTCTACACCGGTGAGATGTCGAATCGCGTCGTCAACTGGGCCCTGCAGGTGCACGGGGGCTACGGCTACATGGACGAGTTCGCCATCTCACGGCTCTACCGCGACCAGAAGATCTTGGAGATCGGCGAGGGAACGAACGAAGTGCAGAGGATGGTTATCGCCCGGCATCTCGGGCTCTGACTCCTACACTGAAAGCGATGCGGCGCCTCGCCCCGCTTCTGCTGCTCCTGCCGCTTGCCGTTGGCTGTTCGTCGTCCAGTTCCGACGCGATCAAGATCCAGCCGGCGAAGACGTACAAGCTTGCCGGCTTTCAGCCCGTTGGCCCGGTGACGCCGGGCAAGCCGACGACGGTGAGCTTCACGATCGACCAGCCGTCGGGGCCGGCGCTGACCGCCTACCGCACCGGGGCCGGGCCGCACACCGGCGTCCATTTGATCATCGTCAGCGACGACCTCTCGACGATCATCCATCGGCACCCGCCCATACAGGCGGGCGGCCGCTTCGCTGAGCGGGTGGTCTTCCCCAAGGCGGGGGGCTACCGGGTGATCGTCGACGCGTATCCCAGCAACGCTGGGCCGCTCCGGAACTTCACCCTCTTCAAGGACATCAGGATCACCGGCCGTGCCAAGGCCCAGCCGCTCGGGACCTACAAGCCGGTCCAGCACATCGACGGCTTCACGTTCACGGCGCCGAAGCGACCCCACGTGAAGGCGATCCAGGCCTCGCTGATGACGGTGCACGTGACCGACTCCGCCGGGAAGCCTGCACGGTTCGTGCCCTGGTACGGGGCGCTCGCGCACGCGATCTTTATCCAGAAAGGAACGCTCGACTACTTCCACACCCATGTCTGCGCGCCAAACGCGAGCGGATGCACCTCTTTGCTGTCCGGCACCCAGGTGACCGGGCGCAGCTCCTCGCCTGGGAAATTGACGATCGGGATCCTGCTTCCCACCGCCGGGACCTGGAGGCTCTTCCTCCAGGCCAAGCCGAACGGTCATCTCGTTACCGTTCCGTATGTGATCAACGCCCGATGAGACGTGCGCTGGCCTGGATCGGAGTAGGCGCGCTCGTCGTGCTCGGCGCCCGGTCGATCACCTATGCGCTCTCGCCTTCGCCGCTGGCGATGGCGTTGTCGCATCAGGCCGGCGGCCCCGCGCTGCCGCTGATCACGGTCGTGTCCGTCGCGCTGGGCCTCGGGATCGCTGCGACAGCTGTCTGGTTGGCGGCACTCGGGGTCCGCGAGCGGCGCCTGCTCGAGACCCGGCCGATCCTCGCCCTACCGCGATTGCGGCTCGAGCTTGTACTCGGACGTGCGCTTGCGCTCTGGCTCGTGACCATGCCCGCTTTCGCCCTCTTCGAGTCGTACATCCACTGGCGCCAGGGCTTCGGCTGGCATGGGCTCCATTGCCTGACCGGTCCTGTCCACCGCAACGCGATTCCAGTGCTCGGCGCGCTCTCGCTGGTCGCTGCCGCCTTGGCCGCGGCCGTGGAGCACGTGGTCGGCTGGATCCGCAGGACGATCGCCCGGCTGAGTCCGCGGGTGGCGCCGGCCAATTTCGACATCACTTTCTGGCCGGCACTCACCACCGCCGGCAAGCCGGTCTTCGCACCCGCGCTTCCCGCGCGCGGCCCTCCCCGCCACTCCTGACGTCACCGTGGCAACCGCCACGGTCCCAACGACGAAAGGAGTTAGACAATGCGCGTCAATTCAGTGCGTGCCCGCACGCTTGTCGGCGTAGCCGCTGCCCTCGTGGGCCTTGCAGCCGCCTCGAGCGCGTGGGCGCATGCCGAGATCAGCCCGCCGATCGCGAAGTCGAAGACGACCCAGCTGTTCACGCTCGCTGTTCCGACCGAAAAGGAAGGCCTGACGACGACGAAGGTGGAGCTGACCCCACCGAGCGGCTTCGGCATCGACTCTTTCGTTCCCAGCGTCGGCTGGAAGCGGGAGGTCAAGTCGACCGGCTCGGGCGAAAACACACAGATCCAGCAGGTCACCTGGACGGGCGGGGCCGTGCCGACCGAGGAGGACGCTGTCTTCCAGTTCCAGGGCAATGCCGATTCGTCCAAGACGTACACGTTCAAGGTCCGGCAGACCTATTCGGACGGGTCGGTCGTCGACTGGAGCGGGCCGGAATCCTCGGATACTCCGGCTCCGGTGGTCGAGGCGAAATCCTCGCTCGGCGACGGTGGCAGTTCGACGCTCGCGATCGTTGCGCTCGTCGTCGGCGCCGCCGGCGTCGCCCTCGGCGGTCTCGCTCTGGCAACGCGTGGGGGGAGCAGGCCGGTGGCATGAAGCGTGTTGCCCTGATCTTCCTGGTCGCGGCGGCAGCCTTTCTGACGCTGCCCGCCGCGGCCTGGGCGCACGCCGCGCTGCTGCAGACGACGCCCGTCGCAAGCCGGGTCGTCAACGTGCCGCCGAACCAGGTCTCTCTGCGCTACAGCGAGCCGGTCGAGCCGCGGTTCGCGATCGTCTCGGTCACCGACGCGGCCGGCCACAAGGTGACAGCCGGGCCGCCTCGGCGATCGCCCGTCGACGCGGACACGCTGCTGGTGCCGCTGAAGAAACTCCACCAGGGCTGGTACCTCGTCTACTGGCGCGTGATCTCGGTCGACGGCCACCCGGTCCGCGGCGCGTTCACATTTGCGGTGGGGCCGAACGAAGGCCCGGCGCCCCAATTCGTGATCCCGTCGATCTCGGAAACGGCCGCGACGCCACGGCTCGTCACCGCACGGTGGCTTGCCTTCCTGGGAATGATGGCGGCGATCGGCCTCTTGGTTCTGCGAATCGCGATCGCGCGACCGCTGGTCGCAAGGCTCTCCGGCACTCGGTTGCGGTCGGTCACGATCGCGTTCGGAATCGCGTCCGCCGTGGCGCTGGTCGCGATCCCGGTCTACATCCTGCTCGCGACCGCCGAGTTCGCGTTGCGATCGTTCTGGAGCTTCGGCGCGCTCTTTCCGCTCATCCGCGTCTCGGCATTCGGCCGCGGTTGGCTCGACCTCGAGCTGGTCTTCGCACTCTTCGTCGCCGCCGCGGGGACCGCAATTTGGCTCGATCGTCCAGAGCGCAAGGAGCGTTCCCTCGCGGGGATCATCTCGCTGGCCGGAGCCCTCTTGGCAGCGGCGGCTTGCCTGCTCGTCCCCGGCACCGTCGGCCACGCCGGACAAACCTCGCCCCGAGGCCTGTCGCTCGCCTTCGACTGGTTCCATCTCGCCGCCGGCTCGGTTTGGATCGGCGGCCTGATCGGCCTGGTCGTCCTGGCTGCCAGCCTCCCAGCCGCACGGCGCGTCGCCGGTCTGGTCGTGTGCGTGCCGCGCTTCTCGAACACCGCACTCGTCTCGGTGCTGGTGCTGATCGGAGCCGGGACGGGCTCTGCCGTGCAACACATGCCGACCCTCGCCTCGTTTTGGCAGACCTCTTACGGCAAGGCCCTGCTCGTGAAGATTGGGCTGCTCGCGGTCGCGCTCCTGCTTGCCGCGGTCAACCTGCTGCGCAACGTGCCGAGGCTGAAGGCATCGTCCGGCCGCCCCGAGCTCGGCGTTCCGGCCGGCCGCCTGCTCCGACGGCTCGTCACCGGTGAGTCGCTCCTGGTCGCCGGCGCCGTGCTGGGGGCCGCGGTGCTGTCCAGCCTGCCGCCACCTTCGAAGGCGCTCGCGGCGGTCGGCAGCGCGAAGGCGCATGTGGGCCCCGGCGCCGTGAACCAGGTCGTCACCGAGAACGGTTACCGCCTCGCCGTCCGCGTGAGTCCGAACAAGGCCGCCGTTCCGAACTCGTTCGGCGTCGCGATCAGCCGCGGCGGGAAGCCGGTACGCAGCGCCGACGTCACAGTCGACTTCACCATGCTCGACATGGAGATGGGCCAGCAGGCCTACCACCTCTCCGAGACCACGCCCGGCACCTATGGCCACGCGGCGCCGGCGCTCGTGATGGTCGGGCACTGGGGCCTGTCGTTCGAGATCGTGCCGCCCGGGCAAAAGCCATTCACGATCTTCATCGTCGACAAGGCGAACGGATGAGCGGGCGACAGGCATACCTCCGGCTGACGCTGGCGCTGCTCGCGCTCGCCGCCGGCCTGGCCGCCGTCGTCGTGGTAGCGCTGCTCGTTCGGGACACGATCGGGTAGAGATTCCCGGGTGAAGCTCGCCTGCGCGACCCTGGTCGCGGTCGTCATCACTGCTGCTGCGGCATCGACGGCAGGCGCGAACGGCGATCCTGCCAGCGACGTCCTGCCGTTCACGCCCGTCTACCTCTCGATCCAGGATCCGAAGACCTCGGCAGCCGGGCGCGATCTCCTGACGGTGACAACGGCGGCCGCGAAGAAGCGGCAACCGATTCGCGTGGCCGTGATCGCGAGCAAGAGCGACCTCGGGCTGATCCAAAGCATGTGGCTCAGGCCGCAGCCGTACTCCCAGTTCCTCGGCAAGGAGCTCCTCAACTTCGGCCGCTACAGCGGCACGCTCCTGGTCGCGATGCCGAACGGCTACGGGATCTACGGGCCTCAGTCCGGCAAAGGAAAGGCGGCGCTCGCGAAGCTCCCCAAGCCCGGGACCGGAGATCTCGAGCGCCTGGGCGAGGATGCCGCGAACGGAGTGAGGGCGGTTGCGCGGGCCAACGGCTACACCCTGCCGGCGCGCCCAGCCGGTTCGGGCACGCCGGCGTGGGTGATCGTGCTCGGCGCACTGGGCGGTGCGGCGCTGATTGCGGGCATCACCTTTGTGGCCCTGCGCCGCTGGCTCTTGCAGCCGTAACTTTCGGAAAACAACCCGTCGCTGATGTTACGGTCGAACGCGTGATCTTCAGACAGTTCGTCGACGACGACCTTGGGTGCGCGTCGTACCTCGTCGGCGACGAAGAGACCGGCGAAGCGGTCGTCGTCGATCCCGCGTTTGCGATTGAGCGCTACCTCGCCGCTGCGGAGCAGGAAAGCGTCCGGATCGTCCGCACGCTCGAGACCCATACGCACGCCGATCATATTTCCGGGCACGGGCGCCTGGCGCTAGAACACGGGATTCCGATCGGCATCCACACCGCCGCCCAGGCCTCCTACCCGCATGACGGCCTCGAAGACGGACGCGAGGTGGTGCTCGGCAATGTCGCGCTGGGAGTCCTGCACACCCCTGGGCACCGGCCCGAGCACTGCTGCTTCACGGTCGTCGACCGCAGCCGCGGTGAAGAGCCCTGGCTCGTCCTCACCGGCGACTCCCTGTTCGTCGGCGACGCGGGGAGACCCGATCTGGCCGTCGAAGCCGTCGAAGGCGCGCGCGACCTCTATGCCAGCCTCCACCGCCTGCTCAAGTTGCCCGACGGGGTCGAGGCCTATCCGGGGCACGTCGCAGGCTCGCTCTGCGGAGCCTCGATGAGCTCGAAAGCCTCGACGACGATCGGGTTCGAGCGGCGCTTCAACCCCATGCTGACGACGGACGAGGACGAGTTCGTCAATGCCTCGGCGCTGACGCGGTCTCCGCGCCCGCCCAACCTCGAGCGAATCGTCGAGCTCAACAGCGGCCCGTTCGTGGGCGCCGCCGAGCCGATCGCCGAGGTCGACGAGCTCGAGCCGCCGATCCTCGACGTGCGAGCCGCCGAGGTGTTCGCCGGTGGCCATGTGGCCGGCGCGATCAACGTCCCTCTCGAGCGCAAGGGGTTCGCGACGAAAGCTGCCTTCGTCCTGCTCGAGGGGGAGCACCCACTCATCCATGCCGGTTCGCGCGAGCGGGCCGAGGACGCCGCATCACGCCTGCGCGCGGTCGGATTTCTCGAGCTTCGCGGCTACGTTCTCGATGCGCCCGAAACCGAGACCATGCGCCCGGTCGAGATCGACGAGCTCGATCGCCTCCTAGCGGAAGAGGCGATCGAGGTGATCGACGTCCGCGAGCTTCACGAGCGCGATGACGGGTTCATCCCGGGGAGCCGGAACATCCCTTACCGGCTCGTCCGCGAGTACGGAGAGGAGCTGAAGGACGAGGGCCGGCCGGTCGTGACGATCTGCGAGAGCGGCGCACGCGCGGCGGTGGCAGCCAGCGTACTTGCCGCTTCTGGCGTCGACGCCCGCCCCGTCTTGCACGGGGGCATCCCGGACTGGGAGGCCCGCGGCGGCTCAACGGTGGGCTTCCGCCGCTGCGGTTCTTAAGAGGGTTTGGCGGGAAGCCCCTCGTTTGCCGGTGTGCGCTGGTCGTTCGCTGACAAGGACGCAGGGAGCGTCAATAGCCAAAGCTATTGGCGCGACTGCGTACATAGGGCGGACGCCGGTGCGAGCAGCGTGCGCCTGCGGCACCGACTGCTTTCCGCCAAACCCTCTTAGTTGAGGCGCTCGACCTTGTAGCCGCGCTCGGCCATCGCGGCGAGCAACTGCCTGCAGTGCTCCTCGTCGCGCGTGACCAGCGTCAGCTCCACCTCGGTTTCGCTGACGGGGATGTCCATGCCCTCGCGATGGTGCTCGACCGAGATCACGTTGCCGCGTTCCTCGGCGACCAGCGACAGCAGCTTGATCAGCTCGCCGGGACGGTCGGCGAGGTGGGTGCGCACGACCAGGTAACGGCCGGCGACGGTAAGGCCGTGGCGCATGACAGAGATCAGCATCGTCGGGTCGATGTTGCCGCCGGAGAGAACAACGGCAGCGGGCCCGGAACCGCCGGCGCGCCCGGCCAGCAACGCGGCGACCCCGACTGCCCCTGCGCCTTCGACGACGAGCTTCGAGCGCTCCAGCAAAAGCACGATCGCCTCCGTGATCTCCTCGTCGGAGACGGTGACGACGTCGTCCAGAACGTCCTCGAGGATCGACGATGTCAGCTCTCCGGGGGCCTTGACCGCAATCCCGTCGGCGATCGTGTATTTGTCGCGGTCGATCTCGACCCCGACGATCCGCGTTCGCGGCGTGAGGGCCTTGAGGGCGAGACCGATCCCGGAGGCCAGGCCCCCGCCGCCGATCGGCACGAGCACCGTGCCCGCCTCGGGAACTTGCTCCGCCAACTCGAGGCCGATCGTGCCCTGGCCGGCGATCACCGTCTCGTCCTCGTAGGGATGGACGAAGGTCGCCCCGGTTTCCTCCGCGTACGCGAACGCCGCCGACAGCGCGTCCTCGAAGGAAGCTCCGACCATCTCGGTTTTCGCCGCGTAGTTGCGACAGGCCTCGACTTTTGCCATCGGCGCATCCTGTGGGACGAAGATCAGAGCGGGAATGCCGGCCTCGCGGGCGGCCCAGGCAACCGCCTGCCCGTGGTTGCCTGCGCTCGCCGCCACGACCCCGGCCGCGCGCTGCTCGTCGGTCAGCGCAGCCACCCGGGTCACTGCGCCGCGGACCTTGAACGAGCCGGTGCGCTGCAGGTTCTCTGCCTTGAGCACGACCTCGCGCCCCGTCAGGCGGGAAAACGTCTCCGACCCGTACACAGGCGTCACTCGCGCGATCTCGGCGAGCCCCCGGCGCGCGGCTTCGATCTCAGTGAGTGTCGGGCCTGTGGTTTCCGTCGCCATCGCTGCGCTCCTCAGCATGAATGTTGAAGACCTTCTCCATGATCTCGCGAACCGCCGTCAGCGGGTCGAGCTCCCGGCTTTGCACTTCGTCGAGCAGCCGCCGGAGCTCGGGGTCGCCCGCCACCGCCTGCTCGAGATGCGATTTCGCACGTGCCGAGGCAACCGCGAAGACCTCGCGGGCGAGGTTCTCGCGGCGCCGCTCCTCGAGCAGTCCTTCCTTTTCGAGGAAGGCGCGGTGCTCTTCGACCTTATCCCAGAGCTCCGGCACGTTCTCGCCGCGCGTCGCCTCGGTCAAGACGATCGGCGGCCGCCACGGACGCTCGCGGTCGAGCTGCAGCACGCCTCGCACCTCGTTCAACATCGTCTTCGCGGCGGGGTGATCCGACTTGTTGATCGCGATCACGTCCGGGATCTCCATGATCCCCGCCTTCAGGGCCTGGATCGAGTCACCGGAGCCCGGCATCAACACGAGCAGGACGGTGTCGGCGATGCCGATCACTTCGACCTCGCTCTGCCCGGCCCCGACCGTCTCGAGGAAGACGAGCTCCTTGCCCGCAGCGTCGAGAACGAGGAGCGCCTGCAAGGTCGCTTCGGCAAGACCGCCGAGGTGGCCGCGGGTTCCCATCGAGCGAATGAACACCTCGGGGTCGAGAAAGTGGTCGGCAAGCCGGATTCGGTCGCCCAGCAGGGCGCCCTGGGTGAAGGGGCTCGATGGGTCGACGGAGATGACGCCGACCGACCGGTTCGCGGAGCGGACGTGACGGACGAGTGCCGAGATCAGGGTCGACTTGCCGACTCCGGGCGGTCCGGTGACGCCGACCGCATAGGCGCCACCGGTGTCGGGATAGACGTCACGGACCAGCTCGTACGCGAGCGGGTCGGAGTTCTCCACCAGCGTGATCGCGCGCGCCAGCGCTCGCTTTTCGCCCGCACGGACGCCCGCAGCGAGCGACTCCCGCGTGAAGTCGCGGCGAGCGGCCATGCCGGAATGCTAGACCGCGCGCTGGCGGGTCTCGCCCTGGGCTTCGACCACCGGCTCGGAGTCGAGCTTTCCGGGCGGCTCGACGACCTCGGGCGGCGCGACCGAGACACCGCGCGCGAGCGTGAATCCGACGATCGAAGCCGCGGTCGAGAGGATCGCCGCCGCTCCCCAGATCCAGCGTGGCCCCATCGACTCGGTCAGCCGGCCCGCGAGGACCATTCCGAGCGCCAGGAAGGTGACGTTCGAGCTCATCAGGAGGGTAAAAGCGCGCCCGCGCAACCGGTCCGGGGCGCCGCGTTGGACGAGCAAGGCGTTACAGACGATCGTCGCACCGTTGCCGGCGCCCGAGATGACCACACAGGCCGAGGCCACCCAGACGTTCGGGGAGACGGCGGCGCCAGCCGTGCCCAGCGCCATCAGACCAAGTGCGGCTCCGTAGACGTTCGCCAGGCCCCGCGCCTCGATCCAAGAGCCGGCCAGGTAGGCGCCCATCGCGAGGCCCGCGCCCGCCGCGCCCATCATCAGGCCGAGCCCGAAGCTGCCTGAAGAGAATGTGTCGGTGGCAAGGAACGGCTCGCCGACGTTGACGAAGGCATTCGCGACCATGCCGACGTTCCACGCGATCAGGACCGTGAGCAAAGCGCGGGAGCGCCGGACGAGCATGAGCCCGTCGCCGAGATCGCGCCAGTGCCCACGCGTTTCGGCCTTGGCCTCCTGGAGCCGCCGCTGTGGGATCTGGGCCAGCAACGACGCTGAGAGCAAGAACGTGGCCGCGTTGATCCAGTAGGCGAAGTGCGGGCCCTGGGCTGCAACGAGCGCGCCGCCGACGAGCGAGCCGACGGCCCAGGTCGAGTTGTCGATCATCTGCAGCAGCGAATTCGCCCGAGGCAGGTCGGGGTCCGAGACGAGGTTCGGCAGCCCCGCATAGACCGCGGGCCGGAAGAAGCCGGTCGCGAAGCCGACAACGGCGGCGAGCGCGACGATCGTCGTCGCATTCGACGCAAACGGCAACGCGCAAAAAGCGCCGAAGCGCACGAGATCGGAGCCGATCATCAAGCCGCGGCGTGAGAGCCGGTCGATCAGCGGGCCCGCTAAGAGGCCGACGACCAGCGTCGGCAGGATGTCGGCGATCAGGAGTGCGCTCATCCAGATCGGCGAATGGGTGCGCTGAAGCACGTCGATCTGCAGCGCGACGAGTGCGAGCCAGGTTCCGAGGCCCGAGCCGAGCGTGGCCAGGAAGAGCGAGCGGAATCCCGACTCCCGGCTGAGGAGCCCGGGCCTGCGGCCGGTCACTTGACCACTCACGGCCTCTGAAACGGTAACAGGGTCTTGTCGCCTCAAACGAGGGTTTTTGCGGACTAGACCGTTTTGGCCGAGGCGAGAACGCGGGCAAGCGCCTCGGCGAAAAAGGCGTTCTCATCCGCGGTGCCGACGGTGACCCTAATCGCGTTCGACCCGCCGAATCCGTGCGTCGGGCGGACGATCACTCCTTCGCGCAGCAGCTCCTCGAAGAGCGGGCGCGAATCCTCGCCGATGTCGGCATAGACGAAATTTGCAACGGCGGGGCCGGCCGGCTCGAAGCCATGCTCGTGCAACGCCCGTTCGACCTGCGGTCGTCTGGCGGCGTTCTCCTCACGTCGACGCCGGAGCTCGTCGACGTCGTCAAGGCTTGCGAGCGCCGCCTCCTGCGCCGGAGTGGTGATGTCAAAGGCGCGCCGCACCTTCCCGAGCGCGGTCACCACGCCCTCAGGTGCCAGCGCGTACCCGACACGGAGCCCCGCGAGCCCGTAGATCTTGGAGAACGTCCGCAGCACCGCAACCCGGCGCCCAGCCTTCAGGTATTCGGCCACTCCGTCCGGGTAGTCAGGATCGTCGATGTACTCGAGGTATGCCTGGTCGAGCACCGTCAGCACGTGGTCGGGGACGCGCTCGAAGTAGTCGTCGAGCTCGGCTCGCGGGTTCATCGTCCCGGTCGGGTTGTTCGGGTGGCAGATGTACACGAGCTTGGTTCTTCCGGTGATCGCGTCCAGCATCGCCTCGAGGTCGTATCGGTCTTCCCGCAGAGGGATGAGCCTGGGCTCGGCGCCGACCTTGCGCGCGTCGATCGCATAGCTGGGGAAGGAAGGCCAGCCGCAGACGATCTCGTCGCCGGGATCAAGCGCGGCCTGGGAGAAGCCGTCGACGAGGCCGTCGGACCCGGCTCCGACGGCAACCTCCTCGAAGCGGACGTCGTGCAGGTCCGCGAGCGCTGCCCGGAGTCTGTACGCGCCTCCGTCCGGGTAGCGGTTCAGGCTCGGCGCCGAGCGCTCGATCGCCTCGAGCGCAGCCGGAAACGGGCCGAACGGGCCCTCGTTCGACGCCAGCTTGACCACGCGTTCGAGCCCCAGCTCCCGCTGCACCTCCTCGACCGGCTTGCCGGGCTCATACGGAACGAGATCGCGGAGCGGTGGACGGAAGAAGCTGTCGGCCACCTCAGCCAGGCGCTTTCCTCGGGGCGGTGCCACACGCGAAATCTACTCGGCCGCTTGGCTGCCCTCCCAAAGGCACAGCCGACCTCCTCCCCGCGACGAGCCTATCGCGGTGTCGCGCACAGATGAGTGACGCACGCGCGCCGGTTGTGCGCCGGTCGCATGGGGCCACGGCTTAGAGTGCGCGCGGCATGAAGGTCGGGGTACCTCGCGAGACCGCCGCCGGCGAGCGGCGCGTCGCGCTCGTTCCGGAGACGGTCAAGCGGCTCACCGGGAGCGGCTTCGAAATCGCGGTCGAGCATGGAGCCGGGGCCGCGGCGAGCTTCCCCGACCGCGCCTTCGAGGAGGCCGGCGCAACGGTGGTCGATGATCCCTACGCCGCCGAAGCGGTTGTCAAGGTTCAGGCGCCCTCGGCCGACGAGGTCGCCCGTCTCCGCGACGGGCAGCTCTTGATCGGCTTCCTGCAGCCGTTGACCGACCGCGAAGGGATCGAGCGATTGAGCGGCCGCGGCGTGCTTGCCTTCGCGATGGAGTCGATTCCGCGCATCACCCGCGCGCAATCGATGGATGCACTCTCCTCGCAGGCGACGGTCTCCGGCTACAAGGCGGCCCTCCTGGCCGCCGACCGCCTGCCCAAGTTCTTTCCGATGCTGATGACTGCCGCGGGCACCGTCGCACCCGCCAAGGTGCTGGTGCTCGGCGCCGGCGTCGCGGGACTTCAGGCGATCGCCACGTCGCGCCGTCTCGGAGCCGTCGTCTCCGGGTTCGATGTCCGGCCGATCGTTCGCGAGCAGGTCGAGAGCCTGGGCGCGACCTTTCTCGATCTCGGTGTCTCGGGCGAGGAGACCGAGGGTGGCTATGCGCGCGAGCTGAGCGAGGAAGAGCAACGGCGCCAGCAAGAGGCGCTCGAGGCACGCCTGCCGGACTTCGACGTCGTCATCACGACGGCGCTCGTCCCGGGGCGACCGGCCCCGCGACTGATTCCGGCCTCGGCGGTCGCAGCGATGCGCCCGGGCTCCGTGATCGTCGACCTTGCTGCCGAGGCGGGCGGCAACTGCGAGCTGACCGAGCCCGGCGAAGCCGTCGTCCGCGACGACGTGACGATCATCGGCTACACGAACCTGCCGAGCACGATGCCGTTCCATGCCAGCCAGCTCTACTCGCGCAACGTGCTGGCGCTCCTGCAGCACCTCGCGCCTGAAGGTCAGCTCGCCCTCGACTGGAAGGACGAGATCACCTCGTCGGCCTGCGTTACAAGAGAAAAGGAGGTCGCGGCGTGAGTCACGGCTTGCTGCTCGCGTTCGAGGTGACGATTCTCGTCCTCGCGATCTTCCTCGGCTTCGAGGTGATCTCGAAGGTGCCGACGCTCCTGCACACGCCGCTGATGTCGGGCACCAACGCGATCCACGGGATCGTCATCGTCGGCGCGATGCTCGTCGCCGGGCTCGGGCACAAGGACACGCTGACGACGATCATCGGTCTCGTCGCGGTCGTGCTGGCGTCAGCCAACGTCGTCGGCGGCTTCGTCGTCACCGACCGCATGCTCGAGATGTTCAAGAAGCGAGAGACGCCGCCGGAGGACGATGGGTCGCGTAGCGACTGACTTCGCCTACCTGGCGACGATCGTCGCCTTCATCCTCGCGCTGAGATTCCTTTCGAACCCGGCGACCGCACGGCGTGGGAACCAGATCGGCGCTGTCGGGATGCTGATCGCAATCGCGGTCACTTTCGCGCAGAAGTCGGTCGTCAGCTACTGGGAGATTCTGGTCGGCATGGCGATCGGCGGCACGTTCGGGGCCGTCGCCGCCCGCAGGGTGAAGATGACAGCGATGCCGCAGATGGTGGCGCTGTTCAACGGCGTCGGCGGCGGTGCGGCGGCCCTGATCTCGCTCGCGGAGTTCCACCTGCTCGCGCCCGACCCCGGTCGGTTGCACGGCGACGTCAGCGTCTCGATCATCCTCTCTGCCCTGATCGGCTCGATCTCTTTCACGGGCTCGTTGGTGGCTTTCGCAAAGCTGCAGGAGCTGATCCAGGGGCGTCCGATCGTCTATCCCGGACAACAGCTCGTCAACGGCCTGCTCCTTGCCGGGGTGGTCACGGCTGGGATCGCAATCGTCGCCGGGGCGGAACGGCAATGGCTGATCTGGGCGGTCATTGTCGGTTCGCTGATCTTCGGCGTCCTTTTCGTGCTCCCGATCGGCGGCGCCGACATGCCGGTCGTGATCTCGCTGCTGAACGCCTTCACCGGACTGGCCGCCGCCGCGACCGGCTTCGAGCTCGAGAACAACGTCCTGATCGTCAGCGGGGCGCTCGTCGGAGCCTCGGGAACCCTGCTGACGATCCTGATGGGGCGGGCGATGAACCGGTCGATCGCGAACGTTCTCTTCGGCGCGTTCGGCCAAGTGAGTGCGGACGCGGCGGCCACAGCCGCCGGAACGGACGGCGGAGCGGTGCGTTCGGCGACGGCCGACGACGTCGCGGTCATGCTCGCCTATGCGCACAAGGTCGTCTTCGTACCCGGCTACGGCATGGCGGTCGCCCAGGCCCAGCACGACGTCCACCAGCTCGCCAACCTGCTCGAGTCTCGCGGCGTCGAGGTGAGCTACGCGATCCACCCGGTCGCCGGACGGATGCCGGGCCACATGAATGTCCTACTTGCCGAGGCAAACGTGCCCTACCCGCAGCTGAAGGAGATGGACGAGGCGAACACCGAGTTCCCGCGCACGGACGTCGCGCTCGTGATCGGCGCCAACGACGTCACGAATCCCGATGCCCGCAGCAACCAGGGCAGCCCGATCTACGGAATGCCAATCCTGAATGTCGACGAGGCGCAAAGCGTTGTCGTCCTGAAGCGCTCGATGAATCCCGGCTTCGCGGGAATCGAGAACCCGCTCTTCGTGAACCCCAAAACGGTGATGCTCTTCGGGGACGCGAAGCAATCGATCGAGCAGCTGATCGCCGGCGTCAAGGCGCAGTGACCGGGGTTCCGGTCTTCTCAGCGCGAGACGTCGAGGCCGCCGTCTCGCCGGAGCGGGCTCTCGAAGCGGTTCGCGAGGGCTTCCTCGCCTATTCCCGGGGCGAGTGGACGATGCCGCCGAAGGTGTACGTGCCCGCGTATCCGGCGGGCGACTTTCGTGCGATGCCCGTGCTCGGCGCCGGGCACGCCGCGCTCAAGTGGGTGACCTCGTTCCCCGGCAATCCGGCGCACGGCCTGCCGACCGTCTCGGGACTTGTTCTGCTCTCGGACGCCTCGGACGGCTCGCTCCGGGCGGTGCTGGATGCAGGCGCCGTAACGGCGCTTCGCACCGGCGCCGCCGCCGTGCTCGCCGCCGAGGAGCTAGGCCGGGCCGATGCTGAGACAGCCGCTGTGATCGGCGCCGGCGTCAACGGCCGGGCGGCGGCCCGATCGTTCCTCGCCCGCGGCCGACGAACGATCTTGTGGGACGTCGACGAGCAGCGGGCACGTGCTGCTGCGGAGGCGCTCGGTGCCGACATCGCCGAGTCGCGCGAGCAGGCGCTCGGGGCCGACCTTCTCGTCACGGTGACGCCGGGTCACGAGGTGCTGCTCGACGAGGGCTCGCTCCAACCCGGGCAGCACGTCAGCCTGATGGGCGCAGACGGTCCGGGCAAGGCAGAAATCGCAGTCGCAGAGCTCGCACGCTCTCGGGTTTTTTGCGACGACTGGGAGCAGGCGTCCCACAACGGCGAGCTGGCTCACGCGGTCGCGACCGGCGCGATCTCGCGAAACGACGCGACGCACCTTGGAGACGTGCTTGCCGGAACCGCGCCCGGCCGCCAGTCGAGGGAAGACATCACGACCTTCGACTCGACCGGCTTGGCGATCCAGGATCTCGCGATCGCGCTTGCCGCGATCGAGCACGCCGCCGAACTCAACCTGCCGACGATCGAGCTCTAACCAAGCGCTTGACCTATCTTTCGTGCGAGAGGAGACTTGCGGCCCCGCAGCAAGGAGAAGTCAGCATGAACGTCAACTGGGAGCGCTTGTGGCGCGGTGCCGGTATCCAGTTCGCAGTCTTCTTCATCGTCGCTTACGGCCTCTACGGCAATCAGCCGAAGGTCGGCGCGTCTGCCGACAAGCTCGTCTCGTTTTACGACGGCGATCGCACGCGGATCCTGATTGCGACGGTCATCCTGGGTTTCGCACTCCTCAACCTGCTGTGGTTCGCCGCGGCGCTCACGGCCACGTTGCGTGATGCCGGGCAAGGCGGCTGGGGGGCGGCGGCGACTGCCGCCAGCGCAGCGCTAGGAGCTGTCTTTTTCGTGCTCATGGCCGTGGGAGCTGCCCTCGCCTACTCGATCGCCGGCTCCGGGAATGACGCGCTCACGTCCGGACTGAACGACTTCTCGTGGGTCTGCATCGTGATTGCCGCGTTCCCAGCCGCAATGTTGATCATGGCCGGTTCCTTCGGGCTCTGGCGGGCGGGAATACTTTCGAACTCGCTCTTCTCGGTCGGAGTCGCAGTGGTCGTGCTCGTCCTGCTTGGCGGAACCACATGGGCGAGTCACGGATTCTGGGCACCGGACGGCGCGTATTCACGGTTCATCTCGCCGATCATCGGCCTGGTATGGATCGTGGTCATCAGCGGGCTCCTTGTCATGCGAGCGCCATCGACGGCGGGCCCAGCTGAGCGGCAGGCGGTGCCTGCGCCGTAGCGACGCAAAATGGACGACCGAGCACGCGAAGACCCGGCGCCCGCTTGACCTAGGCCGTCAGAATCCGAGCCGGATCGAAGAGCGTCAGCTCTGACGGACTCTGGCCAAGCAGGCCGCGTGCAACCAGGTCGCCGCACGCGAGCCCGAGCACGTTGCCGTGGCCCGAGTACCCGCATGACACCCAAATGCCCTCGCGGCCAGGCACCGGCCCCACGAGCGGGAGCAGATCGTCGGTGACCCCGAAGATCCCCGACCAGCGGTTGGCAATCTCCGGGCTGCCGCCGACGAGCTCGCCCGCGTAGGCCTCCAGCCGAGACTGGATCCCAGGCGTCGTGGACTCCTCGGCGGTCGATTCCTCGTCGAGCGCGGTGTCTCGGAACCCGCCGAGCACGAGGCGCAGGTCTTCCGTCTGCTGCCAGTAGTCGTAGCCGTAGCGCGCGTAATGAGGGCACGAGAAGTACTCCCGCTCGAGCGGCTCGGTCACGATCACCTGGCCCCGCGCAGGCTTGACCGCCCTGTCGAGCGGCTCCAAGAGACCCTGTGTGTATCCATCCGTCGCGATCACGACGGCATCGGCGGCGAGCTCCAAGGACGTGACCCGGTCATGCTCGCGGATCTCGGCTCCGGCCTCCGCGGCTCGGGCAGCGAGGCGCCGCACCCAGCGGGCAGGGTGAAGCGAGCCGTCCGGCGAATGAAAGATGGAGCCGTGGAAGCGGCCCTCGTGAGTCGAACGCCACTCGACCGCGAAGCCGTCGTCACGCAGCGCCTCGAACTCAGCCATCAGGGCAACGGCCTCAGTCGTATCCGCGGCCAGGCGCAGGCTGCCCGTGTGCCGGAAGGCATCCCCGGCAAGCGAAGCCAGGCGCTCGAGCGCGCGCTCGGTCAAGCGCCACAGCAAAGCCGCCCGCTCGGCGCCGAGCTCAGCTCGTGCAACGTCGTAGGGCATGGCCCCGCCGCGAAGCGCGAAGCCGCCGTTGCGGCCGCTGGCGCCACTCGCGACCTCGCGGGCCTCGTGGACACGCACGCTGAGGCCCGCCTCCGCAAGCGTGAGTGCGCACGAGCAACCGGTCACCCCGGCGCCGACGATCGCAACGTCGACGTGACCTGGCAGCCTGCGTGCCGGCAGGGCCACGGAATCGTCTTCGAGCCAGTAAGGCGTTTCGATGTCGCGATGCTAGCCCCGGCCGACCACCGCCCTGTAGACCCCGCCGGCCTCGCAGGCCGCGCCCGCGAGCTCGAGCTCCACCAGCATCGCCGCCAGCCGTCCCGGCTCGAGGCCCGTGGCCCGCGCGAGCTCGTCCGCCGTCGACGCCGTCGCCGAGAGACGTTCGAGCACGATCCGCGCCTCTCCATCGACCCGCGCGGACTTTTCAGGCGCGCTGCAAAGACCGAACACTTCAAGAACATCGGCCGGAGACAGCAGCGGCGCCGCTCCCTGCTGCAGCAGCCGGTTGGTGCCCGCCGAGAGGGCGTTCGTGATCTCTCCGGGGACAACGAAGACCTCTCGTCCCTCCTCGAGGGCGAAGTCAGCGGTGATCAGCGCACCGCTCCGCTCTCGCGCCTCCACGATCACCGTCGCCGCTGCCAGGCCTGCGATGATCCGATTACGCGCCGGGAACCGCCACGGAGCCGGCTCCACGCCCGACTCGTATTCGGAGACGACCAGGCCTCGCTCGCAGATCTGCTCGGCCAGGCGGGCGTGGACGGCGGGGTAGTCGCGGTCGATGCCACACCCGAGCACCGCGACCGTGGCGCCGTCGGCCTCGAGGGCACCACGGTGAGCCTCGGCGTCGACGCCTCGCGCCAGGCCGCTGACGACGACGAGCCCGGCCGCCGCGAGCTCACGACCGAGCCGGCGGGCAACCTGGGCGCCATAGGGAGAACATGCCCGTGCGCCGACGATCGCCGCCGCCGGACGGGCCAGCAGCTGCGGATCGCCCTGGCCCCGGACGTAGAGGCGTCGGGGGGGATCGTGGATCGCCCGTAGGAGGTCGGGGAGCGGTGCCGTGCTCACGCAGCGGCCGCCAATTCGCTCGGCGTCCTGTACGCGAGAGCCTCGGCGATGTGCTCGGGCAGCACCTCCTCGGCTCCGGCGAGCGCTGCGGCCGTGGCTGCGACCCGCGCAACCCGCGCGTGCCCGCGACCTGAGAGTGGCAGCCGTTCGACTGCCCGCGAGAGCAGTTCGTCAGCGGCCGCGACACGTTTCAGCCGCTGTTCGCGCAGCAACGCGCGGGCGGTGACCACTCGTTCCCGCACCTGCTTCGACCCCTCGGACGGCTCGCCGGCGAGCTCGGCCGCACGGGGGCGCGGGACCGTGACGATCAGGTCGAAGCGGTCGAGCAGCGCCCGGGAAAGCTTGTCCCGGTAGGCCGCCAGTCGCTGCGCCGAGCAAGAGCAGCCTGCCGACGGATCGCCACGGCCGCCGCAAGGGCAGAGGTTCATCGTCGCGACGACGCAGAAACGCGCCGGAAAGACAGCCTTCCCGCCGACGCGGGCGATGCTGACGATGCCGTCCTCGAGCGGCTGACGGAGCGCTTCCAGCGTCGGCCGCGGGAACTCGGCGAGCTCGTCAAGGAAGAGCACGCCGTGGTGGGCCAGACTCACCTCTCCCGGCCGAGGCCCCGGCCCGCCGCCGACGATCGCCGGAGCCGAGGCCGTGTGATGCGGCGCACGAAAGGGCGGCTGTCCGATCAACGGACGTCCTCGGGACAGCAGTCCGGCGACGGAGTAGATCCGGGTCACCTCGAGCGCCTCGTCGCGGCTCAGCGGCGGCAGGATGCCAGGTAGCCGGCGCGCCAGCATCGTCTTCCCCGTGCCCGGCGGCCCGGCGAGCAGTAGGTTGTGCCCGCCCGCCGCAGCCAGCTCGAGCGCCCGGCGGGCCCGCTCCTGACCGCGAACCTCGGCGAGATCCGGCAAGCCCTCGGCAGGATCGTCCGGTTCGAGCGGCTCGCACGGCTCCGGCCGCCACTCGCCCTTGAGATAGGCAGCGGCCTCGGCCAGGTGGTGCAGAGGGACCGGGTCGATGCCCGCGAGGAGGGCCTCGGGAGCCGAGGCCGCGGCGCAAAGCAGATGCGTGAGCCCTTGCCGGCGGGCTCCTTCGGCCGCGGCGAGTACGCCCGCAACCGGCCGCACCCGCCCGTCCAGCGCTAGCTCGCCAACGGCAGCGTGCCCGCGAAGCCCGTCCTTCGGCACTTGCTGGGAGGCCGCGAGGACGGCCAGCGCGATCGGCAGGTCGAAGCCGGACCCTTCCTTGCGCAATTCCGCCGGCGCGAGATTGACGATCAGGCGGCGCCCGGGCCACTTCAGCTCGGCGGACTCGATGCCGCTCCGGACACGCTGCTTGGCCTCCTGGCAGGCGCGATCCGGCAAGCCGACAATCGCAAATGCGGAAGCGCCGTTCTGCACGTGCGCCTCGACCTCAACGCGCCGGGCATCGAGGCCGACCAGTGCATGGGTAATCGTCCGTGCGAGCACGGCTTCGACGCTAGCTTCGAGGCTGAAGCGTCTTCGTTACCGCTTCGCGCCGGAAGCGTGAAAGCGGCAGACGAGAACGTCCTCGAAGAACTCACCCGCACGCCGCCCGGTTCGTCGGTTCACGTGACGCCGGTGACGCTGCTCGAGCCGAAGCCCCGCGCGGTCGAGAATCTCCGGGTAGAGGTCTCGGCGGTCGTTGACGACGATGGCAACGGGTGCACCGGGTCTGAGCGCCTCGCGCGCGTTGGTGAAGGTCTGAACGATCCCGTCGCAGTAGCTCGCAATCGCCGCTTTCGACGTACCGGCTTCGGCCGGGCCGACCTCGAGCTGGCGGAAGTCTTCAAGGCCAAGTAGCTCGTAGGCATAACGGTGCTGCTCGTGATAGTCGATCAGGCCCGGATAAGGCGGCGAAGTGACGACTCCGTCGAAGCGCGCGCCGAAGTCGAGCTCACGCGCATCGCCATGCAAGACGACTGCTTCGCGTGCGGTGGCCCGCACGCGCGAGAAGGCCTTGATCCGCTCCAACGTGTCCAGGACGTAGCGGCGCAGGAACGGCGCGGCCTGCTCCGTCGGCCGGCACTGGCGCTTGTGCTTGTGGCACCAGTACGGCTCGCGCTGAGCCTCCCGAGGGAAATCGAGGTCGAAGTGCCGCGTCCGCCGGGCCGAGCGAGCCGCCCGCGCCAGCACGACGCGGAGCACGTCCGCGTTGACGTAGTCGTCGACCAGCGCACGGAAGCCGAGCAGCTCGCGTGCCGCCTGCGGCGCGTACCACGCCCGCGCATAGCCCTTCGGCCGCTCGGACGACCTCTCTCCCACCCGCTCGCACGCGGCGCGGAGCTCCCGCTCGAGCACGAAGGGGTTGTAGTCGCGCGTCTTCACCTCCATCAACAGGCAATTGAAGGCCGCGATGTCGGCGCCGGTCGCGTCGAGCCCCGACTCCAGCGCCTGCACGAGCGTCGTCCCCGAGCCCGCGAACGGATCGAGCACGTGCTGGCCCGGCACGAAGTAGCGGCCGAGCAGCACCTCGACCAGCTGTGGGATGAACTTGCCGAGATAGGGATGGAGCCGGTGGACATGCTTCGTCCGCTCGCGCTCGGGCAGCTCGGCCTCCGACCACGAGAGGTCGAGATCGAGGTCGCGGTAAAGGGCTTCCTGGGTCGGAGCCACGGCTCCGCGGAGTTCGGCGCCCAGAAACCGAGTCCTAGTAGAGAAGGTCGGGCACCCGCTCTATTCCGTCGGGCCGAACCGCCGCGATTTCGAACTCGATCTCGAGTCCGCCATTCGGATTGACGGCCAGCCACGCGTCGATCCCTCGTCGCAACCGCTCCTGCTTCCACTCGTCCACGGCCTCGATCGGGTCCCCGTAGGCGAAGCCCGACTTCTGCTTCACCTCGACGAAGACCAGCCGTCTGCCCCGGCGCACGATCAGGTCGAGCTCAACGCCGCCCGCACGGACGTTGCGGCCGAGGATCCTGTAGCCGCGCAGCCGGTAGTGCCAGGCGACCCGCCGCTCAGCGGCCCGGCCGCGTGCAGTGGTGCTACGCCGCGTCTGGCTCGGCGAGCTGCTCGGGCGCATAACAGCGCGCCTCGAACGAGCGCCGGTGGATGTCGGATGGGCCGCGCTCACGGACGACAGCCGAGTGGCGCGGCGTGATGTAGCCGACATGCGACGAGAAGCCATAGTGCGGATACAGAGCGGCCAGCCTCCGCATGGTCCGGTCGCGGACAACCTTGGCGATAACCGACGCTGCGGCGATTGCCGCACTCTTCTCGTCCCCATCGACGACGGCTCGATGCTCCGGCGCGGTCGGGCCAAGCCGGAAGCCGTCAACGAGGCAGATCTCGGCCGGCGGCGACAGCTCCCAGAGGATCGCCCGCATCGCGGCCAGGTTCGACCGGTGCAGGCCGGTCGCGTCGATCTCGCGGGCCGAAATCGCCCGCACGGTCACCTTCGCCGCACAAGCCAGCACGGCGCGGAAGAGCTCCTCCCTGCCTGCGCTCGTCAGCTGCTTGGAATCGTTCAGCAGCGCGAGGGGCCGGACGCGGTGGTCGCGCAGGCATTCGTAGTCGAGCAGCACCCCGGCAACCACGAGCGGCCCCGCGAGCGAACCGCGACCTGCCTCGTCTGTTCCTGCAACAAACCGCGCGCCTAGGCGGCGGTCAAACGCGAGGAGCTTCCGCCCCGGCCTCTTCGGCTTCGGCTTCGGCCTCTGGCTCTGCGGGTTCGGGCTCGGCTGCGGCTTCTGGGTCGAGCTCGGCGGGCGCTTCAGGCCCTTCGGGCTGCTGCTCTGGCTCGACGGCGTCGACGGGCTCGACTGGTTCGGGTTGAGCTCCGTCTCCAACACCTTCTGCGACAGCATCGGCCGAGGATAGCGGCCCCCTCCGCTGTACCTCGCGGACGCGCGCCTTCTTCCCCACTCTGCCGCGCAAGTAGTAGAGCTTTGCGCGACTGACGTCACCGATCGCGGCGACTTCGAGCTTCTCGATCTTCGGCGAGTGGAGCGGGAACGTCCGCTCGACGCCAACGCCGAATGACTGCTTGCGGACGGTGAAGGTCTCACGGGCGCCGGCCCCCTGGCGCTTGATCACGATTCCCTCGAAGACCTGGACGCGGCGGCGCTGGCCCTCGATCACCTGGAAGTGAACGCGCACGGTGTCCCCGGGCTTGAACCGTGGCCGGTCACTGCGCAGCTGCTGCCGCTCGAGGTCTTGGATGATCCGATGCATAAGAACGGCCCCCAGCGGGGCCGGGGGACAATGCTAGCGAAGCTTCAGTTTTCGAGGCAGACGCAGAAGCCCGACCAGCCCGAGGCCAAGCGAAAGGTACGTGGAGTAGATCGAGATCCTGTTCGGCGGCCAGTAGGTTGCGAATACCTCGCCGATCAGGTTCCCCCGTGGAACGGCCCCCCAGACGCGCGAATCGCACGACGACGAACGGTTGTCGCCCATCATGAAGTACATCCCTTTCGGCACGGTCAGCGGCTCGTGCGTCTCGGAGTCGCGCCGTTCCGGCTTGATGTACGGCTCGTTCAGCCGCTTGCCGTTGATGTAGACGTAGCCGTTCCGCTCCGACCAGCGGTCGCCGGGAAGACCGATCAGGCGCTTGACGAACGTGCCGCCGGCGCCGCAGCGAGCCTGGGCCTCCGGTGGCGTCTTGAAGACCACGATCTCGCCCCGGTGCGGGTTGCGGAAGTGGTAGATGAACCGGTTCGCAAGCACACGGTCGGACAGCCGCGCCTCGCAGCCGGGCCCGCCCGCGCAATGCAGCGTTGGCTCCATCGAAGACGACGGGATCCGGTACGGATTCACGACCCAGGCCTTGATCGCGAGCACGATCGCGATCGCCCCGGCGATCGTGACGATCCAGTCGATCGCGATCCGCCAGGGTCGCGGCAGGCGACGGGTCAGCCGGTCGACCGGGTTGTGCGAATGGTGTCGGACGACCGGCTCGGCGGGCGGGAAGGGCGAGGCGCCGGGCTCGTACGGCTGTGGCTGGACCACCGAGCTCGGCGCAGCTCCGTTGCCGGCGTCGAGCTCCGCACGGCGCGAAGGATCGGAGAGGAGCTCGTAGGCGTCCTGGAGCTCACCGAGATGGGTCGCCGTCCAGGCGGTCTCCCCCTCCGTTCGGTAGAACCGCACCAGCCGCCAGTAGGCGTCACGGATCTCGTCTGGCGATGCGTCGGGACTGACGCCGAGCACGTCGTAGGGATTGCGCACGTGCGAGCTTTCCGGCGGGTCCATCTACCTATCCTGCCTCAAGGCGCCGTCCGCAGACGGCTCTGTTCGCGCCGCCATTCGTCGATCTTCGCGTGGTCGCCCGACAAAAGCACATCGGGCACACGCCAGCCCCGGAACTCGGCCGGCCGTGTGTAGTGCGGGTACTCAAGGCCGCCTTCCAATTCCTGCGAAAAGCTCTCGACGAGACCGGACTCCTCGGAGCCGAGTGCGCCGGGAAGCCGCCGCGCGATCGCGTCCACGACCACCATCGCCGGCAGCTCGCCACCCGAGAGAACGTAGGGGCCGATCGAGATCGAGTCCGAGGCGAGATGCGCCAGCACCCGCTCGTCGAAGCCCTCGAAGCGGGCGGAGAGCAAGGTCAGGCGCTCCTCGCCGGCGAGCTCTTCGACCACGGCCTGGGTCAGCTGACGGCCCTGCGGGCTCAGGGCGACGACGCGATGCTCCGGAACACCCCCGTACGCGGCTTCGAGTGCCGCCGCCACGACGTCGACGCGCAGGACCATGCCGGCGCCGCCGCCGTACGGCTCGTCGTCGACCTGGGAGCTCGCGAGGGGAGTCGAGTCGCGGTAGCTGAAGAGGCGCAGATCGAGCTCGCTGCCGAGCACCGCCGAAACCGGCCGTTGCTCCGTCAGCCACGCGAACGCATGCGGAATCAGGGTGAAGACGTCGAGCTGCAAAGGAAGCCGCCGCTCAGCGTAGCGGTGGCTCGACGAAGCCTGCCGCGATCACGATTCTCCGGCGCTCGAGATCGACTGAGAGAACACAGCTGTCGACGAGTGGCAGAGCAAGCCCGGAATCGAGCTCGAGCACGTCGTTGGCGACGCCGGAGACGACCTCCTCGACGCTGCCGAGCGCGGCACCTGCCTCGTCCTCAACCTGGAGGCCGACGAGCTCGAAGGTGTAGTACTCGCCCTCCTCGGTGGGCGGGAGCTCGTCGCGGGGCAGCGTCAGCTCGGCGCCGCGCGGCACGGCGCGATCGAGCTTGATCACGGGGCGGCCACCCGAGCCGCGCTTCGAGCTGGCTACCTTCGCCGGCTCAGCGTCGACGTAAAGGGTCGCCCCCTTCGCGAACCGTGCCGGGTCTTCACTCGCGCGCTCGACGAAGAACGACCCGTCGAGGCCGTGCGGGCGCCCGACGCGCCCGACCGTCACATGGTCAGTCGATGATTTCGACAAGGACGCGATAGCTCGAGCGTGCTGCGCCCGCCCGGACGACCGTCCTCAGTGCACGGGCGATCCGGCCCTGGCGGCCGATCACCTTGCCGACGTCTTCCTTCGCCACGTGCAGCTGGAGCACGTGCGCACCCTCGCGCTCGATCTCGTCGACCCGAACGGCGTCGGGGTCGTCGACGAGCCGGCGCGCGAGCTCGGCGAGCAATTCAGCCAATGTTCTTAGCCTTCAACAGGCGCTTGACCGTCGCGGAGGGCTGTGCGCCCTTGGAGATCCAGTCCTTGACTCGGTCCTCGTCGAAGTCGATCGTCGACGGGTCTGTCTGCGGGTTGTAGCGGCCGACGATCTCGATGAACTTGCCGTCCCGCGGCGAGCGCGTGTCGGCGGCGACGACGCGGTAGATCGGGTTCTTCTTCGAGCCGACTCGCGTCAGTCTCAGTTTCACTGCCAATCCGGTTACCTCCTGGCTTTCTTCTTCTTGCGCTTGCTCTTCGTTTTCCTGGCGGTTGCGGCGCGTTCACCGTTGGCGGGCGCCTGCAGTCCGGTCAAGGATGGCATTTTTCCGCCCTGCATCTGCTTCATCACCTTCGCCATCTGCTTCCGGGCCTCCAGCAGCTGGTTGACCTGCTGGACGTCGGAGCCGCTCCCGCGGGCGATCCTCTGAC
>Ga0307289_10000046_pt1 | contig 38941 bp, 29 predicted proteins | sample ER_DNA_143_FD_194483 | JGI IMG/M metagenome (GOLD analysis project Ga0307289, IMG submission 194483) | Bulk soil microbial communities from the East River watershed near Crested Butte, Colorado, United States - ER_DNA_143 | ecosystem: Environmental > Terrestrial > Soil > Floodplain | place...
GGCCAGAAGTACGGATCGGCCAGCATCCGCTGAATGTGCTCGAGGGTAAACCCGTCAGGCCCGGTGAAGGCCTCACCGATCCCGACCAGCATCGGGTAGGCGAACATCAACGTCATGAACGCGATCGACGGGGCGATCAGCCACAGTGCCGGGTTGCGCCGGCGGCGAGCCCTGGTCGGCATCGCTGGCGGCGGTGCGACGGTGCTGGCCGGGGCGGCGGTCATCACATTGCCTTGCAGACCTGACCAGGCTGGACCGGGTCAGGCGGCCAGCACGGCACCTTCAGGTCGGCGAGGATCGCGTTCAGCTGTTGGCCCTGCGCTTGCAGCGTGGATTGCACGTCCTTGCCGTTGAGGCAGATCTCCTGGAAGCAGTTCTTGTAGAGCTGGCCCACCTCGCCGTCCTTGGCGCCCAGGCCGACCGGCGGCAGGGCGAGGATGGCATCCTCAGCGCCCTGCTGCGCAGCGACCGCCTTGGCCTCCATCTGGATCGCCGGTGGCAGGTCGCTGGGTGGATCGGCCTTCACGGTCGGGAAGAAGGCATTTGATTTGAGCGTCGCGTTCTGCGCCTCGGGAGTCGACAGGCTCTTGATCGCAGCAATCGTCTTCTCGCGATCCGGGGCGCCCTTCGGGATGGCCATGCCGCCGACTACGAGCAGGTACCCGAGGCCCTTGGGGCCCGAGGGCGCCGGCACCATGGTCCAGTCGTCCGGCTTGTCACCCACGGCGCCGACGAGACGAGCGACGTGGTCCCATGCGACGAGAACCTCGCCGCGCGCCAGCGGCTCTTGCATGAAGTCGTAGTTCGTCGACGCGGGATTCATGTACTGCCAGAGGTTCTTCATGTAGGTCCACGCTGTGACGGCATCCGCGTTCATGAAGGTCGTGATCTGACCGCCGGTGAAGCTCGGGAGCAGGAACCCCTGGTAGAAGCGGTGGTGCAACCCCTTCGGGCCCGCGGGTATGCCGAAGACGGCCTTGCCGCCGTTGCCGTCCTTGGCGGCCTTGGCCCAGGCGAGGTACTGGTCATAGGTCAGGTTGTTGACGTCGGCCCCGGAAGGAAGCCACTGCAGCGCCTTCTTGTTGACGGCCACGACATAGGACGCCTGAATCCACGGAATGTACTTGGTCTGCGTCCCGCCGAGCTTGGCCAGCTCGAGGAGGTCTTTGGCGTAGCCCTTGTCCTGGAGCTCCGCGGCGAGCGAGGACAGATCCTCCAGCTGGTCGGTGAAGGGAGCCAGGTCGCCGTGCAGCCCGCCGACGAAGTGGATCTGGACCTTGCCGGCTGCCACCTGGGACTTGATCGTGGTCGAGAAGACGCCTTGGTCGACCGGGTTGAAGTTGACGCCGGGTGCGTACTGCTTGAGCACCGCTTCGTACTTCTGTCGCTCCTCGACCGGGTTGAACTGAGTGGCCATGAAGGTGAGGGCTCCGCCCTCTCCGCCACCACCACCACCGCCGCCGCCACTGGTGCTGGCACTGCACGCGGCGGCCATGGAGGCGACGGCCGCCGTGCCGAGTGAGTACTGAAGCAGCGTCCTCCGGGACAGCACGGTCGTTGGTTGCTGCATGGCGTCCATCGGCTCTTCTTCCTTGTCGATCCGATTCTCGTCGATCCGACTGGCCGGGAGGGCGCCTCCCCCGCGACGTGATGCCAAACGCCCTCGCGCATGTGAGCGCAGTGTATGGCCGCATGCAGAACCGGGAAAAGGGCGGCGAGCCCAAGATGGTTGCTCTGGTGCCGCACCGTTACCTTTGGCCTTGCGGCCAATACCTCGCCGTGCGAGGGCCTCAAGGAGCGCGTGTGACCCCGGAACCGAGGCGCTACGAACCGTTGCCCTCGTATGCGCCGGTGACCGGTGCCGTGGACCGGGGGTTCGACGTGGCGGTCCTCACGCTGCCGGAAGAACCGACCGTGCTCGCTGTCGACGGACCGCAGGTCCTCGATTGGGACGCCCTCGTCGCCGGCCTGCGTCGCGCAGCACGGAAGCGCGGGACACCGGTCGAGACCCGTGACGTGCGCGACGACTTTGCGTCGTGGTCGGACGTGTTCGCGCGGACCTCGTCGGCAGTGCTGCGCGACGACCCGGACTTCGAGACCATCCCGGACTGCGACCTTCGGGTCTGCTTCGACACGATTCCCGCCGTGCGGCGTCCACAACGCGGCCTCCTCGTCGTGTACGGCCCGGGCGCGGCGCTGCTCGACCATGACGTCCTGTGGTACGCAGACCTGCCGAAGCGGTTTGCCGAGGCGGCCGTCACGGCGGCCACGGTCACCAACCTCGGTCAGCGGGACGACGACGGACCGGCCAGCACGAAGCGACTGTTCTACGTCGACTGGCCGCTTCTCGACCGTCACCGCGACCGCATCGCCGGCGACATCGGCCGGTGGATCGACACCCAGGACGACGCGGCCAGCCCCACCTCGCTCGACGGCGCCGGCCTGCGCCGGACGATGAGGACCCTGGCGGAACAGCCGTTCCGCACCAGGCCGACCTTCAACACCACCTCGTGGGGGGGCCATTGGGGCCAGAGGACGCTCGGCATGAATCCCGATGCGCGCAACACCGCGTTGGGCTACGAGCTCATCGCCCCCGAGAGCGGGCTGCTCATCGGCGGGCCGGAGGACCGGGTCGAGATCCCCTTCCAGCTGCTCGTCGCCCGTCACCCGCGGCTCGTCATGGGCCCCGAGGTGAACGCGATCTTCGGCACCTCCTTCCCGGTCCGCTTCGACTACCTCGACACCGTTGACGGAGGGAACCTCTCCGTGCACTGTCACCCGCAGGAGCGGTACATGCGGGAGGTGTTCGGCTGGCCGTACACGCAGCACGAGACCTACTACCTCATGGTGGGCGGCGAGAACCGCAGGGTGTTCCTCGGGCTGCGCGCTGACGTCGACGTCGAGCTCTTCGAGAAGGAGGCGCACGAGGCACACCGCCACGGCACCCCGTTCGACATCGAGCGCCACGTGCAGGTCTTCCCCGCCGAGCGGCACCGGCTCTTTCTCATCCCTGCTGGGACGCCGCACGGCAGTGGCGAGGGGAACGTCGTGCTCGAGGTGAGCGCCACGCCGTACCTGTACTCGCTGCGCTTCTACGACTGGCTGCGTCGGGACGCCGGCGGCCAGCAGCGGCCGGTCCACGTCCAGCACGCCTTCGACAACCTCGACCGCGTGCGGACGGGGGCGGCGGTGGGCGAGGAGCTCGCGCCGCAGCCGCGCCCGCTCCGTGACGGGACGGGTTGGCGCGAGGAGCTGCTGGGCGGGCTGCCCGAGATGTTCTTCGAGGTGCGGCGTCTCGTCCTCGAACCGGGTGGCCGGGCGCCCGAAGACACCGCCGGGCGGTTCCACGTCCTCAATGTCGTCGAGGGGTCCGGCGTGACGATCGAGACCGCCGCCGGTCATCGGCACACGTTGGCCTACGCCGAGACCCTGCTCGTCCCCGCGGCCGTCGGGCGGTACACGCTGCACCAGTCTGGGAAGGCTCGGGTACGCGTCGTCAAGGCGATTGTGCGATGAGCGTCCCAGCGAGTGGGATCCACCCGGTCCTCGACATCGGGGGCACCCACGTCACGGCCGCGCTGGTCGATCTCGGGTCCGGCCGGGTGGTGACCGGCACGACGAGTCGGCGCAGCCTCGACGGCGCCGCTCCAGCCGCCGTCCTGCTCGATCTGATCGTCGGTTGCGCAGCGGACCTGGCCGCCCCCTATCAGGCGGCGTGGGGTGTTGCCGTGCCTGGGCCGTTCGACTACGCGGAAGGCATCGCTCGCTTCGAGGGAGTGGGCAAGTTCGACGCGCTGAACGGCGTCGACATGGGTGCAGTGCTTCGCCGTGAGCTGCCGGGGAAACCGAGCGCGGTGGTGTTCGTCAACGACGCGATCGCCTTCGCCCTCGGCGAGTGGGTGTTCGGGGCCGGCGCCGGCCACACCCGCATGGTCGCGCTCACGCTGGGGACAGGCGTGGGGTCGGCGTTTCTCGACGGCGGCGTTCCGGTGGCGTCGGGGCCGCGGGTCCCCACTCGCGGGGAGGTGTTCCGGCTGCAGATCGACGGTCGCCCGTTGGAGGACACGGTCTCGAGGCGGGCACTGCTGCGCGAGTATGCCCGGATCGTGCCGCAGTCGCCGTCCACCGACGTTCGTGAGATCGCCGACCGGGCGCGCGCCGGTGACCCGGCCGCGGACCGGGTGCTGCGCACCGCGTTCACCCGGCTGGGTGTGGCCCTGGCGCCATGGCTGAGCCGGTTCGGCGCCACCGCGCTGGTCGTCGGCGGTTCGATGGGTCGTTCCTGGGACCTCGTCAACCCGCCCCTGACGGCAGGGATCCGGTCCAGCTCCGCGGACGGCGCCGACCTCACGGTGGTGGCGGCCCGCGAGTCAGAGAGCTCGGCCCTGCTGGGAGCGGCGTGGTGGGCGGTTCGTCGCGCGGGCGGTTGACTGCGCGAGACGTGATCGCCCGGATGACGGAGGTCCACCGGTCCACGGGCCATCGGGTTGAATCTCCACGTGGCCGACGCGAGTCCCTGGCAGACCGAGCTCCTCGACCTGGACGCCTACTTGTTCCGAGTCGGCGCACCGGCCGCCGCCCCGTCCCGACCGGCGCTCGACACGCTTCACGAGGCGCACGTTCGGGCGTTCACCTTCGACAACATCGACGTCATCCTCGACCAGCACCCCGGCGTCCGGTTGGACGCCGTCCAGGAGAAGTTCGTCGGGCGCGGGCGTGGCGGTTACTGCTTCGAGCACAACGTCCTCTTCGCTGCCGTGCTGGAGCGCCTGGGTTACGACGTCGAGCGGAGGCTGGGGCGGGTCGGCGACCCGTCGGCGCCGCGCACCCACTGTGTGATCGTCGTGACGGTCGACGGTGAACGGGTCCTGGCCGACCCCGGGTTCGGGATGAGCGTGCTCCGCCCGATCCCGCTCACCGACGGCGCAGAGGACGACTACGGGGGCTGGCGGTACCGCCTCCGGCTGGTAGCCCTCGGGGCCGGCCGCGGCTGGGCCCTCGAGCGGTGGCGCGACGCGCACTGGGAGCCGATGCACCTCCACGATGAGCTGCCGGTTCGCCCCCTTGACTACGTCGTGGGGCACCACTTCACCAGCACGTATCCCACCATCCACTTCCGGCAGATGCTCATGCTCACACGCCATCTGCCGGGCCGGCACGTCGCCGTCACGCACGAGACCGTGACCGTGCGCCGACCTGGATTCACGACGGAACACCGCAAGCTGCGCGACGGAGAGCTGGACGAGCTTCTGGACGAGCTGGCGGTGCCGCTCACGGCGAACGAGCGAACGGCGTTGCGCGGCAAGGTCGCAACGCTGCGCTCGGGCGCCCCAGGCTAGAACAGGGCGCTCATCAGGGCGCGCCGCCCGGCCGCCACGCGCTCGTCCCCCGATCCGACCACCTCGAAGAGCTCGAGCAGGTGCTCGCGGGCGGCGTTGCGCTCGTCGCCCGACGTCGCCCGGACGGTGTCGACGAGGCGCGTGAACGCGTCCTCGACGTGGCCGCCGAGCACGTCCAGATCGGCGAGGAGGATCTGGGCCTTCACGTCGGTGGGGTCGGAAGCGGCGGCCCGGGCGGCAGTCGGGTCGACGCCTTCGGTCCGCCTCAGCAGGCCGACTTGAGCGAGCCCGGCCTTGGCCTCGGCGTCGGCCGGGTTGGCCACGAGCGCCTGCTCGTAGGCCGTGGCCGCTCCCTCGAGGTCGCCCGCCTCGATGGCGTCGAAGGCCGCGGCGAGATGGGGAGGCAGCTCCGGTTCGGACTCCTCTCCTACCTCTTCGTCCGCCGAGGGGGCATCGTCGGGCCCCGCGCTGACGCGCCCGGTGATGCCGTTCTGCACCGCGACCTGAAGCAGCTCGTCGATGACCGGCTGGACCTCCTGCGGGAGCAGCGGACCCACGAAGAGGGGCAACGGCCGGCCCTGGAGCAGGGCCATGGTCACCGGCACCTGCTGGACCTGCAGCGCGCGGAGCAGTCCCGGGTTCTCGTCGACGTCCACCGAGACGACCTGGAACCGGCCCTGGTTCGACGCGGCCAGTCCGCCCATGACCTTGGCGAAGTCGCCGGACTCCGGCAGCCGCGACGACCACAGCACCACGACGACCGGGTAGCGCAGGCTGGCGTTGACGAACTCCTGGAACGTTGCGTCCGTCCCGGTGACGAAGAGTCCCGCCGTGCCCCCGGTCGGCGTGGCCGCATCAGCGGCGCCGCCGGACGCCGACGGTGTTCCAGCCCCTCCGGGTCCGGCACCGCGAGCCGGCGCCGCCGGACGCTTGAGCGCCGATAGATCGACCGCTCCGCGAAGCGCGGGCGGCGGGAAGGGTTGCTGGGTCATGGTCTCATTCTTGCCGATCGGTATGCGGGTCCGGTCGCCCGGTGTGCCCGAGAAGCCAGCTCGACCTGGTCGGTCAGGTACCCGTCGCGGAGACGAGGTTCTCCTGCGCGGCGACGACCTGTGCCTGCCCGCTGTCGGGAATGACGAACACGACGAACTCGAGGCTGTCGAGCGTCGCCTCGGCCTTGACCGACGACACCCCGGTCAGTGCCTTGAAGGGCTCCGAGACGTTGATGGTCCCGGACGCCTTGTTGAGAAGGGTGTCCTTGCGCTCCATGACGGTGAACGCCAGGGCCCCACGGTCTCCGGCGAGGCGGAGGCCTCCGGCGACGTCCTTGGCCAGGTGCTGCTCGGTGAACGAGCCGACGCTGGCGACCTTGTCGGCCTGGTCCTTCGCCGCCGCCTTGATCTTGTTCGCGAAAGCGTCGTCGGTGAACGGCCGGTTGTCGGCGGCCGGCGGCGCCGGGTAGGCGAGCGACGCCGCATACGCGCCGACGAGCTGCTCCGGCTCGACGGCGAGGCCGGCGACGTCGTCGCCGAGCGACGGTGCACCCTGGGTGACCTGATCGAAAGCCGGCACCTCGGTGGCCGGGAGCATCGGCGCGCTGGCGGCGATCTTGAAGGCGGTGCGGACGTCCGGAGTCACGAGCAGGGAGAGAACCGGGAGCCCGGACTTGGCCCGGGTGGTCTGGACGACCATCGAACGTGGGTAGCTGAGCCCGTTGGACACGGCCAGCACGACGGGGGGCGTCGGAGTGAGGGTCACGGCGTCCTTCTGGTCCTGGGAGAGCGTGCCGGCGAGCTTCGCGTCGGCCTTCGCCGCCGTGAGGGCATCGCCGGTGAACGCCGAGTCGCGCAGGGCGTCCCCCTCAGCACCGGGCGTCGCCGTGGCCTTCTCAGCCGTGTCGATGACCTGCGCGGCGATGGCCTGCGCTCGGGAGCTGGAGACGGCACCGCCGACCGTGGCGGTCGGTGGGTCCGAGATGCCAGCGACCGAGGCACAGGACGCCAGCGACCCGGCGAGCGCGACCGCGCCGACGACCGCGCCGAGACGACGGGTGCCGAGACGACGGGTGCCGAGACGACGGGTGCCGAGACGACGGGTGACGCGCAGGGTCATCGCCGCTCCTCCGCCCGCTCGGGCGCCTCCGTCGGTTCGGGCTGTGGAGTAGGCGTTGCTGCCGGCGTCCCGTCCGCGCCGGAGTCCTCAGGCGTCGTCCGCCAGTTCTGCCAAAGCCATCCACCGGCGAACGCCATGACGATGAGCCCGACGACGAGCGCCACCAGCGCTTGGAGGAACCAGGTGTTGCGGGCCACGGTGACGTCGACGTCGAACGAGCCGCCCTGCGCGGGGTAGGCGAGGATCGACTGTGGCGCCTGGTCCTGCGTGACCGTGATGGAACCCTCTCCGGTGGAGCGCCAGACGTGCGAGTCGGACGGGTTGGCGAGGTCGCTGGAGCCGAGCTGCTCGATGGTCAGCGTCCGCGCCGGGAAGTCGGCTGACGCGACGAAGTTGTGCTTCGCCTGGCCGACCAGCTCGTCGGTGTCCTGGGGGACGGCCGCGCCGAGGAAGACCGGTCCTGACGCGGCGGACGCTGTCACGGTCACCGGGGCGGTGACCCGGTTGAGGACGTTCGGCCCGAGGACGAGCGGGGCGTTGGACGTGGCGTGGAACGCCGCCGTGCCCTTGGGGCCGAGGATGAACGCGAACCAGGCGCCGAACACCGCGAGAGCGAGGCCGAGCAGTGCCGCCACAGCAACCGCGATACGGCGTGCGAGAGCCACGGGTGGGGTCCTGTCAGAGTCGTGGAGGGCGCGCCCCAGCGCACGGCATCCGGGTCATCGGGGGCGGCCGGTGTTTCGGCGTGGCCTCCACGATGACATACGGGACTGGGCCGAGACCAATCCGTGATCTGGCTGTGAACCCGGCTCAGAACCGCGCGGGCTCCCGGTAGACCCCCCACTCGTCCCGCAGCGCGTCGCAGATCTCGCCGAGCGTGGCCTCCGCTCGCACCGCGTCGAGCATCGCGGGGACCATGTTCTCCGTGGTCCGCGACACCTCCACCATCCGGTTCACGGCGGCGTCCACGGCGGCTCGGTCGCGGCCGGCCTTGCGGTCGGCGAGCACGCGAACCTGCTCGCGCTCCACCTCGTGGCTGACCCGGAGGATCTCCAGCTCGTGACTCACCGAGCCGGTATGCGTGTTCACGCCGACGACCTTCTTGTCGCCCTTCTCGAGCGCCAGCTGGTACTGGAACGCCGCGTCGGCGATCTCGCCCATGAACCAGCCCTCCTCGATGCCGCGGAGGATCCCGGAGGTCATCGGGCCGATCTCGTGCTGGATCGTTCCGTTCGCGTCCGGGGTGCGGCCATTGCTGCTGTCGGGCCTGACGGCCCGACCCTGCTCGCCCATATCGCGGATCCGCTGGAAGATCGCCTCCGCCTCGGCCTCGATCTCGTCGGTGAGAGCCTCGACGTACCAGGACCCGCCCAAGGGGTCCGCCACGTTGGTGACGCCGGTCTCGACCATGAGGACCTGCTGGGTGCGCAACGCGATCTCGGCGGCCTGCTCGGTGGGCAGCGCGAGGGTCTCGTCGAGCGCGTTGGTGTGCAGTGAGTTCGTCCCGCCCAGGACCGCGGCCAGCGCCTCGACGGCGGTACGGACGACGTTGTTGTAGGGCTGCTGAGCGGTCAGCGAGACCCCGGCGGTCTGAGTGTGGAACCGCAGCCACTGTGCCTTGTCGGTCGTCGCGCCGTAGACGTCGCGCATCCACCGCGCCCAGATCCGCCGCGCCGCTCGGAACTTGGCGATCTCCTCGAAGAAGTCGACATGGGCGTCGAAGAAGAACGACAGCCCCGGGGCGAACACGTCGACGTCCATGCCGCGTGAGAGCCCGAGCTCGACGTAGCCGAACCCGTCGGCCAGCGTGAAGGCCAGCTCCTGCGCGGCCGTGGAACCGGCCTCGCGGATGTGATAGCCCGAGACCGACAGCGGCTTGTAGTCGGGAATGTTCTGCGCGCAGTACTCCATCAAGTCGCCGATGAGTCGGAGGTGCGGCTCGGGGGCAAAGAGCCACTCCTTCTGGGCGATGTACTCCTTGAAGATGTCGGTCTGCAGGGTTCCGTTGAGGACCCCGAGGTCGACGCCCTGGCGCTCCGCGGCGACGAGGTACATGCAGAAGACGGGGACGGCCGGGCCGGAGATCGTCATGGACGTCGTGACGTCGCCGAGCCGGATGTCCGCGAACAACGTCTCCATGTCGGCCGCGCTGTCGATGGCCACGCCGCAGTGGCCGACCTCGCCCAGACTGTGCGGGTCGTCGGAATCGCGGCCCATCAAGGTGGGCATGTCGAAGGCGACCGAGAGCCCTCCCCCGCCGCGGGCGAGGATCATCTTGTAGCGCTCGTTGGTCTGAACGGCATTGCCGAAACCGGCGAACTGGCGGATGGTCCAGGTCCGCCCGCGGTAGCCCGTCGCATACAGACCGCGGGTGAACGGGAACTCCCCCGGCCACCCGATCCGCTCGAGCCGCGCCCTCTCCTCGTCGGACGACGGCTCCGGTATGCCGTTCAGCCCCGGTCCGTAGACCGGCTGCACGGTGGCGCCGGAGAGCGTCGTGAAGTCCGCCTCTCGCACCCGCCCGGCCGCGAGAGCGGCGTTGTAGCGCGACTGCCAGCGTTCGGCACCGGTGGGTTCCTCGGACGTCTCAGGAGGCATGGCCGCTAATTTACTAGGACGTCCTAGTAATTGCTACTCCGCGAAGTCGCCGCGGGCCACTCGGACCTTGCGCAACAGGGCGAAGAGCTGGTCGTGCTCGTCCGCGGTGAGCATCCCCATCCCGAATCGGCCCTGGACGAGGTCGGCCGTGGCCGCCTCCATGACCTCGCGTCCGCTGTCGGTGATGGCGGCCAGCGTGCCTCGACCGTCGCGCGGGTTGGGTTGCCGCGACACGAAGCCCTGTGCCTCGAGCCGCTGGACGATGTTCGTCGCCGACGTGGGGTGGACCATGAGCCGCTCGCCGATCTTGCTCATCGGCAGCTCTCCCGCCGACGAGAACGCGAGCAGCACCAGGGCCTCGTACCGGGCGAAGGTGAGCCTGTGTCGTCCCACGACCGTGTCGAAGTCGGCGAGCAGGAGCTGCTGGACCCGCATGATCGACGTGGCGGAGGCCATCGCCCGCGGCTGCGACCTCGGTCCCCAACGGCGCCGCCACAGCTCCGCGGCCCGGCGGATCGGGTCGAAGCGGAGTTGGAGATCGGCCACGACGCGCAACGGTAATGGTTCGTGGCGCCCGGTCACGACACTCAATCGTCGGCGAGAAGACCCTCGATCCTGGCCACCTTGGCGTCGAGCTCGCCGGCGAATCCGGGCCGGATGTCGGCCTTGAGGACCAAGCTGACCCGCGGGCTGGCCGCGGCCACCGCGTCGACCGCGCCCTTGACGACGCTCATGACCTCGTCCCACTCGCCTTCGACCGTGGTGAACATCGCGTCGGTCCGGTTGGGCAGCCCGCTCTCGCGGACGACCCGGATGGCAGCGGCGACCGCCTCGCTCACCGAACCGGTGTCGTCGGCGGCGACCGCCGGGGCGACGGAGAAGGCGACGAGCATGGCGTCACCGTATCCGCCGCCCCTCAGGCCTCGTCGGTCAGCACCTTGCGGTACATCCTGGCCAGCTCGACCACGCGGAACCCCAGCTCGACGTTGATGCCCACCATGTAGGAGTTCGTCGCGTCGTTGCCCGTGCCTACCGTCTCCCGTTCGGGGTGAGCGCGCTGGAGCTCGCGCAGGTTGGCGACCTTCACCGCCATGCCGAGGCGGTGTCCCCGGTGCTCGCGGTCCACGAGGGTCCCCCACTGCCACACCTTGCTCGGCGCGCCGTAGGGAAGAACCAGGTCCGTGTACGCCACGACCTCGCCGGTGGCTTTCTCGATCGCGACGGTCGTGAGGCGCCGGCGGCCCTGGCGGCGCTCCAGGTCGAGGTAGCGCTGGTACCGCTCGGGCGTCAGCGTCTCGGCCTCGAAGTCGACCGCTCCGGTCGGAGCGTCGACGTTGAGCAGGTTCGACACTCGGCAGTATCCGGCGACGAGCTCCTCGCGCAACCCGTCGGTGTAGGTCTCGAGCCGGTATGCGTCGGCCCACCGCTCCCGCGCACTCGCCTCGAGCGGGCCGAGGACCTCGTCGGGGACCGGCAGGTCGAGGATGCGGACCTTGTCGGTGCTCTCCCGGAGGTAGTCGTGCGCGGCGGCGAACCGCTCGTACGAGGGCGCGTCGCTGTCACCGTCGGGGAGGTAGAGCTCGACGAGGATCTCGTGCCGCCCGACCTCACGGGCGCGGCGCTCCAGCGCCTCCACCAGAGCCGTCCCCGCGCCGCGTCGTCGGCGCTCGGGATGAACGTCGAGCTCGGCCCAGATCTTGTCCGTGTTGTCGTGCTGGCTCATCCACAGCGTGGTGACGCCGATGACGTCGCCGTTCTCCTCGACCGCCCACTTCTCGGTGCGTTCGGCCGGGTCGTCGTACCGCCACTCGGCCACGGTCTGCTCGTAGCCGTCGCTGTCGTCCCATGGCCGCTCGTGGGTGCGGCTGGCGAGCACCGCGGCGTAGACGGCGGCGCACTGCGCGTCGTCGTCGAGGTCGACGCGTCGAGCCTGGGCGGTGGCCAGGGACGGTACGGACGCGGTGGGGGGCATTCCTCGACGGTAGGAGGGGACGCGGGCGGCGCGCCAACCCTTTCCGCCGCCGCCGGACGGCTCTGGGAGCCCTCGGCCCGGTGATCGGGGTGGCCAAGACGTCTCCGGCACTCAGCGGATCCGGGTGAGGCGGCCCTCATCGAGCCGGACCTCGCCGTCGCAGACCGCCGCCGCTTCGGGATCGTGAGTGGCCATGACGACCACAGCACCGCGACTCGCCTGGGCCCGCAACAGGTCGAGCACGCGACCCCGGTTCGCATGATCGAGCTCTGAGGTGGGCTCGTCGGCGAGGAGGACCGGCGCGTCGGTGGCGAGGCCGCGCGCCACGGCGACGCGTTGCTGCTGCCCGCCGGAAAGCTCCTCGACGAGGTGGTCACCGGACTCGGCGAGGCCGACGTCGGCCAGCGCGGTGGCGGCTCGGGTGGCGACCTCGCCGGGGCCGGTACCGGTCGCCAGCAGGGGAAAGGCGACATTCTCGTGGGCGGTGAGCACCCCGGCGAGCCCGTTGCCCTGCGGGATGAGGGCGATGCCCGCACGAACGGCGGTGCTGCGGTCGGCGATCCGCGTATGCCCGACCGTCACCTCGCCGGCGACGGGACGCACCGCGCCTGCGATGGCCCAGAGCAGTGACGACTTGCCGGCGCCGGACGGTCCGGTGAGCGCGAGCAGGCTTCCCGGCGGGACGACGAGGTCGACGTCGTCCACCGCGACGACCGAGCCGTAGCGGACCGCCACACCGCGCACGACGACCGATCCCTCCGTGACGGTCGGCTCGGGGGTGATGACCGGCGGAGGCCTCTGCGGCTCTGCATCGGCGGCGACGGGCCGCGCATACGGATTGCGGCTCTGCTCAGTCATCGTCGCCGCCTCCGCCGGGGATGAGCGTCCACCGGTGGTCCTCGCGGTGGACCCGCACGAGGGTGCCCGGCGGGAGGTCGTCGAGGACGTCGTCGGGCAGCGGCAGGGACCCGTCGGCCGACACCACCGCGTACTCCTCGCCGCGGCGGCCCTCGCCGCCGACGCGGCCGTCGCGGATGGTGACGGTCCTCGGCAGCCGCGCCGCCACCTCGGCGTCATGGGTGACGAGGACGACGGTGGTCCCCACCTGGCGGTTGATCTCGTGCAGACGGTCGAGGACCAGATCGCGGGCCGAGTGGTCGAGCTGGCTGGTCGGCTCGTCGGCCAGCAGCAGCCCGGGCAGGGTGCAGATGGCGACGGCCAAGGCAGTCAGCTGGAGCCGCCCCGGGGTCATCCTTTCCAGCGGGGTCCGGGAGTCCCGCGTCAGCCCGACGAGCTCGAGAACTTCTCCGGGCGCCGGCACGGGACGGCCGGAGGACCGGGCGGCGGTCTGGGCGAAGGCGACGTTGTCACGGGGGCTGAGGTAGGGCAGCAGGTTGCGGCCGGCGCCCTGCAGGACCAGGCCGACGTCGGCGGCGCGGTACTCGTCCAGGGCCGGTTCGTCCATCCGCCCGAGGTCGTGCCCGCCGATCCGGATCCGGCCGGCGCTCGGACGCATCAGCCCGCCGAAGAGCGTGAGGAGCGTCGACTTTCCGGCGCCCGAGGGGCCGAGCAGCCCTACCATCTCGCCCGCCCGGACGTCGAGATCGACTCCCGCTAGCGCCGCGACGTCGTGGCCCTCCGACCGGTAGATGTGGACCAGGCCGTGCGTCGAGACGGCGAGTCCGCGGCGCTCGTGAGCGATGCCGGCGGTCACAGCTGTTCCCGCACTCGCGAGAGCGTCGAGCGGCCGACCAGGCGGACCCCGACGACCGCGCCGACCACGAGCAGCAGGACGAGCGCGGCGACGACCGTGACGGCGACCGGCAGCGGGGCGGGTGTCGCGTCGATCGGGAGGACCGCGGACGGGGTGGTGAAGAACGGGATGATCGGCATGGCCAGCTGAGCGCCGAGCAGCCCGGACACCGCGCCGACGAGCACGCTGACCACGACCACCGTCCACTGCTCGGCCAGCCCGACCCGGCGCAACGAGGCGGTCCCGACGCCCGCCATCCGGAGGGCGGCGTAGTCGCGGGACCGGCTGCGCCAGGAGGTGACCGCGACGAGCACGAGGACCAGGGCGGCGATGACGAGCGCCAGCAGGCCGACCACGAGCGCGAGCCGCAGCCCCCACGCGGACGCGGAGCTGTCGAACAGCCGCTCCCGTTCCGACCTCAGGGCCACCGAGCGCACGGCGACGCCGGCGTTGGTGAGGGCCGCCGAGACCGCCGGTACCGCGTCGGCGTTCGCGACCCACACCTGTGCCTGCCCGAGGGCGGCGATCTGGGTGGCCTTGGCGGCGAGGACGTCGAGGTTGACGATGGCCTGGTCGGTACCGCCCCCTGGTGCGTAGGGGATCTGCGCCGCTCGCGTGTAGTCCAGGGTGATGCCGTCCAGGCCCGCCGCCTTGAAGTCAGGCCCCGCCGCGCCGTTCGGCAGCGACCCCGCCACCAGCGCCGGCACCTGGGCCACACTTCCGGCCGCGGTGATCCGCACGTCGTCGGCGGTGGTCTGCACGGCCACGCCGAGACGCGTAGGGTCGCCGGCGTCGGTCGCCCTGGCGTACGGGCGCAGCTGATCGGCCGGGGCGTTCGGCTCACCGGAGCTCACCCACGCGGCGGCGCCGCCGAGGGCGGCCGGCGCCGAACCGTCCATCGACACGGCGCTCAGCGTGAAGGTCCCGCGCAGGAGTCCCTTCAACCCCAGCGACGGCGCGACGCTGAACCCGACGAGGCGGCATCCCGAGGCGCACGCGACGTCGTGGTTGAGCGTCACCGGCCCGGTCGACGAGACCGGAAGGTTTCCCATGTTGACGGTGAAGGCGGCCTGACCGACGGGTGCGAGATACGCGATCAGCGACGAGCTGCCATCACCGGGCAGGCCGAGGGGGACCCCGCTCGGTTGGATCAAGGGCGTGGGCGTGCTCGTGGACGCGCTGTCGTACAACGTCAGGGTCGAGTCCCCGACCGTGACCGAGAACGCCCGCCCGGTGAGGAGGATTTCGGCGGCGGGGCGGCCACCGCTGATCGCCGGCCACAGGAACGCGCCCGCGTCGCGAGGGAGCTCGGCGATGCGGGAGAACTGGTCGGGCACGACGGCGAGCGTCGTCATGGCTGAGGCGTTTCCCTGCGAGATCTGGACCACTGGTGTAGCCAGCGCGCCGGTCGGGTCGGCGGCAGTGACGGCCCGGCGCAACGACGTGATGTCGGTCGCCGTGGTGGTGATGACCGCTTCGGCACCCGTCTCCACTCGCGCGCGCTCCTCGCGGTTGCGCGCACCGACGACGAGCGCGTCCGTCGCGAACACCGTGAGCGCCATGGCGACCGTAATGATCGCCATGATCCGGCGTACCGCTGGACGACGCGCGACCTGGACCGCGGTGAGGCCTCCGACGACCCGCCCTCGAGCGGTGAGCCGACGCGCGGTGGCATCCGCGAGCGGGATCAGGACGTGGGCGAGGACGAGGCCGAGGGCCAGGGCGATGAGGGTGGGCGTCGCGAGGGCGAGCGGACCCGAGAGGTTGCCGCTCAGCAGCGTGACCAGACCGGCGGCCGCCACCGCGACGACCACCGCGTCGACGACGCCGACGGCCCAGCCCGCACGCCGGGGCGGTACCCGGCGCAGGAGTGTCGAGATCGGCTCACGCAGGGTCGGGCGCGCGACGACGGCCACGGCGAGAAGCGCCACGACGAGTGACAGCACGGCGGCCAAGAACGTCGCCGGCGGCAGTTCGAAGGGGACGCCATCGGCCAGCCAGAACCGCCGCGCCACCTCGCCCATGAGCAGCGCCAGCAGGAACCCGACGGGGACCCCGGCCGCCACGACCGTGCCCAGCTCGAGCATCACCATCCGCCCCGCACCGGCCGGACCCCGGCCCCGAAGCCGGCCGAGGGCGAGCTCAGGGCGACGTTGCTCGACCGCCGCTGCGGCCACCAGACCGAGCACGACCACGGCGAGCACGGCAAGCTGCCCGACGAGCAGCGGCACGATGGTGCGGGCCTGACGCTGCCCTTCGATGACGCCGGCGACCAGGTCGGAGACGGAGGTCCGGACCACCACGGCCGGGACCTTGCCCACGCCCACCTGCTGCATCTGCTCGACCGCCGGCGAAACCGCCCCGAGACCGTCGAGAGTGACCCGGTCGCGTTGCAGCAGCCAGACGACGTCGACCCGGCTCGCCCTCCAGCCCGTCGCGAAGGTCGACGGCGGCGTCACCCAGCCGTCCATCAGCGGCGTGTCCTCCGGGCCGAGGGAGGCGGTCTGGCCGGCGCGGCCCTGGAGGCTGAATCCCTGCCAGTGCCCGGGGTCGTCGAGCTGACGGAAGAAGCCCGTGACGACGAACGGCTTCGGGAAGGGCGCGGGCTGGAAGCCGGCGACGAGCACTTCGATGGCATTGAGCTGCGTCCCGAGCGCCCAGCCCTGCACGTTCGCCTCGGCCGCCGACACCGCGATCTCGTACGGGTTGGAGGGGCACCGGCCCGTCGTGATCTCGAGCGCCCGGCAGGTGTCCTGCGGCCCGACGAGCTGAACGGTCGACGGCCGCCCGGCCACGCCGACGAGGTTCACCCGACCCGACCACAGGTCACTACCCGCGTCGTAGAAGGGGGCCAATGAGGTCGGGAACATGCCCCGGACCACGGCCGGTTCCGGCGCAACGCGGACCGTCTGGACCGATTCCCCCACGATCGAGGTGGCCACGGCGCTCTGTCGCGTCAGCCCGTCGCGCAGCAGGGACTGCTCCAGCGCCCGCTCGTAGAGCGGTGCGAAGACCGCGCAGGCGGTGATGAGGGCCGACAGGAGCAGGAGGGTCAGGGCCTGGGCGCGTCGGTACCGGATCGCCGCCCACACCGCACACCTCCGAGGCCCTCCGCCTGGAGACACCCACCTGGCCCCGGGCCGCTCGACCTTACCTCCGGCGGCCGTGCGCCCCAGGGGAGGTCAGGCGAGCCGCACGAGGGCGACGGAGTGGCCGGGCAGCCGCAGGAGATCGTCGGTATGCGTCGTCGCTGCCGGATCCCAGGCCAGTACGATCTCGGCGTCTGGACCGAGCCCAGGGACCGGGATGTCGGTCCGCTCGGCGGAGAGGTTGGCCACGACGCGCAGCCGGCCTCGGGTCATCACGAGCCAGTCGTCGCCGTCACCCGCCTCGACCGCCACGGCGTCGAGCCGGTCGTCTGTGAGGTCCGCGTGCCGCCGCCGCTCGGCGACGAGCGACGCATACCAGTGCAGCATCCGGGCGTGGGCGGGCTGCGCGAGCTCGGACCAGTCGAGGACGCTCCGGTCCCGGGTGGCCGGGGCTTGTGGGTCGGGGACGTTCTCCTCGGCCCAGCCGTGCTGCGCGAACTCGGCCCGCCGCCCGGTCCGCACCGCGTCGGCGAGCTCCGGCTCCTCGAACGACGTGAAGTACTGCCAGGGCGTGCTGGCCGCCCACTCCTCACCCATGAAGACCATCGGCGTGTAGGCCGACGTGAGGTAGAGGGCGGCGCCGATGGCCTGTTGCCCCGGTGTGACGCAGGAGCTGATCCGGTCGCCGCCGGCGCGGTTTGCGTCCTGGTCGTGGGTCTGGAGGTACCCGAGGAACTGCGCCCCCCGATGCGACGAGGGGTCGACCGGCTGACCCCAGGTGCGTCCCCGGAACGAGGACCAGCGCCCGTCGTGGAAGAAGACCTCGTGCAGCGTCTTGGCCAGGACGCCCGGCGCCGCGAAATCGGCGTAGTAGCCCTGCGTCTCGGCGGTGAGGGCGGTGTGCAGGGCGTGGTGGACGTCGTCGTCCCACTGCGCGGTCATCCCCCACCCACCCTGGTCCGTCGGCGTGACGACGACCGGGTCGTTGAGGTCGCTCTCGGCGACGAGGGCGAGGGGTCGGCCGAGCTTGCGCGACACCGCGGCCACCTGGTCCGACAGGTCGGCCAGGAAGTGCGGCGTCGAGTCGTCGCGCAGCTCGTGGACTGCGTCGAGCCGTAGCGCGTCGACGTGGAAGTCACGGAACCAGCGCAGCGCGCTGCCGGCGAGGAACCGGCGCACCTCGGTAGACCCGTCTCCGTCGAGGTTCAACCCCGGCCCCCAGGGGGTGGTGTGACGCTCGGTGAAGTACGGCCCGAAGCGCGGCAGGTAGTTCCCGCTCGGGCCCAGGTGGTTGTAGACGACGTCGAGGCAGACCCCGATCCCTCGCTGGTGGCACGCGTCGACGAATCGCTGCAATGCGGCCGGACCGCCGTACGGGTCGTGGACCGCATACAGGTCGACGCCGTCATACCCCCAGCCCCAGCGGCCGGGAAAGGCGGCCACGGGCATGAGCTCGACGACATCGACCCCTAGCGCGACGAGGTGGTCGAGTCGGCTGGTGGCGGCGTCGAGCGTGCCACCGGAGGTGAAGGTGCCGACGTGGAGCTCGTAGAAGACACCGCCGACCGCACCCGCCCCGCCCCGGGGACCGGGCCAGCCGACGTCGCCCCAGGAGTGGGCCGCCGCGTCGAAGGTGCGGCTCGGCCCGTGCACGCCGCGCGGCTGCCAGGCGCTGCGCGGGTCGGGCAAGGGCGCGCCGCCGTCGACCCGGAACGCGTAGTCGAACGGCGCGGGGCGATCGGTGGTCAGCGCCCACCAGCCACCGGGCTGCCGGGACATGGGCACGGTCGTGACGACGCCGCCCAGCGCCTCGATGTCGACGTCGACGCGCCTCGCGGCGGGTGCCCAGACGTGAATCTCGTTATCAGGCATGAGTTTTGGTCAGTAGGGCCACGGGCAGGCGATCAAGTATGCCGGCGAGCGGCACCTCTCCGTCGCTGTCCACCGCCCGTCCGGTCAGCCGGTCGGTCCAGCGGCCGGCCGGGACGGCGACGACCGCGGAACCCCAGGCGTCGAGCGACGCCGCGAGCCGGGTCACGACGGCGACGACCTGGTCACCGGACGAGTCACCGCGAGCGACCGCGAAGGCGTGCGCAGTGTCCGTCCGCACCCGGCGCACCGACGCGGTCGGGCCGACGAACCACTCGGGGTGGTCGCGGCGCAGCCGCAGCGCCTGGCTGGTGACGAGCAGCTTCTCGTCGTCGAGGTTCTCCGGGTCAGCGCCGTGGTCGAGTCGGGACAGGCGTTCGGCGCGGATCGCGAAATCGACCGGCCGGCGGTTGTCGGGGTCGACGAGGGAGAGGTCGACGAGCTCGGTGCCCTGGTAGACGTCGGGAACGCCGGGCAGCACCAGCTGCAGCAGCTTCTGGCCCAGGATGGTGGCCCGCGCGGCGGAGGCCGTGGAGGCGACCCACGCCTCGACGTAGCCGCGGAGGACGTCGTCGCCGAGGACGCCGCTGACGAAGGTGCTGACCACCTGCTCGTATCCCTCGTCGGGATCCGACCAATCGGTGTGCAGCTTCGCCTCGCGCACCGCCTTGGTGGCATTCGCCTGCAGTCGGGACTCCTCGAGCGGCCAGGCACCGACCAGCGTCTGCCACAGCAGGTACTCGGTGGCGCCGTCGAGGCGTTCGGACCGGAATGGCCGGGCCCTCTCCTGGGCCTCGCGCACCCAGTCGCGCCAGGCGGCCGGTCGCTCGGAGAGGACGGCCAGCCGAGCCCGGACGTCCTCGGAGCGCTTGGTGTCGTGCGTGGAGAGCGTCGTCATCGTTCGCGGCCACTCCTGCCCGAGCCGCTCGACGAAGGCGGTCAGCTCGTCTGGTGTGACGCCGAAGTGGTCCGGGTCGCCACCGACCTCGTTCAGCGCGACGAACCGGTGGTACCGGTAGAACGCGGTGTCCTCGATGCCCTTGGCCATGACGGGTCCGCAGGTCTGCTGGAACCGGATGACGAGGTCGTCCACCGCCGGGCCGACCTCCGCACGGACGTCGTCGCCGACCCGGCCGAGCACGAGATCGCGCACCACGTCGAGCACCGCGTGGTCCCGCGCCGGGAGAAGGTCGCGGGCGCGCGCAACCGCGGCGTCAAGGACGTGCTGGGCCTCCGGCGACACCCCTTCGCCGGGAACGACGTAGGCGCGGTACCGGTCCATGCCGACCAGGAGGGCGACGAGCGCGCGCTCGACCGAGTCGGTGGGCGCGAGGACCGCGGACGACGGCGCCGCCAACACCTCGTCGGCCCGCCGGACCAACCGGCGCACCTCCGGCACCAGTGTCGACCCCACGACGAACTGCTTCGAGGCGGTCACGACCTCGTCCAGGGTGAGCCGCGCGCCGGAGACGAGCGCCAGAAGGTCGGTCAGCGGCGGCTCGCCCGCCGGGTCGACGAACAGCCCCCCGACCCGCCAGAGCAGGTCGTAACCGGTCGTCCCGGCGCACTCCCAGTCCCGGGGCAGCCGCTCGTCGCCCTCGAGGATCTTCTCGACGACGACCCAGGCGCCGTCCGTCGCGTCGGCGAGTCGCCGCAGGTAGCCGCGGGGGTCGGCCAGGCCGTCAGGATGGTCGATGCGGAATCCGTCGACTGACCCGTCCTGCACCAGGTCGACGAGCAGGCGATGGGTCGCCTCGAACACCTCCTTCTCCTCCACGCGTACCGCGGCCAGCGACCCGACGTCGAAGAAGCGCCGGTAGTTCAGCGTGCTCGCGGCCGCCCGCCATGACTCGAGCCGCCACCACTGCCGGTCCAGGAGCTCGGCCGGCGGCAGCTGCTCCGTGCCAGGCCGGACCGGCAGCTCGTGGTCGTAGTAGCGGACCACCGTCTCGTCACCGGCAGGTCCGCCGTCCACGGCGATTCTGACCTCGCCGCCGGCCAGCGCCTCCTCGAGGGCGCCGCCGAGGACCGGGACGACGATCCGGTCGTCGGCCGCCTCCCAGTCGACGTCGAACCACGCCGCATACGACGACTCCCGCCCGTCGCGCAGCAGCGACCACAGGGGCGCGTTGAGGTGCTCCGGCTCCGGCACCGTCATGTGGTTCGGGACGACATCGACGACGACCCCCAGCCCGTGCTCGTGCAGCGCTGTGACCATGGCGTCGAACGCCTCGTGGCCACCGGCCTCCTCGCTGAGACGGGTGTGGTCGACGACGTCGTAGCCGTGCGTCGAGCCCGGGGCGGCCTGCAGCACCGGCGAGAGGTACGCGTGACTGACGCCCAGGTTCGCCAGATGGTCGGCGACGGCGGCCACGTCGTCGAACCCGAATGTCGCCCGGACCTGGAGCCGGTACGTCGCCGTGGGGATCCGACCGTGCGGACGTCGGGAGCCCGGGTCGGTCACTCCTCGGGCCCGCACGGGCTGCGCAGCACGACGATGCTGCGCGGCGCGACGGAGAACTCGGTCTCCGGTTCGAGGATCGCGGACGCCTGGACCACCGCCGACGCCGCGATGCCCGGGTCGCCGGCGGTCGCCGTGGCGTGGGTGGCCGACTCCGGGACCATCGCGGTGTCAATCTCGATGTACCACTCCGCGCCGTACTCCTCCTCCGGGAGCGTGAAGGTGATCGGCTCGTCGTAGGCGTTGAAGACGACGAGGAAGCAGTCGTCACGGATGGGAACGCCGCGTCGGTCGGGCGCCGGGATGGCCAGGCCGTTGAGGAACACCATCAGTGACCGGGCCAGCCCGTCGTTCCAGGCGTCCTCGTCCATGTGCTTGCCGTTCGGCATGAACCACGCGATGTCGCCCAGGTCGCTCTCACCACCGTGGCTGGCGACGCCGGCGAAGAACCGGCGCCGACGGAACACCGGATGGTTCTTCCGCAGCTGGACCAGTCTGCGGGTGAACCGAAGCAGCTCGGCGTTGTCGTGGTCGAGGTCCCATTCGACCCAGGTCAGGTCGTTGTCCTGGCAGTAGCCATTGTTGTTTCCCAGCTGCGTCCGACCCAGCTCGTCGCCGTGGGCGATCATCGGAACGCCCTGCGAGAGAAGCAGAGTCGTGAGGAAGTTGCGCTGCTGCCGGAGGCGCAGGGCGTTGACCTGCGGGTCGTCGGTCGGCCCCTCGACGCCGCAGTTCCACGAGCGGTTGTGGTTCTCCCCGTCCTGGTTGCCCTCCCCGTTGGCGTGGTTGTGCTTCTCGTTGTAGGAGACCAGGTCGCGCAGGGTGAAGCCGTCGTGGGCGACGACGAAGTTGATCGACGCGATCGGCTTGCGTCCGGAGTGCTCGTAGAGGTCGGAAGAGCCGGTGAACCGGGATGCGAACTCGGCGAGCGTGGCCGGCTCCCCGCGCCAGAAGTCGCGGACCGTGTCGCGGTACTTGCCGTTCCACTCGGTCCAGAGCGGCGGAAAGTTGCCGACCTGGTAGCCGCCGTCGCCGAGGTCCCACGGCTCGGCGATGAGCTTGACCTGGCTGATGACGGGGTCCTGCTGGATGATGTCGAAGAAGGCGGAAAGCCTTGACACGTCGTGGAACTGGCGCGCCAGCGTAGCCGCCAGGTCGAACCGGAACCCGTCGACGTGCATGTCGAGGACCCAGTAGCGCAGCGAGTCCATGATCAGCTGCAGCACGTGCGGGTGCCGCATCAGCAACGAGTTCCCGGTGCCGGTGGTGTCGTAGTAGTGGGCGAGGTCGCCGTCGACGAGCCGGTAGTAGGAGGCGTTGTCGATGCCTCGGAAGGCGAGCGTGGGACCTTTGTGGTTGCCCTCGGCCGTGTGGTTGTAGACGACGTCGAGGATGACCTCGATGCCGGCCTCGTGCAGCGCCTTGACCATGCTCTTGAACTCGGGGACCTGCTCGCCCCGAGTGCCGTACGCCGCGTACTCGTTGTGCGGAGCGAAGAACCCGATGGTGTTGTAGCCCCAGTAGTTCCGCAGGCCCTGGTCGTCCAAGCTGAAGTCCTGGACGAACTGGTGGACCGGCATGAGCTCGATGGCCGTGACGCCCAGGCGGGTCAGGTGCTCGATCGTCGCAGGGTGCCCGATGCCCGCATACGTGCCGCGGATCTCTTCGGGGACGTCCTCGAGGAGCCTGGTCAGGCCCTTGACGTGCGCCTCGTAGATGACCGTGTCGTGGTACTCGTGGTGCGGCGCGCGGTCTTGGCCCCAGTCGAAGAAGGGGTTGATGACCACTGAGGTCAGCGTCTTGCCCAGGCTGTTCTCGGTGTTGGGGACGTCGTCGAGACCGCCCTCGGCGTCGTCGAAGTTGTAGCCGAAGAGCGAGGGATCGCCGGTCATCTCGCCGTCGATCGCCTTGGCGTACGGGTCCAGGAGCAGCTTCTCGGGGATGCAGCGCGCGCCCCTCGACGGCTCGTAGGACCCGTAGACGCGGTAGCCGTAGCGCTGGCCGGGCTGCACGCCGGGCAGGAAGCCGTGCCAGACGAACCCGTCGACCTCGGGCAGGACGATCCGGGTCTCCCGGCCCCGTGCGTCGATGAGGCAGAGCTCGACCTTCTCCGCGACCTCGGAGAAGATGGCGAAGTTGACCCCGGTGCCGTCGTAGGTCGCGCCGAGGGGGTAGGGCCTGCCGGGCCAGATCTCCATGGATGCCTTTCACTCCCACCCCGGCTCCGTGCACGGGGACCAGGCACGACGTCGCTGGCGGGCCAGCGTCCATCCTAGGCAAGCGAGGGGCGGCCGGCTCGCTGAGCCCGCTGAAGTCCACGGGCGGCGACTGGTTCGTCGGGTACTGGTAGGAGGTCGTGGGCTGCGTGATGTATCCGATGTGCCCAGCTGCAGCGGAGTTGGCGTCGGCGGTTTCGGCAGGGCCGACGGCCAGGAGCGGGCGGGATCGGCCGAGGACCGGACGGCGAGGGTGAACGGCCGGTCCTCCGATCGGTGGACCGGATACAGTCGGCCGGGCGCCCCGCTGGAAAGTCAGCGGGACGGCGACCGCCGCAGCCGGTCCAGGAGCGGTTCGAGGGGAAGCACGGCGAAGCGGATGAACGCGTCACTGCAGGCGTACGGCATGACCAGGAGATCACCGTGGAGAAGCGCGCCACAGGTGTAGACGACGTTGGGCACGTAGCCGATCCGCTCCTCCTCGGTGGGCACGAGCAGCGGTTCGGTCAGCACCCCCCGCACGCGCAGGGGGTCGTCCACGTCGAGAAGCATCGCTCCAAGCGCGTAGTGGCGGACCGCGCCCACGCCGTGCGTAATCACCAGCCACCCCTCGGACGTGGCGAGCGGCGGGGCTGCGGTGCCCAGCTGGACCGCCTCCCAGGCCCGCCGCGGCCGTTGGAGGAGCCCCAGGTCGTCCCACCAGTCGCCGTCGGGTGAGGTGCCGAGGACCAGCGCCTCCCGGTCACGACGCGCGACGCTGAGCAGCTGCCCGGACACCCGCCGGGGGAACAGGGCCATGCCCTTGTCGCGCGCGGCCGGTCCGAACAGCCGCGAGGCGGTGAACGTGCGGAAGTCCGTCGTAGACAGCAGGTGCGACGTGACCACGGCCCCGTCGTATGCGGTGTAGGTGCCGCGGTACTCCGTGGGGAGGGACCCGTCCTCGGCGAAGGGCACCAGCCGGACGTCCTCGACTCCGCTCCGCTCCGCACTGCTCACGGGGAACAGCACTCGCTCGGCCACCGTGCTGTCGGCACGGAAGCGGGCGACGTACCGGCTCTCCACCGCGAGCCGCACCTGGTGGAGGAGGTCCGGCGCCGCACCGTCCCGCTGCAGCCGTTGCAGCACGGCGTCGACCTGCTCGGTGGTCAGCGTCCGGCCGGTTCCGGTCGCCGCATCCGAACCGTCGGCGAGCGCGGCCAGCCCGCGCACGTCGCCGCCGGCGGCCCGGACCGCGTGACGCAGGTAGTCGGCCGGCCAGCCTTCCGCCGACACCGACGGCCGCACCAGTTGCGGCCCGACCGCGTCCATCCGGACCTGTCCCTGCCCACCGACGACACCGGTGCGGAACTCCAGGCTCGAGATGTGTCCCTCACCGATGGCCCGGACGGTGAGGACGAAGCGCAGCTCGTCGGCGGCCAGACCGCTCTGGTCCGGGTGCGGCACGATCGACGGGTTGAGGATGGCCGCCGCCTCGACCGCATACTCCTGGGTCAGGAAGGCGCCGAGAAGCTCACGTCGTTCGGGCGTGAGGCGGCCGGCCTCGAGGTCGGCCTGGTCGGCGTGCTCGTCGAAGACGGCTCGAGCCTCGGGATGGCGAGCGGACAGAGACCGGACCAGCGGCGGCAGCGTCTGGGAGACCTCTTCGTCGGACAGGGACAGGACCCGCCCGATCACCGACTCGGCCCGGGAGAGCCCGACGCTGACCAGCTCGGCTCCCGGAAGGAACGGCCGCAGGATCGTCCGCCGCGGGTCGGCCCGCAGCGTCGGCCCCACCCGCTGCACCGACACGCGGCCGCGACCGGTCGTCACCATCCGGCCCTCGGCCCCCGATCTGATCAGCCACGCGGGTCAGTCCGACAGTGTGGCGTACTCCTTGACCAGCTGCCGGACGGCGAGGAGGGCAAGGGTGGACTCGGCGCCCTGGTTGGCATTGACCCCGCTCACCGTCAGTCCATCATGACAGCCACCGCTGACGTCGTCGGCCAGCGGCGTGTCGACGTCGTTCCAGCCGTCGAACCACTGCTCGCACCGGTCCAACGTGGTCCTCCAGCGATCGTCGCCGGTGATCCGCCGCGCTCGGGCGCACGCCTCGGCCAGCGTCGCCACCTCGATGGGCTGCTGGTCGAAGGCTGGGCGGGGCTCTCCGGGCGCCCAGCCGGCGGCCGGTGTGACGCTCAGGTGGCCGCGGAGTGCCGTCTCGACGTCGACCAACCAGCCGAGAAGGGCGAGCCCCCGGTCGAGCAGGGGTCCGTCCTCCAGGGCCGCGCCGGCGGCGACCATGACCTCGGGCAGCACGGCGTTGGCGTAGCGGAGCCGGGACTCGGGCCAGGGCCAGGACCCGCCGGGTGACGGGGCCGAGGACACCAGGTCCGCCGCGTCGGCGAGGAGTGACCGGGCGGCTGCGTGCCCGGGATGGCGCTGAAGGACCTCGGCGGCACCGAGACCCGCATACGCCATCGAGCGGTGGAAGGGCGACCGCACGCCCGTAGCCGTGTCGAACACCGGTCGGGCGAGAGCGCCATGGTCTCCTCCTCGGCGTACCAGCGTGCCGAGCGCCCAGACGCCTCGTCCCCACCAGTCGCCGCAGGACGCCTCGTCGGTCCAACGGCCGGTGCCGTAGGCCCGTCGGTTGTGGGCTCGGCCGTCCGGAGTGAAGGCGGCCGCCACGAAGTCGAAGGACATCGTGAAGAGCGGTCCGACCTCGGGCGGGGGGTCTGCGTCGCGGGCGAGGACGACGAGCGCCCGGGCCACGTCGTCGAGGCAGTACCCGTGGTGGGTCAGGGGATCGAGCCCACGGGCGTGCTCGACGACGCCGAAGGCGTCGCTGAGGCGGAGCAGGTGGACGTACGAGAGGGGGCGGTCTACGGTCGTTTCGGAGGTCACGAGGCCAGCGCGTGCCGACTGACCGCCTCGACGCCCAGCCGCTGATACGCCGCCCCGACGGCGGACCAGGACAGCGACGGAGCCAACCGCGAGGCGCGCCGCCGCAGGCTGGCGGCCAGTCCGGGTTCGGTGACGACCCGGCGCACGGCGGCCGCGATGGACGCGGGATCACGGGGCGGGACCAGCAGGCCGGCTCCTCCGCCGAGGAGCTCGCGAGCGTGCGGGAAGTCGGTCGAGATCACGGCTCGCCCCGCGGCCACCGCCTCCACGAGGACGCCCGAGGTGACCTGGTCACGTGACTCGTACGGCAGCAGCACCAGGTCAGCGGTGGCCACCACCCGACGGAGGTGGCTCGTGGTGAGATAGCGACCGTCGAAGCGCACGCGGTCGGCCACGCCGGCCTGCCAGGCCCGCTCGACGAGCGACTCGCGGTAGATCTCGCCGCGCGCCGCCAGCACCTTCGGGTGCGTCTCGCCCACGACCTCGTAGACGAGGTCGAGATCCGGCAACTCGGCCAGCGCCTCGATGCCCCACTCGACGCCCTTGCCTGGCCCGATGAGACCCCACGTCAGCATCCGCCACGGGCGCGGCTGTGGGCGGTCCACGGGCGTCGGCGAGCTATGGGCCGCGCCGTGCGGCACGACCTGCACCTTCGAGGCGTCGACCGCGTAGCTGCGGAGGAGTCGCTCGCGGGCGGCCTTCGTCATGGTGACGACCGCGCTCGCCCGGGCCGCCAGCTCCTCGAGGATCTCCCGCTGTCTCGGCGCCGGGGACAACAGCACGGTGTGCAAGGTGACGACGAACGGCACCTCCAGCCGCCGCACCAGGTCGAGGACGTCCTCCCCGTCACGGCCACCGAAGATCCCGTACTCGTGCTGGACGAAGACCACGTCCGCCTGGTCCAACGCGGCGGCCGCGGCTGCCGCCTGGTCCCGCCGGTCGCGGACCCACTGGTACGCGACCTCGGCCGGCGCGTGTGCCGAGTAGTCGTCGACCAGGCTGACGACCCTGACCGAGTCGCCGGTCCGGCCGACCTGGCCGGCCAGTGCGGCGCTGAACGTCGCCAGCCCGCACTGCGTGGGCGGATACGTGCTGAGAAACCCGAATGTCGTCACGTGGGGGCCTTGTCTCCTCGGCAGCCGGCGTGGGGCGCTCGGTAAGCGATGGGTGGGGGCGGTCTCATCTTTACCCCAGATCGGCACTGTCTAACGTGCTCGGGCCACGGTGTGAGATGGTCCATGTCGGGGCTTAGCCTGTGCTCACCTCGCGACGAAGGACGGGTTCCGTGCGGATCGGTGTGCTCGCCTCGGTCGCCCATCGCACGCCGCCGTTCCACTACGGACCGTGGGAGCTCGTGGCGTCCACGCTGGCCGAGGGCTTCGTCGCCCGTGGTCACGACGTGACGTTGTTCGCGACCGCCGACTCATGGACCAGCGGGACGCTCTGCGGCACCGCACCGCACGGTTACGAGGAGGACCCGGACGTCGACGCCGGTGTCTGGTCCCCGTTGCACGTCGCCACGGCCTTCGAGCACGCCGACCGCCTTGACGTGCTGGCCAACCACTTCGACTTCCTGCCGCTCACCTACAGCCGCCTCGTGCGCACACCTGTCGTGACGACGATCCACGGCTTCTCTTCGCCGCGGATCGTCCCCGTCTTCCAGGCCTACGCCGACATCGCGCACTACGTCGCCATCAGCGCCGCCGACCGGCATCCGGACCTCCCGTACGCGGCGACCATCCATCACGGGATCGACACGGCCGCGTTCACCTTCCAAGCGGACCCGGGCGAGCACCTGCTGTTCCTCGGCCGCATCCACCCCGACAAGGGCACCCACCTGGCGGTCGAGGTCGCCCGGCGGACCGGCGTACCCCTGGTCATCGCTGGGATCGTCCACGACGAGGAGTACTTCCTCGGGGCGGTCCAGCCCCACGTCGACGGTCGGCTGGTGCGGTACGTCGGGTCGGTCGGTCCCCAGGAGCGGGACGCGCTCCTCGGCGGGGCGCTGGGCCTCCTGCACCTCGTCGAGTTCGCCGAGCCGTTCGGGCTGTCCGTCGTGGAAGCGCTGGCCACCGGGACGCCGGTCATCGCCCGTCCGCGTGGATCCCTGCCGGAGCTCGTCCGGCACGGCCGGACCGGCTTCCTCGTCGACGACGTCGACGGGGCGGTAGCCGCGGTGAACGAGCTCACGACGCTGGACCGGGCGGACTGCCGGGCCGACGCGGTCGAGCGGTTCGACCAGCAGCGGATGGTCGACGCCTACCTCGACCTCTTTCACCGGGTCGTCGCCGAGCACCGGATCAGGTGAGCGCGTCGAGCACCTGGTCCGCAGCGGCATACGGGTCGGTGCTCCCGTCGACCACCTCGGCCGCGAGCCGGTCGACGCTGTCGTCGTGGCGGAGGTTGCCCATACGGCGACGCAGCGCCGTGACGACGAGCGCCTCGATCTCGTCCCCCGCACGGGCGACGCGCCGGTCGCGCAGGGCGCCCGTGCGAGCCAGCCACTCGGTGTGCTTGTCGATCGCCTCGACGACCTCGTCGACCCCCTCGTTGCGCGCGGCGACGGTCTTGATCACGGGCGGCCGCCACAAGCCCGGCTGCTTCCGGTCGCCCAGCGAGATCATGTGCCGCAGGTCGCGGACCGTGGCGTCGGCGCCCTCCCGGTCGGCCTTGTTGACGACGAACACGTCCCCGATCTCGAGGATTCCGGCCTTGGCCGCCTGGATCCCGTCGCCCATCCCCGGCGCGAGCAGCACGACGGTCGTGTCGGCCAGCCCGGCGACCTCGACCTCCGACTGCCCCACCCCGACCGTCTCGACGAGGACCATGTCGCAGCCGGCCGCGTCCAGCACTCGGAGCGCCTGAGGCGTCGCCCACGCCAGCCCACCGAGGTGACCGCGCGAGGCCATCGAGCGGATGTAGACCTCCGGATCGAGCGCGTGGTCCTGCATCCGGACCCGGTCGCCGAGCAACGCTCCCCCGGAGAACGGCGACGACGGGTCGACGGCGAGGATCCCGACCCGCTTCCCCCGCTTCCGGTATGCGGCGACGAGGGCGTTCGTCGACGTCGACTTCCCGACGCCCGGGCTCCCCGTGATGCCGACGACGTGCGCGTTGCCGGCGTGCGTCGCCAGGGCGGCCATGATCTCACGCAGCGCGGGGTGCTCGTCCTCCACGAGGGAGATCAGCCGGGCGACGGCCCTGGGTGACCCGTCCCGGGCGGACTGGACCAGTGCTGGGACGTCTACGGGTCGGGCAGCCACCCGGGCGACGCTAGCGAACGGGGTCGGCGCCGCGGGCGCCGGTCAGGCGGCCGGTGGGACGCGCAGGACGAGGGCGTCGCCCTGTCCGCCGCCGCCGCAGAGCGCCGCCGCCCCCACGCCACCGCCGCGCCGCTTCAGCTCGAGCGCGAGGTGCAGGACGAGCCGGGCGCCGGACATCCCGATCGGGTGGCCGGTGGCGATGGCCCCGCCGTTGACGTTCACCTTGTCCAGGTCGATCCCCAGGTCCTTGGTCGAGGCGAGCGCCACCGACGCGAAGGCCTCGTTGATCTCGACGAGGTCGAGGCCGGCGGGGTCGATACCCTCCTTGGCGCAGGCCTGCCGGATCGCGTTGGCCGGCTGCGCCTGGAGCGTCGAGTCCGGGCCGGCGACGATGCCGTGGGCCCCGATCTCGGCGAGCCACGTCAGCCCCAGCTCCTCGGCCTTGGACTTCCTCATGACGACCACCGCCGCGGCGCCGTCGGAGATCGGGGACGCCGAACCGGCCGTGATCGTGCCCTCCTTGGAGAAGGCCGGACGCAGGCGGGCCAGCGCCTCGACGGACGTGTCGGCGCGGACGCCCTCGTCGGCCTTGTACTCGACCGGGTCGCCCTTGCGCTGCGGGATGGAGACCGACACGACCTCGTCGTCGAAGACGCCGTCCTTCCACGCCTTGGCCGCGAGCTCGTGCGAGCGGGCGGCGAAGGTGTCCTGATCCTCGCGGCTGAACGCATACTCGCCAGTGTTGGCCTGGTCGGTCAGGGCGCCCATGGCCTGGTCGGTGAAGACGTCCCACAGACCGTCGTAGGCCATGTGGTCGCGCATCGTGACGTCGCCGTACTTGTAGCCCTCTCGCGCTTTCAGCAGCAGGTGCGGGGCGTTCGTCATCGACTCCTGGCCGCCCGCGACGACGATCTCGACCTCACCCACCCGAATCAGCTGGTCAGCCAGCGCAATCGCGTCCAGTCCGGAGAGGCAGACCTTGTTGATGGTGATCGACGGGACGCTCATGGGAATCCCGGCGTTGACCGCCGACTGTCGCGCGGGCATCTGGCCGGCGCCGGCCTGCAGCACCTGGCCCATGATCACGTAGTCGACCTGCTCGGGAGAGACGCCGGACTTCTCCAGCGCGCCCCTGATGGCGAACCCGCCCAGGTCGGTCGCGGAGAAGTCCTTGAGCGACCCGAGGAGGCGGCCCATCCCGGTGCGGGCACCCCCGACGATGACGGTGGGATCTGCACTCATGGGGACCTCCTGAGGCGGTCGACGACGTCGGCGGACGAACCTCGATTCTAGTCTCGCGCCCCTACCGGCCGGTGCTGGCGCAGGGTGGCGCAGCCCACACCCGCCCGCCGACCTGCTCGGCGGTGCTGTTCAGGGACGGGTATCAGGGGGCAGATTGGACTTCTCCAACAGTCATCGTCCCCAGCGTGTGGTCTGTCCCCGGAGGTCGTCATGCCGTACGTCAGCCGATTTCTCCCGAGCCAGTCGGCTCCGCTGTTCCACAACGGACCCTGGCCCGCCGGGCTCGACCTGCGGATCTCACTCGCGGGGCTCCCGGCAGTGTCGATCGACGTCACCCAGATGGGCCTCTGCGGCGGGATGTCGTTCCTCGCCCGTGACATCCACGAGAGCGGGACGCCGCAGCTGCGCGCCACCAGCTCGCGCAGCATCCCCCTGCCGCTCGGCCGGCACATCCTCGCCCGGCTGCTCGACAGCTTCGTCGGCCCCGGCGTCATCCCGTACTGGATCCACGCGATACAGGAGCTCGACCACGGGACATGGTTCTGGGGCAAGGGCCTGTATGCGGAGACGGTCGACGCTGCGCGGCAGGTGATGCGGTACGTCGGCGCCGGCGGGCTGGTGCCCATCGGGGTCGTCCTGGCCCAGAGCGCCTGGCCGTGGGACGTCTTCCAGAACCACGTCGAGCTGGTCTACGGGTACGACCTCGTCGACACTGCACTGACCCTGCACGTGTACGACAGCAACTACGAGGGCAGCGACAACGTCACGATCACCCTCGACGTCGGCTCGTCGGCGCCGGCGCGGCCGATCCTCACCAACGGCACGTCGATGCCGGGCCGCTCGGGGTACATCCGGGGGTTCTTCGTCCTGCCCTACCAGCGCAAGGACCCCAGTCCCGCCTACGTCGACGACGGCCAGGTGACGTTCGCCGGACCGGTCCCGACGTCCGTCACGCCAGGCGAGACGGTCAACCTCTCGGTGACCATCGACAACAGCGGGTCGACGACGTTCGACCCAGGCCAGGGGTACCGTCTCGGCACGCAGTCTCCGCCCGACAACACCGACTGGGGAACGACCCGGTTCGAGCTGTCCGAGAGCGTCGACCCGGGCCGGGTCTCGACCCAGGCGGTGTCGGTCCGGGCTCCGCTGACCGGCTCGCCGACTCTGCAGCTGCAGATGCTGCGCGAGTCCGTGCACTGGTTCGGCCGGCCGACCGAGCCGGTGACGGTGACGGTCAGCACCACGGCTCCAGTGGCCTGACCGGAGTCAACCGCACGGGCATACGCTCGCGCCATGAGCGAGTTCCCGCACCTGTTCACGGCGATCGACCACGTCGGCGTCGCCGTCGCGGACCTCGACGAGGCCAAGGCCTTCTACGAGCGGATGTTCGGTATGCGGCTGGTCCACGAGGAGGTCAACGAGGAGCAGGGCGTGCGGGAGGCGATGATGTCGGTCGGCGACTCCGGCTCGTGCGTGCAGCTGCTCGCCCCCCTCGGCCCCGAGTCGACGATCGCCAAGTTTCTTGACCGGAGCGGTCCCGGCGTCCAGCAGGTCGCCTACCGGGTCGAGGACGTCGAGGAGGCCGGCACCCTCCTGCGCGAGCGGGGACTGCGACTGCTCTACGACGCGCCTCGCCGCGGCACCGCGGGGAGCCGGGTGAACTTCGTCCACCCCAAGGACGCCGGTGGCGTGCTCGTCGAGCTCGTCCAACCGGCGGCGTACCACTGATCTGAGGTACCTCGGGGACCTCGACTTTCTGAGGTAGTCGTGCCGTCAGAAGATAGGTCGTCCTCCCCATGTCCCCGGGTACCTCAGCAGCGCACTCTCGTTGGCGTCGGAGCAACCCAGCCCGACACATCCGAACCAAGGAGTGCTGCGATGTTTCCCATCACCACTGTCGACACCGTCACCGCGGACCGCAGCCGCCGCCTCGAGGGCTACCGCGGCTGGTCGCGCCGCCGCCACCAGCCCGCCGGCCCCGACGCCGACGACTCCGCCCGCCCCCTCGACGGGCACCGACCGGTGCTTCGGCCCGCGTTCGGGCACTGAGGCCCGTGGCCCGCGAGGGCAGCTCGCCGCATACCGAAGCACCGCTCGGGACGGGCGCCCAGCAGGAGCAGAGAACGAACCCCGCGACCTCCGACGAGGAGTTGTCGCGGGGTTCGTCGCATTCGCAGTCAGCCGCCGAGTCCACCGCCGACCTCACGCCCGGGCTGTCCGACCCAGGCACGATGATGGTCGCCATGTCGACGCTGAACCGGCGCACCCCTCTGGTCGGACGCGACGAGCTGCTCGCCGAGCTCGTCTCGTTCTCCGCCGTCGACGACCCCCAGGGCAGCGGCTCCGTTCTCGTGGGCGGTGACGCCGGCGTCGGCAAGACCCGGCTGCTGCTCGCGCTGCGCGACCGCGCCGTCGTGGCCGGCCGCCTCGTCGTCGTCGGCCACAGCCTCGATTTCGGCGACAGCGCCCTTCCCTACCTGCCGTTCACGGAGATCCTCGGCCGGCTTAAGGACGAGCAGCCGGCCGTGGTCGCGTCCGTCTCCGAGACGTTTCCGGCCATCGAGCGGCTGCTCCCGCGGCAACGCGTCCGCGTGGTGGAGGGTGGCGACGCGGCGGAGCGCGCGTCCGGCGGCGACGACCGGTCCAGCCGCTCCGACCTCTTCGCGGGGATCCACGCGCTGTTCGAGGAGGTCGCCCGGGCTCAGCCGCTCCTCGTCGTCGTCGAGGACGCGCACTGGGCCGACCAGTCCTCCCGCGAGCTCCTCAGCTATCTCTTCGCTCGACAGCTCGACGCACCCGTCTCCCTCGTGGTCTCCTATCGCAGCGACGACGTCCACCGCCGACACCCGCTGCGCCCGACCCTCGCCGAATGGTCCCGGCTGCCCACGCTCCACCGCCTCCAGGTCGGCCCTCTGTCGGAGGCGTCCGTCCGGGCCCTCGTCCACGCGCTGCACCCCGACCCACTGAGCGACGAGCAGATGCGCGCGATCATCTCGCGGGCCGACGGCAACGCCTTCTTCGTCGAGGAGCTGACCGGCCTGGAGGGACTGTCGCGGGGGTCGGCCCTGCCGGTCGACCTCGCCGACCTGCTGCTGGTCCGGTTGGACCGGCTCGACGAGCGGTCGCGCAGCGTGGTCGGCGCGGCCTCGGTCGCCGGGCGCCGGGTGTCGCACGAGCTGTTGAGCCGGGTGCTCACGGCCTCGGGCTCGGACGGCCAGGACCTCGACCTCGCCCTCCGCCAGGCCGTCGACGCGCTCATCCTCGAGCCACGTCAGGCGGGCGGGCAGGCGGTGTATGCGTTCCGGCACGCCCTGCTCTCCGAGGCGGTCTACGACGACCTCCTTCCGGGCGAGCGGTCCCGGCTCCACACCGCCTACGTCAGCGCCCTGCGCGACGGGAGCGTCCCCGGCACCTCCGCCGAGCTCGCGATGCACGCTCGGGCGGCGAACGACATCGAGACCGCCATCGCGGCGAGCACCGAGGCCGGTGACGAGGCCATGCGCGTCGGCGCCCCTGAGGAGGCAGCCCGGCACTACCAGTCCGCGTTGGAGATGCTGGGCCCGCGCGCCGCCGTCGAGGTCGGCCTCGTGGCCAGCGCCGCCGACGCGCTCAGCGACGCCGGCGACGCCTACCGAGCGACCAAACTGGTGGCCGCCCACCTGGCGATGCTGCCGGACACCGCCCCCGCCGAGGCCCGGGCCCGGCTCCTGCTGGCCAAGGCGGAGTCGGCGTTCACGACGGAGGTCGACTTCGATCCCCGCGAGCTGACCACCGAGGCGCTGGCTCTCATCCCCGAGACGCCGTCGAAACTGCGGGCCCGGGCGCTCCGGATCCATGCCCAGGCGCAACGCTGGCACCACAACAGCGAAGGGGCGGCCGCCGCGGCGTCCGAGTCCGTGCAGATGGCGACCGAGCTGGGGTATCCGGGCCTGGTCCGCTCCGCCTCGCTGGTTCTGGCCAAGGTGGCCGACCTCGCCGGGCAGCCCGACGACGCCATCGCGCGGCTCCAGAAGGTCCTCGGCGAAGCCGGCGATGATGTCGACGTCGAGATCCGGGCACTCCACCAGCTGGCGACGGTCTACTTCGGTATCGGGAAGTTCTCCGAGGCGAAACGCCTTTACCTCGAGGCCGCCGCCCGCTCCAGGGCCAGCGGGCGACCCTGGTCGCCGTGGGGGATCGACGCTCGGGCAGTGGCCGGGCTGAGCGCCTACATCCTCGGCCAGTGGGACGACGTGCTGGCCATCGTCGACACCACCGACGAGACTCCACCCCCGTTCGCCGAGGCCTACCTGCGCTCGGTGGCCCTCGACGTCGAAGCCGGCCGCGGGATCGCCGAGGTGCTCGACCACGTGGAGGCGATCCGCCCGTATTGGGAGCGGGACGGCGCCATGGTGCTCTACTGCACGACGGCGGCGATCGACCACCTCGGCTTTCACGGTGACGTCGAGGCGGCGGTCCGGTTCCACGAGGACGCGATCGCCACGCTGCGGCGGCTGTGGCCAGCCAGCATCATGTGGCTGCGGCTGCGGCTCAGCGCGGTCCTCGTCGGCCAGCTCGCCTCACACACCTCAACCCGCTCCCGGGCCGAACGGGCCGTGTGGGCCGCGATCGGCGAGCATCACGTGCGCGGCATGCGGGAGTTCGCGGCCGAACACGTCCTCGACGGCGCCTCGCACGTCGAAGGACGCGCCTGGTTCCACCGAGGTGAGGCCGAGGGCCTCCGGTTGCGCTGGCTGGCCGACGTCGACCCACCCACGTCCATGGAGCTCGTCGAGGAGTGGAGGGCGAGCGTCGCGGCCTTCGAGGAGATGGGTCACGCCTTTGAGACCGCGCGTTCCCAGGCCCGCCTGGCCGCGGCGCTCCACGCGGCGGGCGAGCCGACCGAAGCGCGCCGGCTGGTGTCCGCGGCCCGCGAGACCGCCCGCCGGCTGCGGGCCGAGCCGCTGCTGGCTGAGCTGCGTACGGTCGCCGGCCGGTCGACGGCGGCCGGCGAGGAGCACGCTGCAGCGTCGGTCGCCCTCACGGCTCGTGAGCAGGAGATCCTCGCCCTGGTCGCGCAGGGCCGCACCAACGGCGAGATCGGGCGTCAGCTGTTCATCAGCACCAAGACGGTGAGCGTCCACGTCTCCAACATCCTGGCCAAGCTCGGGGCGGCCGGGCGCACCGAGGCCGCCGCCATCGCCCGCCGCGAGGGCGTGCTCCAAGACTGACCGCGAGCGACGTCCTCGGAGGATCTTCTGTCCGCGAGGCCGGACCCTGCGCGACGTGGCCGTGACCCAGGTCACCTGGTGACGGGTGTCTCACGTCCTGCAGCGCCTCGGCTACCCGCCAGTACGGTCGGGCCACCTTCCGCCGAGGAACAGGAGCCGGGGTCCCATGGACGAGATCCGCGACGCCATCATGACCGGGGAGCGCGGCCCCGCCGCGTGGGAGGCCCTCGCCGTACCCGCGTCGTACCGAGCCGTCACGGTGCACCGCGACGAGGAGAACCTCTTCGAGGGCATGGCGCACGCCGACAAGGACCCGCGCAAGTCGCTCCACGTCGACGACGTCCCGGTCCCCGACCTGGCGGCCGGCGAGGCGCTCGTCGCCGTGATGGCCAGTGCCATCAACTACAACACCGTGTGGACGTCGATCTTCGAGCCGTTGTCGACGTTCCGGTTCCTCGAGCGTTACGGCCGGCTCTCCCCGGAGACCAAGCGGCACGACCGGCCCTACCACGTCGTCGGCTCCGACCTCGCCGGTGTCGTGCTGCGGACGGGACCCGGCGTCCACCTGTGGCGCCCTGGCCACGAGGTTGTGGCCCACTGCCTGTCGGTCGAACTGGAGGCCGCCGACGGCCACAACGACACGATGCTCGACCCGGAGCAGCGGATCTGGGGTTTCGAGACCAACTTCGGGGGCCTGGCGGAGCTCGCGGTCGTCAAGACCAACCAGCTGATGCCGAAGCCCGCCCACCTCACCTGGGAGGAGGCGACCTGTCCCGGACTGGTGAACAGCACCGCATACCGGCAGCTGGTCTCCCGCAACGGAGCCGGCATGAAGCTCGGCGACGTCGTCCTCGTCTGGGGGGCGAGCGGCGGACTCGGTTCGTACGCCACGCAGATGGCACTCGCGAGCGGCGCCACGCCCGTCTGCGTCGTGTCGAGCCCGGACAAGGCCGAGATCTGCAGGCGAATGGGCGCCGAGCTGGTCATCGACCGGTCCACGGCCACCGGCGAGGGGTACGCGTTCTGGACGGGTGACGGGCCCGAGGACACGCAGGACCAGTCCGAGTGGCGCCGGTTCGGGGCGAAGATCCGGGACCTGACCGGCGGGCGTGATCCCGACATCGTCGTCGAGCACCCTGGCCGGGAGACGTTCGGCGCCAGCGTGTTCGTCGCCCGCAAGGGCGGGACGATCGTCACCTGCGCCTCGACGTCGGGCTACCTCCACGAGTACGACAACCGATACCTCTGGATGAATCTCAAGCGGGTCATCGGCTCGCACTTCGCCAACTACCGCGAGGCGTGGGAGGCCAACGACCTCGTCGACCGCGGGCTGATCCACCCCACGCTGAGCCGGACGTACCCCATCGAGGACGTGGGACAGGCCGCATACGACGTCCACAAGAACCTGCACCAGGGCAAGGTGGGCGTCCTGACGTTGGCGCCTCATCAGGGCCTGGGGGTGACTGATCCGGACAAGCGGGAGCGGTACGCGACCGAGCTCGGGTGGTTCCGAAACGTGTGACGGCGCTGCCTCCCCGGAGGCGGTGATCAGCGCGGCTAACGTCGGGACATGCTCGACCTCCGCGGCCCGCTTCGGGCCGTGCGGGACCGCGAGCGCGCGTTCCGGGCCCGCCTCGTCGCCGAGCACGAGCGCGCGACGGCCAGCCGGCGCCGGCCGCTGCTCGCGTTCGACGAGCCGGCGATCCACGACGAGCAGCTGACCGGCTCCCTGCTGGCCGACACGCTGCCGGGCCCAGACACCGAACCGGAGCCCCGGGGAGCGTTCGGGCGGGCCGGTCGGCCGCTCAACCGCCAGTCGCCGTTCTACGTGGGCTTCGTCGGCGCGATCGGGGTCCTCGCCGCATACGGGCTCTCGCAGGCCGTGTCCTCTCTGGGGACCGTGCTGACCCTGTTGACCGTCGCGTTCTTCCTCACCCTGTCCCTCAACCCGGTGGTCGAGCTCCTCGTGCGGCGTGGCCTGCGCCGCGGCGGGGCCGTGGCCGCGGTCTTCGCGATGGTCGTCGGCGTGTTCGTGCTGCTCGGCTTCGTCGTCGTGCCGCCGGTGGCTCAGCAGGCGACCGAGCTCGCGCAGAGCGCCCCGGGCTACGTCAACGACGTGCTGAGCAGCCCACGGGTGCGGGACATCGACCAGCACTACCACGTCGTTGAGAAGATCCAGGAGGAGATCGACAAGCGGCTGACCGACGGCGACTTCATGTCGCAGGTCGCCGGCGGGGTCCTGGGCGCCGGCCGGGTCGTCGCGGAGGGCGTCTTCTCGACGCTGACCGTGCTGGTCCTGACCCTCTATTTCCTCTCGTCGCTGCCGACGCTCAAGCAGGCGGCGTACGCGGTCGTGCCGGCCAGCCGTAGGCCGCGGGTGATCTCGCTGTCGGAGGAGATCATGCGGCGAGTCGGCTCGTATGCGATCGGCCAGGTCGTCGTCGCGGCGGTAAACGCCTTCTGCGCCTGGATCATGATGTCGATCGTAGGCATCCCGTATGCCGCGGTGCTGGCCGTCGCGGTCGGGTTCCTCGGCCTGGTTCCCATGGTCGGCGCGACGCTGGGGGCGGTCCTCGTCGCGGTGGTGGCGCTCTTCGACGACCCGAAGAAGGCGGTCATCGCGCTCGTCTACTTCGTGATCTACCAACAGACCGAGAACTACCTCGTCGCCCCCCGCATCATGCAGCGGACCGTCTCGGTACCCGGCGCCATCACCATCGTCGCCGCCCTCATCGGCGGGACGCTGCTCGGGATGCTGGGCGCCCTGCTGGCCATCCCCACGGCCGCCGGGCTGCTGCTGCTCTACGACGAGGTGCTGGTCCCCCGGCAGCGCCGCGTCTGACAGCCGCACCGTCCGCGACCCGTCTGATCTGTCCGAACGCCCCCTCCCCAGACGGCCGAGAGGCCAAGTTTGGTCGCTACCGCACGCTGAGA